>Ga0210138_1000045_pt1 | contig 29277 bp, 31 predicted proteins | sample Browns_ThreeSqC__FD_184850 | JGI IMG/M metagenome (GOLD analysis project Ga0210138, IMG submission 184850) | Wetland microbial communities from the San Francisco Bay, California, USA, that impact long-term carbon sequestration -... | ecosystem: Environmental > Aquatic > Marine > Wetlands ... | reverse complement strand
CGCGGCCAGCGACAGCGGCGCGCAAGGCGCCGCGGCCCCAGCGGCCGGCTGAGCCGCGGGGCGCCGGAACCCGGCTTGAAGCTGCGCTGCGGGCGCTTCGAGCTTTCGCTCGAGCGAGCGCTCGTCATGGGTGTCGTCAATGTGACGCCCGATTCGTTCTCCGACGGCGGCCGGTTCCTGGATGCCGACGCGGCGATCGCGCACGCACGGGCGCTGTTCGATGAGGGCGCCGACCTGGTTGACGTCGGCGGCGAGTCGACCCGACCCGGCGCGGAAGGGGTAAGCGAAGCCGAGGAGCTGGTGCGCGTTTTGCCTGTCGTGACCGGGCTGCGCGAGTTCCCGGTGTCGGTGGATACGCGCCGCCCGAACGTGATGCGGGCAGCCCTCGGCGCCGGCGCCTCGATGATCAACGATATCGAAGCTCTTACCGCGCCCGGCGCGCTGGCCGCGGTCGCGGGCAGCGACTGCGCGGTGTGCCTCATGCACAAGAAGGGCGATCCGGCAAGCATGCAGGAGGATCCCCGCTACAGGGACGTGGTCGCCGAGGTGCGGGACTACCTGGCCGCGCGCATCGCGGCCTGCGATGCGGCGGGCATTGCGCGCAACCGTATCGTGGCCGATCCCGGTTTCGGCTTCGGCAAGACCGTCGAGCACAACCTGACCCTGCTCAAGCGCCTGCCCGAGCTCGCCGCCCTCGGGGTGCCGCTCGCCGTCGGCTGGTCGCGCAAGTCGTCGCTGGGGCACATTACCGGCCGGGGCGCCGGGGAACGCCTTGCCGGAAGCCTCGCCGCCGCTTTGCTCGGGCTGCTCGGCGGGGCGAGAATATTGCGCGTGCATGACGTGAAAGAAACCCGGGACGCGGTGCTCATGTGGCAAGCCTGGAGCAAGGCGTGAGCCGCAAGTACTTCGGCACCGACGGCGTGCGCGGCACGGTGGGCACCGCGCCGATCACGGCCGACTTTGCGCTGCGCCTCGGCTACGCCGCGGGGCGGGTGCTCGCCGCACGGCACGCGCCGATGCTCGGCAGCGAGCGGCCGGGCGTGCTGATCGGCAAGGACACGCGCATCTCGGGCTACATGATCGAGGCGGCGCTCGAGGCGGGATTCTCCGCCGCCGGCGTCGACGTGCAGCTCTGCGGCCCGCTGCCGACGCCCGGAGTCGCCTACCTCACGCGCGCGCTGCGTCTGTCTGCGGGCGTCGTGATCAGCGCCTCGCACAACCCGTTCGAGGACAACGGCATCAAGTTTTTTTCGGGCGACGGCTTCAAGCTGCCGGATGCCGCGGAGACCGAGATCGAACGCACCCTGGACGAACCGATCGGCTGCAATGACGCAGCGCGCCTCGGCCGCGCGTATCGGGTGGACGATGCAGCCGGACGCTACATCGAGTTCTGCAAGTCGACCGTGCCGAGCGCGCTCGACCTGCGCGGACTGAAGATCGTGGTCGACTGCGCGCACGGCGCGGCGTATCACATCGCCCCGCACGTGTTCCACGAGCTCGGCGCGGAGGTGATCGCGATCGGCAACGAGCCCGACGGCTTCAATATCAACGCCGAGTGTGGCGCGACCTCGCCCGAGCGCGTTCGGGCCGCGGTGCGCGAGCAGGGCGCAGACCTCGGCGTTGCGCTCGACGGCGACGCGGACCGCGTGCTGATGGTCGATCACGCCGGGCGTCTCTACGACGGCGATGAGCTGCTCTACGTGATCATACGCCAGCGCGCTTTGCACGAGGCCATCGCGGGTGTCGCCGGAACCCAGATGACCAATTTCGCCCTCGAGCAGGCCTTCGCCGGCATGGGCATTGCGTTCGCGCGCGCGGCGGTAGGCGATCGCTACGTGCTCGAGATGCTGCGCAGCCGCGGCTGGCTCTACGGCGGCGAGAACTCGGGCCATATCATCTGCCTCGACCGGCATACCACCGGCGACGGCATCGTCTCCGCGCTGCAGGTGCTCGCCGCGATGCGGGAATCGGGCGAACCGCTGCCGCGGCTCACCGCCGCGCTTAGGCTCTACCCGCAGGTGCTGATCAACGTACGCGTGCCGCAGAACTTCGATTGGGCCGCGAACGGCGCGATCCGCCGCGCGCAAAGCGATGCCGAGCGCGCGCTCGACGGGCGCGGCCGGGTGCTGCTGCGCCCTTCGGGCACCGAGCCGGTGCTGCGAGTCATGGTCGAAGGCGAGCCGCGCGAGCGCATCGAGCAGACCGCCGAGTCGATTGCCGGCGCGGTGCGCGCCGCCGCAGGCGGCTGACCCTTCCGGCGTCTGGATGTATAGGCGGAACGCCGGGGCTTGCAATCGGCAATTGTTTCCATATTATTGGAAACGTGGAAACGAACCGCGCCGTAGAAGCGCTCGCTGCGCTCGCCCAGCCCTCGCGCCTGGCGATCTACCGTGAACTCGTCCAGGCCGGTCCTGCAGGGCAGCCGGCCGGTGCCATCGGCGCAGCGCTCGGCCTGCCGGCGGCGACCCTTTCATTCCACCTCGCGCAGCTCGCGCGCGCCGGCCTCGTCCACGGCCGCCAGCGGGGCCGCTTCGTCATCTACAGCGCCGACTTCGCCGCGATGAACGACCTGGTCGGCTACCTCACCGAGAACTGCTGCGGCGGTGCCGAGTGCGGCCCGGCCGCGGCGCAGCCCGCCCTATTGGATAGGAATAGGAGACCCCATGAAACGCCTGCACGTGCACGTCGCCGTCAATGACCTCGCGCAGAGCCTGCGCTTCTACAGCGCGCTGTTCGCCGCCGAGCCCACGGTGAAGAAAGACGACTACGCCAAGTGGCAGCTGGACGACCCGCGCGTCAACTTCGCCATCTCTACGCGCGGCAGGGCGCCCGGGCTGGACCACCTCGGCATCCAGGCGGAGAACGACGCCGAGCTGGAGGACATCGCCTCGCGCCTGGCGCAGGCCGACGTCTCGCTGATGCCGCAGAAGAACGCGGCCTGCTGCTACGCGAAGAGCGACAAGTACTGGACGCTCGACCCGCAGGGCATCGCCTGGGAGTCGTTCCACACTCTGGACGCGATTCCGGTGTTCGGCGCCGATACCGCCGCGATGCCGGAAGCGCGCAAATCTGCCTGCTGCGCGCCGGCCGCGACCGGATGAGCGTTTTCGAGCGCTGGCTGACGCTCTGGGTGTTCGTGTGCATCTTCGCGGGAATCACCCTCGGCCTGTGGCTCCCCGCGCCGTTCGAGGCGCTCGGGCGCATGGAAGTCGCGAGCGTCAACCTGCCGGTCGGGGTGCTCATCTGGGTGATGATCATCCCGATGCTGCTGCGCATCGACTTCGCCGCGATGGGGCAGGTGCGCAGGCACTGGCGCGGCATCGGCGTGACGCTCGCGGTGAACTGGCTGGTGAAGCCGTTCTCGATGGCGCTGCTCGCCTGGCTCTTCCTGCGCCAGCTGTTCGCGCCCTGGCTGCCGGCCGAGCAGATCGACAGCTACGTCGCCGGGCTCATTCTGCTCGCTGCGGCACCGTGCACGGCGATGGTGTTCGTCTGGAGCCGTCTGACGGGCGGCGACCCTTACTTCACGCTCAGCCAGGTGGCACTGAACGATGCGATCATGGTCGTCGCGTTCGCGCCGATCGTTGCGCTGCTGCTCGGCCTGTCGGCGATCGTCGTGCCCTGGAACACGCTGTTCGTCTCGGTGCTGCTGTACATCGTGGTTCCATTGGTCCTCGCGCAGGGCTGGCGCGCGTGGCTGCTCAAGGGGGGAGAGGCGCAGCTACAGGCGATGCTCGCGCGCATACAGCCCTGGTCGACGGCAGCGCTGCTCGCGACGATCGTGCTGCTGTTCGCCTTTCAGGGGCGACAGATCCTTGCGCAGCCGCTCATCATCGCGATCCTCGCGGTGCCGATTCTGGTGCAGGTCTATTTCAACTCCGGGCTCGCGTACCTGCTCAACCGCCGCCTTCGCGTCGCGCACAGCGTCGCCGGTCCGTCGGCGCTCATCGGCGCGAGCAACTTCTTCGAGCTCGCAGTCGCCGCGGCGATCACGCTGTTCGGCTTCGAATCGGGCGCCGCGCTGGCGACGGTGGTCGGCGTGCTGGTCGAGGTGCCGGTCATGCTCTCGGTCGTGCGCATCGTCAATCGCTCGCGGCGCTGGTATGAGGCGGCCAGCGCATGATCGAAGCGCTGAACCGCGACTGCTTTTGCGTGAGCCTCGACTGCAACGCGCTGCGCCGCGCGCGCGAGACCGACCCGGCGGCGGCGTCACGAAGCTGTAACATTCGAACGCTAAGCTCTTGCCGTCGTCCCTGCAATGGGACTCACACGCAGAGCTCACGCAATCATGAAACTGACGGTGCTTCTATCGCGTAGTTGCGGGCTGCTCGCCGCAGCGATCGTTTCGAGCGCTGCGCTTGCCGCCGACATCACCGGCGCGGGCGCGACCTTCCCGTATCCGATCTACGCCAAATGGGCCGACGCCTACAAGAAGGCCACCGGCAACGGCATGAACTACCAGTCGATCGGCTCGGGTGGCGGCATCAAGCAGATCAGCGCCAAGACGGTGCACTTCGGCGCCTCCGACAAGCCGCTTGCGGCGGAAGACCTCGCCAAGGGCGGGCTGATGCAGTTCCCGGCGATCATGGGCGGGGTGGTTCCGGTCTACAACGTCAAGGGCTTGGGCACCGGGCAGATCACGCTGAGCGGCGCGCTGCTGGCCGACATCTACCTCGGCAAGATCAAGCGCTGGAACGACCCGCTGATCGCCAAACTGAGCCCGGGCGCCAAGTTGCCCGACAAGGCGATTTCGGTGGTGCATCGCTCGGATGGCTCGGGCACGACGTTTCTGTTCACCAACTACCTTTCCAAGGTCAGCCCGGCGTGGAAGTCGGCGGTCGGCGAGGGCACCGCGGTGAAGTGGCCGACCGGCGTCGGCGGCAAGGGTAACGAGGGCGTGGCGAACTACGTCGGTCGCATCGCGGGGGCGATCGGCTACGTGGAATATGCCTACGCCAAGCAGAACAAGCTGCCGCACGCGAAGATGCTCAACCACGACGGCGCGGTGGTTGAGCCGGACCAGGACAGCTTCAAGGCGGCCGCCGCGGGCGCCGACTGGGCGGGCACACCCGGCATGGCGGTGATCCTGACCAATCAGCCGGGCAAGAGTAGCTGGCCGATCAGCGGCGCGTCGTTCATTTTGATGCACCTCAAGCAGGACAATCCTGCGACGGCGAAGGAAGTGCTCAAGTTCTTCGAGTGGTCGTTTAAAAACGGCGACCAGATGGCCGCCGAGCTCGACTACGTCGCAATGCCGCCGCCCGTGGTGAAGCTGATCGAGGGCAAGTGGAAGGACATCAAGGACGCCTCCGGCAAGCCCGTCTACTGACTCACGGTGAAATCGATGCGCCGCGCGATCGCGCGGCACGCAAGGGCGGTCTCGGGACCGCCTTTTTTGTTGAGGCTGCGGTGATCCGCTTAGAATGCGGGCCGAAGGTCGCCCCAAGCCGACGCCGTTGCCCGCCATTGTGAAAATGAGACCCGTGCGCCTGCGATGAGTGCCGTCGCCGATCGCGCGATTCCGTCGACGCGCGTCGCCCAGGCGCGCTGGAAGGACGTCGCGTTCGAGAACCTGACGCGCTTGTTCGCGCTGTTCGTGTTCAGCATCCTGCTCGCGGTTCTGGTCACGCTGTTCCTCGGCAGCGAGCTGACGCTGAGCAAGTACGGCCTCGGCTTCCTCTGGAGCGCCGAATGGGACCCGGTGCAGGAAGAGTTCGGCGCCCTGGTGCCGATCACCGGCACGCTGGTGACCTCGCTGATCGCGATGCTGATCGGCGTGCCGGTGAGCTTCGGCATCGCGCTGTTCCTCACCGAGCTCTCGCCACCGTGGCTGCGCCGGCCGCTCGGCACCGCAATCGAGCTGCTCGCCGCGATACCCTCGATCATCTACGGCATGTGGGGCCTGTTCGTGTTCGTGCCGCTGTTCCAGTCGCACGTGCAGCCGGCGTTGATCGATTCTTTCGGCCAGCTGCCGGTGATTGGCGCGCTGTTCGAAGGCCCGCCGCTCGGCATCGGCATGCTGACCGCGGGCCTGATCCTGTCGATCATGGTGATCCCGTTCATCACCGCGGTGATGCGCGACGTGTTCGAGCTCGTGCCGCCGTTGCTCAAGGAATCGGCCTACGGGCTGGGCGCGACCACCTGGGAAGTGGTCTGGCGCGTGGTGCTGCCCTACACCAAGGTCGGCGTGATCGGCGGCATCATGCTGGGCCTCGGCCGCGCGCTCGGCGAGACCATGGCGGTGACCTTTGTCATCGGCAACGCGCACCGCCTGGCGACCTCGCTCATGGCGCCCGGCAACAGCATCGCCTCCGCGCTCGCCAACGAGTTCACCGAGGCGGTCGGCGACCTGTACTACTCGGCGCTGATCGAGCTCGGCCTGATCCTGTTCCTGATCACGACCGTGGTCCTCGCGCTCTCCAAGCTGCTGCTGATGCATCTGGCACGCGGCGAGGGCGCAAGGACCTGAGACCCGGCACGATGAGCGCGATCAGCCCGGGCAATCCTCTCTACCGCGCGCGCCGCCGCAGGCACCTGACGATGATGGCGATGTCGGCGCTGACGCTCGGCTTCGGCCTGTTCTGGCTGGTCTGGATCCTGGCGACGCTGCTCACCGAAGGCGGAGCGGCGCTGCTGCGCGCCTCGTTCTACGCGCAGATGACGCCTCCGCCGGGCAGCGACGGCGGCCTGGCGAACGCCATCGTCGGCAGCCTGATCGTCGTAGGCGTCGGCACGCTGCTCGGCACGCCGATCGGCATCCTCGCCGGAACCTACCTCGCCGAGTTCGGCAAGCGCAGCCGGCTGGCGGCCGCGACGCGCTTTCTGAACGACGTCCTGCTCTCGGCGCCCTCGATCGTCATCGGTCTGTTCGTCTACGCGGTATTCGTGGCGCAGGTCAGGCACTTCTCCGGCTGGGCCGGGGCCTTCGCGCTCGGGCTGATCGTGATCCCGGTGGTGGTGCGCACCACCGATGACATGCTGCGGCTGGTGCCGAACAGCCTGCGCGAGGCCGCCGCGGCGCTCGGTGCCCCGGCCTGGAAGATCGTGACGCGGGTGACGTACCGCGCCGCACGCACAGGCATCCTGACCGGGATCCTGCTTGCGGTTGCGCGCATCAGCGGCGAAACCGCACCGCTCCTGTTCACGGCGCTCAACAATCAGTTCTGGTCCACCAATCTGAACGCGCCGATGGCCAACCTGCCGGTGGTGATCTTCCAGTTCGCGATGAGTCCCTACGAGGACTGGAACCGGCTCGCCTGGGGCGGGGCGGCGCTGATCACGCTCGCGGTGCTGTGCCTGAACATCCTGGCGCGCATGCTGTTTCGCAAGCGAATCTGAACGAGGACGAATCGATGGAAGCCAAGGCAAGCGCCCAGAGGCAGCCCATGCGCGTGGAAGTCGCGGCGCGCAGCGAGGCGCTTGGCGCAACCGCCGCGAAGCTGCAGGTGCGCAACCTCAATTTCTACTACGGCGGCTTTCATGCGCTGAAGTCGATCTCGCTCGACATCCCCGAGCACCGCGTGACGGCATTCATCGGGCCTTCGGGCTGCGGCAAGTCGACCCTGCTGCGCACCTTCAACCGCATGTACTCGCTCTATCCCGAGCAGCGCGCCGAGGGCGAGGTGCTGATGGGCGGCGAGAACCTGCTCGACAGCCGGCACGACGTCGCCTTGCTGCGCGCCAAGATCGGCATGGTGTTCCAGAAGCCGACGCCGTTCCCGATGTCGGTCTACGAGAACATCGCGTTCGGCGTGCGCCTGTTCGAACGCCTGGGCAAACGCGACATGGACGAGCGCATCGAGTGGGCCCTGTCGCGCGCCGCGCTGTGGGACGAGGTCAAGGACAAGCTCAGGCAGAACGGCGACAGTCTCTCGGGCGGCCAGCAGCAGCGGCTGTGCATCGCACGCGGAATCGCGATCCGGCCAGAGGTGCTGCTGCTGGACGAGCCCTGCTCGGCGCTCGACCCGATCTCGACCGCGCGCATCGAGGAGCTGATCCACGAGCTGAAGACCGACTACACGGTGGTGATCGTCACCCACAACATGCAGCAGGCGGCGCGCGTCTCGGACTTCACCGGCTACATGTTCCTCGGCGAGCTGGTCGAGTTCGACGTCACCGACACGATCTTCATCAAGCCGAAGAAGCAGGAGACGGAAGACTACATCACGGGTCGCTTTGGCTGACCCGGGCTTGTCAGGCGGCGTAGCGCAGATGTCCGAAACGGCGATGTCCCTGCAGCGCGCGCTTGCGCTGTATCGCACCATGGCGCGCATCCGCGCCTTCGAAAACGCCGCCGAGGAAGCCTCCAGGGGCGGTGTGGCCGCGTTCGGTGCGAGTCTCGCGCGCGCCAAGGTGCGCGGCCCGCTGCACCTGTCGACCGGCCAGGAGGCGGTTGCCGCGGGGGTGTGCGCGCATCTCGGCGTGGACGACCAGCTGACCTCGACGCACCGCGGGCATGGCCACAGCATCGCAAAAGGCGCACCCATCGAGCGCATGATGTGCGAGCTGTTCGGCCGCGCGAGCGGCACCAACGGCGGCAAGGGTGGCTCGATGCATATCGCCGATTTCTCGGTCGGCATGCTCGGCGCCAACGGCGTGGTTGCCGCAGGCATTCCGATCGCGGTCGGCGCGGCGCACGCGCTGCGCCTGCGCGGCGGCAATGCGCTCGTCGTCTGCTTCTTCGGCGACGGCGCGGTCAACCGCGGGCCCTTTCTCGAGGGCCTGAACTGGGCCGGCATCCACCGCCTGCCGGTGCTGTTCGTCTGCGAGGACAACCGCTGGTCGGCGACGACCGCGACCGGCGCCATGACTGCGGGCGAGGGCGCGCTGGCGCGCGCGCAGGCGATCGGTGTGCCGGGCGTAGCGGTGAACGGCAACGATGTGTTCGCGGTCGATGCTGCGGCGGCAGAGCTCACCGCGCGGATCCGCGGACAGGGCGGCCCGCGCTTCCTGCATGCGATCACCTACCGCATCAAGGGCCACGTCTCTGTCGACCTGGCAGGCTACCGCAGCCACGACGAGGTCGCGCGCGCACTCGAGCAGGATCCGCTCGAGCTGGCGGCGATCCGCATCGCTGCGATCGGCGGCGAGCGCGCGGCGCTCGCCGCGATCGACGCCGAAGCGCGCGCCGAGGTCGCGGCCGCGGTCACGGCGGCGGACGCCGCGCCCTGGCCGCTGGACGCCGCAGCGTTTACCGATATTCAGGACACAGGCGTGGGCCGATGGCGCGATTGAGCTACGCGCAGGCCGCCTGCGACGCGTTGCACGCCGCGATGCAGCAGGACGCGCATGTGGTCGCGCTTGGCGAGGACGTCGGCCGCGGCGGCGTGTTCGGACAATATCGCGGGCTGCAGCAGGCCTTTGGCGCCGAGCGGGTCATCGACACGCCGATTTCCGAGGCGACGATCATGGGCGCCGCGGTCGGCATGGCGCTCGCCGGATTGCGTCCGGTGGTCGAGATGCGTGTGGTCGATTTCGCGCTCTGCGCGATGGACGAGGTCGTGAACCAGGCCGCCAAGGCGCGCTACATGTTCGGCGGCCAGGGCCGCGTACCGCTGGTCGCGCGCATGCCGATCGGCCTGTGGCAGGGATCCGCCGCTCAGCACTCGCAGAGCCTGGAGGCCTGGTTCGCGCATGTACCGGGCCTGGTCGTCGTCGCGCCGGCGACGCCGCAGGACAATTACGGCCTGCTCGCAGCATCGATCGCGAGCGGTGACCCGGTGATCTACATGGAGCACAAGGAGCTCTGGGGTCTGGAGGACGAGGTCGATGCCGCGCGCGCGGAGCGCCTCGGCGCGGCCGCCGTGCGTCGCCCCGGCAACGACGTGACGCTGGTGACCTGGTCGCGAACGCTGCACGACGCGCTCGCCGCGGCCGAGGCGGCGCAGGCCGAAGGCCTTCAGATCGAAGTGATCGACCTGCGCACGATCTGGCCCTGGGACCGCGAGACCGTGTTCGCCTCCGCGCAAAGGACGGGTCGACTGCTCGTCGTCCACGAGGCGGTCCAGGCCGGCGGATTCGGCGCCGAGATTGCCGCGACCGCTGCCGAGGCGCTCGGTATCCCGGTGCGGCGCCTCGGTGCGCCGCGCATTCCGGTCGGGTACTCGCCGCCGCTCGAGAACGCGGCGCGCGTGACGCCGCAGGCGATGGTCGCGGCGGCGCACGCGCTGGCTGCGAGACCTGCGCGCTGAGTCGCGCAGCGACCGGTGCGCGCGATCGTCACCGCCGACAGCGTGACCGAGCTCGGCGCCGAGGTGCGCGGCGCGGTGCTCGTCGCAGGCTCGCACGGCGGCCGCATCGCGGGCACCTACGCCGCGAAGGCGGGCGCGCACGCCGTGATCCTGAACGACGCCGGGGTCGGCAAAGACGCTGCGGGAATCGCCGCGCTCGGCGAGCTCGAGGCGATCGGCATGGCCGCGGCGAGCGCGGCGCACTCGAGCGCGCGCATCGGCGACGGCGCCGATATGCTTGCGCGCGGCCGCATCAGCCATGCGAATGCGCTCGCGGTGCGCTGCGGTGTCGCGCACGGCATGCCGGTGCGCGATGCGGCGGTGAGGCTAAGCGTTGCGCCATCGCCGCATTCGGTGCCGCGCACGTACACTGAGGGGCGGACGCTGCTCGCGGCCGGGCCGCCCGAAATTTGGGGACTCGACTCGCTCGGCCTGCTGCGCGACGAAGACGCGGGGCGTCTTCTGGTGGTGGGCTCGCACGGCGCGCTGCAGGGCGGACGGGCGGAGACCGCGCTGCGCGTGGCGGCGCGCGCGGCAGTGTTCAACGATGCCGGCATCGGCGCCGACGGGGCCGGGGTGACGCGCCTTCCAGTGCTCGCGGCACGCGGCATCCCGGCAGCGACGGTCGCGTGCATGAGCGCGCGCATCGGCGACTGCCGCTCGATGTGGGCGACAGGGATCGTTTCGGCTCTGAACGGTGTCGCAGAGGGTCTCGGCGCGCGCCGCGGAGAGCCGGTGAGCGCTTTCTTCGCCCGAGTCGCGGCGCGAGCGCGCTGAGCGCGGCAGCGACCGCCATGTTTGATCTGGATGAAATCTGCAGGCCGAGGACGCGGTGTAAGCTGCGCCCTAAATAACGATAGCGATGGAAACGATTCCCTGCGACGTAGCGATCATCGGGGCCGGTGGCGCCGGGTTGCGCGCCGCCATCGCCCTCGCGCAATCCGATCCGGGGCTTCGCATTGCGCTGATTTCAAAGGTCTATCCGATGCGCAGTCACACCTGCGCGGCCGAGGGCGGCGCCGCCGGGGTGATCAAGTCGGACGACAGCCTGGAGCATCACTTCAACGACACCGTGGGCGGCGGCGACTGGCTCTGCGACCAGGACGCGGTCGATTTCCTGGTCGAGGAGGCGCCGAAGGAGCTGCTGCAGCTCGAGCACTGGGGCTGCCCGTGGAGCCGGGAGCCCGACGGCTCGGTGGCGGTGCGGCCCTTCGGCGGCATGAAAAAGCAGCGCACCTGGTTCGCCGCCGACAAGACCGGCTTTCACATCCTGCACACGCTGTTCCAGACCTCGCTGCAGTTTCCATCGATCGAGCGCTACGACGAGTTCTTTGCCACCGAGCTGCTGGTCGACGACGGCGCCTGCCAGGGGCTGACCGCGATCGAGATGCGCAGCGGGCAGATCCGCCAGTTCCGCGCGCGCGCCGTGATCATCGCCGGCGGCGGCGCGGGCCGGATGTTCCCGTTCACCACCAACGGCGCGATCAAGACCGGCGACGGCATGGCGCTCGCCTACCGCGCGGGCGTACCGCTCAAGGACATGGAATTTGTGCAGTACCACCCGACCGGGCTGCCGAGCACGGGGACGCTGCTGACCGAGGCCTGCCGCGGCGAGGGCGGGGTGCTGCTCAACAAGCACGGCCGGCGCTTTCTGCAGGACTACGGCATGGGGCCGGAGACGCCGCTCGGCAAGCCGGTGCTGAAGACGATGGAGCTCGGACCGCGCGACCGCCTCAGCCAGGCGTTCTGGCACGAGCAGAAGAAGGGCAACATGGTGTCCACCGAGTGGGGCGACGCGATGCTGCTCGACATGCGCCATCTCGGCGAGAAGAAGATCGACGAGCGCCTGCCGCTGGTGCGCGACATGTCGATCAGCTACATGGGCGTCGACCCCGTCACCGACCCGGTGCCGGTGCGGCCGGTGGTGCATTACATGATGGGCGGCATCCACACCGACATCCGCGCGGCGACGCCGCTCGCCGGGCTGTACGCGGCCGGCGAATGCGCCTGCGTCAGCATCAACGGCGCCAACCGCCTCGGCTCGAACTCGCTCACCGAGCTGCTGGTGTTCGGGCGCCGCGCCGCGCTCAGCGCGATCGAGCATCTCGCCTCCGGCGCGGCGCGCGGCAACAGCAAAGCGATCGATGCGCGCGCCGAGGCCGCGCGTGACCGCGTGCGCGCGCTGTTCCAGCGCAGCGGCGGCGGTGAATCGATCGCCGGGCTGCGCAAGGAGATGATGCACACGCTCGAGCGGCACGCCGGCATCTATCGCAGCGGCGAAGGCCTTGCGCAAGCCTGCGCCACGCTCGCGGCGCTGCGTCGTCGGTACAAGAGCATCGAATTGCACGACAAGACCAACGTCTACAACACCGACCTGCTGCAGGCGCTCGAGCTCGGCTCGATGCTCGAGTGCGCCGAGGCGGTGGCGGTGAGCGCGCTCGAGCGCAGGGAATCGCGCGGCGCGCACCAGCGGCTCGACTGCGCCGAACGCGACGACGCGCGCTACCTGAAGCATTCTCTGGCGCAGTTCCAGGGTGACCAGGCTCCGCGCATCACCTACCGCGATGTCGTGATCACCCGGTCGCAGCCTGGCGTGCGCGACTATTCCGGAGCCCACGCATGAGCGAGCGCGCTGTCGAGCTGGAGGTGCTGCGCTACAACCCGGAGACGGACGACGCGCCGCATTTCCAGCGCTATTCGGTCGCCTGCCGCGAGGAATGGGTGGTGCTCGACGCGCTGAACCACGTCAAGGAGAGCGTCGATCCGACGCTCAGCTACCGCTGGTCCTGCCACATGGCGGTCTGCGGCAGCTGCGGCATGATGATCAACGGCGAGCCGAAGCTCGCCTGCAAGTCGTTCCTGCGCAACTACCCGGGCGTGATCCGGATCGAGCCGCTCGCCCACTTCCCGGTCGAGCGCGATCTGGTGACGGTGATCGACGACTTCATCGCCAAGCTGACGCGGGTCAAGCCCTATCTGATCCCGAAGGAAGCGAAGCCGATCGAGGCCGGCGAGTACCGCCAGACCCCGGCGCAGCTCAAGCGCTACAAGCAGTTCACGCTGTGCATCAACTGCATGCTGTGCTACGCCGCCTGCCCGGAGTACGGCCTGATCCCGAAGTTCATGGGACCCGCGGCGATCTCGCTCGCGCATCGCTGGAACCAGGACTCGCGCGACGGCGGGCGCGCCGAGCGCCAGGAGGAGATCGCCGCCGGCGAGGGCGTGTGGGAATGCTCGTTTACCGGCGCCTGCTCCGAGGTCTGCCCGGAGCACGTAGATCCCGCTGCCGCATTGCAGCAGGTCAAGATCAAGAGCACCATCGACTGGTACCTCGCGCATACGATGCCATGGCTGAACAAGTAACCCGCAAACCCTATTTGCGCGAAGTGCCGCGCACCCTCTGGTTCCTGCGCCATCCGCGCTATGTGCGCTACATGCTGCGCGAGTTCTCGTGTCTGTTCATCGGCGCGTACACGCTGATGCTGGTGGTCGGCCTGAAGCGTCTCGCGCAAGGGCCGGAGGCCTACGCCGGCTTCCTCGCCGCGCTTGGCTCGCCCGGGGCGATCGTGTTCCAACTGCTCGCGCTCGCCTTCGCCGCCTACCACAGCATCACCTGGTTCCGCCTGACGCCGAAGGCGCTGCCGCTGCAGCTGGGCGAGGACTTCGTGCCCGACCGCGTGATTGCGGGCGCGCATTACGCCGGCTGGGCGCTCGTTTCGCTCCTCGTGCTCTGGCTGGCGGGGGCGTTCTGAGCATGGCGCAATCGAACAAGCCGATCGTGTGGGGACCGTTTGCGGCGGGCGGCACGCTGACCGCGTTTCTCACGCCGGTGCTGATCCTGCTGACGCTGCTCGCCGGGCTCGGCCAGGCCCCCGACCTGCTCGCCTACGAGTCGCTGCGCGCATTCGCGGCGCACGGCGTGGTGAAGCTCGGCCTGGTGATCGTGGTCTTCCTGTCGCTGTGGAGCGCCGCGCACCGCCTGCGCATCACCTGCTACGACCTCGGCCTGCGGGCCGACACGCTGGTGGCGACCCTGGTGTATGCCCTCGCCATCGCGGCAACGCTGGCCGCGGCCGTGTACCTGCTGCGGCTGTCCGCCTGATTGACAGGGGCCGAGGGCGCCGATTATTTTCGCAGCAGCCGAATAAAACGACACGGGCGGGGACCACCTCGCCCGGGCCAGAGGAGGGAGTGCGCCGATGAATCCGCCGCCGATTGCGACGCGCGAAATCGCGCGCGAGGAACGCTTCAACGACGTGTGGTCGCAGCAGCTGGACGTCGTCTTCGCCGACGTCGCGCCGTACTACGACCGCGCCAACAACGTCGCCAGCCTGGGCATGTGGAACTGGTTTCTGAGCCAGTTCATGTCGACCATCGCGATCCGTCCGAACGAGCGGGTGCTGGACGTCTGCGCCGGGACAAACGCAGTCGGGATCGCGCTGCTCGCGCGCGAGCCGAGCCTGGATGTGACCGCCATGGACCGCAGCGCGGAAATGCAGGCCGTCGGCCAGGAGCGCGCGCAGGCGCGCGCAATGCGCATTCACAGCACGATCGGCGACGTGCACGAGCTGCCGTTTCCGGACCACCATTTCGACGTCGTCACCCTGCAGTGGGCTTCGCGCCACCTGCGCATCAAGCGCGTGCTGAGCGAGATCCGCCGCGTGCTCAAGCCGGGTGGACGCTTTCACCACTGCGACATGCTGCGGCCGGCCAATCCGGCCGTCGAGAGGCTGTACTACGCCTACCTGCGGTTCTGCCTGTCGTTTACCGGCTTCGTCTTTCGCAGCGGGCCGGTCGCGCTGAACTGCAAGAAATACTTCATCAATGCGCTCGAGATGTTCTACTCGGCCGACGAGCTGTCGGTGGTGCTCGAGGAGATCGGCTTTCGCGACGTCTCCTACAAGACCCTCTTCGCCGGGATGATCGGCATGCACCGGGCGGTGAAGCCCACCGCGTCCTGAGCCTCGCGTGCGGCGCCGCAGGCGGGGCGCCGCGTTCCAAGCTCCGCTCACGGCCGATGGACCGCGCCGCGCATCTGGCCGCGCTAAACGGCAGGCTGCTGCGCGCCTTCAGCCGCCGCAGCCTCGAGACCCTGCGTACGACCTCCGCGCTGCGCCTCGTGCTGCCGCATGTAGAGCCGCTGCTCGTCCTGAACGTCACCAAGGAGGAGCGCAAGGACGCGCTCGTGTTTCATGCGGCCGCGGCGGCGCTCGCGCGCGGCGCAAAGCCGGACGCGCAGGTGGCCGCGCGCGTGCTCGAGGCGACCAAGGAGATCGACCGGGAGTTTTTGCGCCGCCTGGACGCGTTTCCCGTGCGCCTGCAGATTTCGTATGCGCGCGTGGCGCCGCTGCGCCTGCGGCGTATCGAGCGGCTGCTCGAGGCTGCGCATCGCCTGCTCGCGCGCTGGCCGCCGCGCACGCGGCTGCGCGCCGCGATCCGATCGGAGTACACCGCAGAGGCCTTCGAGCAGCTGATCGTCGCGCTGCTCGGCCTGTACGCCGAGGAAGCCTGCGCGCTCGCGCGCGCAGTGCGCCTGCCGCGGTTGCTCGCGCCGCTCACCGAGCGGCTCGCGCGGCGGCTCGACGCCACGCTGTCCGAGGTCGCGCCGCGCCTCGCGCGCGATGCGACCCGGTGCGTCTTCCGGCACCGTGCTGCGCCGCCAGAAAAGTCTGCAACTATTTGATCTCTTATGCCATTTTTCGTTGACCGGTGAGGCTGCGCAGGGGTAAACTGCGCGCCTCTCCGATGGGACCCGCATGCGCGCTCGGCTGGTAGCCGGCAACTGGAAAATGCACGGCAGCCGGCAGACGAATGCCGCCCTGCTCGATGCGCTGCTCGCCGGCCTCGCAGAGCGCGGCGCACGGCGCGCGGACTGCGCAGTGTGCGTGCCGTTTCCCTACCTCGAGCAGGTCGCGGCGCGCCTTGCCGGATCGCCTCTCGCTTGGGGTGCGCAGAACCTGAGCGAACACGCTGCAGGCGCGTTTACCGGCGAGGTGTCCGCGGCGATGCTCGCGGAATTCGGCTGCCGCTACGTCATCGTCGGGCACTCGGAGCGCAGGCAGCTCTTCGGCGAGAGCGACGCGCAGGTCGCGCGGAAGTTTGCTGCGGCACTGGCGGGCGGAATGACGCCGATCCTGTGCCTCGGCGAGACGCTCGAGGCGCGCGAGGCGGGGCGTACCGAGGCCGTCGTAAGCGACCAGCTCGATGCGGTGCTGACTGCCGCCGGAGCGGCCGCATTTGCGCGCGCGGTCATCGCCTACGAGCCGGTGTGGGCGATCGGCACCGGCAGGACCGCGAGCGCGGAGCAGGCGCAGGCGGTGCACGCATTCCTGCGCGCGCGGCTGGCGCGGCAGGACGCAGCAGTGTCGCAAGGCGTACGCATACTGTACGGGGGCAGCGTGAAGGCGGCCAACGCCGCGGCGATCTTCGCGATGCCGGACGTGGACGGCGGTCTGATCGGCGGCGCTTCGCTGGTGGCGGACGAGTTTGTCGCCATCGTCGCGGCGCCGCAGCTGCAGCCCGCGAGCACATGAGGACGTCATGGATTTCTGGATAAGAGTGCTACTGGCCGCGCACGTCGTGATCGCGCTCGGCATCATCGGCCTGGTTCTGCTGCAGCATGGCAAGGGCGCCGACATGGGCTCCGGCTTCGGCGGCGGCGCCTCGGGCAGCCTGTTCGGCGCGACCGGATCGGCGAACTTTCTGTCGCGCACCACCGCTGTCCTGGCAACGGTTTTCTTTCTGTCTAGTCTCGGGCTGGCCTATCTCGCGACGAACAAGCCGAGGGCCTCGGCGGGCGTGATGGAATCGGTCAAGGAACAGCCCGCAGAGCGCAAGGCGCCGGCCGACGTGCCGGTCCCGAAACAGCCTGCACCGTCCGAAGCACCGACATCGAAGAAAGTGCCGAACTGAAGCGTGCATGCGGCGTTCCAACTGGAGTGGACCCGAATTGGCGATCGCGCATGCGAAACCGGACCACGGGAATGGGGGATAATCGCGCCTGAACGATTCAAGCCCACGTGGTGAAATTGGTAGACACGCTAGCTTGAGGGGCTAGTGGCCTAAACAGCCGTAGCAGTTCGAGTCTGCTCGTGGGCACCAGATCAACGGCCGCACCCGGGCGGGTGGGGCTGAGAGCGCTGCCAGAGATGCTTACCGAATACTTTCCCATCCTGCTCTTCATCCTGGTCGGGCTCGGCATCGGCGTCGTGCCGATGGTGCTCGGCTGGCTGCTCGGGCCGCGCAATCCGGACCCGGAGAAGCTCTCGCCCTACGAGTGCGGCTTCGAAGCTTTCGAGGACGCGCGCATGAAATTCGACGTGCGCTACTACCTGGTGGCAATCCTGTTCATCCTGTTCGACCTCGAGATCGCGTTCCTCTTTCCCTGGGCGGTCGCGCTCAGGGACATCGGGCTGTTCGGGTTCCTGTCGATGATGATCTTCCTCGCCATCCTGGTCGTCGGCTTTGTCTACGAATGGATGACCGGCGCGCTGGAGTGGGAATAGGAGCATTCGCATGGGCATCGAAGGCGTACTGCAGCAGGGCTTCATCACCACCAGCGCGGACAAGCTGATCAATTGGACGCGCACCGGTTCGCTGTGGCCGATGACCTTCGGCCTGGCCTGCTGCGCCATCGAGATGATGCACGCCGGCGCGGCGCGCTACGACCTCGACCGCTTCGGCATCGTGTTCCGTCCCAGCCCGCGCCAGGCCGACGTGATGATCATCGCCGGCACGCTGTGCAACAAGATGGCGCCGGCGCTGCGCAAGGTGTACGACCAGATGCCCGAGCCGCGCTGGGTGATCTCGATGGGCTCCTGCGCGAACGGCGGCGGCTACTACCACTACTCGTACTCCGTGGTGCGCGGCGCCGACCGCATCGTTCCGGTCGACATCTACGTGCCCGGCTGCCCGCCGACGGCCGAGGCGCTGCTCTACGGAATCATCCAGCTGCAGAACAAGATCAAGCGCACCAACACCATCGCGCGCTGAGCCGCCGACCCGCGACCGGACCGCACAAAGCATGACGATGACCCCGAAGCTGCAACGTCTGCACGACCGGCTCGAGAGCGTCCTGGGCGAGCGCGCGGCGTCTCTCACGGAGCGGCTCGGCGAGCTGACCCTGGAAGTCAAGGCGAGCGATTACCTGCAGGTCGCGCAGACCCTGCGCGACCATCCCGAGTTGCGCTTTGCGCAGCTGATCGATCTCTGCGGCATCGACTATTCGACCTACGGCGACCGGCCCTGGCCGCGCGAGCGCTTCGCCGTGGCGCTGCAGCTGCTTTCGATCGAGCACAACTGGCGCCTGCGGCTGCGCAGCTTCTGCCCGGACGACGAGATGCCGCGGCTCGACTCGGTGATCGAGATCTGGCCGAGCGTCAACTGGTTCGAGCGCGAGGCCTTCGACCTGTTCGGCATCGTGTTCGAAGGCCATCCCGACCTGCGCCGCATCCTCACCGACTACGGCTTCGTCGGCCATCCCTTCCGCAAGGACTTTCCGATCTCCGGCTACGTCGAGATGCGCTACGACCCCGAGCAGCGGCGCATCATCTACGAGCCGGTGACGATCGAGCCGCGCGAGGTCACCCCGCGCGTGGTGCGCGACGCGGGCTACGGCGAGCGCGAGTAGCGCATGGCTGAAATCCGAAATTACACGGTAAATTTTGGGCCCCAGCACCCTGCCGCGCACGGCGTGCTGCGGCTGGTGCTGGAGATGGACGGCGAGGTGGTGCAGCGCGCCGATCCGCATATCGGGCTGCTGCACCGCGCGACCGAGAAGCTCGCCGAGCAGCGCACCTACCTGCAGTCGCTGCCGTACATGGACCGGCTCGACTACATCTCGATGATGTGCAGCGAGCACGCCTACTGCATGGCGGTGGAAAAGCTGCTGCAGATCGAGGTGCCGATCCGCGCCCAGTACATCCGCGTCATGTTCGACGAGATCACGCGCATCATGAACCACATTTTCGGCGTCGCGACGCTCGGCCTCGACCTCGGCGCGATGACCGTGTTCCTCTATGGTTTTCGCGAGCGCGAGGACCTGCTCGACTGCTACGAGGCGGCGTCCGGAGCGCGCATGCACGCGGCCTACTACCGCCCGGGCGGCGTCTACCGCGACCTGCCGGACGCGATGCCGAAGTACCAGGCGCAGCACACGCGCAATGCGCGCGCGCTCGAGGAGATGAACCGCAACCGGCAGGGCTCGCTGCTCGATTTCATCGAGGACTTCACCGAGCGTTTCCCGAAATGCGTGGACGACTACGAAACGCTGCTCACCGACAACCGCATCTGGAAGCAGCGCACCGTGGGCATCGGCGTGGTCTCGCCGGAGGACGCGCTCGCCTGGGGCTTCACCGGCCCGATGCTGCGCGGCTCCGGGGTCGCCTGGGACTTGCGCAAGAAGCAGCCCTACGAGGTCTACGACCGCCTCGATTTCGACGTCGTCGTCGGCAGGAACGGCGACACCTACGACCGCTACCTGGTGCGCGTAGACGAGATGCGGCAGTCGAACCGCATCATCAAGCAGTGCGTGGACTGGCTGCGCAAGAATCCGGGACCGGTGATCAGCGACGACCACAAGGTGGCGCCGCCCGCGCGCGTGGATATGAAGGCGAACATGGAGGAGCTGATCCACCACTTCAAGCTGTTCACCGAAGGCATGCACGTGCCCGAGGGCGAGGCCTACGCGGGTGTCGAGGGCCCGAAGGGGGAGTTCGGCGTGTATTTCCTTTCCGACGGCGCCAACAAGCCGTACCGCATGAAGCTGCGCTCGCCCGCGTTCACGCATCTTTCGGCGATCGACCGGATGGCGCGCGGCCACATGCTGGCCGACGCGGTGGCAATCATCAGCACCCTGGACATCGTGTTCGGGGAAATCGACCGGTAACCCGCATGCTTTCGGCCGAAGCGCTCAAGAAGATCGACCGCGAGATCGCGAAATATCCGCCGGACCAGAAGCAGTCCGCGGTGATGGCGGCGCTGATCATCGCGCAGGACGAGAAGGGCTGGCTCGCCACCGAGATGCTGGACGCCGTGGCCCAGGTGCTCGGCATGGCGCCGGTCGCGGTCTACGAGGTGGCGACCTTCTACGGCATGTACAACCTCGCGCCGACGGGGACCTACAAGCTCACGATCTGTACCTGCCTGCCCTGCGGATTGCAGGGCGCGCTCGATGCCGCCGACTACCTCAAGCAGAAGCTCGCCATCGACTTCGGCGAGACGACGCCCGACGGGCTGTTCACCCTGAAGGAGGGCGAGTGCATGGGCGCCTGCGCGATGTCGCCCGTGGTCCTGGTCAACAACAAGCGCATGTGCGATTTCATGTCGAACGAACGGCTGGACGCGCTGATCGACGAACTGGCGAGGAGCGTCTGAGATGCTCGACTACGGACCCGATGCGATCCTGATGGCCGGCCTGGACGGCGCCAACTGGCGCCTCGCGGACTACGAGCGGCGCGACGGCTACGTCGCGCTGAAGAAGCTGCTCGCAGGCAAGGTTGCGCCGGAGGTGGTGATCGGCGAAGTGAAGAAATCGGCGCTGCGCGGCCGCGGCGGCGCCGGCTTCCCGACCGGGCTGAAGTGGTCGTTCATGCCGAAGCAGTACAGCGGCACGAAGTACATGGTGTGCAACTCCGACGAGGGCGAGCCCGGCACCTGCAAGGACAGGGATCTGCTGCGCTACAACCCGCACGCGGTGATCGAGGGCATGATCATCGCCGGCTACGCGACCGGCGCAGCCGCCGGCTACAACTACATCCACGGCGAGATCTGGGAGCTGTACGAGCGCTTCGAGGAGGCGCTGGACGAGGCGCGCAGGGCGGGCTACCTCGGCGCCAACATCCTCGGCTCGGGTTTCGGCTTCGAGCTGTACGCGCATCCCGGCTACGGCGCCTACATCTGCGGCGAGGAGACCGCGCTGCTCGAGTCGCTCGAAGGCAAGAAGGGGCAGCCGCGCTTCAAGCCGCCGTTTCCGGCCAGCTACGGGCTGTACGGCAAGCCGACGACGATCAACAACACCGAAACCTTCGCCGCGGTGCCCTGGATCATCCGCAACGGCGGCGACGCCTACCTGGAGCTCGGCCGGCCGAACAACGGCGGCACGAAGCTCTTCTCGGTGACCGGGCACGTCAACCGGCCGGGCAATTACGAGGTCCGGCTCGGCACGCCTTTCGCCAAGCTGCTCGAGATGGCGGGCGGCGTGCGCGGCGGACGCAGGCTGAAGGCGGTGATCCCCGGCGGCTCTTCGATGCCGGTGCTGCCGGCCGAGATCATGCTCGCGACCGACATGGACTACGACTCGATCGCCAAGGCCGGTTCGATGCTCGGCTCGGGCGCGGTCATCGTCATGGACGAGACCACCTGCATGGTGCGCGCGCTCGAGCGCCTGTCGTACTTCTACTTCGAGGAGTCCTGCGGGCAATGCACGCCCTGCCGCGAAGGCACCGGCTGGCTCTATCGCGTCGTGCACCGCATCGAGAACGGGCTCGGCCGCGGGGAGGACCTCGCGCTGCTCGACAACGTGGCCGACAACATCGCGGGCCGGACGATCTGCGCGCTCGGCGATGCCGCGGCGCTGCCGGTGACGAGCTTCATCCAGCATTTCCGCGCCGAGTTCGAGCACCACATCGCGCACCGGCGCTGCATGGTGCAGGGGGCGGAGGTCGAGCCCAAGTACGGGCGCGCCGGCGCGATTGCCGGCATCGGCGCGGCCGCGGTGGCGAAGGCCGCATAGGGAACGCCATGGTGAAACTCGAGATCGACGGCAGGACGATCGAGGTCGAGCCGGGGGCGACCGTGATGGAGGCGGCGAACCGCCTCGGCATCTACGTTCCGCATTTCTGCTATCACCGCAAGCTGTCGATCGCGGCGAACTGCCGCATGTGTCTGGTCGAAGTGGAGAAAGCGCCCAAGCCGCTGCCGGCCTGCGCCACGCCCGCGAGCGAAGGCATGAAGGTCATGACCCAGTCCCCCGTCGCCAAGGCGGCGCAGAACGGGGTGATGGAGTTCCTGCTCATCAATCACCCGCTCGATTGCCCGATCTGCGACCAGGGCGGCGAATGCCAGCTGCAGGACCTGGCGGTGGGCTACGGCAAGGGCGGGTCGCGCTACGGCGAGGACAAGCGCGTCGTCCTGCACAAGGACATCGGCCCGCTGGTCGCGGCCGAGGAGATGACGCGCTGCATCCAGTGCACGCGCTGCGTGCGCTTCGGCCAGGAGATCGCCGGCGTCATGGAGCTCGGCATGATCGGCCGCGGAGAGCATGCCGAAATCGTCGCCTTCGTCGGCAAGACGGTCGACTCCGAGCTTTCGGGCAACATGATCGACCTCTGCCCGGTGGGCGCGCTGACCTCGAAGCCGTTCCGCTACAGCGCGCGCACCTGGGAGCTGGCGCGGCGCAAGTCGATCTCGCCGCACGACGGCCTGGGCGCCAACCTGGTCGTGCAGGTCAAGCAGAACCGGGTGATGCGCGTGCTGCCGCTCGAGAACGAGGCGGTGAACGAGTGCTGGCTCTCGGACAAGGACCGCTACTCCTACGAGGCGCTCAACAGCAGCGAGCGGCTGACCAGGCCGATGCTGCGCGAGGCGACGGGATGGAGGGAGACCGACTGGCAAAGCGCGCTCGAGCGCGTCGCCGAGGGACTGCGCGCTGCCGGAGCCGACGTCGGCGTGCTCGCCAGCCCGCATGCCACGCTCGAGGAGCTGCTGCTCGCCGGCCGGCTCGCGCGCAGCCTGGGCGGCAGTGCGGATTTCCGCCTGCGGCAGGCCGATTTCAGCGCCGACGGCAGGCGCGCGGGCGTGCCCTGGCTGGGAATGTCCCTTGCCGAGCTGGGCGCGCTCGACCGCGTGCTGGTAGTGGGATCGTTCCTGCGCAAGGACCACCCGCTGATCGCTCAGCGCCTGCGCCAGGCGGCCAAGCGCGGCACCCAGGTCAACATCCTGCACAGCGCCGACGACGATCCTCTGCTGCCGATCGCGAACAAAAAGATCGTCGCGCCTTCGGCGCTGCCCGCGGCGCTCGCGGCCCTGCGCGACGGTCCGATCGGCGCGAGCCTCGCCTCGGGCAAGAATGTGGCGGTGCTGCTCGGCAATTTCGCGCAGCAGCACCCGCAGGCGGCGAGCATCCACGCCCAGGCGCAGGCGCTTGCCGATTCGCTCGGCGCACGGCTCGGATTCCTCGGCGAGGCGGCGAACAGCGTCGGCGGCTACCTGGCGGGACTGCCGGTCGGCGCGAACGCGCGCCAGATGCTCGAAGCGCCGCGCAAGGCCTACCTGATCCTCGGCGCGGAGCCCGAACTCGATTGCGCCGATCCGCAGGCCGCGCTCGCCGCCCTGCGGCAGGCCGAATTCGTGGTTGCGCTCTCGGCGTTCCGGCATTGCGCTGCGGACACCGCGCAGGTCATCCTGCCGATCGCGCCATTTGCCGAGACTTCGGGCACGTTCGTCAATACCGAGGGCCGCGTGCAGAGCTTCCATGGCGCTGTGCATCCGCAGGGCGAGACGCGCCCCGGCTGGAAGGTGTTGCGGGTGCTCGGCAACCTGCTCGGTCTGCGCGGCGAGGGCTTCGACGCGAACACGAGCGAGGAGCTGCGCGACGCCTGCTTGGCGGGTGTCGACCTGCAAGCGCGGCTGCAGAACCGCGTCGAACTCGGGGTGCAGCCGCCGGAGGGCGCGCGCTCGGGCGGGATTGAACGCATTGCGGACGTCCCGCTCTACTTCGCTGATCCGCTGGTGCGGAGAGCCGCCTCGCTGCAGCGCACCGCGGACGCGCGCGCGCCGCGCGCCTGGATGAACGCGAAGCTGATGCAGCGCCTCGGTCTCTCGCCGGGTGCGCCGCTGCGGGTTCGGCAGGACCGCGGCGAGGCGGTGCTCGGCGCCGCGCTCGATGACCGGCTGCCGGACGACTGCGTGCGGGTGGCCGCGGCGCATGCCTCGACCGCGGGGCTGGGCGCGATGTTCGGCGTGCTGACGCTGCAAAAGGCCACGGCGGAAAAAGCGGCCTAGCGCCTACGACATGAATACCGACCAAGCCCTCGGTGCGCTGCGCAGCTTCTCCGAATCCCAGCTCGGCTCGGACTGGGGAGGCGCGGTATACACGCTGGTGACCTCGCTTGTCTTCATCGTGCTGATCGTGATCCCGCTCATGCTCTGCGTCGCCTATCTGACGCTCTGGGAGCGCAAGCTGATCGGCTGGATCCAGATCCGCATCGGCCCGAACCGCGTCGGCCCGCTCGGGCTGCTGCAGCCGATTGCCGACGGCGTCAAGCTGCTGTTCAAGGAGATCATCCTGCCGACCAATGCGAGCCCGGCGCTCTACCTGATCGGCCCGATGCTCGCGATCATGCCCGCGATGGCGGCCTGGGCGGTGATGCCCTTCGCGCCCGAAGTCGTGCTGGCGGACGTAAACGCCGGGCTGCTCTACCTGCTCGCACTGACGTCGCTCGGCGTGTACGGGGTGATCATCTCCGGCTGGGCGACCAACTCGAAGTACGCCTTCCTCGGCGCGATGCGCTCGGCGGCACAGATGGTGTCCTACGAGCTGGCGATGGGCTTCGCGCTGGTGGTCGTGCTGATGGTCTCGGGCAGCCTGAACCTGACCGACATCGTAAGCGGCCAGACCCGGGGCCGCTTCGCGGCGATGGGGCTCAACTTCCTGTCGTGGAACTGGCTGCCGCTGCTGCCGATGCTGGTGGTGTACTTCGTCTCCGGCGTCGCGGAGACCAACCGTGCGCCGTTCGACGTGGTCGAGGGCGAGTCGGAGATCGTCGCCGGCCACATGGTCGAATATTCGGGCATGACCTTCGCGCTGTTCTTCCTCGCCGAGTACGCCAACATGATCCTGATCGCGACGCTCACCGTGATCATGTTCTTCGGCGGCTGGCAGGCGCCGATCGATTCCTGGCTGTTCGCGCTGGTGCCGCCGTTCGGCTGGCTGTTCCTCAAGGTTTTCGTCGTGGTGTCGATGTTCCTCTGGATTCGCGCGACCTTCCCGCGCTATCGCTACGACCAGATCATGCGCCTGGGCTGGAAGGTGTTCATACCGCTGACGCTGGTGTGGATCGCGGTGGTCGGGCTGTGGATGCAGACGCCGTGGAACATCTGGCAATGAGGAGAATGGCATGACGCGCGTGATCGAGTTCTTCCGCGCCTTCCTGCTGCTCGAGCTGTTCAAGGGTCTGGCGCTCACCGGACGGCACCTGTTCGCGCGCAAGATCACGGTCCAGTTCCCCGAGGAGAAGACGCCGCTCAGCCCGCGCTTCCGCGGCCTGCACGCGCTGCGCCGCTACCCGAACGGGGAAGAGCGCTGCATCGCCTGCAAGCTGTGCGAGGCGGTCTGTCCGGCGCTCGCGATCCACATCGAGTCGGAGCAGCGCGACGACGGCACGCGCCGCACCACGCGCTACGACATCGACCTGACGAAGTGCATCTTCTGCGGCTACTGCGAGGAGGCCTGCCCGGTCGATGCCATCGTCGAGACGCGGATCCTGGAGTACCACGGCGAGCGCCGGGGGGACCTGTACTACACCAAGCCGATGCTGCTCGCGGTCGGCGATCGCTACGAGGACATCATCGCCGCGGACCGAGCAGCGGACGCGCCGTATCGGTAGGGCGGCCGGGGCGCGGGCCGGGGAGGCCGCCCAGCGGAACACAACAAGAAATGTTCGAAACCATTGTCTTCTACTTTTTCGCTGCGGTGCTGCTGCTGGCGGCGCTGCGCGTGGTCACCGCGCGCAACCCGGTGCATGCGGCATTGTTCCTGGTGCTCGCGTTCTTCACCGGCGCGGGGATCTGGCTGCTGCTGCGCGCCGAGTTCCTCGCCATCGCGCTGGTGCTGGTCTATGTCGGTGCGGTGATGGTGCTGTTCCTGTTCGTCGTCATGATGCTCGACATCAACCTCGAGCGGCTGCGCGAGGGCTTCTGGCAATACCTGCCGCTCGCCGCCGTGGTCGGCGTGCTGATGGCGGCGGAAATGGCGTTGCTGCTGGCGAGCCGCTATGCCGGATTCACTGGCCGGCCGGCCGAGCCGCCTCCGGGCGTGGGCAACACGCGCGTGCTCGGGCGACTGATCTACACGGAGTACGCCTATGCCTTCGAGATCGCAGCGGTGATCCTGCTGGTGGCGATCGTGGCGGCGATCGCGCTTACGCTGCGCCAGCGCAAGGACAGCCGGCGCCTCGACCCGGCCGAGCAGCTGCGGGTACGGCGCAGCGAGCGCGTGCAGCTGATCTCGATGCCGGCGGAGAAGGACCGGTGACCCTCACGCTGTCGCACTTCCTGGTCCTGGGCGCGCTGCTGTTCGCGATCGCGGTGGTCGGCATTTTCCTCAACCGCAAGAACATCATCGTCCTGCTGATGGCGATCGAGCTGATGCTGCTCGCGGTGAACCTGAACTTCGTCGCGTTCTCGCACTACCTCGGCGATATCTCGGGCCAGATCTTCGTCTTCTTCATCCTCACCGTGGCGGCGGCCGAGTCTGCGATCGGCCTGGCGATCCTCGTCGTGCTGTTCCGCAACCTCAGCACGATCAATGTCGAGGATCTCGACCGGCTGAAGGGATGACGCGATGATCTCGATGAAGACGCTGTATCTGGTCGTGCCGCTCGCGCCGCTCGCGGCGAGCATCGTCGCCGGCCTGTGGGGACGGGTCATCGGCCGTGCCGGGGCCCACCGGATCACGATTCTCTCGGTGGCACTGTCCTTCCTCGCCTCGTGCATCGTGCTCTCGGACGTGCTCGCCGGCAACAGCTTCAACGGCACGGTCTACACCTGGATCACGATGGGCGAGACGCGCCTCGAGGTCGGTTTCCTGATCGACCGTCTTTCGGCGCCGATGATGGTGGTCGTCACGTTCGTTTCGCTGATGGTGCATGTCTACACCATCGGCTACATGGCCGACGATCCCGGCTACCAGCGCTTTTTCTCCTACATGTCACTGTTCACCTTCTCGATGCTGATGCTGGTGATGAGCAACAACTTCCTGCAGCTGTTCTTCGGCTGGGAGGCGGTCGGGCTGGTGTCGTACCTGCTGATCGGATTCTGGTATACGCGCGAGAGCGCGATTACTGCCAGCCTCAAGGCTTTCCTGGTGAACCGGGTCGGCGATTTCGGTTTCGCCCTCGGCATCGGCCTGATCCTGGCGTACTTCGGATCGCTCGACTACGCAGCCGTCTTCGCCAGGGCGCCGGCGCTCGCCGGACAGACGATCGACCTGGTTCCCGGCGGCTCGGCCTCGCTGCTGCTCAGCGTGGTGTGCATCTGCCTGTTCATCGGCGCCATGGGCAAGAGCGCGCAGTTCCCGCTGCACGTCTGGCTGCCCGATTCGATGGAAGGCCCGACGCCGATCTCCGCCCTGATCCACGCCGCGACGATGGTGACCGCGGGTATCTTCATGGTGGCGCGCATGTCGCCGCTGTTCGAATGGTCGCAGACGGCGCTGTCGGTGGTGCTGGTGATCGGTGCGCTGACCGCCGCCTCGATGGCGCTGGTGGCGATCACCCAGTACGACATCAAGCGGGTGGTCGCCTATTCGACGCTCTCGCAGCTCGGCTACATGACCGCGGCGCTCGGCGCCTCGGCCTATTCGGCGGCCATGTTCCACCTCATGACACATGCCTTTTTCAAGGCGGTGCTGTTCCTCGGCGCGGGCTCGGTGATCATCGCGCTGCACCACGAGCAGGACATGCGCCGCATGGGCGGACTGCGCAGGTTCATGCCGATCACCTACGTCACGATGCTGATCGGCGCACTGGCGAACGCGGGCCTGCCGCCCTTCGCCGGCTTCTTTTCCAAGGATGCGATCGTGGAGGCGGTGCACGGCGCGAGCGTTCCGGGCGCCGCGTTCGCCTACTGGCTGCTCGTCGCCGCGGTGTTCGCGGGCGGCGTGTACTCGTTCCGCCTGGTATTTCTCGCCTTCCACGGCGATCCGCGCATGGACGTGCAGCTGCGCGCGCACATTCACGAGTCGCCAAGGGTGGTGACCGTGCCGCTCGTCCTGCTGGCGATTCCCTCGGTCGCCGCGGGCTGGTGGGTCGGCAGCTACGTCATGGGCGACGCCTTCGGCGCGAGTCTGTTCGTGCGGCCCGAGCACGGCGCGATCGGCAGGATGGCCGCCGGCTACCACGGCCTGTGGGGCTTCATCGTCCACGGCGTGCGAGGCATCGCGTTCTGGCTCGCGCTCGGCGGCGCGCTGGTTGCCTGGTACCTGTACACCATCCGCGTTGACCTGCCCAAGCGCATCGCGATCGCCTTCGGCCCGCTGTATGCGCTGATCGAGCGCAAGTACGGCTTCGACGAGCTCTACGCCTGGCTCTTCGCGGGCGGTGCGCGCGCGATCGGCCGCGGCCTGTGGCGCGGCGGCGACCAGGCCGTGATCGACGGCGTGATCATCAACGGCTCGGCGCGGCTGATGGGCTGGTTCGCCGGTATCCTGCGCCAGCTGCAGTCCGGCTTCCTCTACCGCTATGCCTTCGCGATGCTGCTCGGCGTGCTCGGGCTGATGTGGGTGCTGCGCGTGTTCAAGCCCTGAGCGATGGCGCCCGGCGTTCCATACCTTTCGCTCGCCATCTGGGTCCCCGTGCTCGCGGGGCTGCTCGTGCTCGCCACCGGCGGCGACCGCAACGCCGCGTTGCAGCGCGGGCTGGCGCTCGCCGGCGCGCTGCTCGGCTTCCTGGTCACGGTGCCGCTCTACACCGGTTTCGACAGCGCCTCGGCCGCGATGCAGTTCGTCGAACTGCAGCCCTGGATCCCGCGCTTCAGCGTGAACTATCACCTCGGCGTAGACGGCATCAGCGTGCTGTTCGTCCTGCTCAACAGCTTCATCACCATCCTCGTGGTGATCGCCGGCTGGAGCGTGATCGAAAGCCGCGTCGCGCAGTACTACGCCGCCTTCCTCGTCCTCTCCGGGGTGATGAACGGGGTGTTCGCGGCACTCGACGGGGTGCTGTTCTACGTCTTTTTCGAGGCCACGCTGATCCCGATGTTCATCATCATCGGCGTCTGGGGCGGCCCGAACCGGGTCTATGCGGCGGTCAAGTTCTTTCTCTACACGCTG
>Ga0210138_1000044_pt1 | contig 29750 bp, 36 predicted proteins | sample Browns_ThreeSqC__FD_184850 | JGI IMG/M metagenome (GOLD analysis project Ga0210138, IMG submission 184850) | Wetland microbial communities from the San Francisco Bay, California, USA, that impact long-term carbon sequestration -... | ecosystem: Environmental > Aquatic > Marine > Wetlands ... | reverse complement strand
CGGATCTCGACCAGGTCGTCTCCGGGCTCGAGGCCACCTACGGGAAGATCAACGACCTCCGCGCCGAGTTCACACAGGTGGCCAACAACCGGAGCCTGGGCCAGGACATCACCGCGGACGGCACCGTGTACCTCAAGAAGGGCGGCAAGATGCGCTGGGAGTACAAGAGCCCGGCGCCCCAGCAGATCGTCTCGGACGGCGTCTCGCTCTGGGTGTACACGCCGCAGCTCAACCAGGTGAACAAGGGGAGCGCGCCCAAGGCGCTCGCCGGGCCCGCGGGCAGCTTCCTGGCCGGTCTCGGCCGCGTGCGGCAGGAGTTCTCGGTACGGTTCCTCAACCCCGCGAACCGCACCGACGCCGTGGCCGCATCGAACGGCTCGCCGTACGCGACGCCCTTGGCGATCGTCATCGTGCCGAAACCGAACGGACGGAGGTACGGCCCGTAGGGATGGAATTCACCCGACAGCACGCCGTCCACGTCGTAGTCGAGGATGCCGAACGCGCGGCGCAGATAGTCGATCGCCGCCGCCTCGTCGAAGCCGGCGCAGGTGTACAGCAGCACGGAGACAAAGCGCGCGCTCGCCCAGTAATAGAGCGAAATGCCCGAATCGGCGAGCGGCAGGAAGGCGTCGAATCCCTGGTTGTCGGCGCGCGCCGCGTCGCCCGGCGAGAAGATCACCGGCGCGGCGTAGGCGCGCAGTCCGAGGTGCTCGGCGAGCCCGTTGAGCGTCGCCTCCAGCATCTGCCGGTCGACCCGTGCCGTGGTGTAGCCTTCGACCAGCAACCGCTGACGGAATATCTGTGGCGCAAGATTTTTCACGGCAGGCGCAGCATAGCAATGCACGGCGCGAAATGCTCGACACGATACGGGTCGTCGCTTCGATCAGCCTGTTTGGGCTGCTCGCGCTGTGCGTCGCCTGGGAGCTGTGGCTCGCGCCGATCCGCCCTGGAGGGTCGCTCCTTGCCTACAAGGCGCTGCCCCTCGCCGCGCCGCTCTACGGCATCGTGCGCGGCTGGCGCACCACCTACCAGTGGTCGAGCATGCTCGTGCTGTTCTACCTCGTAGAGGGCGTGATGCGCGGCTGGAGCGAGCGCGGGCTGTCGCAGAGCCTCGCGCTCGGCGAGGTCGCGCTCAGCGTCGTGTTCTTCGCCAGTGCGGTGGCATACGCGCGGCTGAGTCGCACCGTCTGATCAGGTCCACGCCGGGCTCGCGAGCACCACCGAGGTCTCGACTTGCCGCTCGGGAATGTTCCAGTAGCGGCGCAGCACGCGCGCGGTCTCCTCGCGCGAGAGCAGGCGAAAGCCGTTCTTCTCGTAGAAGCGCACCGCCCAGCGCGCATCGGCCCAGGTGCCGATGAGCAGCGGCTTGCGCGTAGCCTGCATCAGATGTGCGAGCAGCCGCGCCCCGACGCCCTGCCGGCGCGCACGCGTGCGCACGTAGGCGTGACGGATCAGGTCGACCTCGCCGCGATGCTGAATGCCCATCACGCCGGCCAACTCGTCGTCCGCCTCCTCGCCCCAGAACTCGACCCCGTCGGCAATCTCGCGCCGCAGTTCCTCGAGCGGCATGTACGGCTCGTGCCAGCGGTCGGCCGGGATGACGCCCTTGTAGGCCTGCGCGGCGTCGTTGATGATCTCGTACAGGGCGGGGATGTCTGCCTCGGTGCAGCGGCGGATCACACTCGTTTCGCCTTGCGCGCTGCAGGCCTTCGTTTCGCGGCTGCCTTGTTCGCCGGCTGGCTCTGCACGAACGCCAGCGCCATGGCAAGCCAGCGCCCGAGGGTCGCGCCGTTCGCGATGCCGGGCGGATCGACGTAAATCATTCCCTTCAGCGGACGGCCGGTGAAGTCCATCTCGCGCGCATGCGGCCGCGAGAGCGCTTCGGCGTAACGCTCGGGCCCGACGCGCAGCATGAGCGTCTCGCCGGCGATGCCCGCGCACATGTGCCCGTTCACCAGAAAGCACAGCCCGCCGAACATCCTGCGCTCGGCGAGACCGCGCTTTCCGGCGAGGCGGGCGCGCACGCGCGCCGCGAGCGCCTCGTCGTAGGCCATCGGCTCAGCGCGCGAGGATCTGCCAGGCAATCACCGCCAACGCGATCCATCCTACGGTCCACGACAGCGTGCGCAGCCAGGGAATGCCGAAGGTGTAGACCACCGCGTGCGCCACGCGGGCCCAGAAGTACACCGCCGCGGCGGTCCCGATCGCCGGGGTGCTCAGGCCGATCGCCTGCGCGGTCAGAACCAGCGCCGCGAACAGCACCAGGTTTTCCACCGCGTTGTAGTGCGCCTTCTGCAGGCGCTGCGCCCATGCCGCTCCGGGCTTGGGATTCTCCGGGTAGCCCATCGCGTCCTGCACGCCGCGCACCATGGCGCGGTCGATGATGTAGGGAATCCACAACAGTCCGGTCAGCACTGTGGTCCAGACGAGATACTGCAGTTCGGCTTTCATCTGCTCCTCCTTTGCCGGGTCGGCGCCGAGAGAATACGCCCGGATCGTGCAGCGCGGTCGTTTTCAGCGCGCGAAGAAGGGCAGCAGCGCAACCATGAGCGCAACCGAAGACACGCCGATTGCGGCGGCGCAAAAAACGACCGCACGGCGCAGTCGCGCCTCGGCGATCGTCGCAGCGTGCTCGAGCGCCGCGACCGTGCTTTGCAGCTGCCCGGCGAGCTCGCGCACATGCGCAGCGTTCTGCGAAGCTGCAGCCTGCAGCTCGGTGATCTGCTGCTGCAGGAGCAGCGCCTGGTTGGCGGCTGTCGGGTCCGCCTTCTTGGTGAACACCGGCGTCGCCGCCGACACGATCGTGCCCACATGCGGCAGCACTGCCTTGAGTGCAGGAATCAGCCATGCAGCCATCGTTGCCTCCTTCAGGATTTGCCGCCCGGCAGCGCCAGGCCGGCGAGCTGCGCGTAGACCCGCGCCACCGACGCGTCGTCGTCCTGCGCCATTCCGGCGGCGGCGGCCATCTCGAACATCTGCAGTCCCATGCTCGCCATCGGGATCGGGAACTGGCTGGCGCGCGCCGTATCGAGCACGATGCCGAGGTCCTTGGTGAAGATCGAGACCGCGCTCTTCGGCGCGTAGTCGCCCTCCAGGATGTGCGGTACGCGGTTTTCGAACATCCACGACGAACCGGCCGCATGGGTGATGACGTCGTAGACCTGCCGCGGCTCGAGCCCGAGCCGGATCGCAAAGGCCATCGCCTCGCAGGCCGCTGCGATGTGCACGCCGGCGAGCAGCTGGTTGACGAGCTTCATCGCCGAGCCGGCGCCCGGCGCATCGCCCAGGCGATAGAGTTTCGCTGCGACCGCCTCGAGCGCGGGCGCAGCCGCATCGAATGCGGCCGGCCTGCCCGAGCCCATGATAGTGATCTCGCCCGCCATCGCCTTTGCCGGCCCGCCGCTGGTTGGCGTGTCAAGGTAATGGCGGCCGAGTTTGCCGAGCCGCTCGCCGAGCGCGCGCGCCGCCTCGGGCGGCAGCGTGGCGCAGGACAGGAACACCGCTCCGCGCGGCATCACTTCGGCGATGCCGTGCGTGCCGAACAGCACCGCTTCGGTCTGCACCGCGTTGACCACGACGCAGAACACACAGGCCGCGTCCTTCGCAGCATCGGCTGCACTCGCCGAAGTGCGACCGCCGAGCGCCTCGAACTCGGCGCGGCGCGCAGGCGCGAGGTCGACGCCGACGACCTCGTGCCCCGCCTTCAGGAGCGAAGCCGCCATCCCCAACCCGATCGAGCCGAGGCCGATCACACCGATACGCATCGCGTTGCACTCCCGGTTCTCCGCATCAGGCAGATCTTCGCGGGATGCGGCCTGCGCTTCAAGCCGTCGACGCCCAGGGTCCCTCAACGATCACGGCCTCGCCCGCACCCGGCCAGGGCGGCAGGCTGACGCCGATCACCCGCAGCGCCTCCGCGCCCTGCGAGCGAAACTGGAACGCCGTGCCGCGGGGAATCGTCAGGCACTGCCCAGGCTCGAGCGTGACCGTCTCCTCGCGCGCGCCCTGCCGCCGCCACAGCTCGCCGCGCCCCGCGACGACGTACCAGAATTCATCGATCGTGCGATGGGCCACCGCGCGCGAGGTCTGCCGCGGCGCGAGCTCGAACTCGGCCACGCTGGCGCCCGGCAGACGCGCGAGCGGACGCACGCGCGAGCCGTCGGGCGCGGCTTCCAGCGGCGGCGCCGAGCGCCGCGTCGTTTCGAAGTCGCTCACCTGCGCTGTGGGAAAACTCTGATCAAGTCAACGACTTGATCAGAGTTTCGTCTGAAGTCGGGGGTTCTCAAGGGGGCGGAGCCCGCTTCATCAGACCGTTCCTAGCGGTACTTTGCCGCGGTGATGAACTGGCCGAACGACTCGCACCAGACGACGACCGTGGTATAGGCGCCCGGATCGATCGACCCCGGCACCGGCACGATGAAGTTCTCGAACGTCTTCACGTCGCCGACGCGCACCATGCGCGGCTTGACGCGTGCGAAGTCGGTTTCGGTCTCTACGAACTCGGGGGAGAGGTACAGCTTGTAATCCGGGCCGGGCGCGACGCGGCCATCCAGCGCGATCACACTGCGCCCCACAGTGACCGTCCCTTCGCCCCAGTGCAGGAAATCGCTGTCCTTGAGATCGCGCCGGAAGCGGCCGCTGAACTGCGCAGCACCCGAAGTCGCTGCGACCTCCGCCGCGCTCGGCGCGCGCGGGGCGGTGAGGATCGGCAGCAGGTACACCCCCGCGGCGAAGCCGGCGGCGGCGACGAGCAGGTGAGAGGCGGCAAGGACGAGGATTCGCTGCATGACGGCGCTCCAGGAGCGAAGACCCCGCGCGCGGCGCGCCCGGCGGTCCTGCGATCGGTCGCTCGGCCGGCGGCATTGTTACAGGCGCCGTGTCAATCCGCAGGCCGGCGAATCAGCGCCGTCGCCGTCGCCGAGGCGATCAGCTCGCCGGCCTGGATCAGCTCGCCTGACAGGAAGCACACGTCCTTGCCGCGGCGCACGACGCGGCCCCTGCCCAGGAGCGTGCCGACGCGGGCCGCCCGGTGAAACGAAACATTCAGGTTCAGAGTCGGCGCGAACTCGCCCTTGGTCAGCGTCGCGGCGAGCGCGGGTCCCATGGTGTCGTCTAGCATGGCCGCGAGGAATCCGCCCTGCACCTGACCCGCCGGATTGGTGAATTCGGGCTTGGCGGTAAATTCGACCTCCACCGCACCCGCCTCGCCGTCGATGTGCTTGAAGACCAGGCCGAGCGTCTGCGCCGCCTGCGGAGGCGGCGCCTCGCCCGCCATGATCCTCCAGAAGAACGCTTTCTCGTCCATGGCTGCGGAGGCCTTGACTTTATACCTTACTGTAAGGTTTAACCTTGCTGCACGCTGACCCGGGAGCCCGCCATGCAGCCCATCACGATAGGAAAACTTGCCAAGGATATCGGCATCGGCCCCGGCGCGCTGCGCTACTACGAGCGTCTCGGGCTGCTGCCGCCGGCAAGCCGCACCGCCACGGGCTACCGAGTGTACGGCGCCGCGGCGGCGAAGCGGCTGCGCTTCATCCGCCGCGCGCAGGCGCTCGGCTTCTCGCTCGAGGAGATCGCCGAGCTGCTCGCGCTGAGCGACAACCCGCGCGCCCGCGCGCGCGACGTAAAGCGGGTGACGCAGGCCAAGATCGCCGACATCGCGCGGCGCATCGAGGCGTTGAAGCGCATGAAGCGCGGGCTCGAGACGCTAGAGGCGAACTGCAGCGGCCACGGATCGGTGGGCGAGTGCCCGATCCTCGCCGCGCTTGAGCGCGAAGACGACTGAGGCCGGGAGAACCCGATGCAGAACCTGGATATCGCGATTCGCGGCATGACCTGCGCGAACTGCAGCGCGCGCGTCGAGCGCGTGCTGCGCAGTCTGCCCGGCGTCGCCGAGGCCACGGTCAATCTCGCGACCGAACGCGCCAGCGTGCGGTTCGACCCGGCCGCGCTCGGCCCCACGGACATCGCCGCCGCCGTGACCGACGCCGGCTACGAACCGGTCAGCGCCGAGCTCGAGCTCGCGATCGGCGGCATGACCTGCGCCAACTGCTCGAACCGCGTAGAGCGCGCACTGCGCGCAACGCCGGGGGTGATCGAAGCGAGCGTCAACCTCGCCACCGAGCGCGCGACGCTGCGCGTCTTCCCGGCGACGGCGACCGCGGAGGCGCTGGTGCGCGCGGTCGAGGATGCGGGCTACACGGCGCGGCCGCTCGATCAGGAAGACGCCGTCGATACCGAGGCGCGCGCGCGCGAAGCCGAGGTGCAGGCGCGCCTGCGCGACACCGTGATCGCTGCAGTGCTCTCAGTCCCGCTCGTGGTGCTGGCGATGGGCCCGATGCTCTCGCCCCGCCTCGCCGAGCTGCTGGCGCGCGTCGCGCCGACGCCGAGCTTCTGGGAATGGCTGCAGTTCGCACTCGGCAGCGCGGTCGTCTTCGGCCCGGGGCGGCGCTTTTTCAGCAGCGGCTGGGCGGCGTTCCGCCATCTTTCGCCCGACATGAACAGCCTGGTGATGACCGGCATCGGCGCGGCCTGGCTCTACAGCGCGGTCGTCGTGCTCGCGCCGGGGCTGCTGCCGGCCCTGGCGCGCCATGTCTATTTCGAGTCGGCGGCGGTGGTGGTCACCCTGATTTTGATGGGCAAGTACCTCGAGGCGCTCGCCAAGGGCCGCACCGGCGCCGCGATCCGCAAGCTGATCGGCCTGCAGGCGAAGACCGCGCGCGTGCTGCGCGACGGGGCCGAACGGGACGTGCCGATCTCAGCCGTCGCGCGCGGCGAGCAGGTCGTCGTGCGCCCCGGCGAGCGCGTGCCGGTAGACGGCGAGGTGCGCGAGGGCGAAAGCTACGTCGACGAATCGATGCTCACCGGCGAGCCGATGCCCGTGGCCAAGCGCGCCGGCGACCGCGTGGTCGGCGGCACATTGAACCAGCACGGCCTGCTGCGCGTCGAAGCGCGCCAGGTCGGAAGACAGACGATGCTCGCGCAGATCATCCGCATGGTCGAGCAGGCGCAGGGCTCCAAGCTGCCGATCCAGCGCCTCGCCGACCGCGTGGTGCGCGTGTTCACGCCGATCGTGCTCGCGATCGCTGCGCTCACCTTCGCCCTCTGGCTCGCACTCGGCCCGGCGCCGGCGATCACGCTCGCGCTGGTCAGCACGGTCGCGGTGCTGGTGGTCGCCTGCCCCTGCGCAATGGGGCTCGCCACGCCAGCGGCGATCATGGTCGGCAGCGGCCGCGCCGCCGAGCTCGGCGTGCTGTTCCGCAAGGGCGAGGCGCTGGAGGCGCTGAGCCACGTCGATACGGTGGTGTTCGACAAGACCGGCACGCTGACCCTCGGGCGACCGCGGCTCACCGACGTTCTGCCGGCGACGGGCCGCGACGCCGCGGAGCTGCTGCGCTTCGCCGCCGGGGCGGATTCCGGCAGCGAGCATCCGCTCGCCGCTGCGATCGTCGCCGCCGCACGCGAACGCGGTATCGAGCCTGCGCGTGCGGAGCGCTTCGAAGCGATCCCCGGCTACGGCGTGAAGGCAGTGGTTGAGGGCCGCACGGTGTTGCTCGGCGCAGAGCGGCTGCTCGCGCGCGAGGGCGTCGCGGGCGATGCGCTCGCGGCGCAGGCGAGCGCACTCGCCGAGCGCGCGCACACACCGATCTGGCTCGCGGTGGACGGCGCGCCCTGGGGTCTGCTCGGCGTCGCCGACCCGCTCAAGCCCGAGTCGGCCACGGTGGTCGCGGCGCTCAAGGCGCGCGGGCTGCGCGTCGGCATGATCACCGGCGACAGCGCGCGCACCGCGCAGGCGATCGCGCGGCAGGCCGGGCTAGACGACGTTTCCGCCGAGGTGCTGCCCTCGGGCAAGGCCGATGCGGTGCAGCGCCTGCAGGCCGAGGGACGCAGGGTCGCGTTCGTAGGTGACGGGATAAACGACGCGCCCGCGCTTGCGCAGGCCGAAGTCGGCGTCGCGGTCGCGACCGGCACCGACATCGCGATCGAGGCAGCCGACGTCACGCTCACGCGCGGCGATCTGGGCGGGCTGCTGAACGCGCTCGAGGTCGCGCGCCGCACGATGCGCACCATCCGCGCAAACCTTTTCTGGGCGTTCATCTACAACATCCTGCTCATCCCGCTCGCCGCGGGGCTGTTCTACCCGGCCTGGGGCTGGACGCTGAACCCGATGCTCGCCGGCCTGGCGATGGGACTTTCCAGCGTGTTCGTGGTCACCAACAGCCTGCGGTTGCGGCGTGTAAGGCCCGCGGGCGGTCCGCCCGCCGGGCCCGGGCGGCCGGCGCGGGTCGTGCCCGGTGCCGCCCCGGCGCATGCGGCGCGCTGACGATCCGGATTCTCGAAACGACAGGAGAACGACGATGCAAGCCACCACTCTCAAGGTTGACGGCATGACCTGCAACCATTGCGTCACGGCGGTCAGCAAGGCGCTCGCCAAGGTGCCGGGCGTAGAGTCCGCCGACGTCAGCCTGGAAAAGGCGCAAGCCGTCGTGAAGGGCAGCGCAAACGCGCAGGCCCTGATCGCCGCGGTGAAGCAGGAAGGTTACGAAGCCGCCGTGCAGGCGTGAGCGATCACGACACGCCCGCTTAACCGCAGCCCAGCTTCGCCGCGAGATCCAGAAAATCCCGCGCGTCGACGTCGGCGCGATACGGCGTCTCGTCGTACGGCAGGTCGTAGCGATTGACGTACGCGGCGCGGTAGCCGGACACGCGCGCCCCGACCGCGTCGAAGCTATGCGCCGAGACCATCATCAGTTCATGCGGCTCGGCCCTGAGGACGCGCGCCGCATAGCGGTAGACCTGCGGATTGGGCTTGAACACGCCGACGTCCTGCACCGAGATCACGGCGTCGAAATCGACGCGCATGCGCGTCTTCAGCAGGGTGGCAAGGTAATCGCGCTCGCCGTTGGAAAGCACTGCGAGCTTGAAGCGGCCGCGCAGCCGCTCGAGACCGGGCAGCGCATCGGGAAACGGATTCAGCGCCTGCCAACCTTCCATGATGCGCGCGATATCGGCATCGTCGAACGGTAGCTTGAGCGATCTCAGGGTGTAGCGCAGGGCGCGCCGGGTTGAATCCAGGTAGCCGTAATGGCCGGCCGAGAACTGGTTGTCCTGGTACTGCTCGATGCGCTGGCGTGTGCGCCAGCGCCCCCACAGCTCCGCCGCGGTCATCTGCGCGCCCTTCGTCTCGAGGAATTCCGCGAGGCGCGGCGCGTGGCTGCCGCCCAGGTCGAGGATCGTGCCGAAGGCATCGAAGGTCAGCGTGTGCACCCGCTCGAGCGCACTCATCGGCTCTCTCCTGCCTGCAGCCGGGGCAGCGGCCTAAGGCCAGAGCGGCAGCCCGCCGAGACCCGCGGTCTCGGGCTGCCCGGCCATCAGGTTGGCGTTCTGCAGCGCCTGGCCCGAGGCGCCCTTGCCCAGGTTGTCGATCGCGCCGAGCGCCAGCACCAGGCCGGTGCGCGCGTTCACCGCGTAGGACAGGAACGCGAGGTTGGAGCCGCTCGCCCAGCTGGTGTGTGCGCTGCGCCCCTTCTCGGCGGGCCTGAGCCGGATGAACGGCTCGCTGCGATAGCAGGCTTCCGCGGCCTCGTAGAGCTGCTTTGGCTGCGGCGCGCCTTTCGCGCGCGCATAGCAGGTCGCAAGAATGCCGCGCCGCATCGGCACCATGTGGGCAGTGAAGGCGATGGTTGCCTTCTTGCCGGCCACCTGGGACAGCGCCTGCTCCATCTCAGGCACGTGCGGATGCGCTTCCAGGCCGTAGGCGAACAGATCCTCGTCGGTCTCGACGTAGCCGAAGTCGCTCGCACCGCCGCGCCCGGCGCCGGTGACGCCGCTCTTGGCGTCGATCACGATGCCTTCCGGCTCGACCAGGCCTTCCTTGACGAGCGGCACAAGCGCGAGCAGCGCCGCCGCGGGATAGCAGCCCGGATTGGCGATGCGCGAAGCACCGCGGATCCGTTCGCGCTGCCCGGGCAGCTCGGTCAGGCCGTAGGTCCAGCCCTCCGCGAAGCGGTGATCGCCGCCGACGTCCAGAATCCTGATGTTCTTCGCCACGCGCGCCAGCGGCTCGCGCGACTTGCCGGTGGGCAGCGAGGCGAACAGCAGGTCGATCCCGCGGATCTTCTCCGGAACGAACGGCTGGATCTGCAACGCTCCGGCGGGGTGCCCGGAAAGCGCCGGGAAGCGCTGGGCGAGGCTCTGCCCCGCGGACGATTCGCCGCCGACATAAGCGATCTCGAACGCGGGATGGGCAGCGCACAGCCGCAGCAGCTCGCTTCCGCCGTAACCGCTCACGCCCACGATTCCGATCTTCATGTCCGCAATACTAAGTCAAAGGATCCGCTCGCCGAATTTCTTGACCGCCCGCTCGGACAGCGCCAAGCCCAGGCCCGGTGCTTCCTTGAGCGTCAGGCGGCCGTTGGCGATTTTCGGCGGATCCTCGAACAGCTCGGCCTGCAGCGGATCGCGCTCGGGGTCGGTGAACGATTCGACGATGCATCCCGCCGGGCTCGCCGCGACAATGTGCGCGTGAATGAAGCAGTCGTGATGCGGCGCGACCTCCACGTGGTTGAGCTCGCACAGCGCGGCGAGCTTGCGGCCTTCGGTGAAGCCGCCCATCATCGTGCAGTCGAACTGCAGGATGCGGATCGCCTGCTCCTCGAGCAGGGCGCGGCAGCCGTAGCTGGTGAGCTCGCTCTCGCCCGCGGAGAGCGGGATGCGCGTTCGCATGGCAAGCAGCTTCAGTTCGCGACGGTCGTCGGCCCAGCGCACCGGCTCCTCAAGCCAGCGCGGCCGCAGCGGCTCGAGCAGGCGCGCGCCCTCGATCGCGGTATCGAGGTCCCAGGCGCGATTGACGTCGATCATCAGTTCGGTGTCGTCTCCGATCACTTCGCGCACCAGCGCCATGCGCTCGATGTCGGCCGCAAGCGGCAGGCCGCCGACCTTGCCCTTGAAGCCGGTGTGCCCCTGCGCCTTGAGCATCTGCATCTCGTCGCGCAGCTCGGCCAAGTCCTTCCCGTCCCGGTAATAGGCGCAGGTGACGTAGCACGGCACTTCGCTGCGATAGCCGCCGAACAGCCTGTACAACGGCAGACCGGAGACCTTGCCGACGATGTCCCAGGCGGCGATGTCGACCGCCGCAGAAATGCGCACGATCGCCTCGCGCGACCAGCCCCGCTCGCTTGCCAGGCGCTGCGAAGTCAGGGCGAACAGGCGCTGATAGAGCCGCTCCGGCGCGAGAGGGTCTTCGCCGATCACCAGCTCCGCGATTCCGGTCTTGAACGCCTTGATCGGCGCCTCGATCGGCGTGTAGCTCGTTGCCAGGCCGATGCCTTCGACGCCTTCGTCGGTGCGCATGCGCACCAGAATCTCGTTCGCGCGCGGAACGACGAAGTGGCTGACCCAGTGCGGGCGGCCCTCGTCGGGCGCGCGCAGGATGTGGATCTCGAGCTCGCTGATCCTCATCTGTCTGTCCGGTGCTTCCGATCCGTGCGCTCGCTAATCCTCGAGCTCCTTCAGCCGCGCGCGCACGCTCTCCATGTCGATGTGCTTGCGCGTGATGGGCCATTGCTTCTGGGCAAATTCCAGAAACACCCCGAGTCCCGCCAGGCACCCTGCGGCACCGGCCAGGAACGCCGAAACGAAGGGATGGGCGAGATCGTTGAACGCGAGAAAGAAGGCGATGAGCAGGCCTACGGAACCGACGCCAAGGATCACTCTGCGCAGCTTTGACTCCTTGCGCAGGGTGAGCGCGGGATCGCGCATCTGGTCGACGACGTCGAGCAGTATCCGTTTCTCGTACCGAGGATCGGGTTTGTTCATCTGCAACCTGGCGTGGGATTTGAGGTGTTCGGTCTGTAGAACATGCGCCAGATTACTCGAGCGCGAAACCCTGTGCACGGATGAATGCGCCGAAATCGGCGCGATGCGGCGCGCCGTACTGCCGTGCCTTGTCCTCCGACCAGCCGTAAGGCTGCACGAACCCGAAGCGCTTCGCCTCGCGCTGCTTTTCGCGCGGCGTCGGGCGCGCCGCCTCGCGCCGCCGGTCGTAGGCCTCGAGCTCCGGTTCGAAAGCGCGCTCGTCGTAGCGGTCTGTGTGCACGGTCACCGACAGCGGCAGGCGCATGCTGATCTCGCCCGGCGCCGCCGGATAGCCGACCGTCAGGCCAGCGACCGGAAACACGTACTTTGGCAGCTCGAGCAGCTGCGCCAGTTCCTGCGCGCGGTCGCGCACCAGGCTCACGGGGCAGCAGCCGAGGCCGGCCGACTCCGCCGCCGTGATGAAGGCCTGCAGCACGATGCCTGCATCGACCGCCGCGTTCATGAACATGTCGAGCGTATCGTTCGGGAACGGTTTTCCGCGCAGCTCGGCGATCCTGCGCGTGCGCCGGTTGTCGCCGCAGAAGATCATGAGCTGCGGCGCGCCCGCGATCCAGGGCATCGAGGCAAGCCAGCCCTGCAGCGTCGCGCGCTTCACGGCATCTACGACGCGCACGACGCTCGCCTGCTGCAGGTCGGATTTCGACGGCGCCGAGAACGCAGCGGCGAACAGCACCTGCATCAGGTCCGCGCTGACCGGGCGGTCGGCGTAGGTGCGGCATACGCGGCGCGAGAGCATGGCCGCGAGCGTGCCCTCGGCGGGCTGATTCCTTCCCGCCTCGGAGACGAGACCGAAGCGCGCTTCGATCAGCTCGGCGAGGCTTCCTGGCACCGGCGCCGTCTCAGCTCTTTGCATGGCGCCGCGCGACCGTGTAGCGCAGGGCCTCGTCGCCCGCCGCTTCCGCATGCGGCGTTTGCGCCGGAACCACGAACAGTTCGCCGGCACGGTAGGTACGCGTCGCGCCGTCAATGGTGATGCTGAATTCCCCCGCGGTGACCAGGATGCGGGCGTCGAAGGCATGCCGATGCTCGGCGTCGCGAAAGCCGGCGGGCATCGCGCGCTCTACGATCTCGTCGTAGCCCTCGGCGCGCGCGGCGGCGACAAATTCATCGCGAGTCATATCGGGTCTCTCCTTCAGTAGGATTTCGGCAGGCCGAGCACGCGCTCGGCGATGAAGCACAGCACGAGCTGCGGGCTCACCGGCGCGATGCGCCCGATGAGCGACTCGCGCAGATAGCGCTCGACGTGATATTCCTTGGCGTAGCCGAAGCCGCCGTGCGTCATCACCGCCTGCTGGCAGGCGTCGAACGACGCCTCCCCGGCAAGGTACTTGGCGGCGTTGGCCTCGGCGCCGCAGGGACACCCCTGGTCGTAGAGCCAGGCCGCCTTCATCACCATCAGGTTGGCCGCTTCCAGCTCCATCCAGTTCTTCGCCAGCGGGTGCTGGATCGCCTGGTTCTGCCCGATCGGGCGGTCGAACACGACGCGTTCCTTGGCGTAGGCGGAGGCGCGCCCGAGCGCGCAGCGCCCGAGACCGACCGACTCTGCCGCGATCAGGATGCGCTCCGGGTTCATGCCGTGCAGGATGTACTCGAAGCCGCGCCCTTCCTCGCCGATGCGGTCGGCCTGCGGCACCGGCAGGCCGTCGAAGAACACCTGGTTCGAGTCGACCGCCTTGCGGCCCATCTTCTCGATCTCGCGTATTTCGACATGGCTGCGGTCGAGGTCGGTGTAGAACAACGACAACCCTTCGGTCGGCCTGTTCACCGCTTCGAGCGGCGTGGTGCGCGCCAGAAGCAGCACCTTGTCGGCGACCTGCGCGGTCGAGATCCACACCTTCTGTCCCGAGACGAGATAGCGATCGCCCTTCTTCTCCGCCCGCGTCTTGATGCGCGTGGTGTTCAGGCCGGTATTCGGCTCGGTGACCGCGAAGCAGGAGCGCTCCTTGCCGGCGATGAGCGGCGGCAGCATGCGCCTTTTCTGCTCGGCGCTGCCGAACACGACCACCGGATTGAGGCCGAAGATGTTCATGTGCACCGCGGACGCGCCGGAAAAGCCCGCACCCGACTCGGCGATCGCCTGCATCATCACGGCGGCCTCCGCAATGCCGAGCCCCGCGCCGCCGCAGTCCTCCGGCATCGCGATGCCGAGCCAGCCGTCGCGTGCGAGCGCCTGGTGCAGCTCGAGCGGAAAGCCGCCCTCCCGGTCCTTCTTCAGCCAGTACTCGTCGCCGAACTGCGCGCACAGCTTGGCGATCGCCTCGCGGATGCGTTGCTGCTCGGGCGTGAAGGCGAAATCCATCGCCGCTACTTGCCCTTCTTCTGCACCAGCGCGGCGACGCCGATGACGATCAGCACCACCGGCCACCAGATGCCGATGATGGCGCGCAGCTGCGCGAAGTGGATGAGTCCCAGGTTGTGCGCGAGCAGCACCACCCCGAGCACGATCATGATCACCGGCCATACCGCGTTGCGGTTCATCGTTTCCCCTTTTGCCCGCCGCCGCCCGGCCGGCGCGCTTCAGCCACGGCGCACGGTGCGCGCCGGATTCTCCTCGTAGGGCGGCGCGTAGATCACCATGACCTTCGCCCGCTCGCTGGTCACGGTGAAGACATGCGGCGCGTCCGGCGGGAAGAAGCAGGCCTCGCCCGGCGCCAGCTCGAAGGCGTCTCCCGCGACCTCGACATGCGCGCTGCCTTCGAGCAGGTAGCAGACCTGCTCGATGCCCGGGTGCGCGTGCGCAAGCGCTCCCTTGCCTTTCTCCACTTCGCCGATCAGCATCTCGAGCTGCCTCGCGCCGACGGTCTCGGCCCCGATCATGCGGAAGTTGCGCGTGCCGACATGGTTCGCCGGCGAGTAAGGCTTGATGTCCTGCTGGCGAACGCGGTAGCGCGACATGCTCAGCTCCTCCTCTCGATCCTGCCCTGGCGCGGGCGGTTCATCCGCGCCTATCAATCCAATTATGCTGCGCGATGCCTCCGTCGACTGCGATCGTGGCTCCGGTGACGTAGGCGCCGAAGCGCTGCGAGAGCACCGCGAGCGCCATCGCCGCGACGTCGGCCGGCGTGCCGAAGCGTCCCATCGGAATGGTGGCGAGCAGCCCCGGGTTCTTCGAGGCGTCGAAGCCGCCGCCCGGGATCGCTCCCGGCGCGATCGCGTTCACCCGGATGCCGTCCGGGCCGAGCGCGCGTGCAAACTCGCGCACCAGCATCGTCTGCCCGGCCTTCGCCGCGCTGTAGTGCGGCAGGTTGCGCGGCGAATAGGCGTGCAGCGAAGTGACGTAGAGCATGCGCCCGCGGATCTTGCGCTCGCGCATGTGGCGCCCGAGCGCCTGCCCGAGCAGGAACCCGGCGTTCAGATTGACTTCCTGCATGGCGCGCCAGGTCTGCTCGCTCACTTCGAGCACGGTGTCTTCCTCCCTGCGCCGGGGGCTCGCGCTGTGCACGAAGATCGACACCTTGCCCAGCCGCGCGATCGCTTCGGCCGCCAGCCGCTTCGCCTCGCCCGGCTGCGACAGGTCTACCTCCAGCTCCGCGCCCTTAAGGTCGGCACCGAGCACACGCACGCCCTCGCGCGCAAGCGCTTCGGCGATGCCGCGGCCGATGCCGTTCGACGCGCCGGTGACCAGGGCCGCGTCGTCGCTGAAGAGCGCTTCGCTCATGCCTCCTTGGCCCTGATGGCTGCGCCGCCGACCGGTTGCGCCTGCCGCGGATGGATCTCGCGCGCCAGCACCAGGTACGCGGTCGGAATCACGAACAGCGTGAACAGCGTTCCGACCGAGACGCCGCCGACCACCACCCAGCCGATCGCCTGGCGCGCTTCCGACCCGGCGCCCGCGGCGAGCGCGAGCGGCAGCGCCCCGAGCACCGTCGCGAGCGAAGTCATCAGGATCGGGCGCAGGCGCAGCGTCGAGGACTCGATCACCGCCTCGCGCTTGCTCAGGCCGCGCGCCCGCAGCTGATTGGCGAACTCGACGATCAGGATGCCGTTCTTGGTGATCAGGCCGATCAGCATCACCAGCCCGATCTGCGAATAGACGTTGATCGAGTTGCCGGTGACCCACAGCGTGACCAGCGCGCCGAGCGCCGCGAGCGGCACCGTCAGCATGATGATCAGCGGCGAGACGAAGCTCTCGAACTGCGCGGAAAGCACCAGGTAGATGAATACCAGCGCGAGCGCGAAGGTGAACGCGAGCGTGGTGCCCGACTCGCGGAACTCGCGTGACTGGCCATCCAGCCCGGTGCGCGCGCTCTTCGGCAGCACCTTGTCGGCCGCCTGCTCGAGGAACTCGAGCGCCTCGCCGAGCGAATAGCCCGGCGCGACGTTCGCCGACAGGATCACCGCGCGCTGGCGATCGAAGTGGTTCAGCTCCTTTGCCGCCACCGTCTCGCGCACCGCGACGAGGTTCGACAGCTGCACCAGCCGCCCGTCCTTGGCGCGCACGTAGATCGCGGTCAGGTCGGCGGGCGTGTTGCGATCGCGCGCTTCGAGCTGGACCATCACGTCGTACTGCTTGCCCTCGCGCTTGAAGCGCGTCACCTGGCGCCCGCCGAGCAGCGTCTCGAGCGTGCGACCGATGGTTTCGATGTCGACTCCCACCGCGGCCGCCTTGTCGCGGTCGATGTCGACCGCGAGCTGCGGCTTGTTCAGCTTGAGGTCGGTATCCGCATTCACGATCGACTTGCTCTGGCGCACCTGCGCGAGCAGCGCGTTGCCGGCTTCCTCGAGAGTCTCGTAGCTGTCGGCCTGCACCACGAACTGCACCGGCGGGTTGCGGAAGCTCTGCCCGAGCGAAGGCGGGTCGACCGGGAAGGCGAGCACCCCCGGCAGCGTGGCGAACAGCTTCGGGCGCAGCGCGGCGGTGATCTCCTGCGTCTTGCGATCGCGTTCCTCCCAGGGCTTGAGCTGGCTGAAGGTGATGCCCAGGTTCACCGGGTTCGGTCGCTCGAGGCCGGGCGCGACCACGGCGAAGGTGTTGACGATCTCCGGGATGTCGCCGTAGACGCGCTCGACCGCGCGTACGTTGTCGTCCGTGTAGTCCATCGACGCGCCTTCCGGGGCGAGGATCCAGGACAGGAAAAAACCGCGGTCCTCCAGCGGCGAGAGTTCCTTCTTGAGCGCCGCGTAAGTCGCCACCGCACCGCCCAGTACCGCGAGGAAGACCAGCCCGACGACCCAGCGCAAGGCCAGCGCGCCGCCGAGCAGACGGCGGTAGCCGGCGGTCATGCCGCTGAAAAAGCGCTCCATCGACTGATAGGCGCGGCCGTGCGACTCGTGCGCCTTGAGGATGCGCGAGCACATCATCGGCGTCAGCGTGAGCGCGACGAATCCCGACACCGCGACGGCGCCGGCCACCGTCAGCGCAAACTCGGTGAACAGCCGCCCGGTGCGGCCCTGCTGAAAGGCGAGCGGCGCGAACACCGCGACCAGCGTGAGCGACATTGCGACCACCGCGAACGCGATCTCCTTGGCGCCGTCGATCGAGGCCTGGAACGGCGGCTTGCCCAGCTCGACGTGGCGGTGGCAGTTCTCGAGCACCACGATCGCGTCATCCACCACCAGGCCCACCGCGAGCACGATGCCGAGCAGCGTCAGCACGTTTACCGAGAAACCGAGCAGATAGAGAAAGAAAAACGCGCCGACCAGCGACACCGGAATCGTGACGAAGGGAATCAGGGTCGAGCGCACCGAGCGCAGGAACAGGAAGATCACCAGCACCACCAGCAGCACCGCTTCGCCGAGCACCTTGTAGACCGCCTCGATCGAGCGCTCGATGAAAATCGACGAGTCGAAGGCAATGCGCAGCGTCATGCCCGGGGGCAGTGCCTGCTGCACGCGCACGATCTCGGCCTTCACCGCGCGCGCCACCTCGAGCGTATTCGCCGTCGACTGCTTCACCACGCCGAGCCCCACCGCGGGGTTGCCGTTCACCCGCACGATGTTGCGCTCGTCGAGCGCACCGAGCCGCGCGATGCCGACGTCGCGCAGCCGCACCGGGTAGCCGCGGCTCTCGGCGATGATCATGTTGTTGAACTGATCGGCGGTGCGCAGATCGGACTCGGCAAGCACCGTGAACTCGCGCTGCGACGACTCGATGCGCCCGGCCGGAATCTCCACGTTCTGGCGGCGCAGCGCGTTCTCCACCTCCTGTATGGTCAGCGCGTAGGCCGCGAGCCGCTCGCGGTCGATCCACAGCCGCATCGCGTACTGGCGCGCGCCGCCGATGATCACCGAGGCGACCCCGGGCAGCGTCTTCAGCCTGTCTGCGACGTAGCGATCGGCGTAGTCCGAGAGCTCGAGCGAGCTGTGGCGCTCGGAGAAAAACGCCAGCCACATGATCGCCTGTGCGTCGGCCTCGATCTTCGAGACCACCGAGTCGTCCGCTTCCTCCGGCAGCCGCGCGCGCACCCGCGCCACCCGGTCGCGCACGTCGTTCGCCGCCGCATCGACATTGCGCTCGGTGACGAACTCGATCGTGATCTGGCTCACCTCCTCGCGCGAAACCGACTTGAGATTGCGCACGCCCTCGATCCCCGAGAGCGAGTCTTCCAGCGGCTGGGTGATCTGCGACTCGATCACCTGCGCGCTGGCACCCTTGTAGACCGTGCGCACCGAGACCACCGGCGTGTCGATCTTCGGGTACTCGCGCACCGTCAGGCGGTCGAACGAGATCACGCCGACGAGCACGATCATCAGGCTCATGACCGTGGCGAAGACCGGACGCTGGATGCAGATTTCGGGAAGGCGCATTTACGTGCTTTCGACGCTCACACTACCGTCAGGCAAAACCCCCATCGCGAAACCAATGCAAGAACCATCAATCTCCCGACTTTGCGCCGACGGCGGCACTGCGTCTGCATCACACGTCATCGCACAACGCCGGACGCGCAAAGTCGGGAGACTCGTCGGCTCGCCTTGTTCAGCGACACGGTGAAACCAGTCGAGTCCACAGTACAGGCAGCATCATCGCATTTGCCGGGCGCCAGCGTCATGCAAGGGTTCCGTGTCTCCCGACTTTGCGCTTCCGGCGATGGATGACATCGCATTGCGTGATTTCGGTGGCGCCGTCGGCGCAAAGTCGGGAGATTGGTGAGAACCGACAAGCACTCGAGGGAGACTAACCCTTCCCCGCCGGCGCTTCCGCTTTCGGCTTGGGCGGCGCACCGCCGCCGACCGCGACGTCGGCGCCGGGTCGCAGGCGGTGGTTGCCCTCGGTGATGACGAGGTCTCCCGCCGCGATGCCGTCCACGATCTCGACTTCGCCGACCTTGCGCGCGCCGGTGCGCACCCGCACTTCCTCTGCCTTGCCGTCGACCACGCGGTACACGAAGCTGTCGCGCCCGCGCGGAACGATGGCCTCTTCGGGAATCCAGACAGCCTGCTCGCGCACGCCGAGCTGGAGATTGACGCGCGCGAACATCCCCGGGCGCAGCTGCAGGTCGGGGTTGCCGACGCGCGCGCGCACCAGCACAGTGCGCGTCTGCTCGTCGACCGCCGGCTCGATGGCGTAGATCTGTCCGGCGAACTGGGCGTCGGGATAGGCGTCCACCGCGACGCGCACCGCTTGGCCGTCCGCGAGCCGCGCGAGGTGGATCTCGGGCACGCGGAAGTCGAGCTTGATGACGTCTATCTTGTCGAGCCGCGCGATGTCGGTGCCCGCCGCGACGTAGGCCCCTTCGCTCACCTGGCGCAGTCCCGCGACTCCCGGAAACGGCGCGTAGACCTGGGTCTTCGCCAGCTTGGCCTCGTCCTCGCGCTGCTTCGCGAGCGAGCGCGCGTAGTTCGAGCGCTGCTCGTCGAGCGCCTGGCTGCTGATGAACTTCTTCTTGTAGAGATCCTCGGCACGCTCGAGGCGCTGCGCGTCAAGCTTGGCCTGCGACGCAGACGAGGCGACCAGCGCGCGGTACTCGGCGTCGTCCAGTGCGATGAGGAGCTCGCCGCGCCTGACGCGCTGCCCTTCGGCGAAAGCGATCTTGCCCACGCGTCCCGCAATCTCCGGGCGGATCATGACCGATTCGTCGGCGCGCAGGCTGCCGACCGCGCGCGCGAGGTCGACCGCAGGCGCGATCACCGCGCGCACCGCGCGCACCGGCGTCGGCGGAAAAGGCTTGACGGCCGCAGGCTTCTGCGCCGGCGTCTTGCCGGCGCCCGGCGCCTTGGCTTCGTCGGCAGAATTCGCGCCCGTGCAGGCGAGCGCCGCGAGCGCGGCGACGCACAGGCGCCGGCTTGCGCCGGTGATCAGGGGCACTTGAAGCCGGCGCGCTCGACGGCCCGCTTGAACTCGGGCAGGCCCGCCTTGGCAGGGTCGTACTCCACACTCGCCCTGCCATCGGCCAGAGAAACGTCGACCTTCTCGACGCCTGCAACCCCGCTCAGCATGCGGGTGACGCTTTTCACACAGCCGTCGCAGTGCAGGCCTTCGACTTTGAACTCCACCGTATCCATTGACCGACTTTCCCGCGCTTCGTCGCGGTGTGTGCGAAGCGCAAATTTTGCCTGAAGTTAGGCCTCGCCGCGAGGCGTTCGCCGCGCGCTGCGCCAGACGTCGCCTATCCTGCGAGCCAGACGAGCGGACCGCGCGGGTCGCGCGTCAGCGCCACCGCCACCACGTACGCGGCCGAAATCACCGCGCACAGCAACGCGCCCAGCCGCACCGCCCTCGTTCGACCGCGCCGCAGGGCGACGGTTCCGAAGCCGATGTAGGCGAGGAGTCCGAGCACCTTTGCCGTCAGCCAGGCGTGCACGAAGGGGTTCTGGCCAAGCAGCCAGGCGAGCCACAGCGCGCTCGCGAGCAGCAGCGTGTCGATGACGTGCGGCGCAATGCGCACGAAGCGCGCCTGCAACCAGGGCGAGCCTGCGAGCATCAGCAGGCCGCGCAGCACGAAGCCCGCAAGGCTGATGACGACGCAGCCGACGTGGATCGATTTCGCGACGAGATAGGCGGTCAGAGACATCGCGCAGCGTGCGGCATGCGCCGCCGGCTGCGGCGCGGGCCGCTATTGTCGCCGTTGCGCGGGCGCTGCGGACAGCTGCGGCGTCGATCGGCCCGGCAGGCGCGTTCAAGCCGCAGCGGCGAATGCCCGGCGTTCCAACAGATGATCGAACAGATCGCGCACGGCGCGGATTTCGGTGCCGAAGGGCAGCGGCTCGGAGCCGCGGAAAAACAGACCGCGCTCGGTGTCGCCGCGCAGCGCCGCGGCGAGGTGATGATCGATGCAGAACTGTCCGGCGCGCGGCAGGCCGTCGCGCAGGCCGCACTGCGCGAGGCAGTCCCAGGCGAGCGTGCAGTGCCGGCGCGGTTTCGCGCGCCGCTGCAGGACGGCCTCCTTGTCGAGGTAGGCCGCGAGCCAGGGCGTGCGGACCGCGCGCGCCGGCAGCCCGGCAACGCTCATGAAGACCGCGATGTCCTCGGGTCTTGCTTCTGCGAGCACGCGCTTGAAGTTCGGATGTGCATCGCACTCCGCGGTCGCGGCGAACGGGGTACCGACCTGTACCGCGGCTGCGCCCGCCGCGCGCGCGGCGGCCACGCGCGCCGGAGAATTGACGCCGCCGGCGGCGATCAGCGGAATGCTCTCCGGGTCGAGCCCCGCGCCATGCAGCGCATTGCGGATTTCGGGCAGCACGCGCGCGAAGTCGAATCGCGCATCGCCGACTTCGTCGAGCCGCGCGGCGCCAAGATGGCCGCCGGCGTAGCGCGGGTGCTCGACCACGATCGCGTCCGGTGCGCGGCCGCGCCGCAGCCAGCGCCGCAGGATCAGCGCCGCGGCGCGCGCTTCGGAGACGATCGGCACCAGCGCCACCTCCGGCCAGTCCGCGGTCAGCTCGGGCAGATCGAGCGCGAGGCCGGCGCCGACCACGATCGCATCGGCTCCGCTCGCACAGGACTGGCGCACGTACGCCGCGTACTGCGACACCGCGCGCATGACATTGACCGCGATCATGCCGTTGCCGCACGCGAGTTCGCGCGCCGCGTGGATCTCGCGATCCAGCGCGACGAGGTTGGCCCGCTCGATCGCCGCCTTGTCGCGGCTGCGCCCGGTCGCCCGCATCAGGTCGGGGTGATGGCGGCGCAGGTCGACGCTCGATAGGGTGCCCACGCCGCCTTCGCGAGCGACGCTGCCTGCGAGGCGATGCGCGGACACGCCGACGCCCATGCCGCCCTGTACCAGCGCGAGCGCCTGCTTGCTTCGGATTGAAAAAAAACGGTCCTGCATCACACAGCCCACAACGGCGCAAACGAGGCACGGTAACCGGCGCCGGCAGCCGGGTCATTGACCCAGAATAAGCCGGCCTCATGCCGTGGGTCCGAAAGAAGTTGATCCACCTCAATTCCGTTCTTGCGCGCGGCGCCTACAACCAGCACTGGATCGACGGGAACCGGCATGGACAGTCAAACCGAGTTGCGGCGCGGCCCGGCAGTGCTCGAAGGGGTGATCGCCAATCTGCCGATGTTCCGCCATGCGCCGCGCCAGAGCCTCGCCGAGCTCGCCCGTCTCGCCCGCTCGCAGCACGTGCATCGCGGCACGGCCGTGTGCCGGCGCGGCGACCCGATGCCGGGGTTCTACGCGCTCGCTTACGGTCTGGTGAAGCTCGCGCTGCGCACCGACGCGGGCGAGGAAAGAGTGCTGCGCCTGGTCGGGCCGGGCGAAACCTTCGGCGAGGCGGTGATGTTTCTCGAAAAGCCCTCTCCGGTCGACGCGATTGCGCTCGCCGACAGTCTGCTCGTCATGCTGCCCGCCGAGCCGGTTTTCGCGCTGCTCGAGCGCGACCCGCGTTTTGCGCGCAGCCTGATCGCGAGCCTGAGCCAGCGCATGCACGGCCTGGTCGCAAACGTCGAGGCGTCGAGCTTGCGCAGCGGCCTGCAACGCGTCGCCGCGTATCTCGAGGCGCACGCGGCGACCGACGACAACGGCGCCGCGCGCGTGCTGCTGCCGACGACCAAGACGGTGATCGCCTCGCATCTGGGCATCACCAAGGAAACGTTCTCGCGCCTGCTGCGCGAGCTGGCGCAGCTGGGGCTGATCCGCGTCGTGCGGCGCGAGATCACACTGCTGGAACGCAGCCGGCTGGCCGAGCTCGCGCGCAACGGTCCGGGACCGCGCTGAACCGGCCACAGCGGACTGGCCGTCGCGCTCGCGCTGCGCGTATGCTGCGAAGCGCAGCTTTGACCTGTGTCAAGTGCGCGGCGAAGCCACTGCTTAGGCTTTCATTGAAGGCGATCAGACTGCCGGGATGTTCCGGCGCTCAAGGAGAGGAATCCATGTACAAGCACATCCTGGTACCGACGGACGGCTCGCGTCTGTCGACCAAGGCGGTGAAAGCCGCGGCAGCTCTGGCGAAGAAGGTCGGCGCGAAGCTGACCGGCGTTTACGTCATCCCGCCCTACGTCCCGCCGATGTACGGCGAAGCGGCGGTGTACGTGCCGGAGGTGACACCGAAGCGCTACAAGGACCTCGCCGAAAAGGAGGCCAAGAAGGCGCTCGCCGCGATCGACATCGCGGCGCAGCTGGCGAGGGTGCCCTGCAAGACGATCTGGGTGACCAAGGACCAGGCCTGGGAGGGCATCATCCACACGGCGCGCTCGCGCAAGTGCGACCTCATCGTCATGGCCTCGCACGGGCGGCGCGGGCTCACCGGGCTGCTGCTCGGCAGCGAGACCACCAAAGTGCTGACGCATTCCAAGATTCCGGTGCTCGTCTGCCGCTAGGCGCGGTGCCATGTCGCACTACCATTACCTGACGATCGAGCAGCGCGAGCGGCTTGATGCGCAGATGCGTGCGCGCGTTGCGGCGCTGCGCGCCGAGCTGGTGCAGGGGCTGCGCCGTTCGGGGCGTCCCGAGTCGATCGGGCTCGCCAACCATCTCGAGGAGACCGACGATGCGCCGGTCGCCGCGCTCGAGAGCGCCCTCGAGATCGCCGCGCTCGAACACGAAGGCACCGAGCTGCGCGAGATGATGACGGCGCGCGAGCGCTTGCATACGCCGGAGTACGGCGTCTGTACCGACTGCGGTGCCGACATTCCCTACATTCGCCTCGAGGTCATGCCCACGGCAACGCGCTGCGTCGGCTGCCAGGCGCGCTTCGAGCACTCGCAGGGCTTGGACAGCGCCGCCTCGCTCTAGGGAAGGTCTGATCAAGGGGGCTCCGCCCCCTTGCGAGCCCCCGACTTCGGACCAAGCCCCGATCAAGTCTTCTACTTGATCGGGGCTTGCCTAGGCACAGAGGCGGCAGCGCGCCCGCACGCCGCCCCGGCTACACTAGTCGGGGCATGAAGTACAAGGACTACTACAAGACCCTCGGGCTGGCGCGCGGCGCAAGCGACGCGGAGATCAAGAAGGCCTACCGCAGCCTCGCGCGCAAGTACCACCCCGACGTTTCCGCCGAGAAGGACGCCGAAGAGCGCTTCAAGGAAATCGCCGAGGCCTACGAAACGCTCAAGGATCCGCGCAAGCGCGCCGCCTACGACGGGCTGGGCGCGCATCGCAGCGGCGAGCAGTTCCGCCCGCCACCGGACTGGTTCGACCGCTTCCACGTGCACGGCGCAGCCGAGTTCGGCGGCCCTGGCGGCGTCGACCTCGGCGATCTGTTCGCTTCGTTCGGCGCGTTCAGTGGCCTCGGCGGCACCGGCGGCGGGCGCGGCTTTCGGGGCTTCGGCGGCCGCGGCGCGAGGCGCGGCGGGCCGAGGAACGGCGAGGACCTCGAAGCCAGCGTGCAACTCGCGCTCGAGGATGCGGCGCGCGGAACCGAAGCGACGCTGAGCGTCGGCGCGCAGCAGGTTCGGGTGCGAATTCCGCGCGGCACGACCGATGGACAGCGCCTGCGCCTGCGCGGCAAAGGTGGCCCCGGTCACGGCGGCGGAGCCGCGGGCGACCTCTACCTCACCGTCAGCCTGCGCCGGCACCCGCGCTTTCGGCCCGACGGGCACGACTTGAGCATCGACGTTCCGCTCGCGCCCTGGGAAGCCGCGCTCGGCACTGCGGTCGAAGTGCCCACGCTCGATTCGCGTGTCACCTTGAAGATCCCGCCCGGCTCCAAGTCGGGGCAACGTCTGCGGCTTGCCGGGCTGGGGCTGCCGAAGCCCTCGGGCGGTGCGGGTGACCTCTACGCGCTACTGAGCATCGCGCTGCCGGCTACGCTGACGCAGCGCGAGCGCGAGCTCTACGAGCAACTTCGCGACGCTTCGCAGTTCGACCCGCGCACGCACCTCGCGTGAGGCCGCGGGCGCGGTCCTTCAGAAGCACAGCAGCCCGCTGCGGATGCCTTCGGCGATGCTCGCCGAGTTGACCAGCCCGATGACACCGAAGCCGAGCAGCAGCCCGCCGGCGGCGACCCGTACGCCGCGCCGCGCGGCGAAGCTGCGCAGGCGCGAAGCGGCGAGGCCCGCCGCGAGCAGGTTGGGCAGCGTTCCCAGACCGAACGCCGCCATGGCAAGCGCGCCGCGCTCCGGACTTCCGGCGAGCACCGCGACCGCGAGCGCGCCATAGACGAGCCCGCAGGGAATCCAGCCCCACACCATGCCTGCGGCGAAGCTCTGCGGCAGGCTGCGCGCCGGCAGCAGCCGCGCGGCGAGCGGCTGCAGGCGCCGCCAGAGAGGGACGCCGAGCGCCTCGCTGCGCGCAAGCCAGGCCGTGGCGCCGGCGAGGTACAGCCCGAACAGGATCAGCATCAGGTTGGCAAGAACATACAGCGCGACCTGCCAGGACAAGACGCCCGCGATCGACGTGCCCGCGCTGCCGAGCGCGCCCGCGACCGCTCCGGCGAGGACGTAGCTCGCGATGCGCCCCGCATTGAAGGCGAGCTGGCGCGCGGCCTCGCGCCAGGCGGAGCTGCGCCGCCGCTGAAAGCCGACCGGCTCTCGTGCGCCGGCGCTGCTGAACGCGCCCACGATGCCGCCGCACATGCCGAGGCAATGCACGCCGGACAGAAAGCCGGTGACGAGCATCGCCGCAGGCAACGCCCAGTAGGCCGCGCTTACCGCGTCCAAGTCAGATGACCTTGGAGTAGCGCTCGCGCTCGCGCGTGAGGCGCAGGTACTTGTCGAACACCATGCACACGGCACGCACCAGCAGCCGCCCGCGCGGGGTGACCACGACCCAGTCGGGCTGCAGCTCGACCAGCCCCTCGTCGGCGAGCCGCGCGAGGTCCTGCAGCTCGCGCGCGAAGTAGTCCCTGAAGTCGATCAGATAGGCGTCCTCGATCGACTCGATGGAGAGCCGGAAGTGGCAGGCGAGCGCCTGGATCACCGCGCGCCGCAGGAGGTCGTCCTGAGTGAGCTCGATCCCGCGCCACACCGGCAGGCGCCCCTCGTCTAGCGCGGCGTCGTATTCCTCGAGCGTCCTGGTGTTCTGGTAGTAGGTCGGCCCGATCCGGCTGATCGAGGACACGCCGAAGCCGATCAGGTCGGACTCGGGGTGCGTCGAGTAGCCCTGGAAGTTGCGCTGCAGCCGCCCCTGGCGCTGCGCCACCGCAAGCTCGTCGCCCGGCTTGGCGAAATGGTCCATGCCGATGTACAGGTAGCCGGCACGCGTCAGCCGACCGATGGCGAGCGTCAGAATGTCGAGCTTGGTCTCGGGTGCGGGCAGGTCGGCCTGGCGGATGCGGCGCTGCGGCCTGAACACGCGCGGCAGGTGCGCGTAGTTGTAGAGCGCGACCCGGTCGGGCGCGAGCGCGAGCACCTTGTCGAGCGTCGAAGAAAAGCTCTCCAGCGTCTGTTTCGGCAGGCCGTAGATCAGGTCGAGGTTGACCGAGCGAAAGCCGTGTGCACGCGCCTCGTCGATCACGCGGCGCGTCACGTCCTCGCTCTGGATGCGATGCACCGCCTGCTGCACCGCCGCGTCGAAGTCCTGCACGCCGATCGAGACGCGATTGAACCCCAGTCCGGCGAGAAAGGCCATGCGTCCGGTCTCGACCCGCCGCGGATCGACCTCGATCGAACACTCGCAGTCCTGTTCCGTCTCAAACTGCGCGCGCAGGAGATCGGCAAGCGCAGCCATCTCCTCGCGGCTGAGGAAAGTCGGCGTGCCGCCGCCCCAGTGCAGCTGGCAGATGCGCCGATCCTCGCCGAGCAGAGCGCCGATGCGCGCGATTTCCGTACCGAGGCTCTTGATATACTTCTCCGACCTTGCGTGGCCGCGCGTGACGACCTTGTTGCAGGCGCAGTAGTAGCACAGCGTGTTGCAGAACGGGATGTGCACGTATACGGACAGCGGCTGCGTGATGCCACCGATATTGCGCTTGGCGATCCAATGCCGGCATTCCGTCTCCCCGAAGGCTTCGACGAAGCGGTCGGCCGTCGGGTACGAGGTGTAGCGTGGGCCGCTGACGTCGTGCCGGCGGATGAGGACCGGATCGATGACCAGCTCGGAGGCGGGATAGCTCATGTGCATGCAGCGGGGCCGACCGGGCGGCCCACAGGCCACACGCTACGCCGCGGCGGGCAGCGCCGCTTGACCTGAGTCAAGGGGATCGAGGCGGCGATGTCCGAGTCCGAGCATTCCTCCCGCCAGAGCGGCGTCGCAGCGGCCCCGCGCTGGTTCACGCCGGCGGCGGTCACGACCGCCCTCGGCATTGTCGCCGCGCTCGTTGTGCTGAATGTCGCCACGCTGGTGATCGGCGAAGACCAGCCCTGGCTGCGCGCGACCGACGCGGTGGCCGATCTCCTGGTACTCGGAGCGGGTGCGGTGCTGTTCGTGCGTCTCGGCCTGTCGGTCGGCGCCGAGACGACGCGCATGCGCGTCGCGCTCGACGATGCCACGACGCGGCTGGGCGCCATCGTCGAAACCGCGATGGACCCGATCATCACGATCGACGACGCGCAGCGCATCGTGCTGTTCAACCGCGCCGCCGAGCAGGCCTTCGGCTGCGCGCGCGAAGCGGCGATCGGCGCCCCTCTCGAGCGATTCATTCCGGGGCGCTTCCGCGAGGCGCACCGGGACCACGTCGCAGCGTTCGGCCGCACCGGGGTCACGAACCGGCGCATGGGCGAGAACGTCGTGCTCTGGGCGCTGCGCGCCGACGGAGCCGAATTCCCGATCGAGGCGTCGATTTCGCAGACCGGGATGGGCGCCGGGCACTTCTACACGGTGATCCTTCGCGACATCACGCGACGCAAGGCCTTCGAGGACGCGCTGCGCCGCCAGCAGGACGAGCTGCGCGAGCTTTCGGCGCGGGTGCTCGAGGCGCGCGAGGAGGAAAAGACGCTCATCGCACGCGAGCTGCACGACGAGCTCGGCCAGCTGCTCACCGCGCTCAAGATGGACGTGGCCTGGCTGCGCGGCCACCTGCCGGCGGACGCGCTCGAGACGTCGCAGAAGGTCGAACAGATGAACGCGGTGCTCGATCAGACGGTCGGCTCGGTGCGGCGCATTTCCGCCGATCTGCGCCCGCTGATGCTGGACGATCTCGGCCTGGCCGACGCAGCGAGCTGGCTGGTCGAGGACTTCGCGCAGCGCGCCGGCGTCGCGTGCAAGCTGGACATTGCGCCGGAGACGGAATTCGCTGCACTCGATCGCAGCGCGGCCACCGCGCTGTACCGGGCGCTGCAGGAGTCGCTCACCAACGTCGGGCGTCACGCGGGCGCACAGCACGTGTCGATCGCGTTGCGCGTCGCAGACGGCCGCGCCTGTCTCGACGTAGAAGACGACGGGCGCGGAATCGACCCCGAAGAGATCGCCAAGCCGCGCTCGCTCGGCCTCAAGGGCATGCGCGAGCGCGCGCTCTACCTCGGCGGCACGCTCGAGGTCGAGCGCACGGCGCGCGGCGGCACCCGCCTGCAATTGCGCATTCCGATGCGCGCCGCCCGGGACGCTGCGGCATGATCCGCGTCCTGATCGCCGATGATCACAAGCTGGTGCGCGACGGGCTGAAGGGCATCCTCGGCGCGGCGAGCGGCATCGAGGTCGCCGGCGAGGCGGCAAGCGGCGACGCAGCGCTGGCGCTCGTGCGCGCGCAGGACTTCGATGTCGCACTGCTCGACCTGTCGATGCCGGGCCTTTCGGGGATCGACCTCATCAAGCGGCTCAAGCTCGAGCGCCCGCGGCTTCGCATCCTGGTGCTTTCGATGCACGGCGAGCAGCAGTATGCGACCCGCGCGCTGAAGGCCGGCGCCTCGGGCTACCTGACCAAGGACGCCGCGGGCGAGCAGCTCGTCTCTGCGCTGCGCAAGGTCGCTGCCGGCGGCGTGGCGATCAGCGAAGCGACCGCCGCGAACCTGGTAGCAAGCGCGCGCGGAAGCGACGTGCCGCCGCACACCCTGCTTTCGGACCGCGAGTTCGAAATCTTCCGCCTCCTCGCCAGCGGCAGCACGCCGACCGAGATCGCCGAGCGCCTGCACCTGTCTGTCAAGACCGTCAGCACCCACAAGTCGCATGTGCAGCAGAAGCTCGGGCTGGCGAGCACCGCGGAGCTGGTTCGCTACGCCTTGGAGCACGATCTCCTTTAGGCGGCGTTAGGCGCGACCCCTGGGGTCAGACCCCTGTGGATAAGTCGAATGGGGTCAGACCCCATTGAATGATCGAGCGCCAACTGCGAACCCAAGGGGTCTGACCCCAGACTTATCCACAGGGGTCTGACCCCATAGGACGCCATAGGACGTTTCTGACCCCGAAGATCAGGCGCCGCCGATGGCGCGCCGCCTGGCGCGGCCGGAGACTGGCCGCCATGAACCCCGCCGATCTTCCCCTGCCGGTCGAGCCCGCGATGCGCGTGTTTCTGGTCGAGGACTCGCCGCTGGTCTGCGAGCGGCTGCGGGCCATGCTCGCCGGGATCGAGGGCACGCGGGCGGTGGGCACCGCGGCCACCGCGCGCGAGGCGATCGAGCGCATCCGCAGCGAGCACCCCGACGTGGTGCTGCTCGATCTGCGCCTTGCCGAGGGCAG
>Ga0210138_1000042_pt1 | contig 29852 bp, 25 predicted proteins | sample Browns_ThreeSqC__FD_184850 | JGI IMG/M metagenome (GOLD analysis project Ga0210138, IMG submission 184850) | Wetland microbial communities from the San Francisco Bay, California, USA, that impact long-term carbon sequestration -... | ecosystem: Environmental > Aquatic > Marine > Wetlands ... | reverse complement strand
ACCGCCGCGCGCTTCGCGTTCACGCGTGCGCGCGCGATCAGGTCGGCATCGATCTCGATCCCGACGGCGCGGATGCCGTAGCGTTTGGCGGCGGCGATGACAATCCGCCCGTCCCCCGAGCCGAGGTCGTAGAGCACGTCGCCAGGCTTCAACTCGGCGAGCGCGAGCATCGCGTCGACCACCTCCGGCGGCGTCGGGTCGTAGACGACATCCGGTCGAGGCTCGCGCACGTCCGGGCCGAGTACGGCCTCAAACTGCGCGCAGCCCGGGGTGAGCAGCGCGAGTGCCGCGCAGACCGCGAGGGTGCGCAAGCGCACACGAGTCCCGTTCGAATTGATCCGATCCATTCTTCCCGCGCCTAAGCGAACCACCCGATTATCTCCGGGGTCGGACGAAATAGAATCCCGCCCGGCGAAGCGTCGACCGACGGCGCGCGAGCGGGGTCCGCATGAAGATCAAGTCCATACAGGCGCACTGGCTGCATTCGCCGATCGCCGAAGCGAAGCAGCACGTGAGCGATTTCGGCCGGCACACGTCGTTTGATACCGCGCTCGTGCGCATCGAGACCGACGCTGACATCGTCGGCTGGGGAGAGGCGAAGGCCGCGGTCGGCGGCACCGGCGTCTACCGCGCGCTGGTGGGCGTCATCCGCGACGAGATCGCGCCGCTGCTCATCGGTCGAGATCCGCGCGATCCGGCCCGCATCTGGGAGGAACTCTACAACCGCGTGCGCGCGCACTATGCGCTCGCCGCAGGGCACGTCTTCCCCGACCTTGCGCGGCGCGGCCTCACCATTTCGGCGCTGAGCGGAATCGATATCGCCCTGTGGGACATCCTCGGCAAGTCGCTCGGCGCTCCGGTGTGGCGGCTGCTCGGCGGACGCACGCACGATTGGCTTCCCGCGTACGCTTCCGGCGGCTGGGCCGCCGAGGATTCGATCGGCGCACAGCTGAAAAGCTACGTCGAGCGCGGATTCAAGTCGGTGAAGATGCGCGTGGGCGTAATGGACGGCGCGGTCCAGATTTCCGCGGCGCGCGTCAATGCGGCGCGGCGCGCGCTCGGCCCGTCGATCGGCCTGATGGCCGATGCCCACGGCACCTACCACTCGCGCGACGCGAAACGCTTCTGCCGCCTGGTCGAGGACGCCGATCTCGCCTGGTTCGAAGAACCGGTTGCGGCCGACGACCTGCCCGGCCAGGTCGAAGTGCGCGCCGCCACCGACATCCCGATCGCCTGTGGCGAAAGCCTTTTCACGCGCTTCGATTTCCGCGACGTTCTCGTCGCGCGCGCCGCCGACGTGCTGCAGCCGGATCCCGCGATCTGCGGTGGCATCACCGAGACGGTTCGCGTCGCGGCGCTCGCCGCGGCACATCAGGCCCGGCTCGCCCCGCATCTGTGGGGCGGCGCGGTCATGTTTGCGGCCGGACTGCACGTGTGCATCGCCTCGCCCGCCGCGTACATCCTGGAATATTCGCTCGGCGAGAACGCGATGCTGCACGAGCTCGCGCACTCGAAATTCCCGATTGTCGACGGCGGCATCGCGGCGCCGGAAGCGCCGGGGCTGGGTGTCGAGATTGACGAGTCCTTCGTCGCGCGCGCCTCGGTCAGGCAATGACGCCTGCCACGCGGCACCCCGCGACGGGTCCGCCGCGCGCCGCGCCTACTGCGCGATGGGGACTTGCGGCGCTGGCCCGGCGCTGACGCGCCGCTCAGGGCCGACGCGCCCGATGAGCGGCAGCTTGAGCGAGAAGTCGAACGGATTCACGCCGAACGACAGGCCGAGGATGTTCACCTCCAGCCCTTCCACTCCGCTCACCAGAATTCCGAACAGGCCGCCGAGAGAGAACTGCACGCCGCTGCCGCTGGGGGCAGAGGCGACGATGCGCTCGCCGAGGTAGTCCTTGCCGATCGCCGTCGGAGGCAGGTCCGCCTCCAGCTCGGGCACCTGGCGCAGGATCCAGGCGGTGAAGGTGTTCGAGTTCGGGCCCGGCCAGAGCGTGTACTCGGCCGCGTAGGGATAGCTGCGGGCCGCGGCATCGATGCGGTCGATCAGCGCTTCCACCCCCGCGCCACGCTTGTCCGCCAGCAGCTCCGGCTCCGAGCCGTACCAGCGCGCGTCCGGCTCGCGTGCGCTCACCGATACCGCGGAGTTGCCCCAGCGCAGGCGCCAGCCGATCACTTCGTACACGGTGAATGCCTGCGCGCCGCCGCGCTTGCTCGCGATCCAGGTGTGCACGCCGAAGGTGCCGCGCCAGCCCCAGGTGCGCGCGGCATAGACCTGCACGACCGCTTCGGGCGTCGTCGCCGGATCCGGCGCCAGCCCGACCGGCTCGTGACTCGCGCTGCGCCAGTCGTCCGCGCGCACGCCGGCCGCAGTGACCGCGAGGAGCGCCAGCGCCCCCGCAATGACCGACGCGCCGCCTGCCCAGAGCTTTCGCCGCGCACCCATGTCAGTCTTCGGCAAACAACGGCTCGCCGAGTTCCTCCGCGTCAGCGGCACGCTCGCCCTCGCCTCGCGCGAGCATCCGCTCGCCCGGCCTGAGCCCGAGGAAATCGAACAGCCTGCGGTCCATCAGGTGCGAGGGCTTCACGTCGGACAGGGCGCGCAGGATCGATTCGATGCGCCCCGGGTGGCGCTTTTCCCACTCGCGCAGCATCGCGCGGATCGCCTGGCGTTGCAGGTTGTCCTGCGAACCGCACAGGCTGCAGGGAATGATCGGAAAGCACCGTGCCTCGGCGTAGGCGGCGAGATCGTCCTCGCGCACGTAGGCGAGCGGCCGGATCACGACGTGGCGGCCGTCATCCGATACGAGCTTCGCCGGCATCGCCTTGAGCGTGCCACCGTAAAACAGGTTGAGAAAGAAGGTCGCGAGAATGTCGTCGCGGTGATGGCCCAGCGCGATCTTGGTCGCGCCGAGCTCGCCCGCGATGCGGTAGAGAACGCCTCGCCGCAGCCTGGAGCACAACGCGCACATCGTCTTGCCTTCCGGCACCACGCGCTTGACCACCGAGTAGGTGTCCTGCTCGACGATTCGATGCGCGACGCCGCGCGCCGCAAGGTACTCGGGCAGGACGTTCGCGGGGAAGCCCGGCTGCTTCTGATCGAGGTTTACCGCGACCAGCTCGAACGGTACCGGCGCCTTGGCGCGCAACGCGAGCAGAATGTCGAGCAGGCCGTGGCTGTCCTTGCCCCCCGACAGGCAGACCATCACCCGATCTCCCGCCTCGATCAGGTTGAAATCGGCGATCGCCTCGCCGGCCTGGCGGCGCAGACGCTTGGCGAGCTTGTTCTCTTCGTAGGCCCGCTTGCGTGATACGGGACGGCGGATGACGTGCATGCGCGGACTTTACTCCGTCGCGGGGCTACAGGAACACCGAGCGACCGCCGTCGACCGCGACCGTCTGGCCTGTGACGAAGGACGCGCAGGCGAGGAACTCGACGACGCGCGCAATGTCTTCGGGCGCGCCGATGCGTCCGAGCGGCGTGGTCGAGACGATGCGCTTGCGCTCGGCGCTCGGGAACTGCTCGTCTTCGGGCCAGGCGATCGCGCCAGGGGCTACGGCATTCACCCGCACCGCCGGACCGAGCTCGAGCGCGAGCGACTTGGTGAGCGCCGCGAGACCGGCCTTGGCGATCGTGTAGACGACGTAATCCTTCAGCGGCCGCTCGGCGTGTATGTCGGTGATGTTCACGATCGCGCCGCGCGCCCTCGCGAGGTGCGGCGCGGCGCACTGGGACAGGAAAAGCGGCGCGCGCAGGTTGCTGCCCACGAGCGCCTCCCAGTGCTGCGCCTCGATCTCGCCGAACCGCGTCGGGTAGAAGCTCGAGGCGTTGTTCACGAGCAGATCCAGCCGCGCAAAGCGCTCGAGCGTCGCGCCGACCAGCGTCTCGGGCGCGTCCGGCGCGAGCAGCTCGGCGCGCACGCAGGCCGCACTGCCGGCGCGCGCCATGTTCAAGGCGCGCTCAAGCGCGCTCGCATCCCTTTCCGACTGCCGGTAGTGCAGCATCACTTGCATGCCCGAGGCATGCAGCCGGCGCGCGATCGCCGCGCCCACGCGCCGCGCCGCGCCGGTCACCAGCGCCACCTTGCCCTGCAGGCTGTCTTCCATGGAATTGCGGATTCTACCGAGCCGCGTCACCATCCCGCGCCATGTCTGCGCACAGCCTGCCCGAGCCCGGGGCCGCCGCGCGCGCCGCGAGTGGCGCGCTGCTTGCTCGAATCGAGCAGGAGCTGCACGCGAGCGGCAACTGGATGAGCTTCGCGCGCTACATGGCGCTCGTGCTGCATGCGCCGGGACTCGGCTACTACGCGGGCGGCAACGCGAAATTCGGCGCGGGCGGCGATTTCGTAACCGCACCCGAGCTCGGCACGCTGTTCGCGCGCACGCTCGCCCGCCAGGTGGCCGATCTGCTCGGCCCCGGCGACGCCGTGCTCGAGTTCGGTGCGGGCAGCGGAGCGCTCGCCGATGCGCTGACGCAGGCGCTCGCGGCGCTCGGTCGGCGCCCCGAATACCTGATCCTCGAACCGAGCGCAGAACTCGCCCATCGCCAGCGTGCAAGGCTGCGCGCGCCTGCGCGCTGGATCGACGCTCTGCCCGACGCCTTTCGCGGCGTGATGATTGCCAACGAGGTGCTCGATGCGATGCCGGCGCACGCGCTTGCCTGGACGCCGCAGGGCATACTCGAGCGCGGCGTATGTATCAACGAAGGACAGCTCGCCTGGTGCGAGCGGCCGGCAACCGGCGAGCTGCTCGCCGCTGCGCGGGAGCTGCCGGTGCAGATCGGCCAACGCTACGAAAGCGAGCTCAACCTCGCTGCGCGCGCGTGGATCCGCTCGCTCGCCGGATGCTTCGAACGGGGTGCGCTGTTCGTCGTCGACTACGGATTCCCGGCGCGCGAGTTCTACCATCCTCAGCGCGCCACGGGGACGCTCATGTGCCACTACCGTCACCGCGCGCACAGCGATCCCTTTGTCCTGCCCGGACTGCAGGACATCACGACGCACGTCGATTTCAGCGCGCTCGCCCAGGCCGCTGCAGAAGCGGGACTCCAGATCCTCGGCTACGCCAACCAGGCGCAGTTCCTGGTCAACTGCGGCATCACCGACCTGCTCGGCGAAGAGGATGCATCCGACGCGCGCCGCTATGCGCCGCGCGCGGCCGAGGCGCAGACCCTGCTCTCGCCCGCCGAGATGGGCGAGCTGATCAAGGTCCTTGCGCTGGGGCGCAGGATCGACGCGCCGCCGCGCGGCTTTACCTCCGGAGACCGGTCGCATACGCTTTGAGCATGGTCCGTGCCGCGCTTATCACCCTGCTCGTCGCCGCGGCCGCGCCGCAGGCTGCTCTCGGCGGCGGGCCAAGCGGCGAGGCCGAAGTCGCCCTGGCGAAGCAGCGCTGGGCGAAAAGCCCGCATGGGCCGATGCTCGAGCGCATCCTGCCGCCGGGCTTCGAGCCCGCGCAATTGCCCGCGCCGGAATCAGACGGTGCGCGCCTGACGCTACGCTACTGCGTACAGTGCCACAACCTGCCGAACCCCGCGATGCACCACGCGGAGAAATGGCCCAAGGTCGTGAACCGCATGGTCGAGCGCATGCGCGGGCGCGGCAACTTGGGCCGGCTGATGGCCGACATGATGGGCGGGGTCGAAGCGCCGGATGACGCCGAGGTCCTGCAGCTGGTCGCCTACCTGCAGCGCTACGCGCAGACGCCGCTCGATCCGAAATTCGTCCCAGAGGCGTACCTGCCCGAGGGCGAGCCGTTTCGCCTGGCCTGCAATCAGTGCCACGTGCTGCCCGATCCGCGGCGCTACACGGCCAGCGAATGGCCCGCGATCGTCGAGCGCATGGAGCGCAACATGGCGTGGATGAACCGCGTCGTCGGCTCGAAGCCCGTGCCGGGCGAGCCGCAGCTTCGCATCGACGAGATCAACGCCTTTCTCGCGCGCCACGCACGCAAGTAGCCGGGCCGCCTAACTGCGCGCGGCTGCTCGTCCCGCGGTAAGGTCGCGCGCCTCGAGCCAGTCGAGCACCGCGCGCGCAGCGCTCTGCCAGCCGCTTTCGAGCATGACCGCGTGCCCCAGGCCTTCGAGCAGCCGGTAGTCGGCGCCGAGCATGCGCGCGCTCGATTCTGCGAGCGCGACCGGGATCAGCGTGTCGCGCTCCGCACCGAGAACGAGCGTCGGCGCGCGCGCCGCGCGCCACGGCTGCGGCAGCCCCCATCCGCTCATGTCGAGCAGCGCGCGCCGGGACTCCGGCTGCATGCGCGCGTAGATGCGCTGCAATCGATCGACGTCGAGAGGACCGCTGAACATCGTCTCCTGGAGCGCATCGAGCGAGACGCGGTGTCCCGAAGCCATCGCCTGGATCTGGGCAAAGAGCGCCGGCCGCGTCAATGCGAGCGTAAAGGTCGCAGGCAGGACGCCGTAAGGGGGAACCGGGCAGATGAAGACGCTCGCGAGGCAGCCGATGCCGCGCTCGAGCGTCTTTTGCACCACCAGCGCACCCATCGAATGGCCGACGAGTATCGGCGCCCGCTCGAGCTGGGCGATTACCGCGGCCAGGTCGTCGGCGTAGTCCGCGAGACCGAATCCGTTTAGCCGCTCGCGGCCAGCGCTGCCGCCATGCGCCCGCAACGACAGCGCATAGGCGGGATAGCCGTGCGCGGCGAACCACGGCAGCCAGTGCTCGGCCCAGCACCAGGCGCCCACGTACGCACCGTGCACGAACAGCAGCGGTGGCGGCGATCCCGCCACCGGACAGACGAGCAGCTCGAGAGCGACTTCGCCTTCTACGGTACGCCGCTCGACTTCGATACCGCTCAAGACGGCACGCGGATGCCGCGCTGCACCGCGGGTCTGGCGCTGATGGTGTCGAACCAGCGCTTCACGTTGGGGTACGCGGCAAGGTCGACCTGCTGCCACTCGTGGCGCAGCACCCAGGGGTAGGTCGCGATGTCCGCGATCGAATATTCCCGGGCGAGAAACGGCGCCTCGCCGAGGCGCTTGTCGAGCACGCCGTACAGTCGGCGATTCTCCTTCGTGAAGCGCTCGATGGCATACGGCACCTTCTCCTTGGCCGAGCGCAGGAAATGATGCACCTGTCCGAAGATCGGGCCGATGCCGCCCATCTGGAACATCAGCCATTGCAGCGCGATGTATTTCCCGCTCACCGAGGCTGGAAGAAACCTGCCGGTCTTCCCCGCGAGGTAGACGAGGATCGCACCCGATTCGAACAGCGTGAACGGCTTGCCCTCGGGGCCGTCGGGATCGACGATCGCCGGAATCTTGCTGTTGGGATTGATGGCGACGAACTCGGGCTTGAACTGGTCGTCCTTGCCGATGTCGATCGGATGCACGCGATACGGCAGGCCGCACTCCTCGAGCATGATGGAAGCTTTGCGGCCGTTCGACGTGCCCCAGGTGTACAGGTCGATCATTTCGCCCCCCTTGCGTCCCCAAAGCGCGCGAGTTTAGCGTTTCGCGACTTCGCGCGCCGGTCCGGTTCGCGCTAGGCGGCCGCGGCGATGGCGCGCTCGCGTGCGGCGTCGATCCGCGCGCTGATTTCGCCCGGCGGTGAAGCCGCTGCGATCGCACCGGCATCCACCGCGCGTGCGGCTTCGAGCGCCCCTTCCAAACGGCGTGCGGCCTGCGCGGAGGCATCGTCCTCACTCGCGTACTGCAGAGTCCGCAGCAGCGCCGCGAGCCGTTCGGGTCGGCGGATTGCGTCGACGCATTTCAATGTGGCGAGCAACCCCGACGGCGCGTCCCCGCCTGCGCTGCGCAGGCCCTTGCCGCAGCGGCAGATGGCGAGCGACAGGTCCTCGACGTCGTTCGGCACCCGCAGCCGGGCGCAGAGCGCCGTCATCGCCGGCTCGCACTGCGCGTCGAGCGCGTGCGCGAGCAAGGCAAAGCGCTCGGGCAGGCTTGCGCCGGCACGCGCCGCGCGCTCGAGCGCGGCGCCGAGGGCAGCGCGCGTGCGGTCGTCGTCAAGCACGCTCTGGAGCTCGGGCAGAACCGCGTGCGACGCGCCGCAACGCACCAGCGCGTCGAACATGCGTGCGGGTTGCTTCTCGGCCAGCCCGCGCGAAAGCTCCTGCCACACGCGTTCGGGCACCAGCGTCTGCATCTCACCCGCATCGACCAGCCGGCGCATCAGCGCCAGCGTCTCGTCGGCGATCCGAAAGCCGAAGCGCGCCGCGAAACGCGCCACGCGCAGGACGCGCAGCGGATCCTCGGCGAAAGCTTCGCTCACGTGACGCAGCAGCCCCGCGCGCAGATCGCGTTCTCCGCCGAAGGGGTCGATGAGCCGGCCCGTCTCGTCCTGCGCCATCGCATTGATCGTGAGGTCGCGCCGCCTGAGGTCGTCCTCGAGCGTGACATCGGGTGCCGCATGGACCGTGAACCCCTTGTAGCCGCGTCCGCTCTTGCGCTCGGTACGCGCGAGTGCATGCTCCTCGCGGGTCTCGGGGTGCAGGAATACCGGAAAATCCTTCCCGACGGGCCGGTAACCCGCCGCGCTCATCTCTTCGGGTGTCGCGCCCACTACGACCCAATCGCGATCGACGACCGGCAGCCCGAGCAGGGCGTCGCGAACCGCGCCGCCGACGACATAGCGCTTCATGCGCGCGGCGCGAGCCAGCGCGCGCTGTCGTACATCACGCCCGCGCCTCTCAGCGCCGGGCCCGCCAGCGCAACACCGGGTAGCGGCTGCGCGGCGCATAAGCGCCGGCGAGATATCCCGGCGCTACCGCCTCGAGCGGCGTCGGCTCGATGTCGAACGGCAATGCGCAATCGCACACGCTCGGCACTTTCATCGAGCGCAGGTTGTCGCGCGACATGAGCGGCCCGGGCGTCCATTCCAGAAACCAGGCCTGCAGCATGGCGAGCGCATCGGGCAGGCCCAGCACCCAGCGCCGGCGACCTGTGATCTCGCAGACCAGGCGTACCAGTTCGGCAAGCGTGTAGCGCTGCGGACCGCACAGGTCGAAGCACTTGCCGGCGCTCGAGCGCGCATCCAGCGCCGCGAGCATCACTTTCACCACGTCGCCGACGTAGACGGGCTGGAACTGGGCCTGCGCACCGCCGAGCGGCAGCACCGGGAAAAACCGGGAGAGCCTGGCAAAAAGGTTGAGAAAGTTGTCCTCCGGGCCGAAGACAACCGACGGACGGAACACCGTGGCCTGCAGCTCGTCGTCGGCCAGCACAAGCTTTTCGCCGACTCCCTTGGAGCGCAGGTACTCCGACGGCGCATCCGGCGCGGCGCCGATGGCGCTGACGTGCAGCAGCCGCCTGACCCCCGATGCGTGGCAGGCATTGACGATCGCCTGCGGCACTTCGACGTGCGCCCGCGCGAAATCCGGACCGTAGTCATTCGGCCCGCGCTCGTCCGGTCTGCCGCGCCTGCTGTGCAGCACCCCCGCCAGGTTGATGACTGCGTCATGGCCTGCCACGAGCTGCTCGAGCACGCCCGGCGCGAGCACGTCCGCCTCGAGGACTTCGACCGTAGGCAGCAGGATGAGATGCTTCGCGCGTTCGCGCCGGCGCGCCGGCACCGTCACCCGCGCACCGAGCGAAACGAGCGCCGCGACGAGATGCCGGCCCAGGAAGCCGCTACCGCCGACGACGAGGAAGTTCTTTTCACGCATGACTGCAGGCCCGGCCGACACCGAATGCGCCGCGGCCGGGGATCGCGCCTCCGAAGGCGATTATCCCGCGCGAGCGCCGTGCGCGCCACTGCGCGGGCTAGGGCAGATCCTTGATGTCGCTCTCGTTGGGGGTTTTCGACGGCATCGTGCCGAGCTGCGCCTTGAGCGACGCGCGCTGGCCGTCGAGCAGTGCGTAGAAAACGGCGCTCGCCATGACCTTCTTGACGTAGTCGCGGGTTTCGCCAAACGGGATCGTCTCGATGTAGACCGCGCCTTCGAGCGGCTTGGTGTCGCGCCAGCGCCGCGCGCGCCCCGGCCCGGCGTTGTATCCGGCCGAGGCGAGCACGGGATGGCCGAGACTGTCGAGCACCATCTTCAGGTAGCTCGTTCCAAGCGTGACGTTCGTTTCGACGTCGGTGACGTTGCGCAGATTGAACTTCTTCATGCCGATCTTGCGCGCCGTCCAGGTCGCCGTGCGCGGCATGAGCTGCATGAGGCCTCGCGCGCCCGCCCAGGACTTGGCGTCCGCGATGAAGCGGCTTTCCTGTCGCACGAGTCCCAACAGCCAGTACTCGTTCAGCTCCTGCTCTTTGGCGTAGGCGCTGAACACGTCGCGGTACGGCGCCAGGTAACGCAGGTCGAAGTCGTGCCGGATCTGGGTGCGGTCCGCGGTATTGATGACGCGGTCGGGGATGTCCGCACGCCGTGCGAGCTCGGCCGCCGCCAGCAACTCGCGGTCGTCCATTGCCCGGATCGTGAACACCCACTCCCGGTTCGCCTCGGTGCGCAGGTTCAGCCGGTACAGTGCAAGCGCCCGCTGCAGTCCGGGATTGCGCTCGGCTCGGGCGAGCTCTTCCTCGCTCGCCTTGTACTTCGTCCTGGGCAGAGCCGCGTAGTCGCCCAGCTCCTCGGTCGCGAGCAGTCCGTAAAAATCGGGCTCGCCGGCGATGCGCAGAAAGTACGCGCGCGCGCCCGAAGTCCTGCCCAGCGCGGCGAGCGCGCGTCCGTACCAGTACGTCCAGGCGGGATCGCGATGCGACTCGACCGACATTTCGTCGATCGCATCGCGCAGCGCGACCCAGTGCCCGGCGCGCAGCGCGGCGCGTGCCTTCCACTCGCGCTGCTCATGAGTCAGCGCATCGCGCCCGGCGCGCTCGTACCAAGCCAGGGCCTCGGGCTCGTGGCGCCGCGCCGACTCCATCGCAATGCGGCCCCAGAGGTAACGTTCGTCTTCCTCGCCGAGCGCCTTGGCCAGGCGTCCTTCCAGCACGTCGGCCGCACGCTGCGGGCTGATGCCCGCGAGCCGGATCATCGCCAGCACCGCGAGCTCGCGCTCGGACCTGCGCTCGAGCTTCCTCTTCAGAAGTCTGGCGAGCACCTGATCGGGTTTGCGCGCGACCAGCCTGAGCGTGGCCGCGTCGGGCCGGTCCTTCTCGGGCACGAACTCGAGCGCCCGCCCCGCCTCCATGCGTTGACGCTCCTCCATCTGCACGCGCGCGCGGCGCCAGGCGAGATCCTCGCTCAAGGCGCCCATCTCGGCCATGTCTTGCGCGAGCCGATCGCAGCCGGCGGGAAGCTTGATCGACTCGAGCCAGAGCTTGGTCGCCGCATCGAGCACGCTGCGGTCGCCCTGCGCCAGGCGCGATGCCCATGTGTAGCAGCGCACGTTTAGCCTGTCGAGCACGAGCGGCGCGAGATCAACGTCGAATCGCGTCCAGTCGCGGCGCTCGCCGAGCAGCTCGAGCCACTGTGCGCGCAAATCATCGGCCACGAGGCTGCCTGCGTGACGGGAAAGGAACCCATGCACCTCCGCCGCATCTACGAAGATGAGGCGCAGCATCAAGCGCCAGTACTCGTAGTACGGCTCCAGCACATGACCTCGCAATGCATCGCCTTGCGCTTCAACGCGCGCGAGATTGCCGTCCTTGAATGCGTCGAACGCCGCGAGCGCGGCCGCATCGCCGCCGGCGCCGCGCGCCGCGTTGGCGAGGAGCAGCAGAGAAAGCGCGCAAACTTTACAGAAACGCTGCAAAATCATGAGGTAAGCATGATACGCGAAAAAATCCCATGAACACCGGAAACCTCGCTGCGTGGCGCAAGGCAGAGCGCGAGCGGCTGGTCGCAGCGCGCGTAGCCCTAGACAAGACGACGCTTGCCGGGTTGCGTCGAAGCATCGACCAGCATATCGAGCGCGCGTTTCCTGGCCTGGCGGGTGTGCGGCTCGGTTTCTGCTGGCCGATCCGCAATGAGTACGACGCCCGCCACCTGGTGCGGCGCCTGCGCGCGCGCGGCGCAGACACGGCGCTTCCGGTCGTCGTCGCGCGCGGCGCGCCGCTCGTGTTCCGCCTCTGGCATCCAGGGGTCGCGCTAGAGCGCGGCGCCCTCGGCATCCCCTTTCCGGTGGATTCGCCCGAGATCGATCCGCAGGCGGTGCTGCTGCCGGTGAACGGCTGGGACGCTGCCGGCTATCGGCTGGGCTACGGCGGCGGCTACTTCGACCGCACGCTCGCCACCATGAATCCACGCCCGGTGGTCATCGGCCTCGGCTACGAGTCGGCGCGCATCGAGACCATTCGCCCGCAGTCCTGGGACGTGCCGCTCGATTACCTGGTGACCGAGCGCGGGGTGTACCGGCGCGATGCCGGGCGGCTCGAATTCCTCGGCGCGCCACCCGCGGGCGAGCCGAGCGATCGTGCCTCACCGGTGTGCTATGCCGCCGAGATCGCGCCAGGCTACTTCGGCGAGAACGATCGCTGAGGCGCGTGCTTAGCCGAGGAACATCCTGTACGCGGGGTTGCGCGACTCGTCTACCCAGGGATAGCCGAGCTTTGCCAGGAAGCGGCGGAATTCGCCCATCTCGCGCGGCGGCACCTGCACCCCGACCAGCACCCGCCCGTAGTCCGCGCCGTGATTGCGGTAGTGGAACAGGCTGATGTTCCAGTCGCTGCGCAGGTTGTCGAGGAACTTCATCAGCGCACCCGGCCGCTCCGGAAACTCGAAGCGGTAGAGCAGCTCGTTCGCTGCACGCGTCGCGCGCCGGTTGCCCGACCAGGGCGCGCGTCCGCCCACCATGTGGCGCAGGTGCAGCTTCGCCATCTCGTTGTCCGACAAGTTGAGCGTGTGCAGTCCGTGACGTCCGAGATTGCGCACGATCCGCACCGTCTCGGCACGGTTGGCGACTTCGACGCCTACGAAGATGTGCGCCTCGCGCGAATCGGCGATGCGGTAATTGAACTCGGTGATGTCCTTGGCGCCGAGCGTGGCGCAGAATTTCTTGAAGCTTCCGGGGCGCTCGGGAATCGTGACCGCGAAGATCGCCTCGCGATGCTCGCCGAGCTCCGCTTCTTCGGCGATGAAGCGCAGCCGGTCGAAGTTGGTGTTCGCCCCCGAGGCGATTGCGGCGAGCGTCCTGCCGCGCGCGCCGGACTTCTCGACCCAGGCCTTGGCGCCCGCGATCGCGAGAGCGCCAGCCGGCTCGAGGACGACGCGCGTATCCTCGAACACGTCCTTGATCGCTGCGCACATTTCGTCCGTATCGACTCGCACCACGCCGTCGAGCAGACGCGCGCAGAGCCGGAAGGTCTCGCGGCCTACGCGCTTGACCGCAACCCCGTCGGCGAACAGCCCGACCTGATCGAGCGTGACGCGGCGTCCTGCCCTGAGCGAACGCGCCATCGCGTCGGCATCCACCGGCTCGACCCCGATCACCCGCACCGCGGGTCGCAGCGACTTGACGTAGGCGGCGATGCCGGAAATCAGGCCGCCGCCGCCCACCGGAACGAAGATCGCATCCAGCGTACCGGTGTGCTGGCGCAGGATCTCCATGCCGATCGTGCCCTGGCCGGCGATCACGTCGGCATCGTCGTAGGGATGCACGAACGCGAGCCCGCGGCGCCGCTTCAGTCGCGCGGCATGCGCGTAGGCTTCGTCGTAGGAATCTCCGTGCAGCACCACCTCGGCACCGCGGGCAGCCACCGCGTCGACCTTGATGCTCGGCGTGGTCACCGGCATCACGATGACCGCGCGGCAGCCGAGCTTCTGCGCCGCGAGTGCGACGCCCTGGGCGTGGTTGCCCGCGCTCGCCGCGATCACGCCGCGCTTCAGCTTCGCCGCCGGCAGCTTCGCCATCTTGTTGTACGCGCCGCGCAGCTTGAACGAGAAGATCGGCTGCAGATCCTCGCGCTTGAGGTAGAGCCGGTTGCGCAGGCGCTTGGACAGGCCGGGCGCGAGCTCGAGCGGGGTCTCGATCGCCACGTCGTAGACGCGCGCCTTGAGGATGCGCTCCAGATAGTCGTTGCGCGCCGCCACGCTCCGCCCCGCGAAAGCGGCAGAGCCTAGCACAGGCGCAGGGTCTTTCTTGCAACGCCGCAGCGCGCCTGCGCTGCTTGCTCAGGGTCAACGCGGCGCCCGCAGTTCGTAGCAGGCAGGCCATGTATAGCTACTAGCAATCGACCTCATGGATACAATCGATTTCACAAATCTCCAGTGCGGGCGTGAAATGACCGCCGTCAACGCCCGCGCCCAGGCGGGCCTACGCAGCACCTCGCAGCAGCTTGCAAACACCCGATCGGAGAGGAACGAACATGGATACGAAGGTCAAGGAACGAACCGCGAGCCAGTGCCCGTTCACCAACGTTGCCGGCGTCGGCAGGACAAACCGCGACTGGTGGCCGAATCAGCTACGGCTCGAGCTGCTGCACCAGCATTCCGCAAGATCCGACCCGATGGGCAAGGGGTTCGACTATGCAAAGGAATTCAAGAGCCTCGACTACAAGGCGCTGAAGAAGGACCTGGTCAATCTGATGACCGACTCGCAGGACTGGTGGCCGGCGGACTTCGGCCACTACGGCCCGTTCTTCATCCGCATGTCCTGGCACGCCGCCGGGACCTATCGCGTCACCGACGGCCGCGGCGGCGGCGGTCGCGGCCAGCAGCGCTTCGCACCCCTCGGCAGCTGGCCAGACAACGTCAACCTCGACAAGGCACGGCGCCTGCTCTGGCCGGTCAAGCAGAAGTACGGCAGGAAGATCTCCTGGGCCGACCTGATTATCCTCGCCGGCAACGTGGCGCTCGAGTCGATGGGCTTCAGGACCTTCGGCTTCGGGGCCGGTCGCGCCGACGTCTGGGAGCCGGACGAGGACGTGAACTGGGGCGAGGAGATCGCCTGGCTGGGCACCGACAAGCGCTTCAGCGGCGATCGGGACCTCGGGCCGTTCGGCGCCACCCACATGGGCCTGATCTACGTCAACCCGGAAGGCCCGAACGCGAGCGGCGACTACATGGCCGCCGCGAAGGACATCCGCGCCACGTTCGGCCGCATGGCGATGAACGACGAGGAGACCGTCGCGCTGATCGCCGGAGGCCACACCTTCGGCAAGTGCCACGGCGCCGCTCCCGAATCGCACAAGGGCCCGGATCCGGAAGGCGCACCGCTGGAAGCGCAGGGCCTGGGCTGGATGAGCGACTACGGCAGCGGGCACGGTGCCGACACGATCTCCAGCGGCCTCGAAGTCACCTGGACCAAGACCCCGGCGCTCTGGAGCAACAGCTTCTTCGAGATCCTGTTCAAGTACGAGTGGGAGCAGACCAAGTCGCCCGCCGGCGCCAAGCAGTGGGTGGCGAAGAACGCGCCGGCGATCATTCCCGACGCGCACATCCCGGGCAAGTTTAACAAGCCCACCATGCTGACCACGGACCTGACGCTGCGCTTCGATCCGGAGTTCGGCAAGATCTCGCGCCGCTTCCTCGACGATCCGCAGGCCTTCGCCGACGCCTTCGCGCGCGCCTGGTTCAAGCTGACGCACCGCGACATGGGCCCGCGCGCCCGCTACCTGGGACCGGAAGTGCCGAAGGAAGAGCTGATCTGGCAGGACCCGATCCCCGCGGTCAACCACAAGCTGATCGGCGAGAAGGAAATCGCCGATCTGAAGAAGAAGATCCTCGCCTCGAAACTGTCGGTGGCGCAGATGGTGTCCACGGCGTGGGCATCGGCTTCCACCTTCCGCGGCTCCGACAAGCGCGGCGGCGCCAACGGCGCGCGCATCCGCCTCGCGCCGATGAAGAACTGGGAAGTCAACCAGCCGGCGCAGCTGGCGAAGGTGCTGAAGGCGCTCGAGGGCATCCAGGCCGACTTCAACAAGAAGGCCAAGGGCGGCAAGAAAGTGTCGCTCGCCGACCTGATCGTGCTCGCGGGCTGCGCGGGCGTAGAGCAGGCCGCGAAGAAGGCCGGCGTCAACGTGAAAGTGCCTTTCATGCCCGGGCGCATGGACGCGAGCCAGAAGCAGACGGACGCCGAGTCCTTCGAGGTGCTCGAGCCGATCGCCGACGGCTTCCGCAACTACGTCAGGGGCAGGATCGGCATCGGCGCGGAGCAGGTGCTGATCGACCGCGCGCAGCTCCTCACGCTCACGGCGCCCGAGATGACGGTCCTCGTCGGCGGCATGCGCATGCTGGGGACCAACGTCGGCGGATCCAAGCACGGGAAATTCACCTCGAAGCCGGGGACGCTCTCCAACGACTTCTTCGTCAACCTGCTCGACATGAGAACGCAGTGGAAGCCGGCCGCCAGCGCCGAAGGCGTGTACGAAGGGCGCGACCGCAAGACGGGCAAGGTCAAGTGGACCGGGACGCGCGTCGATCTCGCGTTCGGCTCGAACTCGCAGCTGCGGGCTCTCGCCGAGGTGTATGCGAGCACGGACGCGAAGGAGAAGTTCGTGCAGGACTTCGTGGCGGCATGGGACAAGGTGATGAACCTCGACCGCTACGATCTCAAGGCGGCCAAGAGGGCCGCTTGAGCGCACCCGGGCCGCGCGGGCAGGCTAGTGCGTGCCCGCGCCACCTTGCAGCCGTGCCTCGAGCGCGTGGCGCTGAATCTTGCCGCTGGTCGAGCGAGGGAAGTCCTCGAGCGCGATGAACTGGACCGCCTTCGGCTGCTTGTAGCCCGCGAGCGAGTCGCGGCAGCGCGCGAGAATCGACGCTTCATCCAGCGAGGCGTCGCGCCGCGCAACGAACGCCACCGGGACCTCGCCCCAGCGCGGATCGCTCTTTCGCACCACCACCGCGTCGGCGACCCGCGGATCGGCCAGGATCACCTGCTCGATCTCCGCGGGGTAGATGTTCTCGCCCCCCGACTTGATCATGTACTTCACGCGATCGACGAAGTCCAGCGTGCCGTCCGCATTGCGCCGGAACACGTCTCCCATGTGAAACCAGCCGTTGCGGAAGTCGCGCGCGTTGCTTTCCGGCGCGTTCCAGTATCCGGAGAACAGCGTTGGCGCGCGAATCGCGAGCTCGCCTGGCGTGCCATCGGGCACCTCGTTATCGTCGGCATCGACCAGGCGGATCTCGCAGAAGGCGCTCTGCCGTTTCGATAGCCGCTGCGGCACCTCGCCCGGCGGAATGAGCGCGCCCGTCGCCGGCGGGAGCCCCGTTTCGGTAGAGCCGAACGAGTTCAGGTACGGCGCACCGAGCAATGCGCTCACCTCGGCGATCTGCCGGCGCGGCACGAGGTCGGCCATGGCGCCGCAGCAGCCGATGCCCGCGGGCTGCACCGGCCGCGCGCGCAGCGCCTGGATCATCGCTTCGACCATGCCTGGAATCAGGATGAACCAGCCCATGCGCCACTGCGCGATCGCCTCGAGCAGCGGTGCGGGCTGAAAGCCGTCTACGACGACCACCGTGCCACCGCGCAGCAGCGTAGAGAGCATCTGGTCGGTCGAGGCCATGTGGTACATCGGCGGCCAGGCGACGAAAGTGTCGCCCGGCGGAATCGACAGCTCGGCGGCGAAGCACAGGCCGCGCGCGATCATCGCCCGGTGGCTGATCACCGCGCCCTTGGGCAGGCCGGTGGTGCCGCTGGTGTAGAGGATGACGAGGCCGTCCTCGGGATCCACCTCGGCCTCGAGCGTGCCGGCCGCAGCGCTTTCGATCGCGGCCTCGTAGGCGGCGCCGAGCGCGATGCGCTCGTGCGCGCCTAGCGTGAGCGCATCGAGCGTCGGAGCGAACTCCGGCTGATGAACGAGCACGCGAGGCTCGACGAGATTGATGCAATGGGCGAGCTCGCGCCCGGCAAGGCGCCAATTGAGCGCCGCGACGATCGCGCCGAGCTTGGCGCAGGCGAGCTCGACCTCTACGTATTCGATGCAGTTGCGCGCGAGCAGCGCCACGCGCTCGCCGCGCCGCACGCCGCGCGCAGCGAACGCATGCGCGAGCCGGTCGGTGCGCGCATCGAGTTGCGCGTAGGTCAGGCGCCGCTCGCCTTCGATCAGCGCGGTCCGCGCGCCGCAGGCGCGCACGCGATGGCGAAACAGCGCGCCGACGCTGGTGCGACTCGCGGCGCGCGTCGGGCTCAGGCCGCCTGCAGTTTCGCGACGTTCACCGCCAGCCACTTGACGCCTTCCCGCCCGAAGTTCACCTGCACCCGCGCGTCGCTGCCGCGCCCCTCGGCATCGACGATGACGCCGGTGCCGAACTTCGGGTGCACGACGTTCTGGCCGATGCGAAAACCGTCAACCTCATCCGCCGTGCCGAAGCCGGCGTGACGGGCGCGCGCCGCGGGGGCCGGGCCGCCGAACGCGCTCCGGCGCGGCGCCGCCCAGCCGCTCGCCGCGGCACGCATGGCTTCGCGTGTCCGTTGCCCTGCGAAACGCGGCGTCAGCCACTTGGTGACGCCTTCGGGAATCTCCTCGAGAAATCGCGACGGCAGGTTGTAGCGCGTCTGGCCGTGCAGCATCCGGGTTTGCGCGAACGACAGGTACAGGCGCTCGCGCGCACGGGTGATCGCGACATAGGCAAGCCGCCGTTCCTCCTCCAACCCGTCCTTTTCCAGCGCGCTTTGCTCGTGCGGGAACAACCCCTCCTCGAGACCGGTGAGAAACACGGTGTCGAACTCGAGGCCTTTCGCCGAATGCACCGTCATCAGCTGCAGCGCGTCCTGCCCCTCGCCCGCCTGGTGCTCGCCCGCCTCGAGCGCCGCGTGCGCGAGAAATGCCGTCAGCGGATCGATCGCCAGAGGTTCCGTATCGCCTTCGCCGGTCTCGAGCCCGCTCGCGTGCTCCTCGGCGTCGAAGCCCGCGGCCGCGTTCACCAGCTCGCCCAGGTTCTCGATCCGGTCGGCGCCCTCGCGCTCGTTGCGGTAGTGCTCGATGAGACCGCTTTTGGCGACGACATGCTCGACCAGCTCGGCGAGCGGCAGGTTTTCGGCCGCCGCGCGCATCCCTTCGATCAGGGCGCGGAACGCGGCGAGCGAATGGGCCGCGCGCCCGCCGAGCGCCTCGGCCGCGTTCCACAGATTCGCGCCCTGCGCGCGCGCCACGTCCTGCAGCTGCTCGAGCGAGCGAGCGCCGATGCCGCGCGGCGGGAAGTTCACCACGCGCAGCAGCGCGTTGTCGTCGTCGGACGAGGCGACCAGGCGCAGGTAGGCGAGCGCGTGCTTCACTTCGGCACGCTCGAAAAAGCGCAGTCCGCCGTAGACTCGGTAGGCGATGCCCGCGGAAAACAGCGCGTGCTCCACCACGCGCGACTGCGCATTCGAGCGATAGAGCACTGCCATGTGGTCGAGCCGCGTGCCTTCGCGAGCGAGGCTTTGCGCCTCCCCGACGAGCCAGCGTGCTTCGTCGGCGTCCGACTCGCCCTCGAAGACGCGCAGCGGCTCCCCCGCCCCCGCCGCAGTCCACAGGTTCTTGCCCAGGCGCTTGCGGTTGTTCGAGATCAGCGTGTTCGCGGCGTCGAGGATGTTCGCGTGCGAGCGGTAGTTCTGCTCGAGGCGCACGACATGCGCGACCGCGAAGTCGCGCTCGAAGTCCACCATATTGCCTACGTTCGCGCCGCGAAAGGCGTAGATCGACTGATCGTCGTCGCCGACCGCGAATACCGCCGCGCCGCCCGGCGCCGGCCGGCCGTCGCCCGCGCCGGCGAGCAGCTTCAGCCAGCGGTACTGCAGCCGGTTGGTGTCCTGGAACTCGTCGACCAGGATGTGGCGAAAGCGGTTGGCGTAATGCGAGCGCAGCAGCTCGTTCCTCGCGAGCAGCTCGAAGCTTCGCAGGAGCAGCTCCGGAAAGTCGACCACGCCTTCGCGCTGGCACTGGGCGTCGTAGGCGGCATACAGCTCGGCCATGCGCCGCGAGGTCTCGTCGTAAGCCTCGACATCGCTCGCGCGCACGCCCTCCTCCTTGCGCGCGTTGATGAAAACCTGTACCTCGCGCGGCGCAAAGCGATCCTCGTCCACGTTTAGCGACTTGAGCAACCGCTTCAGCGCCGCGAGCTGATCCTGCGTGTCGAGGATCTGGAATTGCTGCGGCAGCCCGGCGTCGCGGTGGTGGGCGCGCAGCATGCGGTTACACAGGCCGTGAAATGTCCCGATCCACATGCCGCGCGGATTCACCGGCAGCATCGCGGCGACGCGGGTGAACATTTCGCGCGCCGCCTTGTTGGTGAAGGTGACCGCGAGCACCCCACCGGGCGAGACACGGTTGCTTTTGACCAGCCAGGCAACGCGCGTCGTCAGCACGCGGGTCTTGCCGCTGCCCGCGCCGGCCAGGATCAGCGCGTGTTCGTCAGGCAGGGTGACGGCGGCGAGCTGCTCTGGATTGAGGTGTTCTAGGCGCAGCGACACGGAGGACGCATTCTAGCGTCCGGGCATCGCGGCTGCGCGGAGCGAACCGTATAATTTCCGGCTTTTCCGGTCTCCCGAGAGCATAGGCAGGCATGCAAGAGCGCTACGACCCGCAAAGCGTGGAACGCGATGCGCAGGACCACTGGGAAGCGCAGGCCTCTTTCCGCGCACAGGAGGATCCGGCGCGCCCGAAGTTCTACTGCCTGTCGATGTTTCCCTATCCCTCGGGGAAGCTGCACATGGGGCATGTGCGCAACTACACCATCGGCGACGTGCTGACGCGAACCTACCGGATGCGCGGCTACAACGTGCTGCAGCCGATGGGCTGGGATGCATTCGGTCTGCCGGCCGAAAACGCCGCGATGGCGAACAGGGTGCCCCCGGCCAGGTGGACCGACGACAACATCGCCTACATGAAAGCGCAGCTCAAGAGCCTCGGCTTCGCGCTCGACTGGTCGCGCGAGCTCGCCACCTGCCGGCCGGATTACTACAAGTGGAACCAGTGGTTGTTCACGCGCCTGTTCAGGAAAGGCATCGCGTACAAGAAGACCGGCGTGGTGAACTGGGATCCGGTGGATCAGACCGTGCTCGCCAACGAACAGGTCATCGACGGCCGCGGCTGGCGCACGGGCGCGCTGGTCGAGAAACGCGAGATCCCGATGTACTTCCTGCGCATCACCGATTACGCAGAGGAGCTGCTCGGCGCGCTCGACGGCCTGCCGGGCTGGCCCGAGCAGGTGAAGCTGATGCAGAAGAACTGGATCGGACGCTCGGAAGGCGTGCGACTCGCCTTCCCTTACACGCTAGACGGCGCAGCGAAGAAGCTCTGGGTGTTCACCACGCGAGCCGATACGCTGATGGGGGCGACGTTCTGCGCAGTCGCTGCGGAACACCCGATTGCCGCCTGGGCGGCGGCGCGCGACGCGAAGATCGCCGCCTTCGTGGACGAATGCAAACGGGGAGCAGTGATGGAGGCCGATCTCGCCCAGCTCGAGAAAAGGGGCATGCCGACCGGCCTGCACTGCACCCACCCGCTCTCGGGCGAGCGCATCCCGGTGTGGGTGGCGAACTATGTCCTCATGGGGTACGGCGAGGGCGCCGTGATGGCGGTGCCCGCGCACGACGAGCGCGACTACGCCTTCGCGCAGAGCTACGGCCTGCCGATCAAACCCGTGATTCGCCACTCGCTGGGCGACACGGTACCGGCTCCGTGGCAGCCGCAGTACGCCGAGCCCGGCGTGTGCATCCATTCGGGGAAATACGACGGGCTCGACTACGACGCCGCGGTCGACGCGATCGCAGCCGACCTCGCGGCGAAGGATCTCGGCGAAAAGCAGGTGCAGTGGCGCCTGCGCGACTGGGGTATTTCGCGCCAGCGCTACTGGGGCTGCCCGATCCCGATCGTGCACTGCGACGCCTGCGGCGACGTGCCGGTGCCGGACGACCAGCTGCCGGTCGTGCTGCCCACCGACCTGGTGCCCGACGGCACCGGCAACCCGCTCGCCAAGCGACCGGCCTTCCTCGAAACATCCTGCCCGAGCTGCGGCAGGCCGGCGCGGCGCGAGACCGACACGATGGACACCTTCGTAGACTCGTCCTGGTACTTCGCGCGCTTCTGCTGCCCGGGGCAGGACGACGCGATGGTCGACGAACGCGCCGACTACTGGATGCCGGTCGACCAGTACATCGGCGGCATCGAGCACGCCATCCTGCACCTGCTCTACTCGCGCTTTTTCCAGCGCGCGATGCGCGACGAAGGCCTGTCCAGCGTGGCCGAGCCGTTCACCAACCTGCTGACCCAGGGGATGGTGCTCGCCGAGACCTACTATCTGGAGTCGGCCCAGGGACGCCGCGAGTGGGTGCATCCCTCGGAGGTCGAGGTGCAGCGCGACGCGAAAGGCAAGATTGTCTCGGCGCGGCGCCGCAGCGACAGCGCGCAGGTCGTCTTCGACGGCATCGGCACGATGTCGAAATCGCGAAACAATGGCGTCGACCCGCAGGCGCTCATCGATCAGTACGGCGCGGACACGGCGCGCTTTTTCGTCATCTTCGCCTCACCGCCGACCAACACGCTCGAATGGAGCGATGAAGGCGTCGAGGGCGCGTACCGCTTCCTGCGACGGGTCTGGGCGTACGGCGTCAAGCTGCAGGCGAGCAAGCCGCAGCCGGGCGACCCACCGTCGGAGAAGGCGGCGCGCTTCGAGGTGCACGCGGTACTCAAGCAGGCGAGTTACGACCTCGGCAAGCACCAGTTCAACACGGTCGCCTCCGCGGCGATGAAGATCCTGAACGCGCTCGAGAAGCTGTCCGGGCGCACGCCTGCGGCCGAGGAAGGCTTCTCGGTCCTGGTCAGGCTGCTTTCGCCGATCACGCCGCACATCGGCCACAGCCTGTGGCGCGCCCTCGGCTACGGCGCGGACGTGATGCAGGCGGCGTGGCCCGAACCCGACCCCGCGGCGCTCGAGCAGGAGGAGATCGAGTACGTCGTGCAGGTGAACGGCAAGAAAAGGGGAACGATCGTTGCGCCGAAAAGCCTCGATCGAAACGCGCTCGAGTCGTTCGTCCGTGCCAGCGACGTGGTCACAAAAGTGATTGCCGACGCCGTGATCAAGCGAATCGTCGTCGTGCCGGGCCGCCTGATCAACATCGTCGTATGAGGCGCGCGCTCGCCGCCGCACTGGTCGTGTTGCTGGCCGCCTGCGGCTTTCAGCTGCGCGGCTCCGCCAAACTGCCGTTCGAGACGATCTACCTGCCGGCGACGAGCAGCGGCATTGGGCTCGATCTCAAGCGCACGATTCAGTCCGGAACGGACACTCGCGTGCTCGATTCGCCCAAGGACGCGCAGGCGGTGCTGGTGTTCATAGAGGAAAGGCGCGAGAAGGAGATTCTTTCGCTCACCGGCGCCGGGCGGGTGCGCGAGTTCCGGCTGCGCTATCGCGTGGCCTATCGCGTGCACGACGGCAAGGGCCGCCAGTACGTACCACCGACGACGCTCAGGCAGCAACGCAACCTTACCTACGACGACAGCATCGTGCTGGCGAAGGAGTCCGAAGAGCAGCTGCTATACCGCGACATGCAAAACGACGTGGTCCAGCAGATCATCCGGCAGCTCGCGTCTGCCAAGCTGCAGTAGACGACCCTTCAAAGGATGCCTTTGCGCGCAGAACAGCTCGAAGCACATCTCGAAAAGTCGCTCGCGGCACTTTACCTCATCCACGGGGATGAACCGCTGCTCGCGCTCGAGGCCGCGGACGCGATTCGTGCCGCGGGGCGCCGCCGCGGACATTCGGAACGCGAAGTGCTGCAGGTCGAGCGCGCCTTCGACTGGAGTGCGCTCGTGCACGCGGGGGCGAGCATGTCGCTGTTCGGCGGCGCAAAGATCGTCGAGCTGCGCATCCCTTCGGGCAGACCGGGCGGCGAAGGCGCGGCTGCAATCGTCGACTACTGCGCCCGCCTCGCGCCGGAGGTCCTGACGATCGTGTCGCTGCCGCGGCTCGACCGTGCGACACAGTCCGCAGGGTGGTTCCGTGCCCTGGCCGAGGCCGGGACCGTGATCGATGTGTTCCCGATCGACCGCGCGCGCCTGCCGGCGTGGATCAGCGCGCGCCTGGCGCGCCAGGGCCAGCGCGCCGCTCCCGACGTGCTCGAGTTCCTGGCCGATCGCGTCGAAGGCAATCTGCTTGCCGCGCACCAGGAGGTGCAGAAACTCGCCCTGCTCGCCCCACCTGGTGCGCTCTCGCTCGACGCAGTGCGCGAAGCCGTGGCAAACGTCGCTCGCTACGACGCGTTCGATGCGTCGGCGGCACTGCTTGCCGGCGATACCGCGCGTTACGCGCGTATCGTCGCCGGACTGCGCAATGAGGGCGAAGCGCCGACGCTCGTGCTCTGGGCGATCGCAGAGGATCTGCGCGCGCTCGCGCAGGTGCAGGACGGCGTGCAAGGCGGCCGAGCGCTCGAGCCGCTGTTGCGCGAAAACCGTGTCTGGGGTGCGCGCCAGAATGCGGTGCGGGCCGGCTTGCGCCGCATCAGGCGTACGTCGATCGAACGCGCGATTCGCCGCGCCGCCGAGATCGACCGCGCGATCAAGGGCGTCGCGAAGCTGGACCCCTGGGAGGGCTTCATTTGCCTGGGGTTAGAATTGGCCCGTGGATCAAACGCTTGACGCGAAGCAGCTCGACGTAGCCAGCTACATGCGCGAGCTGGGCGCGGCCGCGCGGGTGGCTGCCCGGGCACTCGCACGCGCGACCACCGAAGCGAAGAACCGGGCGCTGCGCGCAATGGCCGCGCAGATCCGCGCGCAGGCCACGCTGCTGCTCGAGGCGAACCGAGCGGACCTCGAGCATGCAAGGGCGCAGGGCCGGGACGCGGCGTTCGTCGATCGGCTGACGCTCGACGCAGAGTCGATCGAACACATGGCCGCGGGGCTCGAGCAGGTCGCCGAGCTTCCCGATCCCATCGGCGTCGTCACCGACCGGCAGCGCCGTCCGACGGGCATCGAGGTCGGCCGCATGCGCGTGCCGCTCGGCGTGATCGGCATCATCTACGAATCGCGCCCCAACGTGACCGCCGACGCGGCGGGCCTGTGCATCAAAGCCGGCAACGCCTGCATCCTGCGCGGCGGCTCCGAAGCGCTGCACTCGAACCAGGCGATCGCGGCCTGCGTGCGCGCCGGGCTGAAGGCGGCCGGGCTGCCGGAGTCCGCTGCCCAGGTCGTGGAAACCGCCGATCGCGAGGCGGTCGGCGTGCTCATCACGATGAACGATACCGTCGACATCATCGTGCCGCGCGGCGGCAAGGCGCTGATCGAGCGCCTGATGCGCGAATCGCGCATTCCGATGATCAAGCACCTGGACGGGGTATGCCACGTCTATGTCGATGACCGCGCCGATCTCGATATGGCGGTACGCATCGCCGACAACGCGAAGACGCAACGCTACGGAACCTGTAACACGATGGAAACCCTGCTCGTCGCCGAAGGCATTGCGCCCGCCTTCCTGCCGCGCATTGCCGGGATCTATCGCGCCAAGGGCGTGGAGATGCGCGGTGACGCGGACACGCAGCGCATCGTGCCCGCCGCGAGGCCGGCCACCGAGGCCGACTACCGTACCGAGTGGCTTGCGCCGATCGTTTCCATTCGCGTGGTGGCCGGACTCGATGCGGCGATCGATCACATCGAACGCTTCGGTTCGAAGCACACCGACGCGATCGTCACCGAGGACGCGGCGCGGGCGCAGCGCTTTCTGCGTGAAGTCGATTCCGCCTCGGTCATGGTCAATGCGTCGACGCGCTTTGCCGACGGCTACGAGTACGGCCTGGGCGCGGAGATCGGCATATCGAACGACAAGCTGCACGCGCGCGGCCCGGTCGGGCTGGAAGGCCTGACCTCGCAGAAGTTCATCGTGCTCGGGCACGGAGAAGTGCGCGGTTGAGTGCGCAGCCTGCCGATGATGCGGCCGGCAGCGCTGGTCCGCTCGGCATCCTTGGCGGCACGTTCGATCCCGTCCATGCGGCGCATCTGCGCATCGCCCAGCTCGCGCTCGACGTGCTGCGCCTTGCGCGCGTGCTGTGGATCCCGACGGGCCGGCCGGGCTACCGCGACGCCCCCGTCGCAAGCGCGGCGGACCGCCTGGCCATGCTGCGCCTCGCGCTCAAGGGAGAGCCGCGCTACGTGATCGACGCGCGCGAGCTGCAGGCGGAGGCCTCGGGATACACGGTCGACACCCTGGCCGCGCTGCGCACCGAGCTCGGCGCCGACCGGCCGCTCGTGCTGCTGATGGGCGACGACCAGTTCGCAAAGCTCGAGACCTGGCACCGCTGGAAGGATCTGTTCGAGCTCGCGCACGTCGCCGTGTTTGCGCGTCCCGGCGGGTCGATCGCGCCGGGGGGCGCTGTCGAGGCGGAACTCGTTGCGCGGGACACGGGTGCCGGAGGCCGCTGGCGCGAGCGGCCCGCAGGCGCCGTGATCCGCGTCGAGTTGCCGCCGCTCGACATTTCTGCCACCGCGCTGCGCGAACGCATCGATCGCGAAGCGGACGTTTCGGCGTGGGTGCCGGCCGCAGTCATCGATTACATCGCGCGCCATCGGCTCTACCGCGCAAGCTGAGGGCGAGCGCCCGACCGCAATGGACATCCGGAAAAAGCAACGCGCAATCGTCGACGCGCTCGAAGACATCAAGGGCCACGATATCGTCGTCTTCAACACCGCGGCCATGGCGTCGCTGTTCGAGCGCGTCATCATCGCGAGCGGGGACTCGACGCGGCAGGTGAAGGCGCTGGCGGACAACGTCGCGAAAAAGGCCAAGGCGCTCGGCGAGCGCGTCGAGGGGGTCGAGGGCGGCGCGAACGCCGAATGGGTGCTCGTCGACCTGGGAGACGTGGTGGTGCACATCATGCACCCGGCCGTGCGCAGCTACTACAACCTCGAGGAGCTGTGGGGCGACAAGCCGGTGCGGATGAAGTCGCTCGCCGTCGCGCGCGCGCCACGCAAACGCGCCAAGCGCGCCCGCCGGCGTGCACGGTCCAGCTGAGACCCATGGCGCGCCTGCTGATCGTTGCGGTGGCGGCACGCCTTCCGGGCTGGGCGGAGACGGCCTGCGCCGAGTATCTGAAGCGCATGCCGCGCGGCTACGAGGCCCGGCGCGTCGCGGTCAAGCCGGAAGCGCGCAAAGCAGGGCGGCGCCCGGCACAGCTGCTCGCCGCGGAAGCGAAACGGATCGACGCGGTCCTGCCGCCGCGCGGGCTGCGCGTGGCCCTGGACGAGCGCGGAAGCGAGTTCACCACCGCGCAGTTCGCGCCGCGTCTGCGCGACTGGCTCGCGGCGAATGCGCACGTCTGCTTCCTCATCGGCGGCGCCGACGGGCTGGACGCCGCGCTCCTGCGCACCAGCGCGCCGCGCCTGCGGCTATCGGCGTTCACGCTGCCGCATGCGCTGGCGCAGGTGCTGCTCTGCGAGCAGCTCTACCGCGCGGCAAGCCTGCTGACCGGGCATCCCTACCACCGCGCCTGATTGCCGGGCGTGCCTCGGGGTCGGCTTTGCTACACTCAGCGCCCCGCATGATTGCCTCCGACGCGCACCCGATCGTCCTGGCTTCGCGCAGTCCGCGGCGACGCGCACTGCTCGAGCAGATCGGCGTGCGCTATCAACTGCTCGGCGACGGTGAGACCGATGCGGTGGACGAAACAGTGCACGCCGGCGAGTCGCCCGAGGCCTACGTGATGAGGGTCACTCGCGCGAAGGCAGAGAGCGCCTGGGCGCGCCTGCAGGCCGCCGGAGGCGACTCGCCCGTGCTCGCGGCGGACACGGCGGTCGTCGTCGACCAGCGCATCCTCGGCAAGCCGACGGACCGCCGCGAAGCGGCCTGGATGCTCGAGCTGCTCTCGGCGAAAACCCACGAAGTGCTCACTGGCGTGGCGCTGCGCAGCGCCGCGCGCTGCGACGCCGCGCTTTCGCGCAGCCGGGTCAGCTTCCGGCGCCTGAGCGAGGACGAGATTCTTGCCTACCTCGCCACGGGCGAAGCCGACGACAAGGCGGGCGCGTACGCGATCCAGGGGCGCGCCGCGCAGTTCGTCGTCGCTCTCGAAGGCAGTTTTTCGGGCGTGATGGGGCTGCCGCTGTACGAGACCGCGCAGCTCATCGAGGCCCGGGCACGGGCGGAGCCGGCGCATGAGCGATGAGATCCTGATCAACGTGACGCCGCAGGAGACGCGCGTCGCGGTGCTCCAGGCCGGAGCGGTGCAGGAACTGCTCGTCGAGCGCGCGGCGAGCCGCGGCCTGGTGGGCAACGTGTACGTCGGGCGCGTCGCGCGCGTGCTGCCCGGCATGCAATCGGCGTTCGTCGACATCGGGCTCGAACGCGCGGCCTTTCTGCATGTCGCCGACATCCACGGCGAGCGGCGCCCGAATGGCGAAGCGGCCCGGCCGATCGAGCGCATCCTCGCCGAGGGGCAGCCGGTCGTGGTGCAGGTGGTGAAAGATCCGATCGGCAGCAAGGGCGCGCGCCTGTCGACGCAGATCTCGATCGCAGGCCGCATGCTCGTCTACCTTCCGCAGGACCCGCATATCGGCATTTCGCAGCGCATCGAAGACGAGACCGGGCGCCAGCTGCTGCGCGAAAAGCTCAAGGAGCTGCTGCCCGCGGACGAACCCGGCGGATTCATCATCCGCACGCTGGCCGAAACAGCGACCGAGGCCGAGCTGGGCGCCGACATCGCCTACCTGCGCCATCTGTGGCGCAATCTCGACGCGCGCGCGAAGGGCGCGCAGCCGCCCGCGCTGCTCTACCAGGATCTGTCGCTCGCGCAGCGCGTGTTGCGCGACGTCGTCTCGGAGCAGACCGCGGTCGTGCGAGTGGATTCGCGCGAGAATTTCCAGAAGCTGCTCGCTTTCGCGCAGACCTACATGCCGAACGTGCTGCCGCATCTCGAGCACTACACCGGCGAGCGCCCGCTGTTCGATCTCTACAACGTCGAGGCGGAGATCGAGAAAGCGCTCGCGCGGCGCGTCGATCTGAAGTCGGGCGGATACCTGATCATCGACCAGACCGAAGCCATGACGACAGTCGACGTGAACACGGGCGGATTCGTCGGGCAGCGCAACTTCGACGACACGGTGTTCAAGACCAATCTGGAGGCGGCGCAGTCGATCGCGCGCCAGCTGCGCCTGCGCAACCTCGGCGGCATCATCATCATCGATTTCATCGACATGGAAAGCGAAGAGCACCGCTCGGCCGTGCTCGAAGAGTTCAAGCGCGCACTGGCCCGCGACCGCACGCGCATGACCTTGAACGGCTTCACCCAGCTCGGGCTGGTCGAAATGACGCGCAAGCGCACGCGCGAGTCGCTCGCCCACATACTGTGCGAGCCGTGCCCGACCTGTGAGGGTCGCGGCGAGGTCAAGACCGCACGCACGGTGTGCTACGAGATCCTGCGCGAGATCCTGCGCGAGGCGCGCGCGTTCAACGCGCGCGAGTACCGCATCCTCGCCTCGCAGGCCGTCTCCGATCTGTTTCTCGAGGACGAGTCCGGTGCGCTCGCGATGCTGTCGGATTTCATCGGCAAGCCGATCTCGATGCAGGCCGAAAGCGGCTATTCGCAGGAGCAGTTCGACATCGTTCTGATGTGATCGCCGCGCCATGAGCGAACTCTGCTTTACCGGCGCGCGCAGGCTCGCGCGCCTGATCCGCAGCCGCAAGCTCTCGGCCGCCGAGCTCATGCGCGCGTACATCGCGCAGATCGAGCGCGTCAATCCGCAGGTCAACGCGATCGTGACCTTCCTGCCGGAGCAGGCGCTCGCGCAGGCGAAGGGGCTCGATCGGCGCCTCGCGCGCCCGCGCACTTCGAATCTCGGACCGCTCGCCGGTCTGCCGATCGCCTACAAGGATCTGGTGCTGACCAAGGGGATCCGGACGACCAAAGGCTCGCCGATCTACGCCGATTTCGTGCCCGGTCAGGATTCTGCGATCGTCGAGCGGCTCGGCGCGGCGGGCGCGATCACGCTGGGCAAGACCAATACGCCCGAGTTCGGCGCCGGCAGCCAGACCTTCAACGCGGTGTTCGGTGCAACGCGAAATCCCTACGATCTGACGAAGACTTGCGGCGG
>Ga0210138_1000040_pt1 | contig 30238 bp, 22 predicted proteins | sample Browns_ThreeSqC__FD_184850 | JGI IMG/M metagenome (GOLD analysis project Ga0210138, IMG submission 184850) | Wetland microbial communities from the San Francisco Bay, California, USA, that impact long-term carbon sequestration -... | ecosystem: Environmental > Aquatic > Marine > Wetlands ... | reverse complement strand
CACCGTGGGCCCTTGCACCCCGATATCGGGCGCGGTGTCGCCTTCGTTGACCGAAGGTCCGCCGCCGTCCGAGAACCCCATCGATACGAAAGCAGTGCCGTTGGAATCGGTATCCTGAATTTTCAGCTGGTAGGCATTCGGATTGGCAGCGCCTTTGCGGAACAGCGGATCGGCCCACACGTCCTGGTCGAACGTATCGAGGTTGAACCAGCCTTCGAGCGTCAGCGCCGTCGTGAGATCGAGGCTATTCGAGTCGGCGACGATGATCGAGTCGTCGGTCCCGTCGAAGTCCCGTGCCCCGCCGAACAGGCCGGTCACAGCAGTGGGCTGCATGCTGCCCGCGCCCGCCGCGCCGTCATTGTTGAACGACGTGCTGTCCTGGAAAGTCGTGCCGGACTCGCTCAGGTGCCACACGCCGACGTAGCCGTTGCTCCACACCGCGGTCGGGTTCTGCGCATCGGCCGCGGAGGCATTGCCGTAGAGCATCCAGATGGAGTCGCTGCCCGAGCTCGCGTCGATCTGCGGCACCTTGACCCACACGTAGGAGGTGCCGCCCGGGTTCCAGCTCTCGATCTCGTAAGCGAGGAGGTTGCCGTTCGGGTCGTAGAAGCGCAGGTCCTGGCCGTTCGCCTGCATCGCGCTGTAGTCGATGCGCGTGGCGTCGAGCTTGACCAGGATCGGGAAGTCGACGAGGTTTTCGGCGCGCGCAGTGTTGTCGAAGGTGAGCTGCCGGCGATAGAGCCAGTCGCCGTCGGTGAGCGGACCGCCGTCCTCGACCGTCGTATAGGAATCGGGGTTTGCGACCGGCGGGTTGCTGGTGACCGTAATAGCCGCGGTGTCGGTGGCCGTCGAAAACGCGGTGGTCCCGCCGCTGGTGGAGTAATCGACGTGGACGTTGTCGAAGTAGATGAACTCGCTGGCGCCGGTATAGCCGCTGTTTATCCGGAAGCGGATCTGGGTATTCGCCGTCGCGTAGCTGCTGATGTCGTAGCTGGCCGTGCCGCTTTGAGGGCCCGTGACGCCGGTAACATCGACAAGCGTGGTCCAGCTGATCCCGCCGTCGGCAGATACTTCGACGATCACCGAGTCCGTGGGGTCCACGCCCGTGTCGGTACGCGCGTCCAACGTCAGCGTCGCGCTGCCCGCCGCGGCGAGGTTCACCGCGCGTGTCACGCTCTCGAAGGTGCCGCCGTCGCTGTTGTCGAGGCTGAGCTCGCCGCCAGTAATGATCACATCGCCCGTACCGGGCGCGTTATCGTCATTGGTCTCGAACCAGTTTCCGGCCCAGTTGGCGGTGCCGTTGTTGTTGCCATAGGACGTTACGCTGAACTGGTCGAGAACCGTGTAGAGCGGTGTGAGGTCGGCGGTGCCTCCATTCGCGCCTGTCGCCCGGTCCCAGGCGTGGAAAGTGATGGCGTTGGGCAGGCTTCCGCTGAAGCCGGCATTCGGCTGAAAGTAGATGCGCGTATTCGCGTCCGCAGCCAGCAGCCGCGCGCTCGCATCCGACACAGCGCCGAGCGCGTTCCAGTTTGTGCCGCCGTTGGTCGAGTACCACCACGAGCCGTTGGTGGTATCCGCCGCAGTGATTGCAATGCCAAGCAGGGCACCCGAATCAATGTCCGTGACGTTGTCCACCTGGCCCGCCGGGACCGCGAAGTCCACCAGATTGGAGATCAAGGTTCCGACCGCGCCGCTCGGCGCGCCCGAACCTTGGGCGATGTTGTCGAGCACCGGAGTCTGCGCTGCGTTCAGGACCGGTGCGTCGTTTACCGGATTGACAGTGAGGGAGGCGGTATCGGTCGTCGACGAGAACGCGGTAGTGCCGCCGTTCGAGCTGGTGCTCGCCAGCGCGCCATTTGACCCGCTGGTGCGGTCGTACGCGCGGAAGGTGATTGCATTCGCGACCGTGCCGTTGAAGTTGGCGTTGGGCTGGAAGTACAGCCGCGTGTTGGCATCTGCGAAAAGCAGGCGGGCGTTATTGTTGGCAACCGCACCGAGCGCATTCCAGGTCGAACCGCCGTCCGTCGAATACCACCACGTGCCGTTGGTCGTGTTCGCCGCGGTGACCGCAATACCGAGTTGTGCGCCCGAATCCACGTCCGTGACGTTGTCGACTTGACCGGCTGGTGACGCGAAATCGACCAACGACGAGACCAGGGTGCCGACGGCGCCACGGGGAGGCGCAATGGCGTCCTCGTTGATCGCCAAGAGCGTCGGGGATTTGGTTGCGTCGAGGACAGGCGCGTCGTTCACCGCGTTGACGGTGATCGAGGCGGTGTCGGTGGCGGTGGAAAAGGCGGTGGTGCCGCCGTTCGTCGTGGTGCTGGCGAGCGCGCCGTTCGATCCGCTGGTTTGGTCGTAGGCGCGGAACGTGATTGCGGTTGCGACCGTGCCGTTGAAGTTCGCGCTGGGTTGGAAGTACAGCCGCGTGCTGGCATCAGCGAAGAGCAGCCGCGCATTGTTGCTGGCGACCGCACCGAGCACGTTCCAGTTCGTACCGCCGTTGGTCGAATACCACCACGTGCCGTTGGTCGTGTCCGCAGCGGTGACCGCGATGCCGAGCAGCGCGCCCGCATCCGGATCGGTGACGTTGTCAACCTGGCCTGTGGGAGACGCAAAATCGACCAGGCTCGATACCAGGGTGCCCACCGCACCGCTCGGCGCGCCGGCGTCCTCGTTGACCGATGACAGCACGGGGGTCTTGGCGGCATCGAGCACCGGGGCAGTATTGGCCGCCGCGGCCGGTGCGAGGGCGATGGTGATGAGACCCTTCTCGCTGCCAGCTGTCAGTGTATTCGTGGTGGCGCCGTACGCGCCGGCAGTCGCCTTCTCGCCTGTGATGACCGCAAGCCGGCCGTCATTACCGGCAATTCCCCAGTCATTGCCCCGTAACGTGATGTTTGCAAGGCTGGCGTTTGTCCAGGTGCCACCATAGTTCTCGGTTCCAAGCTCCATGGAAATGGTGGCGCCAACCACGACGAGACTGTCTGCAACCGTCGTGGTCGCCCCGGGAACGGACAGGCTGGTGTCCGAGGTAGCCTCGGTGGCGCCGCTCGTGATGTTGATCGGATTACCGGAAGTTGCGGCACCTCGGAAAGCGTAGATCTTTCCGATCTGGTGATCCCCGGAGTCGCTTAGTGTCGGAGCGCCTTGAGTTCCGTTATAGCGCGACCAGAACACCGTAAGCCGCGTCGCATCAACTGCGCCTCCCGTACCTACCCCTTGCGGGCTGGACGTTACCTCGGTCCAGATTCCTCCGTTCTGATTCGTGATCGACACAACCTGGTTCGCGGTGTCAACGAAGAGCAGGAGGATGTCATTGACCGCCAGCCCCGCTGGTAGCGCCGGGCTGATGACTCCTGTGCCCTCCGTAAGGGCGCCCGCGCCCACGTAAGTCGGTACCGCGAGAATGTGTTCCCACGTATCTTGCCCATCGCCGGAAATGACGATCTGCCCCTCGATCTGACCGGTCGACGCTTCGAGCACCCAGTTGCCACCGAGGCTTGCCGCGCCGGTGCCGTCCGTGCTGGCTGCCACGTCGGCGCCAGTGAGCTGCGCCAGTTGTTCGATGAACGACTCGCCACTCGCGCTCGCGGCGAGATCGCAGGCGTAGAACAGGATGTCGCCGTCTTCGCTCAGCGCTCGGCCCCAGCTCTCCACCGCCGCGACGTTGGCGGCAAGCGTCTGGGAGTCCAGCCACGTGTTGCCGAGAAGCAGGGTTGCGTCGTTGCCGTGGGTGAGGAAGTGAACGGCGTCGATGCCTTCGCGCCCGGCGAGTGCCTCGGTGACCTGTTCGATGCCGGAGCGATCGACGTCCAGGACGATGATCTGGAAAGTTCGGCCTGCGTCGGCTTGCGTGGTCAAATCCCCGAACAGGCGGTCGACCTCGGGCACCCGCGGGTCGATGAAGACCAGTTCGTATGTTTCGCCGGCGGTCGCCATGGGCGCGTTGCCGCTCGGGGTCACCTCGGGAACCAGCACACCTTCAGTTGTTGGCGCAACCGCATCAGCGAGCGACGACTCGCTGACCTCGGCGGTGCCCGGCTGGACCAGCTGCTCGACGGCGACCGATGGCGTGTCGGTCTGCTGCGTTTCCTGGACCACCGGCGACGGTGCAGACGCCTCTTGCTGCTGCTGTTCGGCTGTCGCCGCAGCCGCGCCGTCGAACAGCAGGCGCAACTCGAGCGCCAGCGCGCTACGCCGAGGTCGCCAATGCTTGGACAGTCCCTTGTTGGATACGCTTCCCGCTGTCATTTCTCCATCCGCTCGAGCGGACAGGATATTTAGGAAAGCAAATATCCACGCTCGACAACGACGATTCCCTAACAAATTCTCATGCGTTAGGGACGTTATTTATAACAACAATGAACTTGTCAGTGTAAGTGTATATTTTCACGGAGTTTTATAAATTTCTTCTAATGCTCGTGAGACAGCTTCAGAATTACGTAATACTCTGAATATAAGCATGTTTTGTTCATACTGCCGACGATCGCCGGTTTTGCGCCGTTGGTCGCTTGGATTTCCCGTTTTTTCGTAAGCAAAAGACTGCTTGCCGAGACATTTCGGCAGGAGTCTTCTTAATCCGCTGATTTGGAACAGAAAAGATTACCGCCAGCCTCTGAGTCAAGGCTGGGCATTCGTCCTACTTGGGTTGCGCTATGACAACGGAGGCGAATCAGTCGGCTGGAGCCCGCCGAGGCCTTCGGGGGAAACCCGGGAGCCGATTCGCGCTATAGGCGCTGGCGCACTGATCGCGCCGCCCGGCTCTAGATACGGAATTCGATGAGAAAGGGGCCGCGCCTCGCAGCCGCTGCGCCAAATACGTCTGCGAACGCTTCGAGCGTCTCGACGCGCGCGGCTTCCACACCCATCCCACCTGCGAGACGCACCCAATCGAGCTCCGGCGGCGCGAGATCGAACAAGCGCTCGGCTGCGGGACCCGGCTTGGCGCCGACCGCCGCAAGCTCGCCTTGCAGGATGCGGTAGACGTGGTTCGCGAAAATGATGGTGATCACATCGAGCGCCTCACGCGCCTGCGTCCACAGCGCCTGCAGCGTGTACATCCCTGCGCCGTCGGCTTGCAGACAGATCACTTTCCGATCCGGGCAGGCCACCGCGGCGCCCGTTGCAGCGGGCAAGCCGATGCCGATCGCGCCTCCGGTGTTCTGCAGCCAGTCGTTCGGCGCGGCGCCGAAGGTGGGCGCGAAAAGCGCGCGGCCGGATGTCACTGCATCCTCGACGACGATCGCGTTTTCCGGGATCAGCCCCGCAAAAGCGTGCGCGAACGCGAGCGGCTCGAACGCGCCCCGCGCGCCGCTCCGGGGCGGCTCTACCACGGGCAGCGGCACTTCGCGCGGCGCTCCGAGCTCATCCGCGAGCGCCTCGAGCGCGGCGACCGCATCTTCCTCTGGCCGTGCGAGCACATCGACCGCGCAGTCCTGCGGCCAGAGCGTGCTCGGCTTGCCAGGGTAGGCGAAGAAGCCGACCGGAGGCTTGGCTGCAACCAGCACGAGCTGCTTCAACCCGGAGAGCACGCCGAGCGCCAAGTCGACCACGTACGGAATGCGATCTACGGGCACGCGCCCGCGGCCGCGCGCCATGCGCGGCACCTGGGTCGGGGTACGCAGCCGCGCGCCCGTCACATGCGCAACGCGATGTGCGGCATATAGCCCTGCTTCGCTAAGTGCAGTGCCGGAGAGCACGAGCATGGCGGGCTTGCGGCTGCGCAGCGCCATCGCGATTGCGCGCACCGTGTCCGGCGCAACCTGCGTGCGCGCCGGAACCGGCAACGCCGCCGCCGGCGTCCCGTGCTCACTCCAGGCCGTGTCCGCGGGCAGCACGAGCGTCGCGATCTGACCGGGCGCGGTACGCGCCGCCTGGACCGCCGCCGCGGCATCAGTGGCAACGTTCGCGACCGAGGCGCTGGTCCGTACCCAGTGCGACACGGTGCGCGCAAGCCCTTCGGTGTCCGCCGTGAGCGGCGCGTCGTAGGGCCGGTGATACGTGGCCTGATCGCCGACGATATTCACGATCGGCGCGTTCGCTCGCCGGGCGTTGTGCAGGTTGGCGAGACCATTCGCAAGACCGGGTCCGCAATGCAGCAGCGTCACGGCCGGCTTGCCCGCCATCCGCCCGTAGCCGTCCGCGCAACCGGTCACCACCGTCTCGGCCAGCCCGAGCACGCAGCGCAGCCCGGGTGCGCGATCGAGCGCGGCGACGAAGTGCATCTCCGACGTTCCCGGGTTCGCGAAGCAGGCCTCCACCCCAGAGGCTAGCAGCGTGCGCACCAGCGCTTCTGCGCCGATCATGGCGTTCCCCTCGAAATCGCAAAGGCCGGATCATACGTGCGCTCGCGACCGGTTCGCGTCGGTGTTTCGCCGTTCTGCTAGCATGGCACGCATGGCCTCCAACCCCGATGCGCGCAGCCTCGCAGTGTTCTGCGATTTCGAGAATATCGCGCTCGGCGTGCGCGACGCCAAGTACGCCAAGTTCGACATCGGCAGAGTGCTCGAGCGCCTGCTGCTGAAGGGCTCGATCGTGGTGAAGAAGGCCTACTGCGACTGGGAGCGTTACAAGGAGTTCAAGTCGACGATGCATGCGGCCGCGTTCGAGCTGATCGAAATTCCGCACGTGCGCCAGTCCGGCAAGAACTCGGCCGACATTCGCATGGTGGTCGATGCGCTCGATCTGTGCTACACGAAAGAGCACGTCGACACCTTCGTGATCATCAGCGGAGACTCGGATTTTTCGCCGCTCGTATCGAAGCTGCGCGAGAACGCCAAGACCGTGATCGGGGTCGGCGTGAAGAATTCCAGCTCGGATCTGCTCATTTCGAACTGCGACGAATTCATCTACTACGACGATCTGGTACGCGAGGGCGAAGCGAAGCGACGCACGGCGCGGCGACGCAAGGAAGCGAAACCGGCGGATGCCTCGGCCGAACCGGGCACGAGCGAGGAGAAGCAGCAGGAGGCGATCGATCTCGCGCTCGAAACCTACGAGGCGCTGGTGGCCGAGCGCGGCGAAGGCGAGCGCATCTGGGGTTCGATGGTCAAGCAGGCGCTCAAGCGCCGCAAGCCCGGCTTCAACGAGTCGTACTACGGATTCCGCGCGTTTTCCGACCTGCTCGAGGAGGCGGAGAAACGCAAACTGCTCGCGCTCGAACGCGACGACAAATCGGGCGGCTACGTCGTGCGCCGCGCCTGAGCCGCGACGGGCTCAGGGATTGAGCTGCTGGTAAACCGCGTTGGCGACCTTGTAGAGCTGCTCGCGGCTGATGTCCGCCGAGGACAGCGCGTAGCCGAACGTGTGGTCGACCCAGTAGAACACCCGCACATTGCCCTCGTCAGCGTAGCGGAACGCGGTCTCGCCGTGATCCGGCGCTTCGGTGCGCACGTAGAGCGTGACGCGCGTGCCCTTTTCGCACTGGTACATGAAGTGCGCCACCGGCCCGGACTCACCCGGCAGAAGGCGCCCGCCCATCAAGCGATAGCCGACTGACTCCAGCTTCGGCGCACGCACGGGCGCCCCGAGGCGCTTCGACAGCCAGGCCACAAGATGCGCCTCCTGGTCCGCGCCGACCTCGACCGGGTGGCGCACCTCCGGCGAGTACACCGCGTGCGCGACTGCCGCACGCATGGGCAGCGGCTCTTCGACACGCCGAGCCTCCGTCGCCGGACGGTAAGCCTCGCTGATCGCCCAGCCCGCGACGCCGCCGAGCAGCGTGCAGACCAAGGCCGCGGCGATCGCCCAGCTGCCGCGGCGTCGCGGGCGCGTCGCATCCAGCAGGCGGACCGGGACCGGTTCCTCGAGCACGGGGAGAAAGGCCGCACGCAGCGCGTCGCTGTGTGCACGGTACGCCTCGACCTGAGCGGTGAGCTCCGGGTCTTTCGCCAGCTCGGCAGCGATCGCGCTGCGGCGCTGCTCGGCCAGACGCCCGTCGATGTAGGCCTGCAGGTCCGCTTCGGAAATTCGCACTTCGCTCATTTGACGACCTGCAAACGCGTCGACGGGGGTGTTCCTTCCATCGCGACGCGCAACTTGTCCCTCGCTCGCGACAGGCGGGACATCACCGTGCCGATCGGCACTCCGAGCGCGGTCGCGACCTCCTGGTAGCTCATGTCTTCGAGCACGACCAGAAGCAGCACCTCGAGCTGATCGGCTGGCAGCCTCTCGAGTCCGCGCTGCAGGTCGCGCGCCGCGAGCGCGCCTTCCTGCGCCGCGCGCACCGGAATCTCCATTGTTTCCTCGTCGAACGCGGACATCTCGCGGCGTCGGCGCAGTTGATTGACATACACGTTGTGCATCACGGCGAAAAGCCATGCCCGCAGATCAGTGCCGGGCTTCCACAGATGAAATTTTCCGAGCGCCCGCTCGAGCGTGTCCTGGACCAGATCGTCCGCCCCGCCCGGGTCGCCGACCAGCGCACGTGCGTAACGTCGCAGCCGCGGTATGAGCGCAACGACCTCATCCCGATCGGTCATCGGACCCGTCTCTTCAACGATCGAGCCGGCATGTTAGCGCGCCGAGTGAGCTCCAACTACGCCACTCGCGCATGCCTGAAAAACACCGGTAGGCGCCGCTTATTCCCCGACCGGTGCGGGCCCGCGCTGCACGCTTGGCTGCTCTACCCGGCACGCGCCGCGGCATGCGCAGCTGCGGCTAGCGCAGCCCTGCCGCGTACTCGGCAACTGCCTTGATTTCCTGGTCGGACATGCGCGCGGCGACCCCGCGCATCATGGCGTTCGGATCATTCGCGCGCGTCCCGGAGCGAAACGCCTTGAGCTGGGTCTCGACGTATTGCGCGAACTGGCCCGAGATACGGGGATACTGCTTCGGGATGCCGGCCCCGGCAGGACCGTGACAGCCCGCGCAGGCTGCAACGCCGGTAGCAAGATTGCCGCCTCGATAAATTTTCTGTCCGAGCGCGGCGAGATTCTTGTCTTGTGCAGCCGCGGGCCTGAGAGTCTGTGCTGCATAGTAGGCCGCGACATTGCGCATGTCGGCGTCCGACAGATTCGCAACCATGCCCGCCATGATAGGGTTCTCGCGCTCGGGCTTGGCGCTGCCCTGCGGCTTGAAATTCGTCAGCTGCTTGTGCAGGTACTCGGAAAACTGCCCCGCGAGCTTGGGATTTTCGGGCTGCGCGCTGTTGCCGTCCGCCATGTGACAGGCCACGCAGACCTGCGAAGCGACGGCCTGTCCTTTGGCGAGGTCAGGCTTGGCGGCATCCTGCGCCATCGCGTGACCGGCTGTCACGACGACCAGGCAGGCGCTCATCGCCACGACTCGAATCATGCTCGAACTCTCCACAGCGAAGTCAAAGCGCGCAATTTTATTACAATTTCCCCTCTTTCCAGAGTCGCGGCGACAGCGGCGCGCAGCACTCAGTGTGCGCCGGCACACCGCAGCCCATGCGCGAGTTCGAGAACGCCCGATATGTCGCCTCGATCGGCAGCCTGTCACAGCTGCCGCAGGAGGGACCGCCGGAGATCGCTTTCTGCGGCCGCTCCAACGTCGGCAAGTCGAGCGCGATCAACGCCATCACGGGCCGCAGGCGGCTCGCATTCACGAGTAAGACTCCGGGACGCACGCAGACGATCAACTTTTTTGAAATCGGCGAGGCATTGCGCCTGGTCGACCTTCCCGGCTACGGATTCGCGCGCGTGCCGCAGGCGGTGCGTGCGCAGTGGGACCAGCTCGTCGGCGGTTATCTTTCCGCGCGAACCTCGCTTGCAGCGCTCGTCATCATCATGGATGCACGCCGACCCTTCACTGAGCACGATGTGCGTATGCTGGACTGGACACAGCCGCTCGGGCGATCCGTGCTCGTTCTGCTGGCGAAGTCCGACAAGCTCGGCAAGCGCGAGCGTGCCGCTGCGCTCGCGCAGGCCCGCAAGGGCCTTGAAGCACGAGGCATGCAGGGCGAGACGCGGCTTTTCTCGAGCCTCAGCCGAGAGGGCGTAGACGATGTGCGCGCGCTGCTCGCGGGCTGGATGCATGCGTGGAACTTGCGGCGAGGGAATAAAAAAGCCCCCGGTAAAGGGGAATAAACCGGGGGCTGAAACGCCTTAATTGGGATTAAGGCACCCGCTCAGGGAGGAGAAGCGGGAGACGATCTGCATCGCCTGACGGTAAGATTCTCATTCCCATGGAAAGTTCCAAAGTCAATTCTTGCAAGAAAATCAGGGACTCGCGGACTAATCCCGCCCGACGTCAGGGCTATTTCGGGGCAAGTGCCAAAAGGTAGCCAAATCATGAATATTTACGGCAGTTTCCCATCGGTGCGCATGCGCCGCATGCGCCGCAACGAGTTCTCGCGCCGCCTGATGCGAGAAACCGTGCTTACCCCTAGCGACCTGATCTACCCCGTGTTCGTGCTCGAGGGCGCGCGTCGCACGCAGAAGGTCGCCTCGATGCCCGGCATCGAACGCATGAGCGTCGACAAGCTGCTTCCTGTCGCCGAGCAATGCCTCAGGCACGGCGTGCCGGTGATGGCGCTTTTTCCGGTGATCGATCAGCGCCTGAAAAGTCTAGACGGACGCGAGGCCTACAACCCGAAGGGCCTCGTGCCGCGCGCGGTGAGCGCAGTGAAAAAGCGCTTTCCCGAACTGGGCATCATGACCGACGTCGCGCTCGACCCCTACACCTCGCACGGTCAGGACGGCGTCATCGACAAGTCGGGCTACATCATCAACGACGTGACGCTCGACGTTCTCCTCAAGCAAGCGCTGGCGCAGGCCGTGGCCGGAGTGGACATCGTTGCGCCGTCCGACATGATGGACGGCCGCATCGGGCGAATCCGCCAGGCGCTGGAGAAGGCCGGCCACATCCACACCAAGATCATGGCCTACTCGGCGAAGTACGCCTCCGGGTTCTACGGTCCGTTCCGCGACGCCGTCGGCTCGGCGGCGAGCCTAGGCAAGGGCGACAAGAAAACCTACCAGATGGACCCGGCGAACAGCGACGAAGCGCTATGGGAAGTCGGACTGGACCTCGCGGAGGGCGCCGACATGGTGATGGTGAAGCCCGGCATGCCCTACCTCGACATCCTGCGGCGGGTGAAGGACGAATTCAAGGCGCCCACCTACGTGTACCAGGTGAGCGGCGAATACTCGATGCTGCGCGGTGCGGTCGATCGCGGCTGGCTCGGCGAGGGCGTCATCATGGAGGCGCTGCTCGGCATGAAACGCGCCGGCGCCGACGGGATCCTGACCTACTTCGCGCTCGAGGCGGCCAAGGCGTTAAGAAAAGAACGCTGAAGTCCCTCTTGCGAACTCGGAGCAATCGTCCAGAGCTCCGAGTCCACCGGGTTTTATCGATCTCGTGATTTCGCAGGTTTGCCGGGCGATTCATCCGGCAAACCTGCGACGCGGCTTGCGATCCGCGCCGCCTTTAACCAAACACCAACGTCACCCCGCAAGCCTCGTGCGCGTGCACCGCGTACGAGCCATCCTTCAACGCCACCGGTTCAAAGCCACCGTTGCGCAGCGTCTGTGCCGCGGCCGCACGGTCGGCGACGCGGACGAACAGCGCGGCGACGAGGGGCCGCGTGCGCGCCGGGAGATCGACGCCTGCGAGCCTTCGGCCCAGCTTGCCGCGCGCAGTGAGCGCAAGCGGAGCGCTCCCGGTGTCGATGCGCAGACCCTCGGTGATCGGCTGCGGCCGGACCTCGAAGATCTGCGCGTAGCGCGGCGCCTCCCGCGTCGGATCCTCGCTGACCACCGCGACCCCTGCAAGAGCGGTCGCCCCGAGTGCGTGCCGCTGGTATTCGGGACGCCAGACGACGTCGCGCGTGAAATGCTGGCAGAGGAAGGTACGGCAGCCCGGGGTCTGCTCCACCGGCAGCTGGACGATGCGAAACGCAGCATCGCGCGTCCCCTCCGGTAGCTCGACCGGGCGTGCGAAGTCGAGCGGCGCCTCCGCCGCGATCCCGTTCGCGCGCAGTGCCGAGTACGCAGCGCCAGCGTCCGGGGTCGCGAGCGCGATCGCGGCCAGACCGTCGCCCCTGGCAAGAAAGTCGTTGTAGTACTGCATCGCCGGGTGCTCTCGAGGCGGTGCGAGCAGCTCGACGTAGTCTCGCTCGAACATGATGCAGTGATTCTGCGAGCCGAGCGTGTGAACGCCGCGCGGAGTCAGCGTGAAACCGAGCCGCGCGTACGTCGATCGGGCATGATCGAGATCTCGCACCGCGATGACGACGTGATCGATGCCCGAGATCGGCGCGCGCATCGCCTGCCTCAGGGTGCGTTTGCCTGCGCGAGAGTTTTCAGAAAGTGGTCGCTGTCCTGGTAGCCGACGACTCTGAGCCCCTTGATCTCGCGCCCCTTGGCATCGAAAAAGATGATGCCGGGCGGTCCAAAGAGCGAGAACCGTTTGAGCAGCAGCTTGTGCTGCTCGCTGTTCTCGGTCACGTCGGCCTGCAGCAGAAGCATCCGGTCCATGACTGCGCGAACGCGCGGTTCGCTGAAGGTGAACTTTTCCATCTCCTTGCAGGACACGCACCAGTCGGCGTAGAAGTCGAGCATCACCGGGCGTCCCGCACTGCGCAGCCGCTCCTCGAGCTCGGGCAGCGAATTCACACGGACCCAGTTCACCGGCGCCTCCGCCGCGGCGCCGCCCCCCGTCAGTCCCGCCAACGGCTTGAGCGGATCGCGCGCGCCCGAAAGTGCGCCCAAAAGCATCGCGATTCCCGCGATCAGGGCCAGCATGCCCACGCTTTTCCAGAGCCGTGCCCAGCCGTTCGCAGCCGCCGGGAGCGGGTCGATCGCGCGCAGGAACATCGCACTGCCCACGAGCAGCGCGGCCCAGGCAATCATCTGCACGGCGACGGGAACGATCGGCGAAACGATCCAGATCGCGACGCCGAGGAGCAGTACGCCGAAGAACTTCTTCACGCCCTCCATCCAGGCGCCCGACTTCGGCAGCAATGCGCCCTCGGAAACGCCGACCGCGATCAGAGGGACGCCCATGCCGAGTGCCATCGCGAACAGCGCCGCGCCACCAAGCACGACGTCCTTCGTCTGGGAGATGTAGAGCAATGCGCCCGCGAGCGGGGCCGCGACGCAGGGACTGACGATGATCGCCGAAAACACGCCCATCGCGGCCACCGAGACGATTTTCCCGCCTTCCAGGCGCCGGTGCGCGGAATGCAGCCGGTGGTGCAGGAAGCCCGGCAGCTGCAGGTCGTAGAAGCCGAACATGGAAAGCGCGAGCCAGACGAACACCAGAGCGAACGTGCCCAGCACCCACGCGTTCTGCAGCGCGGCGGCGAGCAGGGACCCGGAGTACGCGGCCGCCACGCCCGCCGCGGCATACGCCACCGCCATGCCGAGAACGTACGACACCGACAGCAGGAGCGCGCGTGCCTTGTTCAGGCTGCGGCCTTCGCCCGCGATGATGCCGGAGAGGATCGGCACCATCGGCAGCACGCAGGGCGTAAAGGCGAGCAGCAGGCCAAAGCCGAGAAAGCTGAGCAGCACGATCAACAAGCTGCCTTCGAACAGCTTGGCGATGTCCAGGTCGCTCGCGAATATCGAAAAGCTCGCGGCAGGCTCGATCACACGCGGTGCCTCGCTCAGCACGGGCGCGTTGCCCGCGCCTGCCCCCGCATCGCTGCCCGAAAGCGCCGCGAGCTGCAGGGTCGCGCTCGACTCCATCGGCGTGTAGCACACCCCGATGTCGGCGCATCCCTGCGAGGTCACGTTCAGCTTGACGCTTTGCGCGGCCGCGTTGCTGCGCTCGAGCGGCAGCAGCACGCTTACGCTTTTGCGATAGGTCTCCACCTCACCGAAGAACTCGTCCTTCTTGCGAATGCCGGACGGCAGCTGCGGCGCGCCGAGCGCAGCGCCGTGCGCATCCTCCAGCGCGAAGCGGAACTTGTCGCGGTACATGTAGTAGCCGTCGGCAATCAGGAAACGCACCTCGAGGGTGCGCGAATCGACCGCACGCGCCGCGAACTGGAACGCCTTCTCCGGCTCGAGCAGCTCGTCGCTCTGGCCGAAAAGCTTGATCTGCGCGGCCGCGGGGAGCGCGACGAGCGCGAGCCAGATAGCGGCCAGTCGCAGCGCCCGAGTCATGTGGCAGCGGTCTCTTCGGCCACCCAGGCCAGGTACGCAGCGAGGCCGCGTTCGACCGGGACCGCGACGATCTCGGGAAGTTCGTAGGGATGGTTCGACCGGATCGCGGCCTCGAGCGCCGCGTAACGCTCGCTCGTCGTCTTGGCGAGAACGGGGATCTCTTGTTCGTTCTGCACGACGCCATTCCAGAGGTAGACCGAGCGGCAGGGCGCCAGGATATTGACGCATGCGGCGAGTCCTTCGCCGACCAGCGTTTGCGCGAGCTTCTCAGCCGCGGGCTGGTCCGGAAGATTGGTGAGTACGAGCAGAACGCTCATCGCGCGGTTTCGTTCAGCGGCACGCCCTCGAACACGGTCGGATAGCGAAGCCTCACCTTCAGTACGTCCTTCAGCCTTCGGTTTACGAGGCGGCGCGATTCGTCCATGAACCCCAGGGCCGCGGCGGGAATTCTACTCTGCGCTTCGCTGCGCGCGATGCGCGGCGGGCGTGGCAGTCCGGCGCGATCTGCGAGAAGGTCGAACCACTCGCCCATCTTCAGAGCCGAATCGTCGGCCGCGTTGTACACGCCGCCCGGCGCGTCGTCTGCGAGCGCGCGCAGCGCGCTGCCGGCCAGGTCGTCTGCGTGGATGTGGTTGGTGTAAACGTCGTCCTCGTTGCGCAGCACCGGCGTACCCGCACGCAGGCGCTCGAGGGGGAGGCGGTCCGCGGCGTAGATGCCGGGCGCGCGCAGGACGATCAGGCGCACCTGGTGCGCGCCGCACCAGGCAGCGAGCCGACGCTCCGCGTCTAGGCGGCGTTTCGCGCGCGCCGTCTGCGGGTTCGGAGTGCGCGCCTCGTCGACCCAGGCGCCGCCGCAATTCCCGTACACGCCGCTCGTGCTGATGTAGACGAAGCGCGTTGGTAGAATGCCTCCCTTTTCGATCGTCGCGAGCAGGTTTGCGGTCCGGGGATCGGTCTCGCCCTTGGCGGGTGGCGGCGCGGCATGCAGCACGCTGTCTGCCCAGCCGACTGCGGCATCGAGCGTTTCGTGCCGGTCGAGATCGGCGCCGAGTCGGCGTGCGAGCGTTCGCAGTTCCACCGTGGCGGGCAGCAGCGGGACGAGGCGGCGCGCGATGTCGCCGAAGCCCGCGATCAGCAGACGTTTCATCGCGACGATTCTACGATCATGCACACCGTTACCCTGCAGCCGAGCGGTCACCAGTTCAGCGTCGAGGACGGCGAATCGATCCTTGCGGCCGCGTTGCGCCAGGGCTTCGTGCTGCCCTACAGCTGCCGCAACGGCGCCTGCGGCACCTGTAAAGGCATGGTGCTCGAGGGACAGGTCGACTACGGCGAGTATCAGCTCAAGGCGTTGTCCAAGGCCGAGAAATCCGCCGGCAAGGCGCTTTTCTGCCAGGCCAAGCCGCTCGGCGACGTGGTGATCGAGGCGCGCACGGTCGGCGCGGCGAAAGACATCCCGGTCAAGACCCTGCCCTGCCGGGTGCAGAAGATGGAGCGCCTGAGCGAGGATGCGATGGCGCTGTATCTCAAACTGCCCGCGAACGAACGCCTGCAGTTCCTCGCGGGCCAGTACCTGGAGTTCCTGCTGCGCGACGGCTCGCGGCGCAGCTTCTCGATGGCCAATGCGCCGCACGACGATGCGCTCATCGAGCTGCACGTGCGCCACGTACCGGGCGGACAGTTCACCGACCATGTCTTCGGCAAGATGAAGGAGCGCGACATCCTGCGCTTCGAGGGCCCGCACGGCACCTTCTTCCTGCGCGAGGACTCCGACAAGCCGATCGTCTTCGTCGCCTCGGGCACCGGGTTTGCTCCGATCAAGTCGATTCTGCAGGCGGCATTCGCCAAGGGTGTGCGCAGATCGATGGCGCTGTACTGGGGCGGGCGCCGGCCGAAGGATCTCTACATGAATGCACTGGCCGAAGACTGGGCCGCAGCGCACGACAACTTCCGTTACGTGCCAGTCGTTTCGGACGCGCTCCCTGAGGACGACTGGCATGGCCGCGCCGGCTTCGTGCACCGCGCGGTCATGGAGGATCTTCCGGACCTCACGGGCTACCAGGTCTACGCCTGCGGCGTGCCGGTGATGGTCGATTCCGCGCGGAGGGATTTCATCGAGCGCTGCGCGCTGCCCGAGGACGAGTTCTACGCCGACAGCTTCACGACGCAGGCCGACCTCGCCGCCGACGCGTCGAGCTAGCGCAAAACCCGACCAGCACCGCGCGCGTCAGGCGATCTCGCCCGCGCGCACCGCGCGGCGAAACTGTTCCAGATCCGCGATCGGCGCCAGGCACGCCGTGCCGCGGCACAGCCAGCCGGTCGCCGGCTCGGGGCGCGCCGGCTTGTCGAGCACGGGCGGAAGCTGAGCGAGGCCGTCGGCGACGGGGACGATCAGCGTGTCGGGCCGCGCCTCGCTCGACAAGGCTTTTGCCCACGCTCGCAGCGCATCGGTCCGGCCGCGCAGCACCGCGGTGGCCGGCGGCACGACCAGCTCGTCGAGCGCAAGCGCCATCGCGGCGAAGCCCGAGGGCCGCTCGCGCATGGCGGGATAGAACAGCGCCAGCGTGCGCTCCGCGGCGTCGCTGTAGCGCGTATCTCCAGTCAGCGCGGCAAGCCGGTTGAGCGACCAGGCCGCCGTCGCGTTGCCCGAGGCCGTCGGACTATCGTGTCCCGGCTTGGGACGGTGGATGAGCGCTTCGTGGTCGCGCGAGGTGAAGTAGAACCCGCCCGCGGCGCGGTCCTCGAACTGCTCGAGCATCACCTCTGCCAGCTCTTCAGCGAACTCCAGATCGCGCACTGCGAAGTCGGCCTGCAACATCTCGATGAGCGCCGCGAGCAGAAACGCGTAGTCGTCGAGGTAGGCGTTCAGGTGCGCGCGGCGATCCTTGTAGGTCGCGCGCAGTCGCCCCTCCTGCCACATCGTGCGGCGGATGAACTCGAGCGCACGGCGCGCCGACGCGACCCAGCCGGGACGATCGAACACGCGCCCAGCGTGGGCCATGCCGCGAATCGCGAGCGCATTCCACGACACCAGCACTTTCTCGTCGCGCCCGGGGCGCACGCGCGTTTCGCGCTCGGCGAACAGCCTGGCACGCGCGGCGCTCAGTCGCTGCTCGGCGTTCTCGAGCGGTACGCCGGCGAGCTTGGCCACGGACTCCAGCGGACGCGCAATGGCAAGGTGCCAGTGCGCGCCCTCGAAGTTCGCTGCCTGATCAAGACCGTAGTGAGGCGCGGCAATTGCCCACTCCTCAGCTGAGAGCAGGGCTTTTATCGCGTCGCGCTCCCAGACGTAGAACTTGCCTTCCACATGCTCGGAATCCGCGTCGAGCGAAGAGTAGTAGCCGCCTTCGGGAGACTGCATTTCGCGCTCGACCCACGCCGCCGTCTCCGCCGCGCAGCGCGAAAAGCGCGCGTCGCGGGTCGCAATCCAGGCATCGGCGAGCAACGCGAGCAGCGGTCCGTTGTCGTAGAGCATCTTCTCGAAGTGCGGAATGGTCCAGGTGGCATCCACGCTGTAGCGGCAGAAGCCGCCACCGAGCTGGTCGTAGATTCCGCCGTCGCACATGCGCGCGAGCGTGGTCTCGGCCATCTCGAGCGCAGCGCGGTCGCCCAGCTTCACGTACGCGCGAAGGCAAAGCTCGAGGTCGGTCGAATGCGGGAACTTCGGCGCCCCGCCAAAGCCGCCGAAACGCGGATCGAAATTCTCGCGCAGCACCTCGAGCGCTCTGTTGAGCGGAGCTTCGCTGAACTCGGAACGATGCGCGCTGCCCGCCGGTACCGTGCGCTGGAGAGCGCCGCGCACCTGCTCGTTCTGCGCTTCTATGTCGTCGCGCTTCTCGCTCCACACGGCCGCAATCCGCGCGCACAGGTCGGGAAATCCCGGCAGGCCGTAGCGTTCGCCCTTCGGGAAGTACGTGCCGCCGAAGAACGGCGTGCCGTCTGGCGACAGAAACATCGTCAACGGCCAGCCGCCCGGGCGTTGCGCGAGCATCTGATGCGCAAGCTGGTAGATCTGGTCGAGGTCCGGACGCTCTTCGCGATCCACCTTGATGTTGACGAACAGCCGGTTCATCACTGCGGCGACCGCCGGATCCTCGAAGCTTTCGTGCGCCATCACGTGGCACCAGTGGCAGGCCGAATAGCCGACCGAAAGCAGGATTGGGCGGTTCTCCCGCTTCGCGCGCTCGAGCGCTTCCGGCCCCCATGGATACCAGTCGACGGGATTGTCGGCGTGCTGCTGCAGGTATGGGCTGGTCTCGCCAGCAAGTCGATTCGGCATGGGAGAATCGACGCGCCGCGTCGATACTCACGATCGGCGGCGCAGTCTTTGCGATGAGCGAGCCCACAGTGTACCGGCCTGACGAAGCAAAAGACCCTCGTGCCGCGGAGGTCTTGCGCTTCTGGTTCGGGGAGCCGGGCGAATACGGAAAACGCCACAAGCGCTGGTTCGAGAAGAGCGCGGCATTCGACGCGGAGATTCGCGATCGCTTTCTCGCGCTCTACGAAGACATCGGCGCGGGCCGGCTCGAGCACTGGAGCGCAACGGCGCCCGAATGCCTCGCGCGCATCGTCGTGCTCGATCAATTCTCGCGCAACCTGTTCCGCAACGACCCGCGAGCGTTCGCCGCCGATCCGCTCGCGCTCGAGACAGCGCGCGGGGCCGTCGCCCGCGGATTCGATCGAGGGCTGCTACCGGTCGAGCGCCAGTTCGTTTACCTGCCGTTCGAGCACAGCGAGTCGATCGAGGACCAGCGAAACTGCTGCGAGCTGATGGCGACGCTCACGCACTTCCCGGAAGCGAGCGACCTGCACGTGTGGGCGCTTAAGCACTTGAAAGTGATCGAGCGTTTCGGCCGCTTTCCGCACCGCAACGCCGTGCTCGGCCGCCCTTCGACACCGGAGGAGTTGGAGTACCTCGCTGAACCGGGGGCCGGGTTCTAGGGGTCAGACCCCTGTGGATAAGTCGTGTAGGGCCTCGCAATGCGTCGGCTTCGAAGACTTATCCACAGGGGTCTGACCCCATTAGCCGTCGGTAATGGCGCCCTTCGATGCCGTAGACACCAGGCGCATGTACTTGGCCATCAGCCCCTTGGCGTAGCGCGGCTTGGGCTGCTTCCACTTCTTCTTGCGCGCGGCGAGGTCCTTCGTCGACACGTTTAGCCGGACGAGACGCTTTTTCGCGTCGATGGTGATCGAATCGCCTTCCTTCACGAGCGCGATGGTGCCGCCAACATAGGCCTCCGGCGCGACATGGCCGACCACCATGCCCCAGGTCCCGCCGGAGAACCGCCCGTCCGTGATCAGGCCGACGGAGTCGCCCAGGCCCTGGCCGATCAGCGCGGAAGTCGGTGCGAGCATCTCCTGCATGCCCGGCCCGCCTTTCGGGCCCTCGTAGCGGATGACGATGACGTCTCCGGGCTTGATGCGCTTGGCCATGATCGCCTTCATGCACGCGGTTTCGGAGTCGAACACGCGCGCCGGGCCGGTGATCGAGAGCTTCTTCAGGCCGGTGATCTTCGCCACGCAGCCCTCGGTGGCGAGATTGCCTTTGAGGATTGCGAGGTGGCCGTGGGGATACATCGGCTTGGACCAGGGCCGGATCACCTCCTGGTCGGCACGCGGCTCGTCCGGAACGTCGCGCAGCATCTCGGCCATGGTCTTGCCGTGAATGGTCATGCATTCACCGTGCAGGACGCCGTGCTTGAGCAGGATCTTGAGCACCTGCGGCACGCCCCCCGCGCGGTGGAAATCGACCGCGACGAATCGTCCGGAGGGCTTGAGGTCGCACAGCACCGGGACCTTCCTGCGCACGCGCTCGAAGTCGTCTATCGTCCATTTCACGCCGGCCGCCGCCGCGATCGCGAGATAGTGCAGCACGGCATTTGTCGATCCGCCGGTGGCCATCACCAGCGCGATCGCGTTTTCGATCGACTTGCGCGTGATGATGTCGCGCGGCCTGAGATTGCCGTGTATCGCCTGCACCAGCACGCGCGCGGACGCGTCGGCCGAATCCGACTTCTCTGCATCCGGCGAGGCGAGCTGCGAAGACCCAAGCAGGCTCATTCCGAGCGCCTCGAACGACGAGGACATGGTGTTTGCGGTGTACATCCCGCCGCAGGCCCCGACCGTGGGGCAGGCGTTCTTTTCGATGCCGATGAAGTCCTCGTCGCTCATCTTGCCCGCGGCGTAGGCACCGACCGCCTCGAACGCGGACACGATCGTGAGGTCCTGGCCCTTCCAGCGCCCCGGCTTGATGGTGCCTGCGTACACGTAGATCGCCGGCACGTTCATGCGCGCGATCGCCATCATGCCGCCGGGCATGTTCTTGTCGCAGCCGCCCACGACGAAGGCGCCGTCCATCGCCTGCCCATTGACGGAGGTTTCGATCGCATCGGCGATCACTTCGCGCGACACCAGCGAGTATTTCATCGCCTCGGTCCCCATGCCGATGCCGTCTGTCACCGTCGGAACGCCGAACACCTGGGGCTTGGCCCCGGCGGCCTCGAGCGCGCTCATCGCGCGGTCAACCAGCGGCTGGATCCCGGCGTTGCATGGATTCATTGTGGAATGGCCGTTTGCGACGCCAACGATGGGCTTGTCGAAGTCCCCGTCCTTGAACCCGACCGCGCGCAGCATCGCACGGTTGGGCGAGCGCGCAACGCCCTGGGTGATCAGCCGGCTGCGGCGGTTGTCTGCCATGCGAAATCTCCGAAGGAAGACCCCGCCGGCGCAGTCCCGCCAGCGGGATAGCGAGAATTCTAGCCGAGCGGCCTTCGGGCTCCGGCGAGACCCGATTTGGCACGCAGGGATAAAAGTTTCGGCCTCGCCGGGACACCGATCCCGGCTTGATTAATACTTACGGGTGATGCTCCTAATCCGTTCAGGTGATTAAGTAGCGGCAGGGGAGCTCGGGGAGGATTCGCCAGATGACGCTGTGCGATCCGGTCGCTGCAAAAGGCGGTGCGCGATGATGGCGGCGCGAATATTGGTGGTCGACGACCATCCGCTCATCATTGCCGCGGTGCAGGGGGTGCTGACGGGTTCCGGCGTAGCGTCAGCGGTCGACCAGGCGTCGTCGTTGAGCGACGCGCGCGTGAAACTGCGCGAGTCCAGCTATCAGCTGGTGGTGCTCGACCTGGGGCTGTCCGACTCGCAGGGAATGAATGGTCTGCTGACCTTGCGGGAGGACTTCCCCGACATCCCGGTCATCATTCTGACGAGCGATTCGAGCGTCGAAACAGTCACCGCGGCGTTCGAAAACAATGCCCGCGGCTTCGTGGTCAAGGGCGAGTCGCCGCACGTGCTCGTGGGCGCGGTACGCACCGTGCTTGCCGGCGGAACCCATATCCCCGAGCGCTCGGGCGTAAACCTTCCGCCGAGCGGTCCGGCGACGCCGCTCTCGCCGCGCAAGCTCGATGTGCTTCGACTGCTGCTAGAAGGTCTGCCGAACAAGACGATCGCTTCGCGGCTCGGTCTGTCGGAGAACACCATCAAGGTTCACATCGCGGGAATCTACGCGGAGCTGAACGTGCACAATCGCGTGCAGGCCGTGATGCGTGCCCGCCAGCTCGGGCTGACCTGAGCGCAGCGCTAGAATCGCGGCGCAACCCGCGCCGCCATGCTCGTTCACCCTGAATTCGATCCCGTCGCGATCTCCATCGGCCCGCTCGCGATACGCTGGTATGGCCTGATGTACCTCGCCGGCTTCATGGCGGGCTGGTGGCTGGGGCTGAGGCGCATCGACAAAGCGGCGCCGGAGCATCCCGCCGCAGTGACCCGGGCGCAGTTCGACGATCTGCTGTTCTTCGCGGTGATCGGCGTCATTCTTGGCGGACGCCTCGGCTACGTCCTTTTCTACAAGCCCGAATACTACGCGGCCCACCCGCTGGAGATCCTCGCGATCTGGCAAGGCGGAATGTCTTTCCACGGCGGGTTTCTCGGTGTGCTGATCGCGATGTGGCTGCTCGCGCGCAGGCACGGGATCGACTGGTGGCGGCTGATGGATTTCGTCGCGCCGCTGGTTCCGCTCGGACTGGCGGCCGGAAGGATGGGCAATTTCATCAATGGCGAGCTTTACGGCCGCGTCACCGACGCGCCCTGGGGAATGGTGTTTCGAGGCGCCGGCGAAGCGCCACGCCACCCCTCCCAGCTCTACCAGTTCGCACTCGAAGGCATTGCGCTGTTCATGCTGCTGTGGTGGTTCTCGTCCAAGCCGCGCCCGCGCGCGCAGGTTTCGGCGCTGTTTCTGCTCGGCTACGGCATTTTTCGCTTCGCTGCCGAGTTCGCGCGCGAGCCGGACGCGTTTCTCGGCATCCTCGCGCTCGGCATGACGATGGGGCAGTGGTTGAGCTTGCCGATGATCGTTGCGGGCGTCGCGCTGTTTGCCTGGAGCGCACGCAATGATTCGCACCCCGCGGTTTAGCCCCGGGGAGCGAAACCGGTGACGCGCCATACGCGGCTGCTCGGCGCGGCCCTCACTCTGGTACTGGGCGCTGCACTGCAGCCGCTTGCCGCGAATTCGACCGGCGTCTCGTGGACTGCGGAAGTCGTGTGCAATTTTCGGGCGGTCGCCGCCCTGCATCCCGACCCGAAGTTGCGGAACGGCGATTCACTGGCCGCCAGGTTCTGCGACGCCGTCTTGCTGCCAAATGACTACGCGGCGGCGCGGGATGTGATCGACGTCGATCCCGAGGCTTACGCGAGCTATTTCTACGTCAATGCCCGCTCGCGCCACATCGACGCGCAACTCCTGCGCGCTGTGGCCGAGGGCGCAGCTCAGGTGGTCGTGCTCGGAGCGGGATTCGACAGCCGGGCTTATCGATTCCATGCGCGCTACCCGGGAATCGTGTTCTTCGAGGTCGACACGCCGCCCACGATCAGCGCGAAACAGCAGACAGTCGTTCGCGTATACGGCGCGCTGCCGCGCCACGTGCATTACGCGCCGATCGACTTCAACACGCAGTCGCTGGCGAGCGTGCTGTCTGCGGCGGGCTACGAGGCTACGAAGAAGACTTTCTTCATTCTCGAAGGGGTGTCGATGTACGTAAGCGAGGCCGGCAACGGCGCGACGTTCGATTTCATCCGCAGGCATTCTGCGCCTGGAAGCAGGCTGGTGTACGACTACATCCTGCGGCGAGTGGTAGAAGGAGACTACGCCGGCCTCTATGCCGCGAAAGGCGCGGCACGCGGGGTCGCATCCCACGGGGAGCCGTTTGTCACCGGCTGGACGCCGGAGGAAGCGGAACAGTTCGCGCATCGTCGCGGATTCAAAGTGCTCGGCAACCTCGACGCCGCGGCGCTCACGCGGCGATACCTCACGGGGTCGAACGGCAAGGCCGACGGCCGCATGCCGAACTGGTATGGGATCGTAGACGCGCGCGTTCCATAGAAACCGCCGACCGAGCGGCAGGCGTTCAGCGCGTTGCTGCCGTCTTCGTGTCCAGCGCCAGGGCCAGAACCCGCGCTGCGTGCAGGGCGCCGCGGCCCGCGCCGTCTGCAATCTGCTGCCGGCAGCTGGTACCGTCAGCGACCACGATTGTCTCCGCGCCCGCTCTGCGAACCGCAGGCAGCAGCGCCGCCTCCGCCATCTTCATCGAGATCTCGTAATGCTCGGCCTCGTAGCCGAAGCTTCCAGCCATCCCGCAGCAGCTCGACTCGATCGTGGACAGCTTGAGCTGCGGCACGAGGCGCAACGCACTTTCCACCGCATTCATTGCGCCGAACGCCTTCTGATGGCAATGCCCGTGTAGCAGGATTTCGGCAGCGAGCGGCTTGAGCGGCAGTTGCAGTCGCCCCGCCTCAGACTCGCGCACAAGAAATTCCTCGAACAGCAGCGCGTTCGAGGCAAGCGCGGCGCTGCCCGCGCCCGGCAGCAGCACCGTAAACTCGTCGCGCAAGCCGAACAGACAGGAAGGTTCGAGTCCGACGACCGGAATGCCGCGCTCGACCCACGGCGCGAGCGCCTCGAGCGTGCGCGTGGCCTCTGCGCGCGCCTCGTTCACCAGGCCCGTGGCAAGAAAAGTCCGTCCGCAGCACAGCGGGCGGCCTCCCGCCGCCGGCTCGGCGATGTGGACGCACCAGCCGGCCGCCTCGAGCACGCGTACCGCCGCGCGCGTATTCTCCGGCTCGAAGTAGCGATTGAACGTGTCGACGAAGAGCACGACGTCGCGCCCGTCGGACGCCGGCGCCGCATTGGCCGGATGTCGACGAAACGCGTCGCCCCGAAAACGCGGCGGAGTGCGTTGCGGCGCAAACCGCGCGATCCGCTTGCCGAGGTCCTGCGCCACATTGGCGAGCGGCGCCATGGCCGATGCGAGCGGGGCGTAGCGCGGCAGGTAGGCGATCAGTCGATCGCGCAGGGTCAATGCGCGCTGTTTGCGGTATTGCGCCATGAATTCGATCTTCATGCGCGCCATGTCGACGCCCGTAGGACATTCGCGCTTACAGCCTTTGCAGGATACGCAAAGGTCCAAGGCCGCTTTGACCTCGTTGAGCGCAGGGAACGCCGCGCCTTTGGGGTCAGACCCCAACTGCCCCGACAGCGCCAACCGCAGCGTATTCGCCCGTCCCCGCGTCAGATGCGCTTCGTCGCCCGTGACCCGGTACGAGGGGCACATCGTTCCTGCATCGAACTTGCGGCAGTGGCCGTTGTTGTTGCACATCTCGACGGCCTTGTCGAAGCCGCCCCATTCCGACCAGTCGAGCTCCGTCTGCGGCGCCTGCGCCATGTAACCCGGCGCGAAACGAAACAGGCCCCGGTCGTCCATGCGCGGCGGATTGACGATCTTGCCCGGGTTCATGAGTCCCTTGGGATCGAGCCAGGATTTGATCTCGCCGAGCGCCGCAGTGAGGCGCGGTCCGAAAAACGGCGCGATCCATTCCGAGCGCACCAGGCCATCGCCATGCTCGCCCGAGTACGCGCCCTTGAATTCCTTCACCATCGCGCAGGCTTCCTCGGCGATCGCACGCATCTTTTCCGCTCCGTCGCGCCGCATGTCGAGCACCGGTCGCACGTGCAGAGTGCCCACCGAGGCATGCGCGTACCAGGTGCCGCGCGTGCCGTGCTTCTCGAACACCCGCGTCAGCCTGTCGGTGTACTCGGCGAGGTGCTCGAGCGGCACAGCGCAATCCTCGATGAACGACACAGGCTTGCCGTCGCCCTTCATCGACATCATGATGTTGAGCCCGGCCTTGCGCACTTCCCAGATGTCCCTCTGCAGGCGGGTGTCGGTGACTTCGACCACGCTCCCCGGAAGGCCGAGCTCTCCCATCAGTTCGCCGAGCTGGCGCAGCTTCGCGAGCTGTTCGGCGCGATCCTCGCCGGAAAATTCCACCAGCAGAATGGCGTCGGGTGCGCCCCTGATGAATGCGTCGACCGTCCTGCGAAAAGCCGGGTTCTCGCGCGCCAGCTCGATCATCGTGCGGTCTACGAGCTCTACGGCGGAAGGCCCGAGCACCACGATGTGCTGCGCGCTGTCCATCGCGCCATAGAAGCGCGGAAAATGCGCTACGCCAAGCACGCGCTGGGACGGAATCGGCGCGAGCTTGAGATGCAGGCGCTCGAAATACGCCAGCGTGCCCTCGGAGCCGACCAGCAGGTGCGCGGCATTGGCGTGCGGCGGGCCGAGGTGATCGACGTTGTAGCCCGCGACGCGGCGCAGCACCTTCGGGAAGCGTGCGGCGATCTCGTCCTTTTCGCGCTGATAAAGCGTGCGCAGCCTGCCGAGCAGCTCGACATACCCGGGCGGCCCGGCGCGTGCGTCGAGCACGTCCGGGATCGGCCCGAAGCGCCAGCGCCCGCCACCGACCGTCACCGCATCGATCGCGAGCACGTTGTGCACCATGTTGCCGTAGGCGATCGAGCGTGAGCCGCAGGAATTGTTTCCCGCCATCCCGCCAAGCGTGGCCTGTGCCGAGGTCGACACGTCTACCGGATACCACAGCCGGTGCCGGCGCAGCTCGGCGTTGAAGCGGTCGAGGACGAGTCCGGGCTGGACAAGGGCGGTGCCGGCGTCGACGTCGAGCTCGAGCAGGCCATTGAGGTGCTTCGCGTCGTCGATGACCAGCGCTTCGCCGACGGCTTGCCCGCACTGAGACGTCCCGGCCCCGCGCGGGAGGATCGGCATTCCGGCTTCGGCCGCGATGGCGAGCGCGGTGCGTGCCGCCTGCTCGTTGCGCGGAACGACCACGCCGACCGGCTCGATCTGGTATATCGATGCGTCGGTTGCGTAGCGGCCGCGGCTGGCGGCATCGAACAGCACTTCCCCATCGACCTCGCGCCGCAGCCGTGCCGCGAGCGCTGCATCGCCTGAGCGCCGCACGCCGCGCAGGAGTCTCACGGGTGCCTGGGGTGCGTTCATGCTGCCCGGCCCCGGCGATGGCCGGCCCGGCGAACGCGAATTGCCCGAACCCGCCGCGACTGCCGATAATCCACGTTCTCAGCGCGCACAGCCCATTTTACGAGGCATCCCCATGGCGAGAACCCCAGGCCGGCATTTCCTCCAGATTCCCGGTCCCACGAACGTGCCTGACCGGGTGCTGCGCGCCATCGACATGCCGACGATGGACCACCGCGGCCCGGAATTCGCCGAACTGGGCAAAGCCGTGCTCGCCGGGATGAAGCGCATTTTCAAGTCGACCAAGGGCGAAGCGGTCATCTACCCCGCGTCGGGCACTGGGGCGTGGGAGGCCGCGCTCGTCAACACCCTGTCTGCAGGCGACCGGGTGCTGATGTGCGAGACCGGACAGTTCGCGGTGCTCTGGCAAAAGCTGGCGACGCGTCTCGGTCTCGATATCGAGATCATCGCCGGGGACTGGCGTCACGGCGCCGACCCGGCGCAGATCGAGAAGTGCCTGCGCGCAGATGCCGCCAGGCAGATCAAGGCCGTGTGCGTGGTGCATAACGAGACCTCGACCGGCGTCACCTCACGCATCGCCGAGGCGCGCGGGGCAATCGACGCCGCGGGTCACCCGGCACTGTTCATGGTCGACACCATTTCGTCGCTCGCCTCGATCGACTACCGGCACGACGAGTGGGGAGTGGACGTCACAGTTGCCGGCTCGCAGAAAGGGCTCATGCTGCCGCCGGGACTGTCGTTCAACTGCATCTCGCCAAAGGCCCTCGAGGCGGCGAAATCTGCGAAGCTGCCGAGAAGCTACTGGGCATGGGACGAAATGCTGGCCAACGGCAGGAACGGTTATTTCCCCTACACCCCGGCCACCAATCTGCTTTACGGCCTGCTCGAAGCGATCGCAATGCTCGAGGAAGAGGGGTTGGACAAAGTGTTCGCGCGCCACCAGCGCCACGCCGAGGCGACGCGGCGCGCGGTGCGCGCGTGGGGGCTCGAAGTCCTCGCCCTCGACCCGCGCGAGTACTCCGGCTCGCTCACCGCGGTGCTCGTGCCCGCCGGCCACGATGCCGATCGCGTGCGCAAGGTCATTCTGGAGGCATTCGACATGTCGCTCGGCACGGGCCTCGGCAAGCTGGCCGGCAAGGTCTTCCGCATCGGCCATCTCGGCGACTTCAACGACCTTGCGCTGATGGGCACGCTCGCCGGCGTCGAGATGGGACTTGCGCTCGCCGCCGTGCCGGTCAAGGCGGAAGGCGTGAAGGCGGCGATGGCCTATCTCGCCGACGCGCATCGCGGCCGTCAGCGCGCCGCAGCCTGAGCGCAGATGAGCGAACTCATCCTCTGCGCGCGCGACGGTGCGATCGCCACCGTCACGCTCAACAATCCGGAGAAGCTGAACGCGCTGTCGAAGGCGATGTGGTCGCGTCTCGGTGAGACGATGCGCGCGCTCGATGCCGACGACACGGTGCGCTGCATCGTCCTGCGTGGCGCGGGCGGAAAGGCGTTCGCCGCGGGCGCCGACATCTCGGCGTTTCACGCAGAACGCGCGAACTCCGCGCAGGCGAAGAACTACAGCGAGCAGGGCATCGGCTGGATGCACGCCGTTGCCGAGTGCCGCCATCCGACGCTGGCGCTCATTCAGGGTGCCTGCGTGGGCGGCGGACTGCTGATCGCATCGCAGTGCGACCTCAGGATCTGCAACGAATCGGCGCGCTTCGGCGTTCCGGTGAAGAATCTCGGCCTGACCGAGTCCTACGACGAGCTGCAGGGAATGATGCGCGCGGTGGGACCGGCCGCCGCCCTCGAGATCCTGCTCGAAGGTCGTATCTGGGGCGCGCGCGAGGCTTACGAAAAGGGCCTGGTCAATCGCGTGGTGTCTGACGACAAGATCCAAGAGGAGGCCTACGCGACGGCGCGCCGCATCGCCGAGGGCGCACCGCTGGTCGCGCGCTGGCACAAGAAATTCATCCGCCGCCTGCAGGACCCGCGCCCGCTCACGCCGGCCGAGCGCGACGAAGGCTACGCTTGCTTCGACACCGAGGACTATCGCGAAGGCGTTGCAGCGTTCCTTGCCAAGCGCAAACCGCAGTTTTCCGGGCGCTAGGCGCGGCGATGGATTTCAGGCTCACCGAAGAGCAGCGCCTGTTTGCCGACAGCGTGCGCGGGTTCGCGCAGAGGCACCTTGCCGCGGGGGCGCTCGCGAGGGCGCACGACCCCGCGCATCCCTTCGACGTTGCGCGGCTGATGGCCAAGCAGGGTTTGCTCGGCATCACGATGCCGCAGGCCGACGGCGGTCAGGGAGGCAGCCTGACCGACGCGGTCCTCGCGATCGAGGCGGTCGCCGCGGTCTGTCCGCGCAGCGCCGATGTGATTCAGGCCGGCAACTTCGGCCCCGTGCGCGTACTGGCCGAATTCGGCAGCGCGGAGCAGAAAGCCAAGTACCTCGCGCCGATCCTCGCCGGCGAAACGGTGGTGTGCCTCGGCATGACGGAGCCCGAGGCAGGCTCGGCGGTCACCGATCTGAAGACTTCGGCAACTGCGGACGGCGACGGCTTTCGCGTCACGGGCAGCAAGGTGTTCTCCACGCATGGTCCGTACGCCTCCGTCATCCTCGCTTACGTGCGATATGGACCGGGCGTCGGCGGAATCGGCTCGATGCTGATCGAGCCCGGCTGGGACGGCGTGTCGTTCGGCAAGCGCTCGAGCTTTATGTCGGGCGAGGAGTGGGTGCAGATTTACTTCGAGAACGTCTACGTGCCGCGCGATAACGTGCTGCTCGGTCCCGGCGGCTTCAGAAAGCAGATCGCCGGCTTCAACATCGAGCGAATCGGCAACACTGCGCGCTCGCTCGCGCTTGGCCGTTACTGCTTCGAAGCCGCTCGAGAGTGGGCGCTTACTCGACAGCAATTCGGCCGTCCTCTTGCAGAGTTCCAGGGCCTGCAGTGGAAGTTCGCCGACATGAAGATGAAGCTCGACGCCGGCGAGCTGCTGCTTTACCGCGCCGCGGCGAACGCCGACCAGGGCTTTCCCTCGGCCGAGGAGACTGCGATCGCGAAGGCGTTCTGCAACCAGGCCGGTTTCGAGATCGCCAACGATGCGATGCAGATCATGGGCGGCACCGGCTACAGCCAGGAGCTGCTCGTAGAGTACTGCCTGCGCCGTTGCCGCGGCTGGATGATCGCCGGAGGCTCGATCGAGATGATGAAGAACCGTATCGCCGAGGGCGTTTTCGGCCGCAGCTTTTCGCAGCGTCCGAACCGCTGAGCCGGGAGGTCGATTTGAACGCCGCATCGGCGCGCCCCACCGTTCATCTGATCCATCATCTCGCGCGAGCCGGCGGGACGCTGATCAGCCGCTGCCTGGGAAGCATGCAGAACGTCGTGCTGCTGAGCGAGATTCACCCCCTCGGCACGCAGGTAGCCCCGGAGTTCGACCCCCTTTTCCAGGCCAGTCATTGGTTCAAGCTGCTCTCAGGCGCGGAGGTGGAAGCCTTGCGAGCGCGCACTGCCGCGCTGCCAGAAATCATCGCACTGCTCGCGCAAAAAGCGGCTTCGCAGGATCGGCAGCTGGTCATCCGGGGCTGGAACCACCTGGACTTCATGCCGCGGCCGCTCGACTTCATCGGCAAGTCGCCGCAGGGCGCCGCAAGCGGCAGGCTGCTGCTGAGCGAGGCGCTGGGCGCGACCTGTTCCATCCGGCAGCTTGCCACCGTGCGCCATCCGGCGAGCCAGTGGCTCAGCTGGCGCAGATTCGAGCCCACCAGCGATCTCACGCTCGAGGAATTCATGGCGGGCTGCTGCCGCTTTGCGG
>Ga0210138_1000039_pt1 | contig 30288 bp, 32 predicted proteins | sample Browns_ThreeSqC__FD_184850 | JGI IMG/M metagenome (GOLD analysis project Ga0210138, IMG submission 184850) | Wetland microbial communities from the San Francisco Bay, California, USA, that impact long-term carbon sequestration -... | ecosystem: Environmental > Aquatic > Marine > Wetlands ... | reverse complement strand
TCGCCGTAGTTTGCGATCTTCCGTGGCCCTGCCTTTGCCACAACACACCTCCAGCCTATTAGGCCGAGGTGTCAACTAAATCGGGGGAAGCTTGGCGTCGGTCAACAACGCGCTGTTAGGCAGCACGTCCGCTCCCAGGTAGCACGCACCTAATGCCGCCCCGCGGATCCGGTACATCACCCGCATAGCGAGGTATCAAGTGCAGGTGAACATGCATGCGCGATTGGCCGCCCGCCTTCCCGACATTCACTCCAATGTTGTACCCGTCGGGAGAGTGCTGCTTCTGGATTGACCGCTGAATCTCGCTCAGTAGCGCAAGGACGGCCGACTGCTCTTCCAAAGTCATGTCGAAAAAGTTTGCCACATGGCGCTTGGGGACTACGAGCACGTGCCCGCGGCTGAGCGAGTTGTTGTCGTGGCGGACGTAAGCCAGCGTGTTCTCAAGAAGCACTTCCCGCCGAGAGCATAGTTCGCACGCAGTCGCTTCGGTGGCCATGGTGGATCGTGTCCTGTGCTGCGTAACGTGAATTGGTTGACAAATTAGTTGACACTTTTGGTGGGTTTGCAAACCGACCGAGTTGTAACGCGTTCTGTCATCCTTCATCAGCGTCAGGACGTTAGTCCCCGGTAGGCCGAAAAGCAACTCGGCCTCTCGGAGGACGCGATGCCCGATTCCCCCCAGGCCCCGCGCCTGCTCGACCAGGTGCGCGACGCGATTCGCCGGCGCCACTACAGCCGGCGAACGGAGGAGACGTACGTGCAGTGGATCCGCCGCTTTTTCTTTTTCTCCGGCCGGCGGCATCCGAGGGCCCTCGGCGCGGCAGAGGTGACGGCGTTTCTAAATCACCTCGCTTCGGAACGCGACGTCGCGGCGGCGACGCAGAACCAGGCGCTCTCCGCGCTGCTGTTCCTCTACTCTATAAGGAGGTGCTGGTGATGCCGCTCGCCTGGCTCGACGGGCTGGCGCGCGCAAAGCGGCCAGCGCGGCTGCCGACGGTCCTCACGGTGGCGGAGATCGAGCGCCTGCTCGCGCAGCTGCACGGGCCGCGCTGGCTGATGGCGAGCCTGCTCTACGGTGCCGGCCTGCGGTTGCGCGAGTGCCTGAAGCTGCGGGTGAAGGACGTGGATTTCGGCTATCGCCAGATCCTGGTGCGCGATGGCAAGGGCGGCAAGGACCGGGTGACGATGCTCCCCGCTGCGCTTGCCGCGCCGCTCGTGGTGCACCTCGCGCGGGTGAAGCAATTGCACGAGCGCGACGTGGCCGAGGGCTTCGGCGACGTCGAGTTGCCCGACGCGATCGCGCGCAGTATCCGCGCGCGCCGTACGATTGGGGCTGGAAGTTCGTATTCCCTTCGCACAAGCGCTCGGTCGATCCGGCGAGCGGCGTAATTCGGCGCCACCACGTCTACGAGAACTACCTGATCCGCGGCGTGAAGCAAGCGGCGCGCGCTGCGGGTCTCGCCAAGCACGTGATCTGCCACACGCTGCGCCACTCGTTCGCCACGCACCTTCTCGAAGGCGGCTACGACATCCGCACGCTGCAGGAGCTGCTCGGGCACGCCGACGTGTCGACGACGATGATCTACACGCACGTGCTGAACAAGGGCGGGCGCGGTGTGAGCAGCCCCCTGGACCGGATCAGCGCGTCGCCCGGCTGATGCTCGCGATCAGGCGCCCGCGCCTTCGAGGTGCCCTTTGCCGGGAACGAAGTTGGCCTCGATGCGCATGCCGTCCGGATCTTCGAACAGGACCGAGTAGTAGCCGGGCGCCCAATCGTCTTCCCTGGGCGGACGAATGATCTTCGCTTCGAGTTCGAGCGCGATCCGGTGGATGGCGTCGACGTCCGCACGGCTTCGCGCCCGAAAGCACAGGTGGTGCAGGCCGGGTCGCCCTTGATCGAATGGCTGATCCTTGAACTGTGGCGGCGCCGGCGCGATCGCGAGGCCGGTACGGCCGCCGACGCAATAGAAGTAATCCGGTCTTTCAATGATGGTGACCATCTCCAGGGCGTGGAGCAGCGCTCTGTAGAAAGGCACGGAACGCTGCATGTCCGACACGGTGAGCTGGATGTGCGCGATGCCGTTTATGCTGGCCATGCGGTTCCTCCTGGGGTCGGTCATTCCTGCGGCGCTGGCGCGGCCGCGATCTCGCGCGTCGGCGCGAGCGCAGCGCGATCGATGCCGGCGTCGACGAGATGCGCGGGCGGGGATTCGCCTTTGACGAGCGCCGCGACGAGCTGGCCCATCGCGGGCGAGGTCTGGATGCCGTAGCCGCCCTGGCCGGCGAGCCAGAAGAATCCCGGACGCGAGCGGTCGAAGCCGGCGACGAGCGAGCGGTCTGCGGCGAAGGTGCGCAGCCCCGCCCAGCGCGCGGTGATGCGCGCGATTTCGAAGGTGGTCGCGGCCTGCAGGCGTTCGATGAGCGTGGCGACGTCGAGCTCGTCGGGCTGCGCATCGCAGGGCGGCGAGGGCGTCTCGTCGGCGGGCGAGGCGAGGATGCGCCCGGCTTCGGGGCGGAAGTAGAGGTCTTCTGTGGCGTCTACCGCCGCCGGCCATCCGGCCGCGCTGCCGTGGCGCGGGCACTCGAACACGATCGCAGTGCGCCGGAGGGGCGACAGGCCGAGCGGCAAGGCACCGGCGAGCGCGGCAACTTCGTCCGCCCAGGCGCCTGCGGCATCCACGAGAACATCACAGCAGAACTCGCCCGCACGCGTGCGCAGCCTCCAGCATCCGCCGTCGTGTTCTGCAGCTTCCAGCGCGGCGTCGGTGACGATGCGAGCGCCCGCCGCGCGCGCGCCGCGCAGGTAGCCGGAGAGCAGCGCGTGCACGTCGATGTCCTCGGCGTCGGGTTCGTAAAGTCCCGCCGCGGCCCATTCCGCGCGCAGCGCGGGCACGCGCGCGAGGACCTCCTGCGGCGCGAGCAGTTCGACCCGGCTCCCCGTGCCGCGCAGCTCGTCTGCATGCTGTTCGAGCGCGCCGCGGTGCTCGTCGCGGCCGAAGAAGACCACGCCGCGCGGCGCAAGCAGCGGCTGCGCGGCGAACCCGGCGGGCGGGGAGTCGAAGAACGCACGGCTCGCACGCGTGAGCGCGCGCACGGACGCGTTGCCGTAGGTTTCGGAGAACAGCGCCGCCGAGCGGCCGGTGGTGTGGTAGCCGGGCTGCTGCTCGCGCTCGAGCACGACGACGCGCGCCCTCGGTGCGAGAAAGTACGCGGCCGAGGCACCCGCAATGCCCGCGCCTACGATCGCGACGTCGCAGCTCTCCAACGTCAGAGCGTATCGAAGTGCTTCGCCATGCGCGCGCGCATCGCCTCGTCAGGCAGCGCGCCGCGACCCGCTGCGAGATTGTCGACGATGTGCTTCGGATTGCCGGTGCCGGGAATCACGCAGGTCACCGCCGGGTGGCCGAGGATCCACTTGAGGAAGTACTGCGCCCAGCTGGCGATGCCGAGCTCCGCCGCCCAGGGCGGCAGCGGCTTGCCGCGCACGCGCGAAAACATGCCGCCTTCGCCGAAGGGCCGGTTGATGAGCACCGCGGCGCGCTTTTCCTGTGCGAGCGGAAGCAGCCGTGCCGCGGCTTGCGGTTCGTCGAGCGAATAGTTGACCTGCACGAAGTCGTACTCTCCGCCTGCGAGCGTGCGCTCGAGCGCGCCGTGGCCGGAGGCCGTGTAGTGAGTGATGCCGATGTAGCGCACGCGCGCCTTGGCCTTCCACTCCATCAACGTGCGGGTGTGCGTGGCGACGTCGACGAGGTTGTGCACCTGGATGAGATCCAGCGCGGCGCCGGCCTGCATGCGCGCGATCGAGTGCTCCATCTGCGCGATGCCGTCGTCGCGCCCCTGTGTCCAGACCTTGGTGGCGAGAAAAAGCTTCGCGCGCAGGCCGAGCGCATGGCTCAGGTCGCCGACCACGCTTTCCGCGCTGCCGTACATCGGCGAGCTGTCGATCAGCTTGGCGCCGCCCGCGCTGAACTGCGTGAGCACTTCGCGCAGGCGCGCGCGCGCCGCGCCGTCGGCGCCGACGTCGAACACGCGCCAGGTGCCGAGGCCGATCACCGGCAGCGCTTCGCCGCTGCGCGGAATTGCGCGCGTGGCGAGCACTGCGGAGGCGGACGCGGGCGGATTCACGACGAGCAGCGCGGGTGCGGCCGCGAGCAGGCGCAACAGGCGGCGTCGGGAGAAAACGTCATCGGCGCTCGGCATGCATCCATTCTAGAGCGGTGCGCGGTGTATAGTAGCCGCGCGCACCGCGCGTTTGTGGGACCCACCGCAACAGGGAGAATGCCATGGATCTCGGAGGCTGGATCGGTCTTGCCGTCGTCGTCGCGCTCGTGTTCTGGCTGATCGCGATCTACAACCGCCTGGTCACGCTGCGCAACCGCTTCAAGAACGCGTTCGCGCAGATCGACGTCCAGCTCAAGCGCCGCTACGACCTGATCCCGAACCTGGTCGAGGCCGCCAAGGGCTACCTGCAGCACGAGCGCCAGACGCTGGAGGCGGTGATCCAGGCCCGCTCGGCCGCGGTGAGTGCGGAAAGCCGCGCGGCGGCCGCGCCGGGGGACCCCGCGGCGATGCGCGCGCTGTCGCAGGCCGAGGGCGCGCTCGGCGGTGCGCTCGGGCGCCTGCTCGCGGTGTTCGAGGCCTACCCCGACCTGAAGGCGAACCAGAACATCATGCAGGTGCAGGAAGAGCTGGTCAGCACCGAGAACAAGGTCGCCTTTTCGCGCCAGGCCTACAACGACTCGGTGATGGAGTACAACACCGACCGCGAGTCGTTCCCACAGATCGTGATCGCGGCGCCGCTCGGCTTCGGTCCGGCCGAGCTGCTCGAGTCGACCGAGGCCCCGGAAGAGCGCAAGGCGCCGAAGGTGTCGTTTCAGTAAGCCGGCGCCCGGCGCGGCCGCCGGCACGCGGGCGAGGACAGGCGCGTGAATTTCTTCGAGCACCAGCAGCTCGCGCGGCGCAATACGCGCATCATGGTCGTGCTCTACCTGATCGCGGTGCTCGGCGTGATCGTCGCGGTGGACGCGGTGATCGCGGGCATCTACCTGTGGATCCAGTCCGATTCGAGCCTCGAGGCGCGCCGTGCGCCGCTCGCGCTGGCGGCGGTGCCGCCCGGCCTGCTCGTCCTGGGCGCGCTCGGCACCTGCGCGCTCATCTTCGTCGTCAGCCTGGTGCATACCCTGCGCCTCGCCGGGGGCGGCGAGGCGGTGGCGGAGATGGTCGGCGCGCGGCAGGTCGCGCCGGAATCGCGCGATCCGCTCGAGCGCCGCTACATGCACGTGGTCGAGGAAATGTCGATCGCCTCGGGCATGCGGGTGCCCAAGGTGTACGTCATGGACCAGGAGCCCGGCATCAACGCCTTCGCCGCGGGCTACGAGGTGTCGAACGCGGTGGTGGCGGTCACGCGCGGCGCGCTCGAGAAGCTCACCCGCGACGAGCTGCAGGGCGTGATCGGGCACGAGTTCAGCCACATCCTGAACGGCGACATGCGCCTGAACGTGCGCATGCTGGGCATCCTGCAGGGCATCGTGTTCATCGGCGCGATCGGCGAGTTCATCCTGCGCTCGGCCGGCCGCGGCAGCGGACGCAAGGACGGCGCCGCGCCGCTGTTCGCGGCGGGCATCGGCCTGTTCGCGATCGGCGCGATCGGGCTGGTCTTCGCGCGCCTGATCAAGGCCGCGGTGGCGCGACAGCGCGAGTTCCTCGCCGATGCCTCGAGCGTCCAGTTCACGCGCAACCCGGAGGGAATCGCGGGTGCGCTCGACCAGATCGGCGTGGCCGCGCAGGGCGCGCGCATCGAAAGCCGGCGCGCCGAGGAGCTTTCGCACATGTTCTTCGGGCCCTCGGTCAAGGTGTGGATCTCGAGCGTGTTCGCGACCCACCCGCCGCTCGAAGCGCGCATCGCGCGCGTCCATCCGCGCTTCAACGCCGAGGACTACCGGCGCACGCGCGAAACGGCCGTCCGCGCCGAGAGCGCCGAAGGCGCCGCCCCCGGAAAGGACGAGGCGCGCCGCAAGCAGGCTGCGCGCTGGGCGGTGACGCACGCCGTGCTCACCGGGCTGCCCGCGGGACGCAGGCTCGTCGATCTGAGCGCGGCCTGGGAGCGCTCGGCGGACGACAGCGCGGCGCTCGTAGGCACGCTGGACGCCGACAAGGTCGGGTTCGCTGCGCGCCTGATCGACGCGCTGCCCGAATGGCTGCGCGAGCAGGTGCGCGAGCGCGCCGGCGCCGAGGCGGTGCTGATCGCGCTCATGCTCGCGCCGCAGGACGAACTGCGCGAGCAGCAGCTTGCGGCGCTGCGCAGGCTCGGGCTGGAAGCGCTTGCCGACGCGGCGCTCGCGACCGATCGGCGGCTGGCCGAGGAGCGCGATCCGATCGCGGCGGCGTTCCGCCTGCCGGTACTCGACCTCGCGCTGCCCGCGCTGAAGCAGACCGGCATGGAGCGGCGTCGCCAGCTCATCGCGGCGCTCGAATCCATGATCCACGCCGACCGCCGCGTGACCCTGCATGAATTCGTCGTGCTGACTCTCATGCGTCATCAGCTGCTGGAGGGCGGCGCGCCTGCGAAGATCCGTTACCGGGCGCTCGCCCCGGTGCGCGAGGAGGCGCAGGCCCTGCTCTGGCTGCTCTGTCTCGCCGGTCGCGCGACGGGCGAAGACGCGCAGGCGAAGCTGGAAGGCGCGTTCCGCGCCGGGCTGAAGGAAATGTCGCTGGCGGAAGTGCCGCCGCCGAGCGAAGCGCGGCCCAGCCTGGAGTCGGCGCAGCACGGGCTCGAGCGGCTGCGCGCGCTTGCGCCGCTCGCCAAGGCGCGGCTGGTGAAGGGCCTGTTCGCCGCCGCGAGCCACGACGGAACGCTGCGCGTTGCGGAGGTCGAGCTGCTGCGCCTCACCGGCGCGGTGCTCGATTGCCCGCTGCCGCCGCTCATCACCGAGATCGATCCCGCCGCGCTCGAGGCCTGAGGCGCCGTGCGCAGGGACACGGCCAATTTTTTCGAGCTGCAACACGCGGCACGGCGCACGACCCGCCGGCTGCTGCTGGTCTACGTCGCCGCGCTGATCGCCGTGGCGTTCGCACTGAGCGCGCTCGCCGGCATGCCCTACGCTGCGCTGCTGCTGTACTGGGGCGCGCCGCTGCCCGAGGGTGCGACGATCGACTATGGTCATCTGCTGCGCAGTTTTGTTTCGGTGTGGGTGGCCGCGGTGCCGCGCGCGTTCTACGCCTGGACCGCCGTCGCTACGTTCGCGGTGATGGTCGGGGCGACGCTCTGGCGCAGCTGGCAGCTGCACGAAGGTGGCAGGGCGGTGGCCGAGCTGCTCGGTGCGATGCGCCTCGATCGCTCCCGCTCGACGCCGCTGCAGGCCCGCCTGCTGAACGTCGTAGAGGAGATGGCGATCGCCTCGGGCGTCGCGGTGCCGCGGGTGTACGTGCTGCAGGGCGAGCGCGCGATCAACGCCCTCGTCGCCGGTACATCGCCGAACGAGGCGGTGGTGATCGTCACCCAGAGCGCGCTCGAGAAGCTCACCCGCGACGAGCTGCAGGGCGTGATCGGGCACGAGTTCAGCCACATCCTGAACGGCGACATGCAGCTCAACCTGCGCCTGCTCGGGCTGCTCTACGGCGTCGTCTTCATCGGCCAGAGCGGCCAGTTTCTGCTGCGCATGGCGACCGCGGGCGCGGTGGGGGTCGAGCGCGAGAAGCAGATGATCCACATTCCGCAGCTCTTCGCCGGCGTCCTGCTCGCGAGCGTGGGCTATGTCGGTCTGCTGGCGGCGCGATTCATCAAGGCGGCGATTGGACACCAGCGCGAGTACCTTGCCGACGCGGCGAGCGTCCAGTTCACCCGCAATCCGGATGGCATCGCGGGCGCGCTCGACTCGATCCGCTCGCTGCGCCTCGGCAGCCAGGTGATGAGCCGTCACGCCGAGGAGCTGAGCCACATGTTCTTCGCGCAAGCGGTGGCGACCATGCTCGGCCCGGCTTTCGCCACGCATCCTCCGATCGATGCCCGCATCCGGCGCGTGGCCCCGCGCTTCGACGCGCGCGAGTACCGGCGCACGCGACCGGGTGTGCACGAGCACAGCGAGGTCGCGGTGCTCGATGCGCTCGGCAACGTCGTCAAGCTGATCGGCGCGGAAAACACCGCCGGTCCGATGGTGGCGCTCGCAGCGGCTGCGGCGCTCGCCGACGGGGTCGGCCGGCCGAGCCGCGCGCATCTCGATGCGGCGAGCGGCGTGCTGGCCGCGCTGCCGCGGACGACCCGCAGCCGCATGGCGGTTGCGGCAGGCGCGGCGCAGGTCATGTTCGCGCTCGCGCTCGAGGGCGACGATGCGGCGCGGGCGACGGAGCTTGCGGCACTCGAGGCGCGTCTCGGCGCGCTCGAGCGCGCCGAGACCGAGGCCGCGTTCGGCGAGATCCGCGGCCTCGGGCGCGCGTTCGCGTTTCCGCTGATCGAGCTCGCCCTGCCGGTGCTGAAGGCGCAGGCGCAGGACGCGCGCGACGGCTTCGTCGCGGACCTCACTGCCGTGATCGAGGCCGACCGCCGGGTGACGCTGCACGAATTCGTCCTGCTCACGTTTCTGCGCCAGCACCTGCGCGCGGGCGCAGGACGCGCGATCCGCACCCGGTATCGCGCGCTCGCCGACGTGCGCGAGGACGCCCGGCGCATCCTTTCGCTCGTCGCGCACGCCGCGCGCGGCGCATCGGCGGGCGCGTTCGCCAAGGGTGCGCACTGGCTCGATCTGCCGGCCGACGCGCTGCTGCCGCTGGAGGACATGGGGCTTGCGCCGATCGGCGCGGCGCTCGAGCGCTTGCGCGTGCTCGCGCCGCTCGTCAAGCCGCGCGTGCTGCGCGCCTGCGTCGACGCCGCGGCCGACGGCGGCTTCACGCTTGCGCAGGCCGAGATCCTGCGCGCGGTCGCGGCGACGCTCGACTGCCCGGTCCCGCCGGTGCTCGACGCGCTCGACCCCGCTACACTCGCGACCTGAGCAGCGGGCGCGCCGGTCCGCGATCATGCATAAAATCGTTCCCATGCGTGCGATGGTGGTGGGGCTTGCACTGGCGCTGTGTGCGCCGCTGTCCGTTCTGGCCCAGGATGCGAAGGTTCCGCAGAGCGAATCCGCGGACGCACAGCTGTTTCGCGCGATTCGCGAAGGCAAGGGGGTGTTCGCCGAAGGGCTGATCGTGCAGAAACGCGTCGACGTCAACGCACGCGATGCAGACGGCGAAACCCCGCTGCATCGTGCGGTCGAGCGCGGAATGCCGCGGCTGACCAAGCTGCTGATCGATTCGCGCGCAAACGTGCGTGCCCGGTCCAAGCATGGGGAAACCCCGCTGCACCTCGCTGCGCTGCACCCGGATCCGATCTTCACCGAGCTCCTGCTCGCTGCCGGCGCCGACCCGAATGCGCGCAACGATGCGGGCGAATCGGTGCTTTACTGGGCGGCATTGACGGGGAACACCGAAACCGTGCGGGTGCTGATCGAGCGCGGCGCGGATCCGGATGTCGCGGACCTGCAAGGCAACGGCCCTCTGCACGGTGCTGCCGACGGCGGGCACGAGGAAACCGTGCGCTACCTCGTCACGCGCGCAGCCGAGCCCAAGGCGCGAAACCGCGCCGGCCAGACGCCAGGCGATATTGCGCGCGCGCGCGGCTACCAGACCATCGCCACGGTGGTGGACAACGCAGTGCCAGGCAAACCCCCTGGCTCGAGCACGGGATTCAAAACGCTGTACGACGACGACAAGCCCGAGGCGGTGTCGCCTAGGCGGCGCTGAATGCCTGTGCGAGCAATTCGTAGGAGCGCAGGCGCGAGGCGTAGTCGCCCGTGATCGTCAGCACCATGACCTCGTCGGCGCCGTAGCGCTCGGCCATGGCCTCGATCTGGCGACGGCAGGTCTGCGGGCTGCCGAGGATGGCGCGTGCGCGCTGCCCCGCGACGTAACGCCGCTCCTCCTCGGAGTACCGGTGCGCGAGCGCCTCGTCCAGCGTCGGTATCGGGGTATCGAGGTTGAGCGCCATGTGCAGTCGGCGCAGGTCGATCGAGGCCGCGAGCCGCTCCGCCTCGGCATCCGTTGCCGCGCAGATCGCGAAGGTGCAGACGATTGCGCTGGGCTGCGGCTCGCGCGCGGAGGCCTGGTACTGCTCCCGATAGGCGCGCGTCACCGCGTCGCCCCCCTGGGGATTGATGAAGTGCGCGAATGCAAAGCGCAGCCCCAGCTGCGAGGCGAGCGCCGCGCTGTAGTCCGACGAGCCGAGCAGCCAGACCTGCGGTGCGCCCTCGACCTCGGGCTGCAGGCGAACGCGCGCGAAGGGGTGTGACTCGGGCAGCGTGCCGTCCAGATGCGCGACGAGCTGCCAGACCTGCTCGGGAAAGTCCCGCGCGTCCGGAAAACGCCCGCCGCCGACCGCGTGCGCGGTGCGGCTGTCGCCGCCGGGCGCGCGGCCGATGCCGAGGTCGATGCGGCCCGGATACATCGCCTCGAGCATGCGGAACACCTCGGCGACCTTGAATGCGCTGTAGTAAGGCAGCAGCACGCCACCGGTGCCGACCCGGATGCGCTGCGTTTCAGCGCCGAGCCGGGCGAGCAGGATCTCCGGACAGGGGTCGGCGAGCGCAGCGATCGCGTGGTGCTCGGCGAGCCAGTAGCGCACGTAGCCGAGCGCCTCGGCACGACGCGCGAGCGCGAGCGTTTCCTCGATCGCGCGCCTCGCGTCCAATCCGCTGATGACCGGGGATTGATCGAGCACCGACAGCTTCATGGCGCGGCGAGTGTATAGCCCATTCGGGCTGTCGTCGCCCTCCGACCCGAAAACGCCTTTGTAATCAGGGGCGTTTTGCCTGCCGTGACAGAGTTGGTCGGGCCGAGGAGACGCTTACCAGGTTTTTGGGGCACTGGAACTAATTCACGCCGCGCGGCCAACGCGCTGACCGCGCAGGTATTTCCAGGGCCTGGCACGCGACTTGCGATGTGATTGGGCGGCACACCTTTTGAAGTGCGCAATTCGGGAGAAAGCGTTATGTCGATGGTTCGATTCAGCGTGAGAGATGAGACCGTGGCGCTGGGGCAGGCGCTGATCGCCTTCGCGGTCGTGATGCTGATCATGATCGGGATTGCGGGCACCGTGTACCGCATGATCGCTCCGGACGGTTGGATCGCAGGGGCCTTCAATCGCGGCGTAATCAGCGGTCTGGTCGCAATCTGTGCCATCGGCCTGCTGGCCGGGCTGCTGTGGTTCAAACGCGGCACAACCGCATTTGCGATGCGCAGCAATGCGACCGAAATCGTCGTCATGGGCTTCGCCGGCGTCGGCGCTCTATTCCTTCTGCAGGGCCTCCTGAACAACCTGCTGTAAGCGCAGCTCGCGCGTCTCCCCTTCGGGCCCTAGCCGCCCCCCCGCGGCGGGCCCGTTTTTTGTCCCACTTTCTGCTGCGCGGCCTGGCCGCTCACGCGCGAAACGTCTTCGCGCCTTGCGCGCGGCAGGCTCCCGGGGTGAACTCACATGCACGGATATAATCGCCTGCCATCCGAAGACCAGGGCGAACATGGCAGCAGCGAGCATTCTGATCGTCGAGGACGATGCGGCGGTCCGGGAGATGATCGCCGAGTACCTCGATGGCCACGGCTACGCGGTCGCACAGGCCGAGAGCGGCGATGCCATGCGCCGGGCGCTCGCCGTGCGCGTGCCCGACGTGGCGCTGCTCGATGTCAATCTGGGCGGGGAGGACGGGCTCAGCCTGGCGCGATATCTGCGCGAGCACCATGATCTGGGCATAATCATGGTCACTGCCGCGGGGGACGTGGTGGATCGCGTAGTCGGGCTCGAAGTCGGCGCCGACGATTACATTGCGAAGCCGTTCGATCCGCGCGAGCTGCTCGCCAGGCTGAAAAGCCTGCTGCGCCGCATCGAGGGACGCGCAACCCAGAGCAAGGGCAAGGCCGCGGGCGGCGCACGCGCTGCCGCGAGCACGGTGCGGGTCGGGTCGTGCACGCTCGATCTGCAGGCGCACCGCCTGCTCGACGACCAGGGCGAGGAGATCGCGCTCACCAGCATGGAGTTCGATCTGCTGCGCGTGTTCGTCGAGCATCCCAACCAGGTCCTGAGCCGCGACCAGCTGCTCACGCACACGCGCAACCGCGAGTGGGAGCCGTTCGATCGGTCGATCGACATCCGCATCGCGCGGCTGCGCAAGAAGATCGAGCCAGACCCCGAAAAGCCTCGCACTATCAAGACGATACGTGGCGCCGGGTACCTGTTCGTGCCGGGCAGCGACTGAGCGCGGCGCGCGCGCCTTTCTTTGTAACCGGCGCGTTTCGATTGTTCCGGCCGGGTAACAGCGCAGCCCGCCGTGCGGCGCCGCCGCTAGACTCCGCGCCATGAGCGACATGCACGTACGCGACGGGCTGCGTTCGCTTAGCCGCGACGGCGAAGCCTACCGCTTCATGCTGGGCGAGCGCGATGCCGCGGTGCTGCTGCTGTCGGAAACCATCGAGGATTGCAACGACGTGGCCTGCCAGCTGTTCGCGCTGCCGCGCGAAGCGTTCCTCGGCCACTCGCCGCTCGAATTCTCTCCCCTGCGCCAGCCCGATGGCTCGGATTCCGAGCCGGCGGCGCGCCAGCGCGTGGCGAGCGCGCTGGCCGGCCTGCCGCAATGGTTCAGCTGGCAGTACCGGCGCCACGACGGCTCGCCGATCGACAGCCTGGTCCACGTCGAAGGGGTGCGCGTCGACGGCGCACGCCGCGTGCTGATTCGCATCCGCGACGTGTCGCGCCTGCAGCGCGCTGAGGATGCGCTCGCGCGCACCGAGAAGCTGCTGCAGCAGATCCTGGACAACACCACCACGGCGATCGTGTTTGCCAAGGATCTCGCCAACCGCTACCTGTTCGTCAATCGCGCCTTCGAGCGGCTGGTGGGGCTGCCGGCCGCGCAACTGGTCGGCAAGACCACGCACGAGCTGCTGCCGGCCGAAGTGGCCGATGCGTTGAAGCGGAACGACGACCACGTCATCGCCAGGCGCGAGACGATCCTGGTCGAAGAGCTGGTGCGCACGGGCAACGAGACCCGCACCCTGCTCGCCAACAAGTTTCCGCTGCTCGACGCGGACGGCGAACCCTACGGGATGTGCGGGATCGCGGCCGACATCACCGAGAGCAAGCTCACCGAGGAAGCGTTGCGCAGGGCGGCGCTCGCGGTATCGAGCGCCGGCGGTGAGAACGTGTTCGATGCGCTGGTGGTCTCGTTGGCCTCGATTCTCGGCGTGGAGTACGCGTTTATCGCGTTGCGGCGAGCGGACGATCCCGAGCGCCTGCGCACGCTCGCGTTCCAGGAGGACGGCGCGCTGCGCGCCCAGACCGAATATGGATTGGCCGGCACCCCCTGCGACGATGTCGTCGGCAAATCGTTCCAGCTGGTCGCGTCCGGGGTTGCGCGCCGCTACCCGGGCGACCCCGATTTCAAGCTGAAAGGTGTCGACAGTTACGCCGGCACCCCGCTGAGCGACGCCGCGGGCGCTTCCATCGGCCTGATGTCGGTCGCCTCGCGCCGGCCGATCACCGACCCCGCGCGCGTAGAGGCCGTGCTGCGGATCTTCGCCGCGCGCGCGATGGCCGAGCTCGAGCGCCGGCGCGCGGAGGCGGCGACGCGTGCGGGCGAGGCCCAGTACCGTGCGATCTTCGACGCGTCGGTCGACGGCATGGCGCTGCTCGACGAGCTGGGCTGGATCGTCGATGCAAACCCGGCGTTCTGCGCGCTGTTCGGCTACCTGCGCGACGAGGTCCTCGCGCTCGAGTCGAAGACGCTGGTGCCGAAGGAGAGCATGGCGACCTGCCTGCGGGTGCTGGCGGCCGCGAACGCCGACTCGGTGTCGCAGGGCGAATGCCTCGGCAGACGGCGCGACGGGTCCCTGTTCGACATGGAATTGCGCGGCATCGCCATGGTGTACCAGGGCCGCCCCCACCGCCTGGCGATCGTGCGCGACATCACGGAGCGCAAGCAGCGCGACGAAGCCCTGCGCGCGAGCGAGGAGCAGTACCGCACGATCTTTGACGCCTCCGCCGATGCCCTGGTGCTGTGGGATTCGTCTCTGCGTCGCGTGGAGGTCAACCCGGCCTACGAGCGCATGTTCGGATTCACGCGCGAAGAGGTGATCGGCGGCGAGTTCGCGGACCGCGTGTCGACGGAGTATGCCGAGCGGCGCAGGGATCTGATACGCCGTGCGCTCTCCGGTGAGACCTGCCAGGTCGAGCTCGAGTCGTTGCGCAAGAACGGCGAGACCGTCCAGGTCGAGGTGCGCACCATCCCCACGCAGTACCGCGGCGAGCCGCACGTGCTCGCTGTGGTGCGCGACGTGACCGAGCGCAAGCGCGCGGAAGCGGCGATCCGCGCGAGCGAGGAGCAGTACCGCGCGATCTTCGACGCTTCGCTCGATGCGCTCGTGCTGCGCGACGAGAATTTCCGCATCGTCGACGTCAATCCGGCCTTTCTCGCGATGACCGGCCGGCCGCGCGAGTTCTTCATCGGCCGCAAGCACATCATCAGCCGCCCGGATGACGACGCGGCTTACCAGCGCGACGTCGAGCGGCTCAAGTCGGGAGAGCCGATCCAGGTCGAGACCACCGGCCTGCGCCCGGACGGCACGCCCTTCGAGATCGAGGTGCGCGGCGTGCCGATGCAGTACCAGGGCAAGCCGCACCTGCTGTTCGTCGCGCGCGACATTTCCAGGCGCAAGCGACGCGAGGCGGAACTGCGCATGAGCGAGGAGCAGTACCGCGCGGTGTTCAACGCTTCGCTCGACGGACTGGTCCTGCGCGACGAGAACTTCCGCATCGTCGACGTGAATCCTTCGTACGAGCGCATGAGCGGCTACCGGCGGGAGGAGGTGCTCGGCGCCGATCGCGTGGTCGCCAACCCGCCGGAGATCAATGCCCGCGTCAAGGCACTGCATCAGCGCGCGCTCGCCGGCGAGACGATCCGCCTCGAGACGCAGATGGTGCGGCGCGACGGAAGCTGGCTCGACATCGAGCTTTCCGGCGTGCGCACGGTGTACCAGGGCAGGCCTCACGTGCTGTACTCGGGACGCGACGTGACCGAGCGCAAGCGCGCGGTGAGCGCGCTCGAGGCGAGCGAGGAGCAGTACCGCGCAATCTTCACCGCCGCTGCCGATTCGATGGTGCTGCGCGACGCCGATTTCCGCATCGTCGACGTCAATCCCGCGTACGAAACGATGAGCGGACGCTCGCGCGCCGAGGCGCTCGGGCGCGGCGAAATCACCATGAGCAGCCCGGCGATGCACGAGCGGATCCGGCAGCTGCACGCCGAAGCGCTTGCGGGCACCGCGGTGCAATGGGAGGCCGAGGCGACACGCAAGACCGGTGAGACGTTCTACATCGAGTCGCGCGGGGTGCCGATCCAGTACAAGGGCCAGCCGCACGTGCTGTACGTGGGTCGCGACATCACCGAGCGCAAGCGCGCCGAGATCGAGCGCGCGGCGCTCGAGGCGCAGCTGCGCCAGGCGCAGAAAATGGAGGCGATCGGCCAGCTGACGGGCGGCATCGCGCACGACTTCAACAACATTCTCACCGGCATCATGGGCTACCTCGTGCTCGCCGGCGAGCGCCCGGCCGCGTTCGACGACGCGCGGCTCGCGCGCCATCTCGAGCAGGCCCGTCTCGGCGCGCAGCGCGCACGCGACCTGATCCAGCAGATGCTGACCTTCAGCCGCGGCCGCCGCGGCAGCGCGCAGGCGGTCGCACTCGGCCCGCTGGTTGCCGAGGCGACGGCGCTGCTGCGCTCTTCGCTGCCGGCGACGCTGGAGCTGCGCACCGAGCTGGAAAAGGGTCTGCCCGAGGTGCGCATCGATCCGGTGCAGTTCGAGCAGGTGCTGCTGAACCTGTGCATCAACGCTCGCGACGCGATGGACGGCACGGGCTCGGTGCACGTGCATGCCCGCCTCGCCGATGCGAGCGGCCACCGCTGCGCCTCGTGCAAGCAGAAGCTCGCAGGGCGCTACGTCGAGATCGCGGTCGAGGACAACGGGCACGGCATCCCGCCGGAGGTGCTCGAGCGCATGTTCGAGCCGTTCTTCAGCACCAAGGAAGTCGGGCGCGGCAGCGGCATGGGGCTGGCGAGCGTGCACGGCATCGTCCATGAGCACGGCGGGCATATCGTCGTCGACACGATCCCGGGTCGCGGGACGACCTTCCGTATCGAGCTGCCGGCGCTCGAGGCTGCGGCCGGACCGGCCGCGAATGCGGGCGCGGCGACGCTGCGGCCCGCGGCGGGACAGCTGCGCGGCAGGGTGCTGCTGGTAGACGACGAGCGCATGGTGACCGATTTCATGGCCGAGCTGCTCGAGAGCTGGGGCCTGAAGGTGAAGATCAAGCGCAACCCGCTCGATGCGGAAGAATGGTTCACGCGCAATGCCGAGCGCGTGCACGTGGTGGTGACCGACCAGACGATGCCGAAGATGACCGGGCTCGAGCTGGCGCGCCGGCTGCGGGCGATACGAGCGGATCTGCCGGTGATCCTGTATACGGGCTACGCGGAAGGCATCAGCGCACCGCAGCTCGCCGCGAGCGGGGTGCGCGTGCTGATGCGCAAACCGATCGAACCTGGCGAGCTGCGCGCGAAGCTGGCGGAGATTCTCGTGGGTGCGCAGGCGCCGAGCGCGCCGCAACCCGCGCCCGCGAAGAAGCTGCCGCGCAAGGCCGCCGGGATCAAGACGCGACGGCGCAGGGTGGCGCCGGCGGCCCCATCACGCGTCGGCGTACGCCGCAGCCGCTAGATCGCACTCCGGCCGGGTCAAGCGCCCGGCAGAAACAAACTCGCAACATACGGTGCGGCGCCGGAAATCCGGCCGATACGCACACCTCCTAGCATCGTCTCCCATGCGATGCCCGAACGTTCGGGCAGCGAGACTCGGGAGAGACGACGATGCAAGCCCTGCCGGAATTGACGTACTCGGACATCGTGGTCCGCGTGCAGCCGGCGCCTGAAAAGGGCGAGCGCGAAAAGCTGCAGCAGGCGCTCACCGCCCAGCCGGGCGTGTCGCGCGTGCAGATCCACTCGGGCGAAAACGCCCTGGTGATCGTGGACTTCGACCCGCGCGCGATCAGTCCGCTCGGCATCCTGCGCTGCGTGCACGCGCAGGGCCATATCGGACGGCTGCTCGGCGTGTAGCCGCGCGGCCGGAAACGACGGTATCAACAGGAAAGGAGCAGCGCCATGAAAACCAACGAATGGGTCGTCCAGAACATGCTCGAGCTCGAGCGCGGCGGGATGCTGCGCATCGAGGACGGCCGCGATATGACCGTCTACCTCTGGAACGGCAGCGTCTGGCTTACGCAGGACGGCGATCAGCGCGACGTGCTGCTCGGCGCCGGCGGCTGGTTCCGGATCGAGCGCAAGGGCGTGACGGTCGTCTACGCGCTCGCGGAGTGCGCGCTGACGCTGACCTCGCCCTACGAGGAGCGCTATGCCGCGGTGGTGCAGACGGTGGCGCCGGGCGGACGGCGGGCACGGACGCTCTATCAGAGCGGGCCCTCGACCGCGCGGAGCTTCGTCCAGCGCGCGCGCTCGGCGCTGCGCAAGGGCTGGAACCACCTGTTCCCGCACGCGCCGGGCTCGGCCGCCGCGGCGACTTGAACGACTGGACCGAAACGCAGCGAACGAACGCAGTTCATCCAACACGACAAGGAGCGACATCATGCAAGCCACCCAGAACGCCACCGACTCGGAACGCTACGCCAAGTGCATCCAGGTCTCGAAGCGCGTGCGCTTCGACATCGAGCGCGACGTGATCCGCGGCCGCAAGTTCGACTTCGGAGAGAAGTTCCTGCCCGACGGGCTGTCGAAGATCGGCGAGCTCGACTTTCTCGGCGCCGACGAGAAGCGCCTGGTGAGCCAGATCCAGGGCCGCACCTACGCCAACATGTTCGGCCTGGTCGAGCGCTTCATCGGGCCGAAGATCACGGACGTCAGCCGCGACCACTGGCTGGGCGACCAGACCGCCTTCGAGGCGCTGGTGCGCTTCACCGACGAGGAGCTCAAGCACCAGGAGATGTTCCGCCGCATCGACGCGATGTGCGCCGAGGGCATGCCTGCGGGCTACAGCTTCATGCCGCAGCCGAACGATGTCGCCGGTCTGGTGCTCGGAAAGCCGAACTGGTCGGTGCTCGCGCTGATCTGCAACATCGAGCTGTTCGTGCTGCAGCACTACCGCGAGTCGATCGAGCAGGACGACAAGCTTTCAGAGCTGTGGAAGGACGTGTTCACCTATCACGCGCGCGAGGAGTCGCAGCACGCCATCCTCGACGAGCTGGAATGGAAGCGTGAAAACGGGAAGATCTCGCCGCAGCAGCGCGATCAGGCGGTCGACGAGCTGATCGGCCTGGTGGCGGCGGTGGACGGCATCCTGCAGATGCAGGCCAAGGCGGACACCGACTACTTCCTCTCTGTCTGCGGGCGCTCGTTCGACCGCGCGCAGGTGGACAGGATCGGCGCGACCTTTCTCGCCGCTTACCGCTACCAGTACATCACCAGCGGGGTGTCGGACAGGCGCTTCCAGGAGATTCTCGGCGGCATGATCACCGAGGCGCAATCGAACAGGATCGGCGCGGCGCTTGCGCCGATCGTGAACTGAAGCCCTCGGGCCGGGGCCTGAGCGCCCCGGCCCATGGCAAACGCAAGGAGATGACGATGACGACGCAACAGGCAGTACTCGCAGCACCCGCGACCAGGGTGTTCTCGGCGCTCGGCGGCAGCTTCGGCGCGGTGGTGGACCGCCTGCGCGCGCAGTGGCGCGCGCGCCGCACCCGCGCCGAGCTGGAGGCGCTCGATCCGCACGTGCTGCGCGACATCGGCATCGATTTCAGCGACGTCGTGATTCTGAGCACGCACGGCACCGACGCGATCGTCAAGACGCGCCAGCGCCTGATCCACCGCCTCGATCGCGCTTAGACGGCGATCGGCGCCTTGATCGCGGGGTGCGGATCGTAGCCCTCGAGCGTGAAATCCTCGTAGCGGAACGCGAAGAGGTCTTTCACCTCGCGGTTCAGGCGCATCCGCGGAAACGCGCGCGGCGCCCGCGCAAGCTGCGTGCGCGCCTGCTCGAAGTGATTGCGGTAGAGGTGCGCATCGCCGAGGGTGAGAACGAAGCTGCCGGGGGCGAGGCCGGTGACCTGCGCGACCATCAGCGTGAGCAGGGCGTAGGACGCGATGTTGAACGGTACGCCGAGAAACAGGTCCGCGCTCCTCTGATAGAGCTGGCAGGACAGCGCGCCGTCCGCGACGTAGAACTGGAACAGCGCATGGCAGGGCGGCAGCGCCATGCGCTCCACGTCGGCCGGATTCCAGGCGCTGACGATGTGGCGGCGCGAGTCGGGGTTGCGCCGGATCGACTCGAGAAGCTGCGCGATCTGGTCGATCTCGCGTCCGTCGGGCGTTCGCCAGTGCCGCCACTGGTAGCCGTAGACCGGCCCCAGCTCGCCGGAGGCGTCCGCCCACTCGTCCCAGATCGTCACGCCGCGCTCCTGCAGCCAGCGCACGTTGGTGTCGCCGCGCAGAAACCACAGCAGCTCGACGATGATCGATTTGAGGTGCAGTTTCTTGGTGGTCAGCAGGGGAAAGCTGTCGGCGAGCGGAAAGCGCATCTGCCAGCCGAAAACCGAGCGCGTGCCGGTCCCGGTGCGATCGCTCTTTTGCGCACCGTGCTCGAGCACGTGGTCGAGCAGATCGAGATATTGTTGTTCGCCCGGATTCAGGATCATCGACGCTCCCGTGCCACGGATGACGGCGCCCGCCGGCCCGAGCGCAATGGTAAATCAGATCCGGCGGCGGCGTCGCGCCGCGGCCGTCAGGCCGAGGGCTTCGAGCGCAGCGCCGATTTCGGCCGGAAGCTCTTCACGACCGTCTCGTGCGTCTCGATGTAGGGCCCGCCGATCAGGTCGACGCAGTACGGCACTGCGGCGAAGATGCCGTGCACCACAGGCTTGCCCGCAGTGTCCTTGAGTCCTTCAAGCGTCTCGCGGATCGATTTCGGCTGGCCCGGCAGGTTGATGATCAGCGCCTGCCTGCGAATGACGGCCACCTGGCGCGACAGGATCGCGGTCGGCACGAAATGCAGGCTGATCTGCCGCATCTGCTCGCCGAAGCCGGGCATCGGCTTGTCGGCCACGGCGAGCGTGGCCTCGGGCGTGACGTCGCGCGGCGCGGGGCCGGTGCCCCCCGTGGTGAGCACGAGATGGCAGCCGCGCAGGTCGACCAGCTCTTTCAGCGTCGCTTCGATCACCGCTTGCTCGTCGGCGACGAGGCGTGTCTCGTCACGCCAGGCCGGTGCCGCGATCGCGCTCGAGAGCCAGGCCTTGAGCGCTGGGATGCCCTCGTCCTTGTATGCGCCCTTCGAGGCCCGATCGCTCACCGAGACGAGGCCGACCAACAGAGTTTCGCTGCCCGTCGCCATCACAGCACCTCGAAGAACTCGATCTCGACGCGGTCGCGTCGCCGCGCCCCGCTGCCCAGGCAGATTGCCCGGTTGAGCCAGGCATAGCGCGCATCGCCGGTTTCGAACCAGGGCTGCGTGCGCATGTAGTACGCGGCGGGATCGACGTCCTCCCCGCGCGCGAGCCGCGCGAGCACTTCGGGCGGGCCGTGGCGCAGCCCGCGGTTGCTGACGTAGATGAGCGCACCATCGTCGCTCTGCACGGTGTAGCGCGCATCCAGGTCGGCGACGCCGTCGGCGCGCATGATCTGCCAGTCGGCGCCGCCCGGCAGCACCGTTCCTTTCAGGCGCGCGCCCTCTACGCGCCCGCCGGTGATCGGTATGATGCGCCGTCGCCCGAGCGGCGCGTCGCCGAGCTCCTGCGGCGGCGCCAGCGTGATCGTGGCGCGAAACATCGGCTCGAGACGCAGCATGCACGCTCCCCCCATGATGCTCAAATGACCGTCACGCTGACCGCCGAGCGCGAGCGGCGCGTGATCTGGGTGCTGGCGGGCATCCAGTTCATGCAGATCCTCGACTTCGTGCTGATGATGCCGCTCGGACCCCAGCTCATGCGCCTGTTCGCGCTGACCCCGCGCGAGTTCGGTCTGTTGGTTTCAGTGTATATGTTCGCTGCGGCAGTGTCAGGCGTGGCCGCGAGCGCGTTTGCCGATCGGTTCGACCGCCGCACGCTGCTACTCGTCCTGCTGTCGGGCTTCGTTGCGGCGCTGGGTGCGACTGCGGCCGCGCCGGGTTTTGCGGCGCTGCTCGCCGCGCACGCGGGCGCGGGCGCTTTCGGCGGCGTGCTGAGCATGCAGGTGCATGCGACGCTCGGTGACACGATCCCGGACGCGCGTCGCGGCAGAGCCACCGGTTTGATCATGTCGGCGTTCGCCGTAGCGTCGGTCGTCGGCGTGCCCGCGGGCCTGATGCTCGCGAGCGCCGCGAGCTGGCGGGTGCCTTTCGCTGCGCTGGCATGCGCCGCGCTGGTGCTCTGCGTCTTTGCGGCGCGCGTCCTGCCGCCGATCCGTGCGCACCTCGAGGCGCGACGTGGCGAGCGCGTGTTTGCCACTTATGCGCAGGTGCTCGCGGAGCCCAACCATCGACGCGCGTTCCTGCTCGTTGCGCTGACCACGTTCGCGAGCTTCTCGATCGTGCCCTACATCGCGCCGTACATGGTGCGCAACGTCGGCATCGCCGAAACGCAGATTCCCCTCATGTACCTGGTCGGCGGCATGACGACGTTCTTCACTTCGCGATGGATCGGGCGGCAGGTCGACCTGCGCGGCAAACTGCGGGTGTTTCGCTGGGTCGCGCTCGCCTCGCTGCTGCCGATCCTCGCGATGACGCATCTGCCGCCGGTGCCGCTGTGGGCGGCCGTGCTGGTCGGCGTGCTGTTCATGAGTCTGGTCTCGGGCCGTCTGGTGCCGACGATGGCGATGATGAATGCCGCCGCGGCGCCCGGCCTGCGTGGCAGCTTCCTCAGCCTTTCGGGTGCGGTGCAGCAGACGTCGTCCGGTTGCGCCGCGCTGACCGCGGGCGTGGTGATCGGCCATGGGCCGGCTGGCGAGCTGACGCGCTACGGCTGGATCGGCGTCATCGGCGTCGTGTTTACGCTCGCGGCAGTCGCCTGGGCAGCCCGCGTGCGCGCCCTAAGCTAAGCCGCCGACGCCTCGCGCAGAAGCCGGAAGATCTCGCGGTACGCGCGCGGCGGCTTCGCCGCCGCCTGTTCCTTGCGCGCATTGCGGATCGCGGCGCGCAGCGCCTGCAGATCCGCCTGCGGAAATTCTGCGGCAAACGCAGTGAGCGCGTCATCGTCATCGAGCAGGCGTGCACGCCAGTCCTCGAGGCGGCGATGCCGCGCCGTCGCCTGCGCCGACTGGCCACGCAGCGCGGCGAGCTGTTCCCGGATCGGATCCGGATCGATGTCGCGCATCAGCTTGCCGATGAACTGAAGCTGGCGGCGCCTCGCGCCGTGCTTGGTCATGCCGCGCGCCTGCGCGATCGCGCTGGCAAGCGACTCCGGAAGGCGAATCGCAGCCAGCTCGGCATCGGACAAATCGACGAGCTCGACACCGAGCGCGCGCAGCGCGTGCGTCGCGCGCTTCTGCTGTGTCTTGCTGACGAATGCGTTCTGCATCGCGCTGTTATGATAGCGCGCCATGTCCAGCGAGACGGAGTTCACCTACACGCAGGAGCAGCTGCGCGAGTGCGCCGGGGAAGTGCTGGCGCAGGCGAAACGCCTCGGCGCCGCGGCGTGCGAATGCGACATCTCCGAGGCGCACGGCCTGTCGGTCACGGTGCGCATGGGCGAGGTCGACACGATCGAGCACACCCGCGACAAGGGGCTCGGCGTGAGCGTGTATTTCGGCGAACGACCGCGGGTGCGGCGCGGCCACGCGAGCACCTCCGATTTCTCGTCCGCCGCGATTGCGCGTGCGGTGGAAGCGGCGGTCGCGATCGCGCAGCGCACGGCAGAGGACGATTGCGCCGGATTGCCCGAGCCCGAGCTGCTTGCGCGCGATGCTCCGGATCTCGATCTCTATCACCCCTGGCGGCTCGAAGCGCCGCGGGCCATCGAGATCGCGCGACGCTGCGAGAAGGCCGCGTTCGCGTTGTCGCGCAAGCTGAGGAAATCCGAGGGCGCGACCGTCTCGACGCAGAGCGCACAGTTTCTGTTCGCCAACAGCCTCGGTTTCGCCGCGGGCTTTCCCAGCTCGCGCCACGCCCTGTGGTGCTCGGTGATCGCCGAGCATCGGGGCCTGATGCAGCGCGACGACTGGATGAGCGCGACCCGCGTACCCGAGCGTCTGGCCGACGCGCAGGCGCTCGGGCGCTATGCCGGCGAGCGGGCGCTGGCGCGGCTCGGGGCGCGCAAGATCGCGACCTGCCAGGCCCCGGTGCTGTTCGAGGCGCCGGTCGCAACCCAGCTGCTCGGCAGCTTCGTGTCCGCGGCGAGCGGCGCCAACCTCTACCGCAAAGCATCGTTTCTCGTCGATCGTCTGGGGCAGCAGGTATTTGCCCCGGGCGTGTCGATCGAGGAGCGCCCCCTGGAGCCTCAGGCGCTCGCCAGCACGCCGTTCGACGACGAGGGCGTTGCCACGCGAACCCGCGACGTGGTGCGTGACGGCGTTCTGCAGGGCTACTTTCTGGGCTGCTACTCGGCACGCAAGCTCGGCCTCAAGAGCACCGCCAGCGCCGGAGGCAATCACAACCTCGAGATCCGGATGGGTGCGCCAGGTCGCGCCGCCGACTTCGTCGGCATGCTGGCCGCGCTGGAACGCGGGCTGCTCGTGACCGAGCTGCTCGGACACGGCGTGAACCTCCTCACGGGCGACTACTCGCGCGGTGCGGCGGGCTACTGGGTGGAAGGCGGCAGGATCCGCTTTCCGGTCGAGGAGATCACCATTGCGGGCAATCTGCGCGACATGTTCCGCGGCATCGTCGCGGTCGGGGGCGACAGCGTAGTGCGGGGCACGCGGCGCTCGGGATCGATCCTCATCGACCGCATGACGATCGCCGGCTCCTAAGTTCTTTCAGACAGTAGGGTGCTGCTCTGCGGCGCGCAGCGCCGCTGTGCAGCACATCGTTGTTCTTCGGGTAGGGTGCTGCTCTGCGGCGCGCAGCGCCGCTGTGCAGCACATCGTTGTTCTTTAGGTAAAGTCGAGGCGCCGATCGAGCAGCACGCCGAAGATGCGCACCGGCGGACGGCGCGGCATTTCGACCGGCGGCAGCGGCGTTGCATTGAGCGGAAGATTCGACACCGACAGCGCGGCCATGACCGCGTCCGAGAGCACGAACTCGCCTGCCCGCGAGCGCCGCGCGAGCCGCTCGGCAATCGTCACCGTGTCGCCGAAGGCGCCGAGCAGGCACGCAGCACCCTCGGCGCCGGTTTCGCCGAACACCGCTTCGCCCAGGTGCAGACCCATCGCGGTCGCGGTCTGCACGCCGTAATCGTTCTTCCAGCGCTCGGCGAGCCCCATCAGCTCGACCTGCAGCGACAGTGCAGTCTGCGCGGCCTGCTGCGCAGTCTGCAGCGGCGGGGCTCCGCGGAACACGATCATCGCGGTGTCGTTCTGCACGCCGAGCGTCTCGCCGCCGGCAGGCGCCGCCGTGTCGCTCACGAGCGTCAGAAACTCGTTTACCAGGTTCATGACGATTTCGGGATCGAGCATGTCGGCGATCTGCTCGAAGTTGCGCAGCTGCGCAAACAGCACCACCGCGAGTTGACGCTCGGCCCGCAGCTTGTGCTCCATCACGGCCTTCGCCATCGGTAAGGCTCCCATCGCTAATCCTTCTCTGTGACAGGATAACGCATGCTAGGCGCCGTCAAAGAACGTCATAGAGGAACTAGGTCCGCATCGTCGCAGCCCTGGACGGACGGCGCGCGCCGCCCGATGGCTGGCGCACTGCCTGTGAACTAATCCCCAAACGCGAGCGTGACGCGACGGTTTCGGCGCCCCTCGGAGCGAATGCGGGCGACGACCAGTCGGCCGATTTCCCGCGTATCGGCGACATGCGTACCACCGCAGGCCTGCAGATCGACACCAGGAATTTCTAGCAGGCGCACACGCCCCGCGCCGCGCGGCGGTGCCACCGACATCGTCTTGACGAGTTCGGGCCGCGCATCGAGCTCCGCGTCGCTGATCCAGATCGAGCGGGTCAGGTGTCCCGCCCCGATCAGCGCGTTGATGCCGGTTTCGAGTTCGGCCTTGACGAGCCTGTCCATGTCGACGTCGAAGTCGAGATGCGCCTTGTCCTCCGAGATGCGGCCACCGGTCACAGGCGCTCCGACCACGGCGCACAGCAGGTGCAGCGCGGTGTGCAGACGCATGTGGCGATGGCGTCGCTCCCAGTCGAGCGCCGCATGCACCCGCGCTCCCGTCGCGGGCAGAGCGTCGTCCGCTGCGAGCAGGTGCAGCAGCTGCTCGGGCGAGGGTCCCCAGCGCGTGTCGACAACGCGCAGACTGCGCCCATCCTCCAGCGTCAGCGTGCCGCAGTCGCCGGGCTGGCCGCCGCCCATCGGGTAGAACACGGTGCGGTCGAGCTCGAGCGCGCCCGGCTGCGCCGAGACGACCGTCGCTGCACAGGATTTCAGGTACGGGTCCGTGCGATAGAGCTGTTCGACCATCAGCCGAACAGCGTCAGCATCGCCACCAGGAACACGACAAGCGCGCCGGCCGCGACGAATGCCACGGTCGCGGTATTGAGCGTCGGCAGGTCGGGATCGCGCGGCACGGGCTCGGGGTGATGCTCCTCGCCCGCAGCCTGCCCGTGCTGCGCCTCTGCGCCGGCGGGCGACTGCGACGCGCCATGCGCCTTCGCCATGTGGGCATTGAAGGCGTTGAAGAACTCGTTCGCGATCTTCTTTGCCGCAGCATCGACCAGGCGCGAGCCGATCTGAGCGAGCTTGCCGCCGACGCTCGCCTTGACGTCGTATTTCAGGACCGTTTCCTCGCCATCGGGCTCGAGGCGAACCTTCGCGCTGCCTTTGCCGAAGCCGGCGACACCGCCCTGGCCCTCGAATGCGATCGCGTAGGCGCGCGGCGGTTCGAGATCCGAGAGCGTGAGCTTGCCCTTGAATTTCGCGCTCACAGGCCCGACGCGCGCGGTCATCAGCACCTGGAAATCGGTGTCCGACAGCTTCTCGATCGAGTCGCAGCCCGGCACGCAGGCCTTGAGCACCTCGGGATCGTTCAGGGCCTCCCAGGTCTGCTGCTGATTCGCCGGAATGCGCTGCTCACCGTTCATTTCCATGCGCGTTGCTCCTGCTTTCTGAGCATCGGGCCCGACAAGCTGTGGGCGAGCTCGATCAAGCTCTTCAGATTATGCACCGGCAGGAACAGGTCGACGTGCGGCAGGATCGCGCGCACGCCCGCAGGCCGGGCCTCGAACTTCTCGTAGCGCAACAGCGGATTGAGCCAGACCACGTAGCGGCTGGACTTCGCCAGACGCTCCATCTCGTCGCTCAGGCCCTCGCCCGCCTCGCGATCGAGGCCGTCCGACACCAGCAGCACGCAGGCGTTCTGGCCCAGCACCCGGCGCGCCCAGCGCCAGTTGAACTCGCGCAGGCAGGCGCCGATGCGGGTGCCGCCCGACCAGTCCTTGATCGCGTCCGCCACGCGCGCCATCGCCACGTCGACGTCGCGATGGCGCAGCTGGCGCGTGATGTTGGTGAGCCGGGTTCCGAACACGAACACGCTCACACGGTCGCGGTCGTTGGTGATGGCGTGCAGGAAATGCAGGAACATCCGTGCGTAGGGGTTCATCGAGCCGGAGATGTCGCACAGCACGACGAGCGGCGGGTGCAGCTGGCGGGGCGCGGCGCGCACCAGCGGGATCAGCTCGCCGCCCTCGCGCAGGGTCGCGCGCAGGGTCGCGCGCAGGTTGATGCGCCGGCCGCGCGGATTGGCGGCGTAGCGCCGGGTGCGGATCATGGGCAGCGGCAGACGCAGCTCCGCGATCGCCTTTTTCGCCTCGGCGAGCTCGGCCGCCGACATGGTGTCGAAGTCCATGCGCTGCAGCACCTCGCGCGTGGAGAACGTCAGGCGCGCGTCGAGCTCGACCTTCTGTTCCTCGCGTTCGCGCGCTTCCTGCTGCTTCTGGCCGAACAGCGCATCGCTCAGGCGCTGGCTCTGCTGGTCCTCGGGCTTGGCGCTGCGCCCGTAGACCTTGGGCAGCAGCAGCTGCATCATCTTTTCGACCAGCTTGGGGTCGCGCCAGAACAGGCGGAAGGCCTGGTCGAAAATCGGGCGCTGCTCCTCGCGCGAGAGCAGCACCGCGGACATCGTCCAGTACCAGTCTTCGCGCCGCCCGGCGCCCGCGATCTCGAGCGCGCGCACGCAGTCGATCACGCGGTCAGGCCCCACACGCATGCCGGCGGCGCGCAGCAGGCGTGCGAAGTGCATGACGTTCTCGGCAAGCCGGCCGCCCGGGCCTGCGGGGTCGAGCGCCGGGAACATCAGCCGGAGTGCGCCTCGGCCTGCGCGAGCGCAGATTCGCGGGCGAGTTTTTCGACCGCGCGCGAGGCACTCACACGATGCTCGTTTACGTAGGCTTCGTGGTTCTTCTCGACGTCCTCGAGGCGGTAGACGTAGTTCACCATCATCCCGGCACTGCGCGCGAGACCACCCTTGGAGCGGTCGCCGAGCCAGTTGACGCGCTCGAGCACGGCCCCGTTGCCGAGATGAAAGCGCGCGACCGGATCGAGCGGCTCGTCGCCGCGCCGCGCGTGCAGCAGGTAGTAGGCGCAGAGCGGCGGAAGCTGCTTCGCCAGCGCCTCCTGCACATCCGCCTCGGCCCAGTCTGGCCGGTCGAGCCCGGGCAGATCGAGCGCGCCACGCTTGCGCAGCCCCGCGAGCCAGGCCGCGAAACCCGGCACTGGGGAGAGCGTGGCGAAGGTCTTCAGCTTCGGCAGCTGCACGCGCAGGTCTTCGGCCACCTGCTTGATGAGGAAGTAGCCGAACGAGATGCCGCGCAGGCCGTCCTGGCAGTTGGTGATCGAATAGAAGATCGCGTGAGTCGCGAGCTCGGGATCGGCCACCGGAGCCGCCAGCTCGAGCAGCGGCGCGATCTTCGCGGGCAGCTCGCGGGTGAGGGCGACCTCGATGAAGATCAGGGGCTCTTCGGGCAGCGCCGGATGGAAGAACGCGAAGCAGCGCCGGTCGGCCTGCAGCCGGCGCCGCAGGTCGTCCCAGCCGCGGATCGCGTGCACTGCCTCATACTCGATCAGCTTCTCGAGCTCGTTCGCCGGCGTGCGCCAGTCGATGCGTTCGAGGCGCAGGAAGCCGCGGTTGAACCAGCTGCGAAACAGATGCAGCAGGTCGTCGTCCAGCGCACGCCACTGCGGGTGCGCGCCGAGCCGCTCGAGGAGGCAGGTGCGCATCGCAACCAGCGCCGCGGTGCCCCCCGGCGCCATGTTGAGACGCCGGAACAGTTCCTGGCGCACCGGCTCGACGATGCGCTGCAGCCGGGCCAGGGTGCGCGGTCCCGGCTCGGCCTGGTAGGCCTGCGCTGCGCGCGCCACCGCCGTAGGCGAGGGTGAAAACTCCCCCGCCAGCGCGTCGAAGAACCGCGCGCGTTGCGCGTCGTCCAGCGCCTCGATCGCGCGCGCGGCCTCGCGCGCGAGCGTCGCGCCCGAGGCTTCGCCACGTTCCGAGAGCAAGGCGCGACACAGCGCGAGCGCCGCGGTTGCGCTGCCGCGCGGGTCGCGTCCGAACAGCCGCCGCAGGAAGGCGGGCGTCTCCACCGCCGCCTCAGGCCGCGGTGGCGGCGCTCTTCGCCTCGTTCACGAGGCGCGCCGCCTCTTCGCCCGCCACCTTCTCGATGTCGTCTTGGTATTTGAGCAGGACGCCGAGCGTGTTGTTGACGGTTTCCGGGTCGAGCGCGATCCGATCGAGCGCGACCAGGCAGTTCGCCCAATCGATCGTCTCGGCCACCCCGGGCAGCTTGAACAGGTCTATGCCGCGCAGGCGCTGCACGAAGGCGACCACTTCTTTCGACAAGCTGTCGGCCGCCTTCGGCGCCTTGCGCCGGAGGATCTCGAGCTCGCGTGCCGCGTCCGGGTAGTCCACCCAGTGGTAGAAGCAGCGTCGTTTCACCGCATCGTGAATCTCGCGCGTGCGGTTGGAGGTGATGACTACGATCGGCGGCTCCTCGGCGTGGATCGTGCCGAGCTCCGGGATGGTGATCTGCCAGTCGGACAGCACCTCGAGCAGGTAGGCCTCGAACGGCTCGTCAGTGCGGTCGAGCTCGTCGATCAGCAGCACCGGCGGCGCCCCGACGCCTTCCAGCGCGCGCAAGAGCGGCCGGCGCACCAGAAAACGCTCGGAGAAGATGTCCTGCGCGAGGCCTTCGCGCGACTTCACGCCCTCGGCCTCGGCCATGCGGATCTCGATCATCTGGCGCGAGTAGTTCCACTCGTAGGCGGCCTGCGCGATATCCAGCCCTTCGTAGCACTGCAGCCGCAGAAGATCGCGCTCGAGCACCTTGGCGACGACCTTCGCGATCTCGGTCTTGCCGACGCCGGCTTCCCCTTCGAGGAACAGCGGCCGCTTCATGGCGAGCGACAGGTAGAGCGCCGTGGCGAGGCTGCGCTCGGCCACGTAGTCGGCCTCGGCGAGCAGGATCTGGGTCTCGTCGATGGAGGCGGGCGGGGATTTTGGCATGAGATGTGCAGTGGGTCCTGTAGGGCCGCGCAAAGCGTTTCGGGAGATCGGGATTTTCGCAGAAAATACCGGGCGCGACGGCCGCATCGGCACCGATCGAGGGAGCGCGATATGGAAATTCCGCAGCCGCTGAAGTACACCGCATCGCACGAGTGGATCGCCGCGGCACCCGACGGGACGCTCACGGTCGGGATCACGGCGGTCGCGACCGACCAGCTCGGCGAGCTGGTCTACGTCGAGCTGCCCGAGGTCGGTAGGCGGCTCGGGGCGGGCGAGGCCTGCGCGGTGGTCGAATCGACCAAGGCGGCTTCCGACGTCTACGCACCGGTCGCGGGCGAGGTGATCGAGGTGAACAGCGCGCTGAGCGAACAACCCGGCGCGGTGAACGAAGGGCCCTACGACAAGGGCTGGCTGTTCCGGCTGAAGCCGGCCGACGCGGGGGCGCTCAAGGCGCTGCTCGATGCCGCGGCCTACCGCGCCTCGGCGGGCGTCTGAGCGAGGAGGCGTCGCATGCACACGCCGTTCGATCAGCTCGCCGCAAACGACGCGTATGTCGCCCGCCATCTGGGCAGCGGCGCGGACGACCAGCGCGCGATGCTCGAAACCGTGGGCGCCGAGTCGATGGCGGTCTTCCTGCACGAGGCCG
>Ga0210138_1000038_pt1 | contig 30615 bp, 31 predicted proteins | sample Browns_ThreeSqC__FD_184850 | JGI IMG/M metagenome (GOLD analysis project Ga0210138, IMG submission 184850) | Wetland microbial communities from the San Francisco Bay, California, USA, that impact long-term carbon sequestration -... | ecosystem: Environmental > Aquatic > Marine > Wetlands ... | reverse complement strand
AGGCGCTCGAGGTCCTGGCCGATTAGGACAACGAAGTGCTGCACCGCGGCGTCCCGCCGCTGTGCAGCACCCTAAGGTAAGAACTACGACGCCTTGCACCACGTCACTGCGTGCCGCGGTGCAAGGCCCTACTTTCTGAAAGTGCGACGCTCCGTTTGGGGTGGCGCCACACCAGATCCAGAATCAACACACCGACATGAGCCAGATTGCCAAAGAGAGCCTGCTCTCGCTCGAGGCCTACGCCAGGGAGCGCAAGGTCTTCCGCGAGCGCGTCATGGCGCACAAGAAGCACCGTAGCATCAGACTGGGCGAACACGTGACCCTGCTGTTCGAGGACGAGCTCACGATCCGCTATCAGGTGCAGGAAATGCTGCGCATTGAACGGATCTTCGAGGAAGACGGCATTCAGAGCGAGCTCGATGCCTACAATCCGCTGATTCCGGATGGAACCAACTGGAAGGCGACGATGCTCATCGAGTACCCCGACGTCGCCGAGCGCCAGCGCAGGCTCGCCCGGCTGAAGGGCATCGAGGACCGAGCGTGGGTCCAGGTCGAGGGCTGTGACCGGGTATATGCGATCGCCGACGAGGATCTCGAGCGGGAGAACGAGGAGAAAACCTCTTCGGTGCATTTTCTGCGCTTCGAATTGACCGACGAGATGCGCAAAGCCGTGAAGTACGGCGTCGGGCTCGCGATCGGGATTGATCATCCTCAGTACCAGGCGCGCCTCGATCCCGTACCCGCAGAGCCGCGAACCGCATTGGCGGCGGATCTTGCGTAGCACCGCGGCCGGTCGCGCGATCGCGGGCAGCGTGCTCGCTGCACTGCTCGCGGCGACCTGCAGCGTCGCGCCGGCCCAGGTCGGCGTCAAGATCGGCGAGGACCGCGATGATGCGGCGACCAAGCCGCAAAGCGACGCGGAAACGGTGAATCCACCGGCCTACCCGAATGCGCAGGATCTCGTCGGTTTTTTCGTGAGCGCTGCGAACGACTTCGAGTTTTTCATCGATGCAAAGTCGATTGCGGTCGACGGCGGCATCGTTCGCTACACACTGGTCGCGCGCAGCCCGGAAGGTGTCGATAACGTGAGCTACGAGGCCATCCGCTGCGGCAGCAGCGATTACCGAATCTATGCGATCGGGCACTCCGATCGGACCTGGGCGCAGCGGCCAACACCCTGGCGGCCGATTACGCCGAAAAGTGTGCAGCGCTGGCGGCACGCGCTGCTGAAGGACTATTTCTGTCCGGGCGGGGTACCGATTTTTACGGCCGACGAGGGCATCGACGCGCTGCGCAGAGGCCGCCATCCGCTCATCGAGCAGCCCAATCGCTTCTGAGGCTGCTACAGCAGCACCAGGTTGTCGCGGTGAATCAGTTCGGGTTCGTCTACGTAGCCGAGCAGGCCCTCGATCTCGCTTGACGAACGCCGCATGATGGCGCGGCTCTCGCTCGCCGAGTAGTTGACCAGCCCCCGTGCAACTTCCAGCCCCTCCGGATCCAGGCAGGCGACCGCCTCGCCACGCTCGAAGCTTCCCCGCACGCCCACGACGCCGATCGGCAGCAGGCTTTTGCCGTCGCGCACCAGCGCGGTCACTGCACCGGCATCGAGCTCGAGCTGGCCCGCGACGCTCAGGTGGTCCGCGAGCCATTGCTTGCGCGCGGTGACGGGCGCAGTCGACGCCTCCAGCAAGGTGCCGAGCTGTTCGCCCTGCGCGAGGCGCACGAGCACCTCGGGCTCGCGCCCGGACGCAATGACAGTGTGCGCGCCGCTGCGCGCGGCACGCTTTGCCGCAAGCACCTTGGTCAGCATCCCCCCCTTGGCGAGTGGCGAGCCGCGACCGCCTGCAATGATCTCGAGTCGCGGATCTCCGGCACGCGCGCGCTGGACGAGCGGTGCGCCCGGCACGCGGCGGGGATCCGCTTCGTGCAATCCCTGCTGATCCGTGAGAATCACCAGCGCATCGGCTTCAACCAGGTTGGTGACCAGGGCACCGAGCGTGTCGTTGTCGCCGAACTTGATCTCGTCGGTCACCACCGTGTCGTTTTCGTTGATCACCGGGATGACGCCGAGACCGAGCAAGGTGCGCAGCGTGGAGCGCGCGTTCAGATAGCGCTGTCGGTCGGTCATGTCCGCATGCGTCAAGAGGATCTGCGCGGTGGCCAGTCCGTGCTCGCGAAAGCAGGTCTCGTAGCACTGCACCAGCCCCATCTGGCCTACGGCCGCGGCCGCCTGCAGTTCATGCAGCGCGTGCGGCCGCCGCGGTAGGCCGAGGCGTTGCAGCCCTTCGGCGATTGCGCCGCTCGAGACCAGTACCGCACGTTTGCCCAGCTGCCTCAAGCGGGCGATCTGCGTGGCCCAGCGCGCAATCGAGGCAACGTCAAGCCCGCGCCCGTCGTTGGTGACGAGCGACGACCCGACTTTGACGACCAGTGTCTTTGCGCTTGCGACGGGTCCGGACATGCGGCGCGCCTCAGGCGGCGCGGCGCGGCGCGCGGTCCGCCGGCGCCCGGAGAAAGCGCTGCGCAGCCGCACAGACCTCGCGGCAGCCATCACCCGTAAGCGCCGAAACCTTGTACCACGCACCCTTCCAGCGCAGGGTGCGCAGCAGCTTGCGAATGCGCGCATCCGCAGTGCGATCGTCCAGGAGGTCTGCTTTGTTGAACACCAGCCAGCGCGTCTTGCGGTACAGCGTCGGATCATACTTCTTCAGCTCGAGGGCCAGCGCACGCACGTCCTGCGCCGGGTCGGCGTCCTGCGCAGACGGGGCGATATCCACTAAGTGCAGCAGCAACCGCGTGCGTGCCAGATGTCGCAGAAACTGGTGACCGAGGCCGGCACCCTCGGAGGCGCCGCGGATCAGCCCCGGTATGTCGGCGATGACGAAGCTCGAGTCGTGCCCGAGCCGAACCATCCCGAGAGAGGGATCGAGCGTGGTGAACGGGTACTCGGCCACCTTCGGGCGCGCTGCCGAGACGGCGCGCAGAAAGGTCGATTTTCCGGCGTTTGGCAGGCCGAGCAGACCGACGTCAGCGAGCACGCGCAACTCGAGAGCGAGCTCGCGCTGCTCGCCAGGGCGGCCGCGCGTGAACTGGCGCGGTCCCCGGTTCACACTCGATTTGAAGTGGATATTGCCGAGTCCGCCGGAGCCGCCTTTGGCGAGCAGGACGCGATCGCCGTGCTCGGTGAGATCGCCGATCAGGTCACCGCTGGCCAGGTCTCGTATGAGAGTGCCGACCGGCATGCGCAGCTCGACGTCGCGTCCCGCCTTGCCGTTGCAATCCGAACCCATGCCCTTGCCGCCGTGCGTCGCGCGATGGATGCGCGCAAAGCGGAAATCGATCAGGGTGTTGATATTTCGGTCCGCGACTGCCCAAACGCTGCCGCCGCGTCCGCCGTCTCCGCCGTCCGGGCCCCCGCGCGGGACGTACTTCTCGCGCCGGAAGCTCGCGACGCCGTCCCCGCCGTTGCCCGCGTGGACTTGTATCCTGGCTTCATCGATGAACTTCACGGCGCGGGTCCCTAAATGAAAAAGGCCCTACCGCGCGCGATAGGGCCTTTTGCGCGGAGCGGATTTGCTCAGGCGAGCACGCTCACCGTCTTTTTGCTCGCCGGACCGGACATCGAATACTGGACCCGACCGGTCGCCTTGGCGAACAGCGTATGGTCGCGCCCGATGCCGACATTGCGCCCTGGGTGGACCCGGGTGCCACGCTGGCGAACCAGGATCTGCCCCGCATTGACCTGCTGGCCCCCGAATACCTTGATGCCCAGGCGCTTCGCCTGCGAATCGCGGCCGTTTCGCGAACTGCCGCCTGCCTTTTTGTGCGCCATGGTCTGTTCCGTCGTCTCTGTCTGACTACAGCCGGCTCAAGCCGCCACGATCTCGTCGATGCGGACTTCGGTGTAGTTCTGCCGGTGGCCCTGATGCTTCTGATAGTGCTTTCGCCGGCGCAGCTTGAAAATCTTGACCTTGTCCGCGCGGCCGTGCCCCACTACGGTCGCCCTGACCTGTGCGCCCTGCAGCGTCGGCGTGCCCAGCTTGATGCCGTCGCCTTCGCCGATCAAGAGCACTTCGCCGAAGGACACCGGCGCGCCGACTTCCGCGGAGAGCGCCTCGACGCGCAGCTGGCCGCCGGCCTCGACGCGATACTGCTTTCCACCCGTCCTAATCACTGCATACATAGGCCGATCCGTATTCCCGCACGTGCCCGCAAAGACCTGAAATTGTATATGAATCAGAGCGATTGAGTCAAAGCCGCTGTGCTAAGCTTCGCGCCCGTCCCCGGGGGTGACCCGGCCGCGCGTCGCCTGATGGAATTCCCACCCGTTCTTGCCCCGATTGCAGACCAGATGCGCCGCGTCGAGGCGCTGATCCGGGCGCGGCTCGCGTCCGACGTCGTGCTCGTGCGCCAGGTCGCCGCGCACATCGTCGATGGCGGCGGCAAGCGCCTGCGTCCGGCGCTGCTGCTGCTCGCGGCGCAGGCCGCGGGAGCGCGTGGTGCGGCGCGCTTCGAACTCGCGGCGGTGGTCGAATTTATCCACACGGCGACGCTGCTGCATGACGACGTCGTCGACGTTTCGCAGCTGCGGCGCGGCCGGCCGACCGCGAATGCGGCCTTCGGCAACGCGGCGTCGGTTCTGGTGGGAGATTTCCTTTACTCGAGGGCGTTTCAGATGATGGTCGGCGTCGACGACATCCGGGTCATGCAGGTCCTGGCCGACGCCACCAACACGATTGCCGAGGGCGAGGTGCTGCAGCTGATGAACTGCCACGACCCCGAGGTGGACGAGGCGCGCTACCTCGATGTCGTCCGGCGCAAGACGGCGAAACTGTTCGAGGCCTCTGCACGTCTCGGCGGCGTGCTGGGCCGCGCCCCGGACGCGGTGGAGAACGGTCTTGCGCGCTACGGCATGCACCTCGGCACCGCTTTCCAGTTGATCGACGATGTGCTCGACTATTCGGGCGACCCCGATACGATCGGCAAGAGCCTCGGCGACGACCTGTCGGAGGGCAAACCGACGCTGCCGCTGATTCGAGTGATGCGCGAAGGAACGCCGCAGGCGGCCGAGCGCGTGCGGCGGGCGATTGTCGACGGTGGGCGGGACGACTTTCCCGAAGTCCTGCAGGCGATCCGCGAAAGCGGCGCGCTGGAGGCCGCGCGCGACGTCGCGCGACGCGAAGCGGACACCGCCTGCGCCGCACTCGAAGCGGTGCCGGCTTCGAGTGCGAAGGATTCTCTGCTAGAATTGGCCGCCTTTTCAGTCGCGCGCCGACAGTAGGAACCCGTTGCGGCGCGGCCTCGATTCGGGGTGTAGCTCAGCCTGGTAGAGTACTGCGTTCGGGACGCAGGTGTCGGAGGTTCAAATCCTCTCACCCCGACCATTCCTCGCGCGCGCAATGCTTTGGGCCACTGGCCGGTGAGCGGGACGACGTCAGCGGTGCCGGCGCGCGCATAATCGAGCGACATGTTGCGCGTCGTCCTTCTGCTGCTCGGTGTGGTTGCGCTGGTCTGGCTTTTGCGGCGCGCCTTCGACCCGACGTCCGAGCGGAGCGCTGCGGACCGCGCGACGGGCAGCGGGCCTTCGCAAGAAGTCGACGAGCTGGTGCGTTGCGCGCACTGCGGTGTACACGTGCCGCGCGTTGATGCGCAGCTGCGGGACGGCCGGCATTTTTGCAGCGGTGAGCATGCCCGACTCGGTGCGGGCGAGGACCCGTCGTGAACGTCTCTTCGGACCGCGTCGCGCGTCTGCGCAGCCGCGTGCGCGGCAGTGGCGAACTGACGCCCGAGTCGTTCTGGATCGCGCTGCGCTACTTCAATCTCTACCGCATTATGGTGGCGGGGGTATTCCTCATCGCCTCGCTGTTCTACGAGGATGCGCTCGGTCTCGGATCCCACGGCATCGCGCGCTTTCGCACCATCTGCATGTGGTATCTCGCGTTCGGCATCGTTTTCCACGGCGTCCTGCGAAACCTGCGCGACCGCTTCAATCTGCAGCTCTCCTTTCACGTGTTGCTGGACATGGTCGCGATCACGCTGCTGATGAACGCGAGCGGCGGCCTGAGCAGCGGGCTGGGCGTGATGCTGCTGATTTCGCTCATCGGGGCCGCGCTCGTCGCCCCGCGACGGCTGACCTATCTATATGCGGCGTTGGCGACCATCGCGCTGCTGCTGGAGCAGACGTACTGGACGCTGGTCACGGATGCGCCGACCAGCAATTACCTTCAGCCTGGATTGCTCGCGATCGGCTGCTTCGCCAGCGCCGGTGTGACCAACTGGCTCGCGCAGCGCGTCGCGGCGAACGAGCGCCTCGCGCGGCAGCGCGGGCGCGAGCTCGAGACTCAGGTCCGCGTCAATCAGCTGGTCATCGAGGAGATGCACGAAGGCGTGCTGGTACTCGACGGCGAGGGCCGCGTCGTGCAGCACAATCCGCAAGCGCAGCGCCTGCTTGGCATCGATGCGTTGCGCGGCAAGGAGCTGGTGCGGGCGATTCCGGGTTTCGCACGGCTCTGGAAAGCCTGGCACGCCAGCGAAATGGATGTTCGGCAGAGCGCGGATGTCGCGGTGCGCGGGCGCGAAGTGCGCCTGCGCGTGCTCGAAACCGGCAGCCAAGACGATGTTAGCGTGCTCTCTGTCGAAGATCTGTCACGCTCGCGGGAGCAGGCGCAGCAGCTGAAACTCGCGGCCCTGGGCAGGCTGACCGCGAACATCGCCCACGAGATCCGCAACCCGCTTTCGGCGATCAGCCACGCGGCCGAGCTGCTTGCCGAAGAGAAGCGCGAGGCCGACCGCGTCCGATTGAGCCGAATCATCAATGACAACACGCGCCGGCTGGAGCGCCTGGTCGCCGACGTCCTGCAGCTCAACCGGCGCGATCGCACCACGACCGAGCGGGTTCATCTGAATGAATGGCTGGTCGAGTTTCTCGAGGAGTACGTGGCGAACGAAGCCATAGAGCCCGAGCGGTTTGTCCTCGAATCGGAGCGCGACTGCTGGGTGAACTTCGATCGCGAGCAACTGCGCCAGGTGCTTTGGAACCTGCTGCGCAACGCGGTGCGCTTTTCCCCGGCGGAGCCGCGCAGCATCCGCGTCGTCTTGGGTGGCTATGCCGATCAAGTAGAATTGAGCGTGATCGACGCTGGCTCCGGCGTCTCGCCGGCGGATCAGGGCAATCTGTTCGAACCATTCTTCACCACGGACAGCAAGGGGACGGGACTGGGTCTGTACCTGGCACGCGAGCTGTGCGCCGCCAACGGAGCGTCGCTCGAGTATGTCGAAGAGGGCCCGGGCGCCCATTTCCGGATCCGCTGTACGCAGGCGCGTCCCGCATGAAGCGCGTCGAGCGGCGTGGGCAGCCGGCGTCGAACCAGGTATTGGTCGTCGACGACGAGCCCGACATCCGCGAACTGCTGGAACTCACACTCGTCAAGATGGGACTCGGCGTGGCTTCGGCAGGCTCGGTCAGCGAGGCCAAGAACCTGCTGCGTGACCGCCGCTTCGACCTGTGCCTTACCGACATGCGCTTGCCGGACGGCGAGGGGCTCGAATTGGTACAACACATCGCCGCACTCGGAGTCGACTTGCCGGTCGCCGTCATTACGGCGCACGGCAACACCGAGAACGCGGTCGCGGCGCTCAAGGCGGGCGCCTTCGACTACGTTTCCAAACCGGTCGGACTCGAGCAGCTGCGCGCCATGGTGCGCTCGGCGCTTTCGCTGCCTGACCGGACGCTCGCGCCGCCCAAAGGACAGCGTCTGCTGGGCGAGAGTTCTGCGCTCGAGCAGGTGCGCGCGATGATCGTACGCCTGGCGCGCACCCAGGCGCCCGTGCTGATCAGCGGCGAGTCGGGCAGCGGCAAGGAGCTTGCCGCACGCCTCATTCACGAAAACGGCGCACGGCGCGAGCGGCCGTTCATTGCGGTCAACTGCGGCGCCATCCCGGAATCGCTTATGGAGAGCGAATTCTTCGGCTATCGCAAGGGCGCCTTCACGGGTGCCGAGCAGGATCGCGACGGCTTCTTTCAGGCTGCTCATGGGGGCACCCTGTTCCTGGACGAGGTCGCGGAACTGCCGCTGCCGATGCAGGTCAAGCTGCTGCGTGCGATTCAGGAAAAATGCGTGCGCAAGGTCGGCGCGACCAGCGAGGAGCCGGTGGACGTGCGCATCATCTCCGCGACGCACCAGGATCTTGCCGGGAAGGTCACTGCAGGCGCTTTTCGCCAGGACCTGTTCTTTCGGCTGAACGTGATCGACCTTCCGATGCCGCCCCTGCGCGAGCGGCGCGAAGACGTGCCGATCATCGCCCAGGCCATACTGGAACGAATCGCTGCGCAGTCGGGCGGCGCACCGGCCGGGCTCTCGCCCGAGGCGATCGAGGATCTGATGGCCTACGACTTTCCAGGCAACATACGCGAGCTGGAGAACATCCTGGAGCGCGCCACGGCGCTGCTTGCGGGGGACTCGATCCGGCCCGAGGACCTTCGCCTCAAGGCGGTCGGTCTGGACGACGAGTCTGTACCGGGCGAGGCGAGAACCGGGCCCGGGGCGCTGCCGCTGCCCGAGCATCTGGACCGCATCGAGCGTGAGCTCATCCTGCGCGCGCTGAGCGAAACCGGGTTCAATCGGACCGCGGCTGCCAAGCGCCTCGGCATCACCTTCCGCCAGCTGCGCTACCGGATGCAACGGCTCGGCATCCGCGAGCCGGAGGCAGGCGGCGCGGACTGACCGGTCGGACCGGCCGCGCATGATGGGCGCCGACGGCTTCCTGAGGGACGCGCGCCGCGTGGACTCCCCCAATTTTGACGAGCGCCCCTCCGGCACGGCCGTGACGCTGCTGGTGGTCCACGCCATCAGCCTCCCGCCGGGGCAATTCGGCGGCGACGCGATCGAACGGCTGTTCACCAATCGCCTGGATCCGCAGGCGCATCCGTATTTCCTGGCGCTCGCCGGACTGCGTGTGTCGTCGCATTTCCTGCTGCGACGGGACGGGGAACTGGTGCAGTTCGTCGCCGCGGACAAGCGTGCCTGGCATGCCGGGCGGTCGTGCTGGCGCGGGCGGGAACGCTGCAACGACTTCTCGATCGGTGTCGAACTCGAGGGCGACGATGAGCAAGCGTTCGATGACGCCCAATACGCAGGCCTCGCCGCACTGACCGCGCGGCTGCGCCGCCAATTCCCGTTGCGCGACATCGCCGGACACCAGGACATTGCGCCGCAGCGCAAAGGCGATCCCGGTGCTCGGTTCGACTGGCTGCGCGTGCTGCGCGCACTGGCGCAAGCCAACCCTCGCTAAGCGCGCAACGCGCGCGAACTGTGTCGTAGTTCACACACACGCCAAAAGCGTGCTGCTGCCGCTTGCAATTTTCGCTTGCCATGCTAAATTGCGCGCACTAGACTTAGTTTGAAATTGGACACCAAGCACTACATTTAGTGGTTGCGCATGAAGCGACGCAGGGAAACGGGACGTCGCCACCCACAAGCGTGAACAGTCCGGTCCACCGGACGGAGCGGAAACGGGAGACAGGAATGCAGATTGCCCAAGAGAGCGCAGCGGTCGGCTCGGTCGTGAGCGCCGGCGTTCTCGAGTCGCAGACGGCGCAGGGTGGCAGCACATCGGATTGCAAGGTCATTCGGCGCAACGGCGCGGTCGTCGGCTTCGAACCGAGCAAGATTGCAGTGGCCATGACCAAGGCCTTCCTGGCGGTGAACGGAAGCCAGGGCGCCGCTTCGGCGCGGATTCGCGAGCTGGTGAGCGGTTTGACCGACACCGTGGTGCGGGCGCTGCTGCGCCGCCAGCCGCACGGCGGCACCTTCCATATAGAAGACATCCAGGACCAGGTCGAGCTCGCCCTGATGCGCTCTGGCGAGCACGACGTGGCCCGCGCCTACGTGCTGTACCGGGAAAGCCGCGCCAAGGCGCGCGCCGAAGAGCGCGCGCAGCGCGCGCGCGAGGATGGTGCCGCGCCTCTGCACGTGATCGACCGCGGCGAGCGTCGTGCACTCGATCTCGCTGCCCTGCGAGCGCTCATCCGTTCGGCCTGCGACGGGCTGGGCGAGAGCGTGGCAGCTGACGAAATTCTAGAGGCGACCTGCCGCGACCTGTACGACGGTGTGCCGATGGAGGAGGTGTACAAATCGGCGATCCTCGCGGCGCGTTCGCAGATCGAACGCGATCCCGCCTATGGCTACGTGACGGCGCGCCTGCTGCTGAACAACGTGCGGCGGGAGGTGCTTGGCGAGGAAGTGAGCCAGGCGGAGATGAAAATCCGCTATGCGACGTACTTTCCGCAGTTCATCGAGCGCGGAATTGCTGCCGAACTGCTTGATCCCGAACTGGCGCGCTTCGACCTGGAGCGACTGGGACGCGCGCTCAAGGCCGAGCGCGACCTCCAGTTCGGCTATCTCGGCCTGCAGACGCTGTATGACCGCTACTTCCTGCATGCGCGCGGCGAGCGCATCGAGCTGCCGCAGGCCTTTTTCATGCGGGTGGCCATGGGCCTCGCACTGAACGAGGCCGACCGCGAGGCGCGCGCGATCGAGTTCTACGACGTGCTGTCGTCTTTCGACTTCATGAGCTCGACGCCGACGCTGTTCAATTCCGGTACGCTGCGTTCGCAGCTGTCGTCCTGCTATCTGACGACGGTTGCGGACGACCTCGAGGGCATTTACGACGCCATCAAGGAGAACGCGCTGCTCGCCAAGTACGCTGGCGGCCTCGGCAACGACTGGACCCCGGTGCGCGCGCTCGGCTCGCACATCAAAGGCACCAACGGCCGGTCCCAGGGCGTGGTGCCATTTCTGAAAGTGGTCAATGACACCGCGGTGGCCGTCAATCAGGGCGGCAAGCGCAAGGGCGCGGTGTGCTCCTACCTCGAAACCTGGCACCTGGATGTCGAGGAATTCCTGGAGCTGCGCAAGAACACCGGTGACGACCGTCGTCGCACGCACGACATGAACACGGCGAACTGGGTGCCCGACCTGTTCATGAAGCGGGTCATGGATTTTGCCGACTGGACCCTGTTCAGCCCCGCGGACGTGCCCGATCTGCACGACAAGTACGGGCGGGCGTTCGAAGAGGCCTACCTGCGCTATGAGGATGCCGCGGCGCGCGGCGAGATCCGGCTGCACAAGCGCATTCCCGCGATGCACCTGTGGCGCAAGATGCTTTCGATGCTATTCGAGACCGGGCATCCGTGGATCACGTTCAAGGATCCCTGCAACCTGCGCAGCCCGCAGCAGCACGTCGGCGTGGTGCACAGCAGCAATCTGTGCACCGAAATCACACTGAATACCGGCCCCGATGAGATCGCGGTATGCAATCTCGGCTCGGTGAACCTGCTCGCACACATGACCGAGGCCGGGCTCGATTTCGACAAGCTGCGCCGCACGGTGAGCATCGCGATGCGCATGCTCGACAACGTCATCGACATCAACTACTACGCGGTTGACAAGGCGCGCAACTCCAACCTGCGGCATCGGCCGGTCGGCCTGGGCATCATGGGATTCCAGGACTGCCTGTACCGGCTGCGCATTCCGTACGCCTCCAAAGAGGCCACCGAGTTCGCCGATCGCTCGACGGAGATGGTGGCCTACAGCGCCTACTGGGCCTCGACCGAACTGGCCGAGGAGCGCGGACGCTACGCTTCCTTCGAAGGCTCGCTGTGGGACAGCGGTGTGCTGCCTCAGGATACGCTCGATCTTCTGGCGGCCGAACGCGGCGGATATGTCGAGGTCGACCGCTCTTCGACACTTGACTGGGATGCCTTGCGTGGACGCATTCAGGCCCACGGCATGCGGAATTCGAACTGCCTCGCGATCGCGCCGACGGCGACCATCGCCAACATCGTTGGCGTTTCGGCGTCGATCGAACCGACCTACCAGAACCTCTACGTCAAGTCGAACCTGTCTGGCGAATTCACGGTCGTGAACGAGCACCTGGTCGCGGACCTGAAACAGCAGGGACTGTGGGATGAGGTCATGGTCTCCGACCTCAAGTACTTCGACGGCAATCTGGGGCGCATTGATCGCGTGCCGGCGGATCTGCGCCGGCTCTACGCGACGGCCTTCGAAATCGAGCCGCATTGGCTGGTCGAAGCGGCCGCGCGGCGGCAGAAGTGGATCGATCAGGCGCAGTCGCTGAACATCTATATGGCCGGCGCGTCGGGTCGCAAGCTCGACGAGACCTACAAGCTGGCCTGGGTGCGTGGCCTGAAGACGACCTACTACCTGCGCTCGATGGGTGCGACACATGCCGAAAAATCGACCGTGCGGGCCGGCCAGCTGAATGCCGTGCCCGCCGCCGATGACGTCCTTGCGGCGGATGCATCGTCCAAGGTCTGCAGTCTGGACGATCCCGATTGCGAGTCGTGCCAGTAGGCCAGGCCGCCCAAAAAGGGGAAGCGAAGCGATGCTGAGCTTTGAGGACGACGGCGCGCGGAGCGCGCTACCGGGGCTGACCGTGCAGCGGACGAGCGGGTTTGTTCCGGCCACCGGCGGCAACGAAGAGCGCTTTGCCTCCGGCAACACGTTTCAGCGCATTCGAGTTGAGGATAAGCGGGTTATCAACTCCAAGGCCGACGTCAACCAGCTCGTGCCGTTCAAGTATCGCTGGGCCTGGGAAAAGTACCTGGCCGCCTGTGCCAACCACTGGATGCCCCAGGAAATCAACATGAGCCGGGACATCGCCCTGTGGAAGGACCCGGATGGCCTCACCGAAGACGAGCGGCGGGTGGTCAAGCGCAACCTCGGCTTCTTCGTCACGGCGGATTCGCTCGCGGCCAACAACATCGTGCTCGGGACCTACCGGCACATCACCGCACCCGAATGCCGACAGTACCTGTTGCGCCAGGCCTTCGAAGAGGCGATTCACACCCACGCCTATCAGTACATCGTCGAGAGCTTGGACCTGGACGAGAGCGAGATTTTCAATGCGTATCACGAAATCCCGTCGATCCGAGACAAGGACGAGTTCCTGATCCCGTTCATCGAGGTGCTGACCGACCCGGCCTTTCAGACCGGATCGATCGAGAACGACCAGAGCCTGCTGCGGAGCCTGATCGTGTTCTCCTGCCTCATGGAAGGGCTCTTCTTCTACGTCGGCTTTGCGCAGATTCTCGCCCTCGGACGCCAGAACAAGATGACCGGAGCGGCCGAGCAGTACATGTACATCCTGCGCGACGAGTCGATGCACTGCAACTTCGGTATCGACCTGGTGAACCAGATCAAGCTCGAGAATCCCCAGCTCTGGACGACCCCCTTCCGGGATGAGCTCGGCGAACTGTTTCGCCGCGGCGTCGAGCTGGAGTACCGCTATGCCGAGGACACCATGCCACGCGGGGTGCTCGGGCTGAACGCGCCGATGTTCAAGGAGTACCTGCGCTTCATCGCGAACCGACGCTGCCAGCAGATCGGACTGGAGCTCCTGTATCCGGGTGCAGGCAACCCGTTCCCGTGGATGAGCGAGATGATCGATCTGAAGAAGGAACGAAACTTCTTCGAGACCCGGGTGATCGAGTATCAGACGGGCGGGGCGCTGAGCTGGGACTGATCCCGGCTCTTTTTTTGCCCATACGACATGCAAGAGGAGCCAGACACGATGCATCGAGTGACGGCGTGCAAGGCCGAGGAAGACTACAAACTCTGGCTGCGATTCGACGACGGGCTCGAAGGAAGCGTATTCTTGGGGAATCTGCTTGAGATCGGAGCATTCAGGCTTTGGCGCGATGTGCGCGAATTCGAGAAGGTCAGCGTAGATCCGCAGACGGCGACGGTGACTTGGGAGGGCGGCATCCGGCTCGATCCGGACATCCTGTACCAGGACCTGCTCGCGAGGAGCGGGCGCGAGTGAGGCGCCAAGAATTCAGCACGCCGGATTCGGGAAGGCCCGACCGGTGGTTGAATAGTCCGGGCTTGTAGGGCCGGGCTTCTTTTGTCCAACTTCCTGAAAGGAAACAGCATGGCAACGAAGAAAAAAGCCAAGAAGGCGAAAAAAGGGAAAAAAGCTGCCAAAAAGAAGAAGAAGAAAGCATCACCAAAAAAGAAAGCAGCTAAAAAAAAGGCAGTAAAGAAGAAGGCCGCGGGTAAGAAGAAGGCCGCAAAGAAAAAGAAAAAGGCAGCCAAGAAAGGCAAAAAGGCTGCCAAGAAGAAGAAAGCGGCTAAGAAGAAACCCGCAAACGCAAAGGCCGAGCCAGCGGCGTCGATGACGACGGTCAGCACTACACCGCCGTCAACGGCTGCGACCCCAGGCGCGAGAACCGCGCTGAATCCAGCCGCCGCCTGGCCGTTTCCGACGGGCTCCCGGCCGTAACCGGGAACCCGCGAAACGCGGCAAGCGCAACACGGCTTGCCTGGCCCTTGAAGCGGTGCGGACGACCTTGCTCTGCGCAGGCAGCAACTGAGCGATCAGGGTTGGTTCGCACCGCTTACCTTGAGTCCGGCCGAGGGGTCGGCCGGGCTCGAGTTCCCTCATTTTACCGGCTGCCCCTGGGCTTCACCATGGCTGGTGGCAATACACAAGTTCTGACATTGCATTGCAACAATTTGTCTTTTAGTACATTAGAACCATTTGAAGATGAACGCATTTTGGGTAAAATGGCTGCTTGTTGCGGCGCCGCAGCATGAGGCTTCGGCGCGTCGAGGAGGAAGGCCATGAACCAAGCTTCGGCCCCGCCGGCGGCAGCGTCCGCCAAACCTACTTTCGGCCGCATTTTTGCGCTCTCCCGCGGCGTGTTCGCGCTGCTCGGATTTGGGGTCGCCCTGGCCGTAGCCCTTCCGCAAACCCGCGATGGCCTGCTCAATCAGTTCCAGGCGGTGACCTGGAAGCCGGTGGTCCGCGTCGCCGCCGTGACCGCGGACGACGTCCTCGAGACCGGGGGTCGGTCCGCGGCGCCCCACACCCTTGAGACGGCGCAGCAAGAGATGCGCGAAGTCGGTTACGCACCGGACGACGCCGCTCACGCGGTGCCGGCGGTCGCGCGGGACGACGGTCGGGCGCGGGCGCAGGCTGTCCTTACGCAGTTCATCGCGAACCGCTATCGCGTGGCGGACGAGGTCGTCTCGGACATCGTGAGCACCGCCTTCCGCGCGGCCGAGGCCCACTCGCTCGATCCCCTTGTGGTGCTCGCCGTCGTCGCCACGGAGTCGCGCTACAACCCGATTGCGGAAAGCGTGGTGGGGGCCAAGGGGCTGATGCAGGTCATCGCCAAGTTCCATCAGGAAAAGCTGGCAAGCCACGGCGGCGAGGACGCGCTGTTCCAGCCCGAGGTCAACATCCTGGTCGGAACGCAGATCCTGCGCGAGTATCTGCGGCGCTACGGCGACCTGGAGACCGCGCTGCAGGTTTACGCCGGGGCGATCGACGACGAACAGACGCGCTATGCGCGCAAGGTTCTGTCGGAGCGAGCGCTGCTGCAGCAGGCGCTGGAACGCTCCCGCCGCCAGGCCTGAGCGCGCGCCCGCGCAGCCGGCCTAAGCGCGCCGCGCCGCGCCGCGTTGCGGCCGGACGGCGCAAAACCGGGCAAGGCGCCGGGCGGCTTCCTCGAGCTCTGCCACGCCGCGCGTATAGGCAAAGCGCAGATAGTGCTGTGTGGCGTTGTGACCGAAGTCCACGCCTGGCGTCGCAGCCACTGCCTCCTCCTCCAGCAGCTCGAGTGCGAATGCACGCGCGTCAAGGCTAAAGGCGGAGCAGTCTGCGTAAACGTAGAACGCGCCCTGCGGCCGCGCGGGGACGCGCAGTCCGGCCGCCTCGATCGCGGGTACCAGAAAATCACGCCGCCGTTCGAATTCCGCGCGGCGCGCCTCGAGGGCGGCGAGCGACTCCGGGCAGAAAGCGGCGAGCGCAGCGTGCTGCGCCGCGCTCGATGGGCAGATGAACAGGTGCTGGGCAAGTTTCTCGAATCCTCGTATCGCGCACTCCGGGAGCGTCGCCCAGCCCAGACGCCAGCCCGTCATGCAGAAATACTTCGAGAAGCTGTTCACCAGGACCACCTCGCCGGGCAGCCGCGCCGCGGTTGCCGGGGCTCGCCCGTAGACCAAGCCTTGGTAGATCTCGTCGACGATCAGGACGCCGCCCCGCTCCGCGATGAACTCGGCAATGCGGCGCAGCTCGGACTCGGCGATCACCGTTCCACAGGGGTTGGCCGGGGAGCCGAGCAGCAGACCCACCGTGCGCGGCCCCCAGGCGCGCGCGACTGCATCTAAAGTCGGCTGGAACGCGGTGTCGGCGTTCACGTCGAGCGCGCGCGGCCGGCCCTCGAACGCCCGCACGATGTGTCGGTAGCCCGGATATCCGGGGTCCGGTATCAGCACTTCGTCATCGCGGTCGACGTACAGCGCCATGGTGAGAAGCAGCGCGCCGGAAGCACCCGCGGTGACCACGATACGCTCGGGGGCGACTTCCACGTCGAAGCGCTGGCCGTAGTACGCCGCGATCGCTTCGCGCAGCGCTGCCAGCCCTAGCGCGCCGGTGTAGGCGGTCATACCCTCGCGCAATGCGCGCACGCCAGCCTCCACCACCGGCGACGGCGCCGTGAAATCGGGCTCGCCGATCTCAAGGTGCACCACGCGCCGCCCCTCCGCTTCAAGCGCCTGCGCGCGCGACAGGATTTCCATCACCTCGAACGGTTCGATCTCGGCGACGCGGCGCGCCGCCGCGCGCGCGGATGCCGCTGTGCGCGGCGGCTTCATTGAGGCGAGGCCAAGGCCATGAGCGCAGATTATAGGTTGCCTCAACTGTAGGTCGTGACACCCGCCAGCGCAGTTCGCCGCGCGGAGACGCAATCTGCGCGGGTCCCTACGCTATAATTTTTTGGCGCGCGTTTCCCGAGCGCCACGCAAGGTACGCGGCGCAGGCGGCGCGCCCACTTCAGCATGGGCACCGTGGCCCAGGGTGGTGACCGGGGTGAGGAGACCACCGTGGATGAGCAGTTGAGGAAATACGCCCTCGAGTATCACCGGCTTGCGCCGCCGGGGAAAATCTCGATCCAGCCGACCAAATCGCTGACCAACCAGCGCGATCTGGCGCTTGCGTATTCGCCCGGCGTCGCGGCCGCCTGCGAGGAAATCCACCGGGACCCGCAACAAGCCGACAGCCTCACTTCGCGTGCGAATCTGATCGGCGTGATCACGAACGGCAGCGCGGTGCTCGGACTCGGCGCGATCGGGCCATTGGCCGCCAAGCCGGTCATGGAAGGCAAGGCGGTGCTGTTCAAGAAGTTCGCCGGGATCGACTGCTTCGACATCGAGATCAACGAGCAGGATCCCGAACGCCTGGTCGAAATCATCGCCGCGCTGGAACCGACGTTCGGCGGAATCAATCTGGAGGACATCAAGTCGCCGGAGTGCTTCGTCGTCGAGCGCAAGCTGCGCGAGCGGCTGAAGATCCCGGTATTCCACGACGACCAGCACGGCACCGCGATCATTGTCGCGGCCGCACTGCTAAACGGCCTCAAAGTGGTGGGCAAGACGCTCGAAGCGGTGAAGCTGGTGACCTCGGGCGCCGGTGCTGCGGCGCTTGCCTGTCTCGACCTGCTGGTGCGCATGGGACTGCCGATCGAGCACATCACGGTGACCGACATTCACGGCGTCGTTTACCGAGGGCGCCGCGAAGAGATGGACCAAGACAAGGCGCGCTACGCGCTCGCGACCTCGGCGCGCAAGCTTGCGGAGGTGATCGACGGGGCAGATGTCTTTCTTGGCCTGTCGGCCGGCGGCGTGCTCAAGCCGGAGATGGTGGCGCGCATGGCCGAGAAACCGCTGATCTTCGCGCTCGCCAACCCCGAGCCGGAGATCCGGCCCGAGGCGGCGAAGGCGGTACGCCCCGACTGCGTGATCGCCACCGGGCGTTCTGACTATCCGAATCAGGTGAACAACGTCCTTTGCTTTCCGTTCATCTTCCGGGGGGCGCTCGATGTCGGCGCGACGACGATCACCACCGAAATGGAAACGGCGGCAGTGCACGCGATCGCGGATCTGGCACAGGCCGAAACCTCTGAGCAGGTGGCGCTCGCCTACGGCATCGAATCGGTGAGCTTCGGTGCCGATTACCTGATTCCGAAGCCCTTCGATCCGCGGCTGATCGCGCGGGTTGCACCGGCAGTGGCGCAAGCGGCGATGGCCTCGGGCGTCGCGACGCGTCCGCTGCAGAACCTCGAGACCTACCGCGAGTCGCTCGCCCAGTTCGTCTACCACTCCGGCCTGTTCATGAAGCCGCTCTATTCGGCGGCGAAGTCGGCGCCCCGGCGCGTCGTGTATGCGGAGGGCGAGGACGAGCGCGTCCTGCGCGCGGTGCAGGTGGTGGTGGACGAAGGCCTCGCGCTGCCGGTCCTGGTCGGGCGTCCGGCGGTCATCGATCAGCGCCTCGAGCGCCTGGGCTTGCGCATGCGGGCGGGCAGGCAATTCGAGGTGGTGAATCCGGAGCTCGACCCACGCTATCGCGACTACTGGATGGCCTATCACCGGCTCACCGAACGCAAGGGCGTGTCGCCCGAGCACGCGCGCCTCGAGATGCGGCTGAACACGACCCTGATCGGCGCGATGCTGATGCACATGGGAGAGGCCGACGGCATGCTGTGCGGCACCTCCGGCATTTACTCCTCGCACCTGACCGTCGTCGACCACGTGATCGGGCTGCGCCCCGGCGTGCAACGCTTCGCGGCAATGAACGCGCTTCTGCTGCCGAAGCGCACCGTGTTCATCTGCGATACCTACGTGTCGACAGATCCGGATGCGGAGGGCCTGGCGGAGATGACGCTGCTCGCGGCCGAAGAGATTCGCCGCTTCGGACTCGTGCCGAAGGCCGCGCTGCTCTCGGCGTCGAGCTTCGGCTCGATCGACCTGCCCTCGGCACGCAAGATGCGGCGCGCCCGCCAGCTGCTCGCCGAGCGCGCGCCCGAGCTCGAGGTGGACGGCGAAATGCAGGGCGACGCCGCACTGTCCGAAGCGATCCGGCTCGCGCGGCTGCCAAACGCCCATCTCAAAGGCGACGCGAATCTGCTGATCATGCCGACGCTCGACGCGGCGAACATCGCATTCAATTTGCTCAAGGTCGCGGCGGGGGACAACGTCACGATCGGGCCGATCCTGCTGGGCGCGGCGCGACCGATACACATCCTCACGCCCTCGGCGACGGTCCGGCGCATCGTCAACATGACTGCCCTGATCGTGGTCGACGTCAACGCGCCGCGCGGGCACGAGCAGACGAGTCTGTTCTAGCCGCGATGCGCCAGCCGAGATGAACGCGCCTGCTGCAGGACAGGATCGCGCGCCGCAGGCGGCGCCGTCCGCCCACGCGACTGCATCGGACACGCGACGCGGGCGTGCCGGACTCGTGCTCACCGGGGGCGGCGCGCGCGCGGCCTATCAAGTCGGCGTCCTCAATGCGGTGCGCGAGCTGCTCGGTGCGCCGAAGATCAACCCATTCCCGATTCTTTGCGGAACCTCGGCCGGCGCGGTAAACGCGACCAGCCTCGCGGCCCAGGCCGACAATTTCGCCGGCGCGGTCGAAAACCTCGTCGGTGCCTGGTCTGCAATGCATTGCGAGCATATCTACCGGACCGACGTCGCTCACATCATGCGCAGCGGCGCGCGCTGGCTGGCCTCGATGATGCTGCTCAGTCGGCGCAACCCGATCTCGCTGCTCGACAACACGCCGTTGCGCGACACGATCGCGCGGCTGCTGCACTTCGACGACATCCAGGGGCATATCGACGCGGGGCGGCTGTACGCCGTCTGCGTGACGGCGTCCGGCTACAGCTCCGGACAGAGCGTCTCCTTCTACCAGGGCAGAGCGAGCATCGACGGCTGGGAGCGACGCCAACGCATCGGCGCCGCGGTCACCCTCAAGGCAGAGTATCTGCTTGCCTCCGCGGCGCTGCCGTTCATCTTTCCGGCAGTCAAGGTCCATCGCGAATACTTCGGCGACGGCTCGATGCGGCAGATCGCGCCGGTGAGCCCGGCCTTGCACCTTGGCGCGGATCGCGTATTCATCGTCGGCACCGGGCGGCAGGGCGACGACATCACGCGGGCGCGCTCGAGCGTGTACCCTTCGCTCGCCCAGATCGCGGGCCACGCGCTGAACAGCATCTTTCTCGACACGCTGATGGTGGATCTCGAGCGCCTCGAGCGGATCAACCGCACCCTGAGCGCGGTTCCGCCGGAAGCACTCAGCTCGGGCCGAATCGGACTGCGGCCGGTGAAAGTGCTGTTTCTGTCGCCGTCGCAGTCGATCGAGCGGATTGCAGTGCGTTTTCTGCACGAGCTGCCGCGTACGGTACGCTTCATCCTGCGCCCGACCGGCGCACTCAATCGATCGGGCTCGAACCTGGCGAGCTATCTGCTTTTCGAGGAGGGTTTCTGCCGCGCCCTCATCGACCTCGGCTACCAGGACACAATGGGCCGCAGCGACGAGGTGCGGGCGTTCTTCGACGACAAGTGAACGGAGGTGCGATGCCGGATGCGAAACAGCCGCAGGACCCGTTCGAGATGTTCCGTAGACTCTGGGGTCCCCTTGGCCTGCCGATGCCCGGCATGGCGATGCCTACGCTCGATCCGCGCGAGATCGACAAGCGCATTGCCGACCTGCGCTCGATCGAGGGCTGGCTGTCGATGAATCTGAACATGGTGCGGATGGCGATTTCCGGACTAGAGGTGCAGAAGGCTGCGCTCGAGGCCATGCAGGCGGCGGGACGCTTGCCGGGCGCCGCGGCGCCCAAGGGCGCGACGCCCGGCGTCGCGACGGGGGATAGCGCGGCGCAGGCAATGCTCTGGCCGTGGACGATCCTGCAGCGCGCAATGCAAAGCGTCGAGCAGAAGGAGCGTTCGGAAAAGTCGGACAATTCCGACGACGCCCCGAGCGTGAAGTAGCGCCAGGCGTGCGCCGGCGGCATGCGGCACGCCGCGTTAGGATTGCGGTCAGACGAACCAAACCAGGAGGCGGCAATGGCACAGGCAGTTCGATTTCACAAGGTAGGCGGGCCCGAGGTCCTTCAGGTCGAGGACATCGCGGTGGGCGAACCAGGCGCGGGACAGATCCGCATCCGGCACAAGGCCATCGGCATCAATTTCATCGATACCTATCAGCGCTCGGGGCTCTATCCGATACAGCCGCCCGTGGTGGCGGGAAACGAGGGCGCGGGCGTCGTCGATGCCGTCGGTTCGGGCGTCACGGGGCTCAACAAAGGCGACCGCGTCGCCTACACGGGGCTGATCGGCGCGTACTGCGAGTCGCGCAACGTGCCGGCCGACCGGATGGTGAAGATTCCCGAAGGCATCAGCGACGAGCAGGCGGCCACCTTGATGCTCAAGGGCATGACCGTTCAGTACCTGATCCGCCGCACCTACGCGGTTAAGGCGGGCGACACGGTCCTGTTCCACGCCGCGGCCGGCGGCGTAGGGCTGTTCGCTTGTCAGTGGCTCAAGGCGCTCGGCGCAACCGTGATCGGCACGGTCGGTTCGGAGCAAAAGGCCGCACTCGCCAAGGCACACGGCTGTGACCACACGATCCTGTACAACAAGGAGAACTTCGTCGAACGGGTCAAGCAGATCACCGGCGGCAAAGGCGTCCCCGTCGTGTACGACTCGGTCGGCAAGACCACCTTCGATGGGTCGCTCGATTGCCTCCAGCCGCGCGGCTTGATGGTTCTTTTCGGCAACGCCTCCGGGCCCGTGCCGACGTTCAACCTCGGCTTGCTCGCGCAGAAGGGATCGCTCTACATTACGCGTCCGACCCTGGCCACCTACATCGCGTCGCGTCAGGATCTCGAGGCGACCTCCAAGGACGTATTCGATATCGTCCGGTCCGGCAAGGTGAAGGTCGATATCACGGCGCGCTACAAACTCGCCGACGCGGCCAAGGCGCACAGCGATCTCGAGGGCCGCAAGACTACCGGACAGATGATTCTGGTGCCCTGAGCGACCGGCGCACTCGCGCGACCGGTCGGCGCAAAGCACAATCGCGCATGCGCGCGACGCTGACCCACCCGCGCTTGGCCGCGGTGGCCGGCGCCACCGCTGCGGAGCCGTCGGCGTCTACCGAGATCGACGTCGCCGAAATCCGCCGCCGTCTGGCAGCGGCTGCTCCTGCCGCGCAGGTGCTCGCCGGCGACCTCGGCGCTGCGGGCGAACGCGGCGCACTTACGCCGGCGTCGGTGCTCATGCCGATTGTCGCGCGCAGCGATTCGCTTACCGTGCTGTTTACCCGGCGCACGGCGCATCTGCGGGCACATTCGGGCCAGGTCAGTTTCCCGGGCGGGCGCGTAGAGCCGCAGGATGCGGGACCGCTGGAGACGGCGCTGCGCGAGACACAGGAAGAGATCGGGCTTGCGCGCGAACGTATCGAGGTCATCGGCACGCTGCCCGAGTACCACACTCGCACCGGCTATCGCGTCACGCCCGTGGTCGGCGTCGTCGCGCCACCGTTCACGCTCCGAGCCGATCCCGAGGAGGTCGACGCCGTGTTCGAGGTGCCGTTGTCGTTCTTGCTCGATCCACGCAACCACCAGCGCCATACGCGGGCGTTCCAGGGCCGCATGATCAGCTACTTTGCCATGCCCTACGGCGAACATTACATCTGGGGCGCGACGGCGGCGATGCTGGTCAATCTCTACCGCCAACTCGTCCACGCCGAGGGTTGAGTCGCTGTCTGCGCGCTCGACGCGCAGGACCCCGCGTTCACAGCCGCGCGCGCAAGCGGGATGCAGCAGCGAGTGTGCTATCTTCCAACGGGCTTTCGCTGCGACCCTCTCATGAGCGTTCTCGCGATCATCGTGGCACTGCTGCTCGAGCAATGGCGCCCGGTGGGCGAGCGCAGGGCCATGCATGCTGCGCTCTCGCGCGTCGCGGCCGGCATCGAGCGCAGCCTCGCCGGTGGCGGTGCTTCGCAGGGCGCGATTGCCTGGCTGTTGCTGGTCGTGCCGGCGGTCGTGTTTGCCATCGCCTTGCACGCGCTGCTCTCGAGCTGGAGCGGGCTGCTAGGTTTCCTGTTCGACGTAGGCGTTCTCTATCTGACGCTCGGCTTCCGCCAGTTCAGCCATGGCTTCACCCTGATCCAGTCTGCGGTCAAGACCGGAGACCTCGACCGCGCGCGCGAGCTGATCGGGGCCTGGCGCAAGGAAACGGTTCCCGAACGCGACCGCGAGGAGGTCATTCGGCTCACCATCGAGGAGGCGCTGCTCGCCTCGCACCGGCACGTGTTCGGCGTGCTGCTGTGGTACGTGCTGCTGCCAGGTCCGAGCGGCGCGATCCTGTACCGGCTTGCCGTTTCCCTCGTGCAGCGCTGGAGCGATTCGGGCGATTTCTGCGCCCTGGCACAGCGCGCCCTGTTCGTTCTCGACTGGCCCGCGATGCGCCTGTCGGCTGGCGCCTTTGCGATCGTCGGCGACTTCGAGGACGCGGTGTATTGCTGGCGCACGCAGGCACGCGACTGGCCTGCTGCGAATGAAGGCGTGCTGCTCGCTGCCGCGGCAGGCGCGATGGGCGTTCGGCTCGGCTTGCCGCTGCATACGCCAGAAGGCATCGAGGCGCGCCCGGAACTCGGTCTGGGCGACGCCGCGGACGGACGCTTTCTGGATGCTACCGTCGGCCTGCTGTGGCGCGCGCTGGTCGTGTGGCTCGTGGTCCTCCTCCTGCTCAGCATCGGTCACGTCATCGGTTGAGCGGCGCGTCGGCGCCGCGCGTTGCGCCGCAGTGCCAGCACTGTGTGAACTGCGCTTCCATCGTCTCGCCGCACACGGCGCAGCGCCAGAGCGTTGCGCCCGGGGTCTGGGGCAGGCGCCCTTCGCGCAGGATGGCTTCCGCACGCGCTGCCTCGGCGTCATCCAGCACCCAGAGTTCGGCCAGGCATTCTGCCGGCGGCAGCTCGCCCATCGCCGAAGACAGCAGTTCGTTGCGAACGATCGCGCGGATGCCCGCCGCGTCGAGAAGGTTGCGGGCGTGATGCACGCCGATCAGGTCGTGCGAACTGTAGATGCGTTTCATGATGCGGTTCGTCGGCGTCTTGGGCCGGCGGGCTTCGGCTCGCCGTTCACCCCTTTCACGCTTTCCGTGATGCGCCGAAAGAGTGCGAGCCGCCGCGGATGCAGCTGCCCGGCTTCGACCGCCGCCGCGAGCGCGCACCCGGGCTCGGCGCGATGACGGCAATCGGGAAATCGGCAGCGCCCGGCGTACGCCGCGAATTCGCGAAATCCGGCCGCAATCTCGTCGGCGGTCAGACCCGCCAGGCCAAACTCCGAGACACCTGGCGTGTCGACCAGCTCGCTCGCGGCGTCGAGCCGATACAGACGCGCCGCGGTCGTGGTCTGCCGCCCGGCATCGAGGAAGGTCGAGATTTCCCGGATCCGCACCGCCGCATCAGGGACCAGTGCCTTGACCAGCGTTGATTTGCCCATCCCCGACTGGCCGACGATCACCGTGCGCTGGCGCTGCAGGTACGTGCGCAGCGGCTCCGGGTCGTTGCGCGCAGAGAACTCGATCATCGGATAGCCCAGTCCGCGAAACGGGACGAGCTGCGCGAGCGCCTCGGCTCGGCGTGCGACCAGGTCGACCTTGTTGAGTGCGATCAGCGTGGGCAGCCCGGCATGCTCGGCCGCGATCAGCACGCGCGCGACCAGCTCGTCGGAGAACGACGGCTCGCAGGCGATCAGCACGACGACCTGCGTGACGTTCGCGGCCAGAATCTTCGTGCGCCGCGCGCTCGAGCGCGAGAAGACGGTCTTGCGCGGCTCGACCCCGACGATGATCGCGCGGCCTGTGCCAGAGGGATCGAGCGCGACCCGGTCACCGCACACGGTCTGGACTCGCCGGCTGCGCGTATGCGCGCGCAGCATCTCGCCCGTATCGCTTTGCACCAGCGTATCGCGCCCGAAGCCTGCGACGACGTCGCCGCGCAGCGTGCTCAAAGCGCGAACAGCGCGTCGCACTTCGCGGCGCAGATGAAATCGTTGTCCGACAGGCCGTCGATCGCGTGCGTCACGTAGGTCACCCGGCACTGGTTGTAGCCGACGACGAGGTCCGGGTGATGGTCTTCGCGATGCGAGACCCAGGCGAGCGCGTTCACGAAGGCCATCGTCTGGTAGTAGTTGCTGAAGGGGTACAGCTTGACGAGCCGCCCGTCCTCGATGATCCAGCCCTTGAGCTGCTTCAGCATGTCCCGCGCCTGCTCGGGCGTGTAGGGGGCAACGCCGCCCTCACAGGGGGCGCAGCGCTTCTTGGCCAGATCGCTCATGGCTTTCCTCTCCTTCTTTTTTCGGCCGTGCGGCCTCAGCCCGATGCCGTCAGCAGACGCGCGACCCGGGTCGCCGCCGGCGGATGCGAATCGTAGAACGCCGAGTGCACCGGGTCCGGCGTCAACGTCGCGGCATTGTCCTTGTAGAGCTTGACCAGCGCGGCGACCAGGTCGCGCGCGTTCGCGTTCGCCGCAGCATAGGCGTCGGCCTCGAATTCGTGGCGGCGTGACAGCAGGCTCGCCAGCGGCTGCAGGAAAAAACTGAACACGGGCACGACCATGACGAACAGCACCAGCGCCGCCGCGGCCCCGGGCCGCGTGACGCCGAGCCCCGTGTAGAACCAGTCCGCGTCGACGAGCTGCCCGAGCAGCCAGAGCAGGCCGAGCGAAAAGCCGAACAGCAGCGCAACGCGTTTCCACACGTGATGACGCCGGTAGTGGCCGAGCTCGTGCGCCAGCACGGCCTCGACTTCTGCCGGCGCCAGCCGCGCGAGCAGCGTGTCGAAGAACACGATGCGCTTCGCCGCGCCGAATCCCGTGAAGTACGCGTTGCCGTGGCTCGAACGCTTCGAGCCGTCCATGACGAACAGCCCCTTGGCGGTGAAGCCGCAGCGTGCAAGCAGTGCCTCGATGCGTGCCGCGAGTTCGGCGTCACTGAGTGGCTTGAAGCTGTTGAACAGCGGCGCGATGAACGTCGGATAGATGAGCAGCATGAGCAGGTTGAAGCCGGCCCAGACGATCCACACGGCGAGCCACCACCAAGGGCCCGCGCGGCCCATCAACCAGAGCACCAGCATGACGAGCGGGACGCCGAGCAGCGTGGCGACGAGCGCGTGGCGCGCGAGATCCGCGAGAAACAGGCCGGCCGTCATGCGGTTGAAGCCGAAGCGTGATTCGATGACGAAGGTCCGGTACAGCGTTACCGGCAGCTCGATGAGCGACAGCAGGACGACCACGCTCGCAATGAACGCAGTGCCATGGGCGATGCCGCCCGGCGTGAACACGCGCGCCCATTGATCGAGCAGCGCCTGCAGCCCGCCGCCAAGCGTAAGCGTGACGAGCACCGCGGCGCCCACCGCCAACTCGACCGCGCCGAGGCGGTTCTTGGCAATCGTGTAGTCCGCCGCCTTCTGGTGCGCGGCGAGCGAAATGGCCTGCGCAAACGCCGGCGGAACGCGGCCGCGGTGCGCATGCACGTGGCGGACCTGGCGCCACGCGAGCCAGAGCCGCGTCGCGCTGGCGAGTGCGAGCGCGCAGAGGAAAACCAGGCCGAAGGCGGTTGGGCTCATGCTGCTGTGAGAGAATAGCGCGCAATTTCAAGCGGATAAAGCAAAAGGGGCGTGGTGGCGCAGGAGCCGAACAATCTCATCTGGATCGACATGGAAATGACCGGCTTGCAGCCGGATTCCGACCGGATCCTCGAGGTCGCCATCCTGATCACCGATCCGCAGCTAAACGTGGTGGCCGAGTCGGCCTCGCTCGTCGTGCACCATCCCGACGAGGTGCTTGCGGCGATGGACGCCTGGAACCAGAGCGTGCACGCCAAGACGGCCCTGATCGAGCGGGTGCGCGCCTCGAGGCTCGACGAAGCTGAGGTCGAGCGCCGTGCGCTGGCATTCGTCGCCGAGTATGTTCCGGCGGCCGCCTCGCCGATGTGCGGCAGCTCGATCTGCCAGGACCGGCGCTTTCTCGCCCGCTGGATGCCCAGGCTGGAGGCGTACTTCCACTACCGCAACGTGGACGTGTCGACACTCAAGGAGCTCGTGCGGCGCTGGCGCCCCGAGCTGGCGAAGGGATTTCTCAAGCACGGGCGGCACGAGGCGCTCGCGGACATCCGCGAATCGATCGAAGAGCTGCGCTATTACCGGCGCAGCGCGATGTCGATCTAGCGCCGGCGTTTTTTCGCCGCGCGTTTGGTTGCCGTGCGCACGCGCTTGGGTGCTGCCGCCCGAGGCGACTCGACTTCGACGATCGCTTCGATCTCGACCGGAATGCCCATCGGCAGGGAGCCCATGCCTACCGCCGAGCGCGCATGACGCCCGCGTTCGCCGAGCACTTCGACGAACAGATCCGAGCAGCCGTTGATCACCTTTGGATGGTCGGTGAACTCGGGCACGGCGTTCACCATGCCGAGCAGCTTTACCACCCGCTTGACGCGGTCGAGGCTGCCGAGCTCGGCGCGCATCACGGCGAGCAGATCGAGACCCACGCTGCGCGCGTGCTGATAGGCCTGCTCCGCGGTGACCTCGCGCCCCACTTTTCCGCTCGGTCGCGCACCGCCTGCACCCGGACGCGGACCCTTGCCGGCGAGAAACAGCAGGTTCCCTGTGCGCACTGCGTTCACGTAGTTCGCCACCGGCGCCGAGACCGGTCCGAGTTCGATGCCGAGCGCCTTGAGCTGCGTCTCGGCGCTCATGGCATCGGCACCACTTTGCCGGGATTGAGCAGGTTGTCGGGATCGAATACGCGCTTGATGTCGCGCATGACCGCGATCACGTCGTCGCCGAGCTCGGCACGCAGCGATTCCTGCTTGCCCAGGCCCACGCCGTGCTCCCCGGTGCAGGTGCCCTCCATCGCGAGCGCGCGCTGCACCAGCCGGCGATTGAACTGCTTGGCAATCTCCGTCTCCTCGGGCCGCGCCGGGTCGACGAACAGCATGAGGTGGAAATTGCCGTCGCCGATATGGCCGAGCAGCGGCACCGGAGCGAAGTAGTTCCGCGCGTCGGCCATGGTTTCGCGCACGCACTCGGCGAGCCGCGAGATCGGCACGCACACGTCGGTCGAGACGGCGCGCGAGCCGGGCCGCAGCTGCAGGCAGGCGAAGTAGGCGTCGTGGCGCGCATCCCACAACCGGCTGCGGTCCTCCGGGCGCGTCGCCCACTGGAAGTCCTTGCCGCCGTTGTCCCGGGCGATCGCCTGCACCGCTTCGGCCTGCTCGACGACCGACGCCGCGCTGCCGTGGAATTCGAAGAACACCGTCGGCGCGACGCGGTAGTCGGTTTTCTTGTAGGCGTTGATCGCCGCAATCGTCTTGTCGCAGACGATGTCGCAGCGCGCGATCGGAATGCCCGCCTGGATCGTCTGGATGACGGTGTTGGTGCAGCCGTCGACCGAGTCGAACGCGCAGACCGCCGCCGACATCGCTTCCTGCACCGGATAGAGGCGCACCGTCACTTCGGTGATGATGCCGAGGGTGCCTTCGGAGCCGACGAACAGCCGCGTCAGGTCGTAGCCCGCAGCCGACTTCTTCGGCCGGCGCGAGGTCTGGATGACGCGGCCGTCGGCCAGCACCACCTTCAGCGAGATCACGTTCTCGCGCATCGTGCCGTAGCGCACGGCGTTCGTGCCCGAGGCGCGCGTCGCCGCCATGCCGCCGATCGTCGCATCCGCACCGGGGTCCACGGGGAAGAACAGTCCGCTGTGCTTGATGTATTCGTTCAGCTGCTTGCGCGTGACCCCCGCCTGCACGACCGCGTCCAGATCGGCTTCGTGCACCGCGACCACCTGGTTCATCTGCGACAGATCGAGCGTCACGCCCCCGTTTACCGCGAGCACATGACCCTCGAGCGAGGTGCCGACCCCGTAGGCGATCATCGGCACGCGGTGGCGGCGGCAGATATTGACGATGTCGCGCACTTCCTCGGTCGAGCGCGGGAACACCACCGCGTCGGGCACGGCGTAGGGAAAGTAGGACTCGTCCTTGCCGTGATGCTCGCGGATGCCGGGCGAGGTCGTGACGCGATCGCCGAGCAGCGCCTGCAGCTCGGCGAGCACGGTCTGGTCGAATTCGCGGGGTTTGTTCATCGGTCCGAGTCCTCCTTGGCGCTGCGCGTTGACCGTCGCATCGCGTACGGTCCAACGCGCCGAAGCGCACCCGCGCGCTACGCGCGTCCGGGTGTGCTCATTTTAGCTTGATGTCGCCGTCGAACGGCACCCTCAGGCCGAGCGAGGGGAGTTCCAGCGTGACGCGCGCGGGTATTGCTTCGTCGCCCTTGAGCTTGCCGCCGTCGAGCGCTCTGCCGATCGCCTGCTCGATCTCGCGCTGTGAGTTCACGCCCACCATCTTGAGAAACTTGCGGATGCTGAGGTTGAAGGTTTCCTGGTCCATGCGTCCTCCTGTCGTTCGTCCTGCATTCAGGGGCGTGGGCTGCCTGCCCCGGGGGGGTGCGATCTGCGCGACGTCTGCGCTGCTGTTTCGAGCAGCGCCTTCGCGAGCTGCTTGCCGAGCTCGACGCCCCATTGATCGAAGCTGTCGATATTCCATATCACGCCCTGGGTGAACACCTTGTGCTCGTACAGTGCGATCAGCCGGCCGAGGTTGCGCGCATCGAGCCGCTCGAAGTGCAGCGTGCTCGAGGGCCGGCTGCCGGGGATGCGCCGGTACGGGGGCAGTGCGGCGTCATCCTGCCCGCGCGCGAGGGCCTCGGCCTGCGCTTCGGCGTGCGCAGCGAGGATCGCGCGCCGCGCAGGATCGCCTGGCGCGTCGTCGAACACGATGAAGTCTGCCGGCACGACCTGGGTGCCCTGGTGCAGCAGCTGGTGAAACGAGTGCTGTCCGACCGTGCCTTCGGCGCCCCAGACTACCGGCGCAGTCGCATAGTCGATCACGCGCCCCGCGCGGTCGACGCGCTTGCCATTGGATTCCATTTCGAGCTGCTGCAGGTACGCCGGCAGCAGGCGCAGCGGCGTCGCATAGGGCAGCACAGCCTGCGTTGCCGCGCCGAGGAAGTTGACGTTCCAGACGCCGATCAACCCGAGCAAGGCGGGGACGTTGCGCTCGAGCGGCGCGGCGGCGAAATGCGCGTCGATGTCGCCCGCACCCGCGAGAAATTCGTCGAACGCCGATTCGCCGATCGCGGCCATCGCGCTGAAGCCGACCGTCGACCAGACCGAGTAGCGTCCGCCGACCCAGTCCCACATCGGCAGCACCTCGAGCGCGCCGAATGCGCGCGCGGCGTCCGCATTGGCGCTGACCGCTACGAAGTGCGGCTCGAGCCCGGCGCCCGCGGGCAGGCTGCGCGCCAGCCAGGCTTTCGCTGCACGCGCGTTTTCGATCGTTTCCTGCGTGGTGAAGGTCTTCGAGACGACGACGAAGAGGGTGGTCTGCGGGTCGGCCTCGCGCAACGCGCGCTCGAGATCGAGCGGATCGACGTTCGCCGCGAAGCCGACGCGGAGCTTCGGCGTCGCGGCTTCGGCGAGCGCGTCGACGACCAGGCGCGGGCCGAGATCCGACCCCCCGGTGCCGAGATGCACGATGCGATCGATTGCGCGGCCGGTGGCGCCGCGCCAGCTGCCTTCGCGTAGCCGTGTCGCCAGTCCACGCATTCGCAGCAGCGCCGCGCGGACCTCGGCAGGCGCCGCGGCGCCCGCGCGCAGAGCGGTGTGCCACGCGGCGCGACC
>Ga0210138_1000037_pt1 | contig 30638 bp, 28 predicted proteins | sample Browns_ThreeSqC__FD_184850 | JGI IMG/M metagenome (GOLD analysis project Ga0210138, IMG submission 184850) | Wetland microbial communities from the San Francisco Bay, California, USA, that impact long-term carbon sequestration -... | ecosystem: Environmental > Aquatic > Marine > Wetlands ... | reverse complement strand
GGCCTCGGCGCTCGCATGAGCGAGCGCCGCACCGTTGAGACCGCGAGCTGGTGGGTGTTCATCCCGCCGCAGAGCGACGGGCGCGCCGGGGCGCTGCGCAAGACGCGCGAGCTGCGCGCGCTCGGCGTGGAGGACTATTTCATCGTGCAGGAAGAAGGCGCCAACCTCTGGGCCGTCTCGCTCGGCGTGTTCCGCACCGAAGCCGCGGCCAAGGCGCGGCTCGAGGCGCTGCAGGAGAAGAAGGTGCGCAGCGCCGAGATCGGCCCGCGCGAGACGCGCGTGCCCAAGGTCTGGCTGCAGATGCGCGAGGTCGACCCCGCGCTGAAGGAAAAGATCGAGACCGTCGTCGGCCGGATTCCCGGCACCGAATTGCGCGCCTGCGAGCGCGGCTGACCCCGCCGCGCGGCGGCCCGCAAATCAGGGCGTGTGCGCGGTCGTCTCGCCCGGCAGGTGCTGCGCGACCACCTGCAGAAGCCTTTCTACGCGCACCGGCTTGATCAGGTAAGCGACCGCGCCCAGCTCGTTGCCGCGCAGGTCTCCGTCTTCGCGCGACGTGAGGAAGATCACCGGAATGTAAGGCAGCGTCGAGTCGCCTTTCAGCGCGGCGACGAATTCGAAGCCGTCCATGTACGGCATGTTGACGTCGCAGATGATCAGGTCGGGCGCCTGCTCGAGCACCATGTAGCCCGCCACGATCGCGTCCTCCGCCAGCGTCACCTCGTAGCCGGCCGAGCGCAGGTGCAGACTGAGCAGATCGCGCAGGCTGCGATCGTCGTCTACGATCAGGATGCGGGCGGCCATGGTTGCGTCGCGCGAGTGTTGGATGAGAAGTTCGACGAAGGACGTGGTGCTGGTGCGCAGACTCGAACTGCGGACCTACTGATTACGAATCAGTTGCTCTACCAACTGAGCTACACCAGCGCACGGTCGCGCGCCGAATTATACGCCCTGTGCTCGGGCGCGCCGCGCTGGCGTGAAATAGTTCCTGCGCTGCGGCTGCCGCCGCGCCGCTCGAACCACGATTGCTGCCGTTGGTCGAGCGCAGATTGCGGCCGCGCGGGACCGACGCCTAGCATCCACATCACGTAAGAGGGGGTTCTCATGAACGGATCGATCATGAACGCATCACGCAGGACGAAAGCCATGCACAAGCTCGCACGGGGCTTCACGGTGATTGAGATTCTGATCACGGTCGCCATCATCGCGATCCTGGTCGCGGTCGCGCTGCCCTCATACCAGGAGTACGTGCTGCGCGGCAAGATCACCGAGGCGACCTCGATGCTCTCCGATCTGCGGCTGCGCGCCGAGAAGTTCTACGCCGACAACCGCACCTACGTCGGCTTCAACCAGGCCTCGCCGGGCGCGCGCTATTTCACCTACGCCTGCGATGACGGCGCCGGTGGCGCGGTCGCGCAAAACGCTTTCCGCTGCACCGCCGCGGGCGTCGCCGCCCAGGGCATGGGCGATTTCACCTACACCGTCAACCAGTCGAACACCCGCACCTCGGCGTTCAACGGCCGGCCGGGCTGGAACAACTCCGCCACCTGCTGGGTCTCGAAGAAGGGCGAAACGTGCTGACCAGCGCCCGCCCGCTGCTGCGGCGCGCCGCGGAACGCGGCATGACGATCATCGAGCTGATGATCGGGCTCGCGATCGTGGCGATCGTGCTCTTCGTCGCCGTCCCCGCGTTCACGATCTTTTTGCAGAACCAGCAGATCAAGAACGCCGCACAGACCGTGATGATCGGGCTGGATTCCGCGCGCGCCGAAGCGATCCGCAGGAACCAGGCGGTGCGCTTCCAGTTCGTGAGCGACCTGACCGCGGGCTGCGCGCTGTCGACGACCTCGCTCGCCTGGGTGGTGAGCCTCGCCAACCCGGCGGGCAACTGCGATGCCGCGGCGGGCGACATGGGTGCCGCCGCGCAGATCGTGGAAAAGCGCTCGGCGACCGAAGGTACGCGCAACGTCGCGATCGCCACCACCGGCGGCACCACCGTGACCTTCACCGGCCTCGGCCGGCTCACTGGAGCCGGCGTCACGCAAATCGATTTTTCCAATGTCACCGGAACCTGCGAGCACCTGTCCGCGAGCGGCAAGATGCGCTGCATGCGCGTGCAGATCGCGCCGGGCGGCGAGGCGCGCATGTGCGACCCGAAGGTCGCGGTGCCGGTGCCGCCCGCGATCGACCCGCGCGCCTGCTGATCACGAGGACGAGAAACGCCATGCACATCCAATCCCCATCCAGACGCGGCCGGCAGGGCGGCCTGATGCTGCTCGAGGTCCTGATCGGGATCCTGATCTTCTCGATCGGCATCCTCGCCATGCTCGGCATGCAGACCATCGGCATGCGCAACACGGTCGAGGCCAAGTACCGCTCGGAGGCTTCCTACCTCGCGGCCCAGATCGTCGGCACGATGTGGGTCGATCGCGACAACCTCAATCAGTACGACGACGCCGGCGCGGGCAATTCGCGGCGCACCAGCTGGGTAAACCTGGTGCAGGCACGCCTGCCTCAGGCGACCGGCGCCAACGCGCCCTCGATCGTGGTCGTCGGCACCCAGGTCACGGTCACGCTGCGCTGGCTGCGCCCGGGCGAAGCTGCGGGAGACGCCAGCCAGCACGTCGTCATTGCTCAGATCAACGGTGCGGGATGAGATCGACCATGCATAACTTCATGCGCCGCGCGCAGCGCGGCATGAGCCTCATCGAGGTGCTCGTCGCGATCGCGATCGGCATGATCGGCATCCTGATCATGACCCAGGCCTACCTGACGAGCGACGAGTTCAACAAGGCCACGCTCGGCGCGGGCGGCGCGCAGACCAACGGCAACGTGGCGCTGTTCACGCTCGAGCGCGAGGCGCGCATGGCCGGCTACGGCTTCAACAGCGCCAGTGCGCTCGAGTGCGGAACCATCAACTGGTCTTACAACGGGCAGTACTCGGGCAATCTGCCCGGCGGCACGCTGCCGAACATCGAGCTCGCGCCGGTGGTCATCACCTCCGCCCCGAACACGCCCGACCAGATCACCATCATGTACGCCACCGGCGAGCAGCGCGTCACGCCCGGGACGCTGAGCAAGACCATGCCGAGCGCTTCGTCGGTGCTCGACGTCGACGGCACCTCGGGCTTCAACGACAACGACCTGGTGCTGCTGGTCAACAAGACCCCGCCAATCAGCTGCACCCTGGTCCAGCTCACTAGCATTCTGGCCGGGTCGCAGAAGCTGCAGCACAACCCAGGCGGCAGCGCGCCCTACAACCCGCCGGGCGCGGGCCTGTTCCCCGCCTATCAGAAGAACGACTCGGTGTTCAACCTTGGAAACCCGATCGTGCGCAACTACGCGGTCGTAAACAATTCGCTGCGCGTGACCGAAGCGTTCGTAAACGCGGCGACGCCGGGCGCGGGCACCCTCGACCTGGTCGACGGCATCGTCGACATGCGCGCGCTGTACGGCAAGGACACCAACAACGACGGAGTGGTCGACGTTTACAACAACGTCAAGCCGACCAACGCGGCGGGCTGGATGCAGGTGCTGTCGCTGCGCGTCTCGGTCGTCGCACGGGTCGGGCACTACGAGAAGCCGAGCGGGGCGAACTGCGAAGCGACCACCACCAACCTGACCTATACCTACGAGAACCCGGTCGGCACGCCGCAGACCGGCACCTTCGACTGGACGGACCTCACGGCCGCCGGAAACCCGGCGAGCTGCTACCGCTATCGCGTGTTCGAGACCACGGTCCCGCTGCGCAACATGATCTGGAGGTACGCATGAGACCGGCCGCGACGACCCTGCGGCGCGCACAGCGCGGCGCGGTACTGTTCATTTCCCTCATCGTGCTGGTGGCGATGTCGCTCGCCGGCCTGGCCATGATGCGCGGCGTCGACACCGGCGCGCTGATCGCCAACAACCTCGCCTTCAAGCAGGGCGCGACGATGGCCGGAGACGCCGGCGTCGAGGCGGCGCGCACCTGGCTGTTCGCCAATACCGGGGCGACCCTCTACAACAACAAGCCGGCTGTCACCAACGGCGGCGGCTACTTCGCCACCTGGCAGCAGGGGCTCGATTTCATCAACGGCGACGCCGACGCGACCAACAACTTCGACTGGACCGCCAATTCGGTGGCGCTTGCCGCCGACGCCGGCGGCAACCAGGTGAGCTACGTCATCCACCGCATGTGCGACGCGGTCGGCAACCCGGCGTCGATCAACTGCATCCGGGTGACCGACGTCGCCGGTTCTACGGCATCCAGCAGCAAGGGGGCGGCGGCCTTCGGCAGCTACGCCATCTCTTCGCCCAGCCAGGCTTTTTTCCGCATCACGGTACGCGTGATCGGCCCGCGCAACACAGTGAGCTACGTCCAGGCCGTCGTGTACTGACGCTGTGACTTCGGAGACTCTCCCCATGAGCACGCCCAAACGACCTTCCACCCATCGGCTTCAGACGCTGGCCGCGCTCATCGCGCTCACGCTCGCTGCGCCTGCGGCGCTCGCGCAGCTGACCGACCTCTCGGACCAGCCGCTCGCGCAGCCGGCCTCGAACATCAAGCCGAACGTCGTGCTGATCCTCGACGACTCGGGCTCGATGCGCGAGCAGTACACGCCCGACTACCTGGGACGCTTGTTCGGCGCCTCGGAGGAGCTGTGCTTCGACAGCAAGGACGGCGACAACGATATCGATGCCAACCTGCTCGATTGCGAGGTCGGCGATCCGCCGATGATGTCGCCGGAGATCAACTACCAGTACTACAACCCCGAGATCCGCTACATCCCGGCGGTGAACTACGACGGCTCGTCGCGCGGCAACATGGACGCCGTGGTGACCTCGAACTGGACCAAGGTGCCGACCGACAACGTCACCACGGCGGGCAACAACACCTTCCGCGTCAACATCCTGGCGATGAACGGCGGCGGCAGTTCCGAGACCTTCACCGACCTGACCATGAAATGGCCCGATCGCGCCTGGTGCAAGAACCAGTCGGACGACGAGAACAACGCGGCGAACTACCCGGGCAACTGCCGGCTGAACAGCCAGTACAGCTACCCGAACGGGAACTTCGGCTACGGCCGCGACAGCGGCGGTAGCGGCAACATCAAGTACGTCTACGGCGCACCCTACGTCTACCGGCTGATCGCGACCGAGTTCTGCACCGACGCGACGCTCACCAACTGCCAGGCGACGCAGAACGCCACCTACTCGGTGCCGGCGCCGGTGCGCTTCTGCACCGACACTACGCTCGGCACCTGCCAGGGCAAGCTGACCGGAAGCTACACGCGGCCGAAGTACACCGGCAAGATCTCCGGCGTAGCGGTCGCCGGCCAGAACGCGAAGGCGACCATCACGGTGAAGAGTCCGCAGTCCGACAGCAGCCCGGGAACGATCCAGAGCATTCTCATCAACGGCGTCAACGTGATCACCGCGCCGCTCAGCTTCGGCGGGCCGATCAGCCCGAACGCTGCCGCGTCGGCAATCGCGAGCGCAATCAATACACGTTCGGCTGGAATCCCGGGTGACCCAACCGCGTACTCGGCGAGCACGAGCAACAACGTCGTCACCGTTACTGCGCCCGCGATGTCGTCAACCTACAACGGCTACGTCGTGACGGTGGTTTCGCCCGGCACGCCGCTCAGCAGGGCGTCGGTGGAATTCGACATTAGCGACGCCGACCGGGAGACTGACAAGGTCACGAGCATCCGGATCGGCACGACCGAGGTTCTCGGCACGACCATCACCTGCGCGTGGGCGACCGGCTGCACGCAGAACCAGAACGGGCGCAACGACTGGATGGGCAGCGCAATCGCCGCCGCGATCAACGCGGGCACTCCCGCGCACGGCTATTCGGCGAGCACCGCCTCCGGGGGCAGCCGGGTCACGATCACCGCACCGGTGGGCACCGGCGGCGAGCTGAACGGCCAGCCGCTGACCGTTGCATTTCAGGGCCTCCAAAACACCTTCGGGGGCAAGTCGCTTTCCGGCGGCGCGAGCACGGGCGACGTGGAAACCGTGGCAATCAACATGTCGGGCGGCCAGGACGCGAACGAGGGCCGTACCGACGTAGGACAGTTCGTGCGCGTCAACATCGTGCCCTTCGTCGGTGTCGGCGAGTCCGAGGCCTACCAGCCGTCGCTCGCGCTCCTCGTCAAAGAAGAAGTGAAAGCCGGCCAGGTCTGGGGCCAGAGCTTCCGCCATGACAGCGTGACGCCCACCTACTCGGTCGACAAAGTTTCGCTCGTGCTTTACCGGGAATCCGGCGCGACGCCCGGACAGATGCTGACGGTTTCGCTGCGCAACACCTGGAACTCAGCGCCGATCGCGAGCGCCACGCTCTCGAGCGACAGCCTCGGCACCGGCGCGGCCTGGGTCACGGTGAATCTTGCCAGTGCCGTGACGCTGAACGACCTGGCGACCTATTTCATCCGGGTGGACAGCAGCGGAGACGGCAAGGTCTACATCGGCAAGCACGACCCGGGCGTCTATACGGGCGGGGACCAGTACAAGGACGGCGTCGCGGAAAGCGGCAAGGACCTCGCCTTCCAGGTGACGGGAGGCGTCCCCGCGACCTACACGCGCTATCCCGCGCGTACCGACTGCGCGGCCTCGAACTGTACCTATGCCGAAGAGATGACCAACTTCGCCAACTGGTACTCCTACTACCGCAGCCGCATGCAGATGGCGAAAACCGCGATCGGCCGCGCGTTCCGCGCGATCGACGAGAGCTACCGGGTCGGTTTCGTCACCATCAACCCGGGCAACCCGGTGCAGAGCAGCCGCTACCTGGACGTCAACAATTTCGACGCGGCGCAGAGGCAAGCCTGGTACAAATCGCTGTACGACCAGGAAGACCACGGCTCTACGCCCCTGCGCGAGGCGCTCTCGCGCGTAGGCCGCTACTTCGCCGGCGTCAGCGGCGGCATCAACAGCGGCATGGGCGGTAGCCCGATCCAGGTCTCCTGCCAGCCGAACTACGCCATCCTGACCACGGACGGCTACTGGAACGGCAACGCCGGCGTGTCGCTCACCGGCGGCAACATCGGCAACCAGGACAACAGCGACTCGGGCTACTCGACCCGCGCGGTGGGTGCGTACGACGGCGGCCTGGGGGGCGCGAGCAACACCCTCGCCGACGTCGCGATGTACTACTACAAGAACGACCTGCGCACCGACCTGGCCGACTTCTCGCCGACCACGCAGAACGACACCGCACCGCACCAACACATGGTGACTTTCACCGTGGGCCTCGGCCTCTCCGGCCTGCTCAACTTCGACCCGAACTACCAGTCGCAGACCACGGGCGACTTCGTCGCCATCAAGCAGGGTACCAAGGACTGGCCGGTGCCCGCGGCGGACAGCGAGTCGGCGCTCGACGATCTGTGGCACGCCGCGGTCAACTCGCGCGGCACGTTCTTCTCGGCGCGCGACCCGGTCACGCTCACCAACGGCATCGTCGAGGCGCTCAGCGCGGTGCAGAAGCGCGTCGGCGCGGGCGCAGCGGCGGCGACCTCGAACCTGCAGCCGGTGGCGGGCGACAACTTCGCCTTCACCGCGCAGTACCAGACGGTGGCCTGGACCGGCGACCTCAAGGCGCGCACGATTGACCTCGCGACCGGTATCGTCGCAAACCGCGAGCTGTGGTCGGCGGCGGTGCTGCTCGATCAGCGCAGCCACACCAACCGCAAGATCTACCTGTTCGATTCGAACGACGCCGCGGTAGGACCGGGCAACGGCAACCTGCTGAAGGCGTTTTGCTGGGAAAACGCGGGCAGCACCGGCTTTTACCCGGGCTGCGTGGGCGAGGACGAGCTTACGCCGGCCGAACTGGCGGCGTGGTTCGATCCCACCAAGCTGATGCAGTACGACGGCTGGACCACCGACGGCAGCGGCCGCGACCTGGCGGTCTCCGCCCAGAAGCTCGTGGACTTCCTGCGCGGCGACCAGGGTAACGAGACCACGGGCGGCGCGGCACCGACCGACCTGTTCCGCAACCGCGAAAGCCTGCTCGGCGACATCGTCAACGCGCAGCCGGCCTACGTGAAGGCTTCGCCGTTCTCGTACAACACCGGCGCGTTCCTCGGCAGAGACCCGTACTACCAGGAGTACCGCCAGACCACCGACGGCACCATAAGCACCCGCAAGGGCACGGTGTTCGCGGCGGCGAACGACGGCATGCTGCACGCCTTCGAGACCGACCCGGACAACAACCCCTACTATCAGACTGCGGGGATTTCAACGACTGCCACGAGCGACGACGCGTTCACCGGCACGCTCGACACCTCGCCCGACGTGGGCGAAGGCGCCGAGCGCTGGGCCTACATCCCGAGCATCGTCGTGCCGGGCCTGAAGGCGCTCGCCGAAACGCCGCTGCTGTTCGTGCACAAGTACTACACCGACGGCACGCCGGTGGTCGGCGATGTCTGCTTCGGTCACAGCACGGCGGCGCCCTGCGCGGCGCAGAGCAACTGGCGCACGATCCTGGTCGCCGGGCTGAACGCCGGCGGGCGCGGCTACTACGCGCTCGACATCACCGATCCGGACAACCCGAAGGGGCTGTGGGAGTTCAAGGGCGGCGCAGCCGCCAACCCGGCGACCTGCGGGATGGACGACGCCACTATCGTCGGCCAAACGTCCGACTGCAATCTCGGCTTCAGCTTCGGCACGCCGGTGATCGCCAAGCGCAAGTTCGACGGCAAGTGGGTGGTGTTCGTCACCTCGGGCCACAACAACGTCAACCCGGGCGACGGCAAGGGCTATCTGTACCTGCTCGATGCGCAGACCGGCGCAGTCCTGCAGCGCATCGGCACCAGCGTGGGCTGCGACGGCGTCAGCTCGACCGCGCCCTGCACTGCCTCCGGGACCCCCGATCCGAGCGGCCTGTCCAAGCTGAACGCCTGGGTCGATAACGCGAGCTTCGACAACACGGCGGAAACCGTGTACGCAGGCGACCTGAAGGGCAACCTGTGGCGCTTCCAGCTCGACCCGGCGGAAACCGGCTACGGCACGGCCTACAAGCTGACGACGCTGATCGACCCGAGCAACAACCCGCAGCCGATCACCACCAAGCCGGAGCTCGGCGAAGTGTCGAACTTCCGGGTGGTGTTCGTAGGCACCGGCCAGCTGCTCGGCACGAGCGACCTCAGCACCACGCAGCAGCAGACGATCTGGGCGATCCGCGACGACCTGACGAGCAACCCGATCAACCTGCGCGGCGGCGAGCTGGTGCAGCAGACGCTGAGCACGCTCAGCCCGACGACGCGCACCGCTACGGCGAACCCGGTCGACTTCAACACCAAGAAGGGCTGGTTCGTGGACCTGATCGACTCGGGCGAACGCGTCAACGTCGACCCGGTGCTGCAGCTCGGCACGCTGGTGATCCCGTCGAACGTGCCGACCACCGACGCCTGCGTCGCGGGCGGCTTCGGCTGGATCAACTTCCTCGACTTCCGCACCGGCAGCTTCGTTCCGGGCGCGTCGCTCAACACGGCGAGCAACCGGATCGCGGCTTCTCTGGTGGTCGGCATCAACGTGGTGCAGCTGCCGGGCGGCGCGGTGAAGACGATCGTCACCACGGCCGACAACCAGCAGATCACCCAGGAAACGCCGGTCGCACCGCCTGCGATCGTCGGCAAGCGGGTGTCCTGGCGAGAGCTGGTCGTCCAGTGACGCGCCGGATGATGCCGGCATGAGGCGAGCGACGAGCGCCTCGATCTCCGGCGGCAGGCTGCGCAAAGCAGCCGCCGCCGGCGGTTTTTGGGCGGCAGCGCTGCTGCTAGTGGCCGCAAACTCCCTGGCGCTGCGAACTGCACAGGCCGCGAGCGGCGCAAGCAGCCCCGCACCGGCGACGATCAAGGCCCCCGTCCCGCCGGCGGTCCCCGATTCGCGTCACTACCAGAGCAACGAGCTCGACGTGCGCCCCGGCATCAAGGTGCGCGTCAACCCGGCCTACCCGGAACGCGCCGCGCGCGAAAACGTCAGCGGCAAGGCGATCGTGCGCCTGTACATCGATGCGAACGGCTCGGTCGAGCGGGTCGAGGTCGAGCGCGCCGCCCCGGCCGGCTACGGCTTCGACGAGTCCGCGGCAAGCGCGTTCCGCACCGCGCGCTTCTCGCCCGCGCTGAAAGGCGGCAAGCGGGTGCGCGCGCAGATGCGCATCGAGGTCAGCTTCGACGCGCCGACCGCGAAGCCGCAGCCCGTGAAGCGCTGATCAGGCGCGCCTGCGCGCGCCCGCGAGCGCGCGTGGCAGGGAGAACACGATGCTCTCGCGCTTGCCTTCGAGCGCGCGCACCTTGCGCGCGCCGAGCGCTTCAAGCCGCGCGATGACTTCCTTGACGAGAATCTCGGGCGCCGAGGCGCCCGCGGTCACCCCGACCGTGCGCCGGCCGGCGACCCACTCGGGCTTGAGGTCCGCGGCGCTGTCGACCATGTGGGCGACCGCGCCGACATGCTCGGCGACTTCGCGCAGCCGGTTCGAATTCGAGCTGTTGCGCGAGCCGACCACGATCACCACCTCGCACTGCGGCGCCATGAACTTGACGGCGTCCTGCCGGTTCTGCGTCGCGTAGCAGATGTCGTCGCGCTTCGGGCCGCGGATCGCCGGGTAGCGCGCCTTGAGCGCATCCACGATCGCACGCGCGTCGTCTACCGAGAGCGTGGTCTGCGTGACATAGGCGACCTTCCCCGGATCGCGCACCGCAAGCGCGGCGACATCGTCCACGGTCTCGACCAGGTGCATGCCCTGCGTCGCCTGCCCCATCGTGCCCTCGGCCTCGGGGTGCCCGCGATGCCCGATCATCACCACTTCGAGTCCCGTGGCGAGCATCTTCGAGACCTCGACATGCACCTTGGTCACCAGCGGGCAGGTGGCGTCGAACACGTTCAGGCCGCGCGCCTCGGCCTCGCGCCGTACCAACTGCGGCACGCCGTGCGCGCTGAAGATCACCGTGCTTCCGGCGGGAACCTCGTCCAGCTCCTCTACGAAGACCGCCCCTTTGGCGCGCAGGTCCTCGACCACCGTGCGGTTGTGCACGATCTCGTGGCGCACGTAGATCGGCGCGCCGTAGCGCGCGAGCGCGCGCTCGACGATCTCGATCGCGCGCTCGACGCCGGCACAAAAGCCGCGCGGATTGGCCAGGATCACTTCCATACGCGCAATTCTGCACCTTTTGAGCGCCGCCGGCGCCTCAGCCGCGCGCGCGCTCGCCGTCGCGATGCAGGAATCCCTCGAGGATCACCAGCCCGGCGCCGAGCGTGATGCCGCTGTCGGCCATGTTGAACGCCGGCCAGTGCCAGCCGAACGCGTGCAGGTCGACGAAATCGACCACGTGGCCGTAGAGCAGCCGGTCGACCAGGTTGCCGAGCGCGCCGCCGAGGATCAGAGCAAGCCCGGTGCACAGCAGCCGCCGTCCGGGCGAACGCAGGATGAGCCAGGATACGACCAGTGCGGCGCCGAGCGCGATCGCCGCGAACAGCAGCGTCTGCCAGCCCGACGCGTCGGCGAGGAAGCTGAACGCCGCGCCGCGGTTGAAGACGAGCACCAGATTGAAAAAGCCGGTGACTTCGAGCCGCTCGCCCGGCGCCAGCGCCTCGAGTGCCACGATCTTGCTGAGACGGTCGGCGATCATCACTGCCGCCGCGAGCACGAACCACGCCGCCGCCCTAGGCATAGCGGCGCACCTCGCCCTCCCCGGTGAGGTTCTGCACGCAGCGTGCGCAGAGCTGCGCGTGCGCAGCGTCGGCGCCGACCTCGGCGCGGTAATGCCAGCAGCGCTCGCACTTGGCATGCAAGCTGGGGCGCACCTCGACCGCCGCGTCGTCGTCGCCCGCCGCCGCGCCGGGATGCACGCGCGCCGCGGAAGTCAGCAGCACGAAGCGCAGATCGTCGTCCAGGCTCGCGAGCAGCGCACGATCCGGCTCGGCGACGCGGAAGTCGATCTCGGCCTGCAGCGACGAGCCCACCTTGCCTTCCGCACGCAGCGCCTCGATCCGTTTGCGCACCGGCATGCGCAGCGCGCGCAGACGCGCCCAGCGCTCGAGCAGCATGCCGGCATCGCGCGGCGCAGGCAACGCGTGCAGCGTCTCGTAGAACACGCTGGCCTCGGCATCGCGCGCAAGCACCTGCCAGGCTTCCTCGGCGGTGAACGAGAGGATCGGCGCCATCAGGCGCACCAGGCTCGACGTGACATGCCACAGAGCGGTCTGCGCCGAGCGCCGCGCCGCCGAGCGCGGCGCGCAGGTGTAGAGCCGGTCCTTGAGGATGTCGAGGTAGAACGCGCCGAGGTCCTCCGAACAGAAGCTCTGCAGCCTCTGCGCGACGAGGTGGAAGGCGTAACGCGAATAGTCTGCCGCCGCCTCGTCCTGCAACCGCGCGGTGAGCGCAAGCGCGTAGCGGTCGATCTCGACCATGTCCTCGAGCGGCACCGAGTCGCGCGCCGGGTCGAAATCCGCAATGTTGGCGAGCAGAAAGCGCAGCGTGTTGCGGATGCGGCGGTAGCTTTCGACCACGCGCTTGAGGATCTCGTCCGAGATCGAAAGCTCGCCCGAGGTGTCGGTGCTCGCCACCCACAGGCGCAGGATCTCGGCACCGAGCGTTCCGGCGATCTCCTGCGGCGCGATGGTGTTGCCGAGCGACTTCGACATCTTGCGGCCTTCGCCGTCGACGGTGAAGCCGTGCGTGAGCAGCGCCTTGTACGGCGGCGCGCCGTTCATCATGCACGACACCAGCAGCGAGCTGTGGAACCAGCCGCGGTGCTGATCCGATCCTTCCAGATACATGTCGGCGGGAAAACCGAGCTCGGCGTGCGAGCCGCGCAGCACGGTCTGGTGCGTAGAACCCGAGTCGAACCACACGTCGAGCGTGTCCTTCACCTTCTCGTAATGCGTCGCGTCCGCGCCGAGCAGCTCGCGCGGATCGAGCGTCTGCCAGGCTTCGATGCCGCCCGCCTCGACGCGCTTGGCCACCGCCTCGAGCAGCTCGAGCGTGTCCGGATGCAGCGCGCCGGTTTCGCGATGCACGAAAAACGGCATCGGCGTACCCCACTGGCGCTGGCGCGAGAGCGTCCAGTCGGGCCGGCTGGCGATCATGCCGTGCAGCCGCGCCTTGCCCCACGACGGAAAAAACTCGGTCGCTTCGATTCCGCGCAGCGCGGTCGCTCGCAGGGTTTCGGCCGGCTTCACCCCTTGCCAGCCGGGCACTGCGTCCATGCCGGCAAACCACTGTACCGTCGCGCGCAGGATCACCGGGGTCTTGTGGCGCCAGCAGTGCATGTAGCTGTGCACGTAATCCTCGCGCGCGAACAGCCGCCCGCGGCGCTCGAGCTCGGCGACAATTTCGAGGTTCGCGTCCCAGATCATCAGGTCGCCGAACAGCGGCAGCGATGCGGCGAAGCGCCCGTCGCTCTGCACCGGGGTCAGGATGTCCTCGTCCTTCATGCCGTAGCGCCGGCAGGACTCGAAGTCCTCGACGCCGTAGGCCGGCGCCGAGTGCACGATCCCGGTACCGGTGTCGAGCGTCACATACTCGCCCAGCAGGACCGGCGCGTCGCGCTCGTAGAGCGGATGGCGAAACACGATGCCCTCGAGCGCAGCACCTTTGCAGGTGGCGCGCGTCCTGCCCTCGAGCTTGTATCGTTCCAGGCAGGCCTGCCGAAGATCGCTGGCGAGTATCAGCGCGCCGCGTTCCGTTTCCACCAGCGCGTACTGGATCTCCGGATGCACGTTCAGCGCCTGGTTGGCCGGGATCGTCCAGGGCGTCGTCGTCCAGATCACCGCGAAAACGGCTTCGCGAGGCGGCGCATCCAGTGCAAAGGCGCGCATCAGCTTTTCCCGCTCCGCATCCGCCAGCGGGAATCCGATGTCGATCGCGACGTCCCTGCGGTCCTCGTATTCGACCTCGGCCTCGGCGAGCGCGGAGCCGCAGTCGAAGCACCAGTTCACCGGTTTCAGCCCGCGGTAGACGTAGCCCTTGGCGAGCAGCACGCCGAGCGCGCGGATCTCGTCGGCCTCGTTCGCGGGCGCCATGGTGAGGTAGGGACGATCCCAGTCGCCGAGCACGCCGAGGCGCCGGAAGTCGGCCTTCTGGCGCACGATCTGATCGATCGCGTAGGCGCGGCACAGGCGCTGCGTCTCCTCGACGGCGAGGTGCTTGCCGTACTGCTTTTCGATCTGCACCTCGATCGGCATGCCGTGGCAGTCCCAGCCCGGCACGTAGGGCGCATCGAACCCGGCGAGCGACTTCGACTTGACCACCATGTCCTTGAGGATCTTGTTGACCGCGGTGCCGAGGTGGATGTCGCCGTTCGCGTACGGCGGGCCGTCGTGCAGAACGAATTTCGGCCGGCCCTGGGCGAGCTTCCGCAGCCGTGCGTAGACGCCCTTGTCCTGCCATTCCTTGACGCGCTGCGGCTCGCGCTTGGCGAGATCGCCGCGCATCGGGAACGGCGTATCGGGCAGATTGAGTGTCTTCTTGTAGTCAGCCATGCGTCGTCACGAAGTGTTCCTTGGCCTGCGCCACGTCCTGCGCGATCGCCGCGCGCAGCTCGGCAAGATCGGCGTACTTCTTTTCATCGCGCAGGCGCGCGAGAAAGCGCACCCGGAGGTGCCGCCCGTAGAGCGCCTCGGTGACCTCGAACAGGTGCACTTCGAGCAGCGGCGTCGGTACCGTGTTCACCGTAGGCCGCCGGCCGATGCTCGCCACTCCGGGCTGCCAGCGCCCCGGGCTTGCGGCGTCGGCGCCCTGCGCCTCGACCACGTAGATGCCGGCGAGCGGCGCGCGCCGCGGCAGCGCGATGTTCGCGGTGGGAAAGCCGAGGCTGCGGCCAAGCTTGGCGCCATGCAGCACGCGCCCCGAGATCGCGTAGGGTCGTCCCAGCAGGCGCGCGGCGCCCGCCAGGTCTGCGCGCTCGAGCGCCTCGCGCACGCGCGAGCTCGAGATGCGGCCCTCGGCATCGGACACCTCCGGCATCGCCTCGAGCTCGAAGCGGCGCGCGCGCGCGGCGTCTTCCAGCATCGCGAAATCGCCACGCCGCCCTGCGCCGAAGCGGAAGTCGCGCCCGACCAGCAGCCAGGCGACCTGCAGGCGCCCGCACAGGCTGTCGGCGATGAAATGTTCCGCCGATATGGCGGCGAATCGCGCGTTGAAGCGCGCGATATGCGCCCGGTCGAGGCCCGCTGCGGAAAACAGCTCGAGCTTCTCGCGCAGACGCGAGACGCGCGGCGGCGGCTCCGCGCCGCGCGCCTGGGCGAAGTGTTCGCGCGGCAGCGGCTCGAAGGTGAGCACGCCCGCTGCGAGACCCTTGCGTCGCGCGACCGTCACCACGCGCGAGAGCATGGCCTGGTGGCCGAGATGCACGCCGTCGAAGTTTCCGATCGTCCACGCACCCGGCCCGCGGCCCGGCTGCGCTGTGCCGTGCGTGACCACCATGGGGTAAGCCCAAAATGCTGAATTATAGTGACTTTGCTGCAGCGCGGAGGCGGGCCGCCACGGTGGGCCCGGCGCGTCGGCGGCGGGCGCGGGCGATCAGTTCATGCGCGCGCACTGCGCGCGCAGCGCCATCACATGCATGCGCATTTCCTCGCAGTCCGGCGCGTCCGGCTCGCGCTCGACGTACGACGCGAGGTCCGCGAGCGCCGGCTGCCAGCACTCCATGCGCTGGTAGATCAGGCCGCGCTCGCGCAGCTCGGTGCTCGCCTCGGGCGTCACCACCAGGATCCGGTTGAGCACGGCGAGCAACTGCGCGGTCTCGTCTGCGTCGCGGTAGATCGTCTTCAGGTTGCGCAGCATCCGCGCCAGGATCTGGCGATGGCTCGCGGGCTCGAGGAACTGCTCGAGCGGCAGCGCCTCGATCGCCACGCCGCCGGTCGCGGCCTTCGGCACGACGCGCGCCAGGCGCTCGCGCAGGTCGTCCTCGGACTGCGGCGTGCCGCCGGAGAACGGATCGAGCACCAGCACGCCGCCGCGCAGCCGCAGGCGAACCAGGAAATGCCCGGGGAACGACACGCCTTCGAGCGGCAGACCGATGCGCCGCCCGACCTCGATGTACAGGATCGAAAGGCTGATCGGAATGCCGATGCGCCGATCGATGACCTCGTTCAGGTAGCTGTTGCGCGGGTCGTAATACGCCTCGACGTTGCCCGTGAAGCCCAGCTCGCCGAACAGAAACTCGTTCAGCGCGATCACCTTGTCCTCGACGCGGCGATCAGAGCTCTGCGCGCGCAGCTGCAGGCCGAAGCGCTCGAGCGCGCCGAGGTAATGCGCCACGTCGAGCTCGGGATAGGCGTCGCGCGCGATCATCAGGCAGGCGCGCGCGAGCTCGATGCGGGCATCGGCCTGCGCCATCAGCGCGCGGAACGGCTCGAGCGCGTCCTGCGCGCGCTGCGACTCGGCGTTTATTGCGCCACTCGCCATCACTCGGTGCCCTGTCGCGCGAAGTCCCTCATGCGCACCCCCATCGCGAGGAGACTGCCACCGTACACCGCGACACCGAGCAGCACCAGCCCTGCCAGGGCGGGGGCCTTTTTCAACCCCGTGGCCTGCAGCCACCACTGCGCCTCCCCGACGGCGAAGTGCAGCGCGAGCCCCATCAGGCACACGCTCGCCAGCAGGCGTGCGAGAAAGCGCGTCCAGCCGGGCTGCGCGCGGTAGATGCCCTGCTTTCGCAGCATGCGGAACAGCAGCGCCGCGTTCAGGCAGGCGCCGAGCCCGATCGCCAGCGCGAGCCCGGCGTGCTTGAGCGGGACGATCAAGGCGAGATTCATCGCCTGCGTGGCGACGAGCGTCAGCACCGCGATTCGCACCGGCGTGGCGATGTTCTGTCGCGCATAGAAACCGGGCGCCAGGATCTTCACCAGGATGATGCCGACCAGCCCCACGCTGTAGGCCACCAGCGCCTGGCGCGTCATCCAGGCGTCCTCGGCGCTGAAGCGCCCATAGTGGAACAGCGTCGCGATCAGCGGCAGCGCGATCACGGCGAGCGCCGTCGCGGCGGGTATTGCCAGCAGCAGGCTCACGCGCAACCCCCAGTCGAGCAGCCGCGCAGTGGTCTCGGCGTCGGTCTGCGCATGCGCCTGCGAAAGGCTCGGCAGCAGGATCGTGCCGAGCGCGACGCCGAGCACGCCCGCCGGAAATTCCATCAAGCGGTCGGCGTAGTACAGCCAGGACACGCTGCCCGAAACGAGGAAGGACGCGAAGATGGTGTTGATGAGCAGCGAGATCTGGGCGACCGAAACGCCGAACACCGCCGGCGCCATCAGCTTGAAGATGCGTATCACGCCCGGATGACGCAGCTGCAGGCGCCAGCGCGGCAGCAGGCCGAGGCGGCCCAGGAACGGCAGCTGGAAGGCCAGCTGCAGCACGCCGCCCGCGAAGACCGCCCAGGCGAGCGCCAGCACCGGCGGATCGAAGTGCTCGGCGAAGAACGCTGCCGCAACGATGAACGAGACGTTCAGCAGCGCCGGCGTGAGCGCGGGCACCGCGAAGCGGCTCCAGCTGTTCAGAATCCCCGCCGCGAGCGCAACCAGCGAGATGAACAGGATGTACGGAAAGGTGATGCGCAGCAGCGCCACGGTGAGCGCAAACTTCTCGGGCTCGTCGGCGAAGCCGGGCGCGGAGATGTGCACGATCAGCGGCGCGGCCGCAACGCCGAGCGCCGCGGCCAGCACCAGGGCGACGAACAGCAGGCTTGCCACGCAATCGAGCAGCGTGCGCGTATCCTCGGCCGACTGGCGCGCCCGGTACTCGCCCAGCACCGGGACGAAGGCCTGCGAGAAAGCACCCTCGGCGAACAGCCGCCGCAGCAGGTTCGGGATGCGGAAGGCGACGAAGAATGCGTCCGTGGCGAGGCCCGCGCCGAACACGCGCGCGATCAGCAGGTCGCGCACGAAGCCGAGCACGCGGCTCACCAGTGTCATGCTGCTCACCGTGCCGAGCGCGCGCAGCAGGTTCATCGCGCGGGCCATCCCGGCAGCGCGCTGCAAAGGCCCCGCAGGCAGGGATTTTCCTTGCGCGGCAGGCAGTTGGACATTAAAATGCCCGCTTTTTTCAAGCCACCCGCTTTTTTCAAGCGACCCGCTTTTTTCAAGCCACCCGCTTTTTTCAAGCCAAGCCCTTTTTTCGGAGCAGCCCGAACCCCATGGCCAACACCGCTTCCGCGCGCAAGCGCGCCCGTCAGGCCGATGTGCGGCGCGCGCACAACATGAGCCTGCGCACCGCGGCGCGCAGCGCGATCAAGAACGTCGAGAAAGCGATCCTCGCCGGCGACAAGGCCGCTGCCGAGGCAGCACTGTCGCGCAACACCCGCACCATTGATCGCGTCGCGGCGAAAGGCGTCCTGCATCGCAACGCCGCCAACCGCCACAAGAGCCGTCTCACCCGGGCCATCAAGGCCATGCAGTAGCACGCGCGTCGCGCTGGCACGCGGCGCGACGGCCGCAGGCGGGAACATCGGCCGATTATAGCGACGCAATCTGGCAGCCCCGGGCGCAAACGGGGACGCGCCCGGGCGAAGCCGGGCGCTCAGCATGGCGCGCTGCGGGTCGATCGTGCGCAGGCGCAGGAAGCCTGTGCTAGCATTCAGCGAACGGCGGCGCGGGCCGCCGTTTTGCATTCTGGGAGGTGCCTGCAATGTCCCATGTGATGAACACCTACGCCCGCCAGCCGGTCGCCTTCGTACGCGGCGAGGGTGTATGGCTCTGGGACGAGGCGGGCAAGCGCTATCTCGACGCCCTCGCCGGCATCGCCGTCAGCACGCTCGGGCACGCGCACCCCGTGCTGACGCGCGCGATCGCCGAGCAGGCCGGCAGGATCATCCACAGCTCGAACCTGTTCCGCATTCCGCTGCAGGAGCGCGCGGCCGACCTGCTCGCCGGGATCACCGGGCTGGACGAAGTGTTCTTCTGCAACTCGGGCTGCGAAGCGAACGAGGCGGCGATCAAGCTGGCGCGCCTCTACGGCCATCAGCGCGGCGTGGCCGCGCCGCACGTGATCGTGATGGAGAACGCGTTTCACGGCCGCACCATCGCGACCCTGTCGGCGACCGGCAGCCGCAAGGTGCAGGCAGGCTTCGAGCCGCTGGTGCCGGGCTTCGTGCGCGTGCCGCTGAACGACATCGACACGGTGCGCGCAATCGCCGAACGCGACGCGAGCGTGGTCGCGGTGATGATCGAGCCGATCCAGGGCGAGGGCGGCATCAACGTCTCGCGCCTCGAATACCTGCGCGCGCTGCACGCGCTGTGCCAGGAAAAGGAGTGGCTGTTCATCTCGGACGAGGTGCAGTGCGGGCTCGGGCGCACCGGCAAGTGGTTCGTCTACCAGCACGCGGGATTCATGCCCGACGTGGTGCCGCTCGCCAAGGGCCTCGCCGGCGGCGTGCCGGTCGGCGCCTGCGTCACCGGCGGCCGCGCCAGGGGTCTGTTCAAGCCGGGACACCACGGCTCCACCTTCGGCGGCAATCCGCTCGCCATGGCTGCGCTGGTCGCGACGCTCGAGACCATGCAGCGTGACGACCTGCTCGGCAATGCCGAGCGCGTGGGGCGCGTGATCCGCGACGCTCTGGTGACGGGGCTTGCGGGACTCGACGCGGTGCGCGAGATCCGCGGCATGGGACTGATGCTCGGCGTAGAGCTCGACCGGCCCTGCGGCGAGATCGTAGGCCGCGCGCTCGCTGCCGGACTGATCGTCAATGTGACCAACGACAAGGTCGTGCGGCTGCTGCCGCCGCTCGTCATGAGCGAGGCCGAGGGACGCATGGTCGTCGAGCGCCTGGTGCCGGTCATCCGTGCGTTCCTCACGCAGGCCGGAGCTGCGCCGAGCGCCGCCGCGCGCTAGAGGGCGTCCGCAGTGGACGCACGCCACTATCTTCAGTTCAAGGACTTTTCGCGCGACGACTACGCGCAGCTGTTCGAGCGCACGCGCTGGATCAAGGAGCGCTTCAAGCGCTACGAGCGCTACTGGCCGCTGGCCGACCGCACGCTGGCGATGATCTTCGAGAAGCAGTCCACGCGCACGCGCCTGTCGTTCGAGGCCGGCATGCACCAGCTCGGGGGCAGCGCGATCTTTCTCAGCACGCGCGACTCGCAGCTCGGCCGCGGGGAGCCGGTCGAGGATTCGGCGCGGGTCATCTCGCGCATGTGCGACGTGGTCATGATCCGGACCTTCGAGCAGGCGGTCGTCGAGCGCTTCGCCGCGCATTCGCGCGTGCCGGTGATCAACGGCCTGACGAACGAGTACCACCCCTGCCAGATCCTCGCCGACGTCTATACCTTCATCGAGCAGCGCGGCGAGCTGCGCGGCCGCACGGTCGCCTGGATCGGCGATTCGAACAACATGTGCAACACCTGGCTGCAGGCGGCGGAGGTGCTCGACTTCACGGTGCACGTCTCCACCCCGCCGGGCTACGAGGTCGACCCCGGGCGCGCCGGCCTGCGCGGCACCGCGCATTACAGGCAGTTCGGCGATCCGCTCGAGGCGGTGCGCGGGGCCGATCTGGTGACCACCGACGTCTGGACGAGCATGGGTTTCGAGGCCGAGGACACGGCGCGGCGCGCCGCGTTCCAGGACTGGCAGGTAGACGCCGAGATGATGCGGGCGGCGAAGCCGGACGCGCTGTTCATGCACTGCCTGCCCGCGCACCGCGGCGAGGAGGTCGCCGCCGATGTCATCGACGGCCCGCAGAGCGTGGTCTGGGACGAGGCGGAAAACCGCCTGCACGCGCAAAAGGCGCTGCTCGAGTTTTTGCTGAACGCGGTGCAGGCGCCGTGAGCCGGCGCGCGCCCGCAGCCCGATCATGCTAGGACTGCGCACATGAAAAAGCCGATGAAGGTCAACAAGGTCGTTCTCGCCTACTCGGGCGGACTCGACACCTCGGTCATCCTGAAATGGCTGCAGGACCGCTACGGCTGCGAAGTGGTGACCTTCACCGCGGACATCGGCCAGGGCGGCGAGGTCGAGCCGGCGCGCAAGAAGGCGCTCGCGCTCGGCATCCCGCGCAGGAACATTTTCATCGAGGACCTGAAGGAAGAGTTCGTGCGCGACTTCGTGTTTCCCATGTTCCGGGCGAACACGGTCTACGAGGGCGAGTACCTGCTCGGCACCTCGATCGCGCGGCCGCTGATCGCCAAGCGCATGGTCGAGATCGCGCGACAGACCGGCGCCGACGCCGTCGCTCACGGCGCCACCGGCAAGGGCAACGACCAGGTGCGCTTCGAGCTCGGCGCCTACGCGCTGATGCCGGAGGTGAGAATCATCGCGCCCTGGCGCGAATGGGACCTCCTGTCGCGCGAGAAGTTGCTGCGCTACGCCGATCGGCACGGGATTCCGGTCGATTTCAAGAAGCGCAAGGGCAGCGCGCCGTACTCGATGGACGCAAACCTGTTGCATATCTCCTACGAGGGCGGCATCCTCGAGGATCCGGACTTCGAGCCCGAGGAATCGATGTGGCGCATCACCGTTTCGCCGCAGCGCGCACCGAGCCGTCCCGAACAGGTCTCGCTCGAATACCGCCACGGCGACATCGTCGCGGTAAACGGCAAGCGCCTGTCGGCGGCGCGCGTGCTCGAGACGCTGAATCGCCTGGGCGGCCGGCACGGCATCGGGCGGCTCGACATCGTCGAGAACCGCTACGTCGGCATGAAGAGCCGGGGCTGCTACGAAACGCCGGGCGGCACCATCATGCTCAAGGCGCACCGGGCGATCGAATCGATCACCCTGGATCGCGAGGTGCTCGCGCTGAAGGACGATCTCATGCCGCGCTACGCACGGCTGATCTATAACGGCTACTGGTTCAGCCCGGAGCGGCAGCTGCTGCAAAGCCTCATCGACGCGTCGCAGGCGCCTGTAAACGGCCGGGTGCGGCTCAAGCTCTACAAGGGCGCTGTGACGGTCACGGGGCGCAGCTCGGCGACGGATTCGCTCTTTGACCCTGCGATCGCGACCTTCGAGGACGACGCCGGCGCCTACGACCAGGGCGACGCGACGGGCTTCATCCGGCTGAACGCGCTGCGCATGCGCATCGCCGCCAAGCGGCGGCGCGGCAAGAAGGCGCGGGCATGATTGCGCGCGCACGCTCGGCGCTCGCCGTGCTTCTGCTCGCGGCCGCCCCGGCGCTCGCCGCGCCGTTCGCAGTGCAGCTCGGCGACATCCGCATCGTGCTCGACACGCCGCCGGGCTTCTCCGACGCCGCCGGAACCGGCTCGCCGCGCGTGCTCGAGCTGGCCGAGACGCTCACTTCGGCGTCCAACCGGATCCTGCTATTCGGCATCACCGACGCGGACTTCCGCCGCTTTTCGGTCGGCGACACGCCCGAGATGCGCCGCTACCTGATCGCGGTCACGCCGATCGCGCACGAGCGCTACTACGTATCGACGAAGGATTTCGAGCGCTATGTAGCCGACGTCACCCGCGGCCTCGGCAAGCCGCCCGAGATCAGCGATTACCGCAAGCACCTTCAGGGCGTGCCGGAAGGCCAGCCCCAGCTGCTCGCCGAGCTGCGCCGCGAGCCGGCGCTGCTCTCGTTGATGCAGGGCGCCCGGCTCGCGCCGATCGAAACGCAGCACATCTGGCAGCCGTCCAGGCCGGATCGCCTGCTGCTGTCGACGACCACGCTGCTGCTGCTGCGCCAGCGCGCGCTCAGCCTGTCGATCTACACCGGTTACGACAGCCAGGAGGACCTCGACTGGCTGGCGTACACCACCAAACGCTGGGTCGAGGACCTGCAGCGGCTGAACGAGCGCTAGAGGAGGTCTGCTCAGAGGCGCTCCGCCCCCTCGGGAACCCCCGACTCCGGACGAACCGCTGATCGAGTCGTAGACCTGGCCAGAGTTTCCCTGCCGAGGTCGAGACCGGGCGGACGCTGCCGCGCCTTTGCGGCAGATCAACATCGCGCGACCCTCAGGCCATAGTCTGGATCACATGGAACAGCTGCAAGCCGATGTCGCAGCCATCGGCGTGGTCCAGCGAGTCTCCGGGCCGATCGTCGATATCGCCTGCAGCGGGGCTTTGCCCGGCATGCACGACGCGCTGCGGGTCGATCTCGACGGCCGCGCCTGCGTACTCGAAGTGCGCCATCATCTCGATGCCAGTCATCTGCGTGCCGTCGCGCTGCACGCCACCGCCGGGCTGCGCCGCGGCAGCGCGGTATACGGCACCGGCGGGCCGCTCAGAGTGCCGGTCACGCAGGACTGCCTCGGCCGGGTGCTCGATGTCTTCGGCGCGCCGCTCGACGGCGGGCCGGCGCTGCCGCGCGAGACGCTGCGCGCGGTGTCGGCGCCACCGGCACCGATCGCCGAGGTCAAGGGCCCGGAGGCGATACTCGAGACCGGCATCAAGGTGATCGACCTGCTCTGCCCGTTCGTGCAGGGCGGCAAGACCGGGCTGTTCGGCGGCGCCGGCGTCGGCAAGACGGTGCTGATCATGGAGTTCATGCACGCGATCGCGGCGCTGCACCAGGGGGTATCGGTGTTCGCGGGGGTCGGCGAGCGGATCCGCGAGGCGCACGAGCTGTGGAAGGAGATGCAGGCCGCGGGGGTACTGCCGAGCACCGTGCTGGTGTTCGGCCAGATGGACGAGTCGCCCGGGGTGCGCTTCCGCGCCGGCGCGACCGCGCTCACCTACGCCGAGTACCTGCGCGACACCCTCGGCAAGGAAGTTCTGGTGCTGATGGACAACGTGTTCCGCTTCGTGCAGGCCGGCAGCGAGATTTCCGGGCTGCTGGGACGCATGCCGGCCACCGTCGGCTACCAGCCGACGCTGCTGACCGAGGTCGCCGACCTGGAGGAACGCATCGCCTCGACGCGCACCGGTACCATCACCGCGGTGCAGGCGGTGTACGTGCCCGCCGACGACATGACCGACCCGGCGGTGAGCGCGATTCTGGCGCACCTCGACACGCTCGTGATCCTGTCGCGCGAGCAGGCCGGGCGCGGCATCTACCCGGCCGTCGACCCGCTCGCATCGCAGAGCCATCTGCTCGACCGGCGCGTCGTCGGCGACCGGCATTACGAGGTCGCGGGCGAGGTGCGCGGGCATCTCGCGCGCTACCAGGAACTGCAGGACATCATTGCGATGCTCGGCATGGAGGCGCTCTCGGAAGAGGACCGGCAGGTCGTGCTGCGCGCGCGCCGTCTGCAGCGCTACCTCAGCCAGCCGTTCCACGTCGTGGCCGAGCACACCGGGCTTCCCGGGGTGTCGGTGCCGCTCGAGCAGACGCTCGCCGACTGCGAGGCCTTCCTGCGCGGCGACCACGACACGACGCCCGAGGACAGGTGCTATATGCGCGGCGCGATGTCATGACGCCGTTCACACTGCACCTGCAGTCGGCCACCCAGACCGTGCGCATGGACGACGTCGAAAGCTTCACGGCGAAGGATGCCTCGGGCGCGTTCGGCCTGCTGGCGCGCCACGAGCGTGCGATGACGGTACTTGGGCCGGGTCTGGCGCGCGTGCGCGGCTCGGGCGGCACCTGGCATTACGTCGCGCTGCCCGGCGGGCTGGCCTATTTCGCAGACGGTGCGCTGTTCGTGTGCACGCGCCGCTTCGTGCTCGGCGACGACTATCGCACGGTGTCCGCGGCGCTGGCGCAGACGCTGCTCGCCGAAGAGCAGGCGCTGAACAGCCTGAAGCAGAGCGTGAACCGCCTGGAACACGAAATGATGCGCCGTCTGTGGCGCCTGAGCTGGCGTGAGGGTTGAAATCATGCCCGACGACGGCGACAAGCAGCTGCGCGAGGCGGTCGAAGACGACGCCGGGCGGCTGCAGCGCGCCGAGCGCGAGCGCTCGCGACTGATCGCGCAGACCGTGTACCTGGGCAGCCTCGCGCTGATGTTCGTCGTGCCGGTGGTCGCCGGCGCCTACCTCGGACGATGGATCGATGGCCTGTTCGCGGGCTATTCGATCCGCTTCACCATCAGTCTGATCGTGCTCGGCGTGGCGATCGGCGCCGTCAACGTCTACCTGTTCGTGCGGGAGCGGCGCTGATGGAAAGCGGCGGCGCACTGTTTCACCTCGGGCCGCTCGGCATCAGCGTCACGGTGGTCACCACCTGGGGCATCATGCTCGCGCTCGGCCTGTTCAGCGCGCTGACCACGCGACGGCTGCGCGACGATCCGGGCAAGCTGCAGAGTGCACTCGAGGGCGCAGTGTTGGCGCTCGAGGCGGCGATCGCGGCGGTGTTCCCGCAGCGCCCGAGGATGCTGTTGCCGTTCGTCGGCACGCTGTGGGTGTTTCTGGTCGCAGCGAATCTGCTCGGCATCGTTCCGGGGCTGCACTCGCCGACCCGCGACCTGTCGCTCACCGCGGCGCTCGCAATCCTGGTGTTCCTCTCGGTGCACTGGTACGGCATCCGTGCCGACGGGCTGCGCAACTACCTGCGCCACTACCTGTCGCCCAACCCGATCATGTTCCCGTTTCACGTCATGAGTGAGCTTTCGCGCACCGTCGCGCTCGCGGTGCGCCTGTTCGGCAACATGGCGAGCCTGGAAATGGCGGCACTGATGGTGCTGCTGCTGGCCGGGTTCCTGGTCCCGGTGCCGGTGCTGCTGCTGCACGTGATCGAGGCGCTGGTGCAGGCCTACATCTTCGGCATGCTCGCGCTGGTGTACATCGCGGGCGGCGTCCAATCCCAGGCGCTCACCAAGGAAAAAAAGGAGTCCCAAACATGACCGCAACCGGATGGCTCGTCATCGTCTCCAGCGCCGCAGCGCTGCTCGCGATTGCGATCGGCGTGATCGGACCGGCAATCGCGATGGGGCGCGCGATCTCGCAGGCGCTCGATGCGCTCGCGCGCCAGCCCGAGCTCGAGAACTCGATCACCCGCACGCTGTTCATCGGCCTGGCGATGATCGAGTCGCTCGCGATCTACGTGCTGGTGATCGTGCTGATCGTGCTGTTCCGCAATCCCCTGCTCGAATACCTGCTGAAGTGACGCCATGCAAATCGACCTGACCAGCTTCGTCCTCGAGCTGATCAACTTCGCGGTGCTGGTGTGGATCCTGCACCGGTTCCTGTACAGGCCCGTGCTGGCGGCGATCGACCGGCGCCGTGCCACGGTCGAACGCGCGCTCGCGGAGGCCCAGGGGGCGCGCGAGCAGGCCGCGGCGCTGAAGTCCCAGGTCGAGGCGCGGCTCGCGAGCTGGGAGCGAGAGCGCGCCGAGGCCAAGGGCAAGCTCGCCGCCGAACTCGCGGCACGGCGCGACAGGGGGTTGGCCGAGGCCGCGCGCGCCGCCGAGCAGGAGCGCGCCCGGCTCGCTGCGCTGCAGGCCAAGCAGGATCGCGAACGACGGCGCGCCGACGAGCAGCGGGCGCTCGACCAGGCCGCGGCGTTCGCTGCGCGCCTGCTCGAGCGAATCGCCGATCCGGCGCTCGACGCACGCCTGGTCGAGCTGCTGGCGGAAGATCTCGCCGCGCTGCCCGAGGACCGGCTGCAGACGCTCGCCGAGGCCGCGCGCACCGTCGACGGGCACGTCACGGTGCATAGCGCACGCCCGCTGCCGGACGCGGTGCGCGCGCGCCTCGAGCAGGCGCTGTCCAAGCAGCTCGGCGTCGCGTGCCGCGCGCAGTTTTCCGTAGACGCAGCGCTGCTCGGCGGCGTGCGCGTGGCGCTGGGGTCCTGGCTGCTGCAGGCCGACCTGAGCGACGAGCTGCGCTTTTTTTCCGCAGGGGCGCGCGGTGCCCGCTGAGTCCGCAACGGCATCGGTGATCGAGCGCAGCGCAGCGCGGGTACAGGGCTATCGCTTCGCGCTGCGCGTGGCCGAGCGCGGTCGCGTGCTTTCGGTCGGCGACGGCGTGGTCTGGATCGACGGCCTGCCCTCCGCAGCGATGGACGAACTGGTGCGCACCGACGATGGCAGCACCGCGCTGGTGTTTCATCTCGGGCACTCGCGCATCGGCGCGATCCTGCTCGAGCAGGCGCCCGGGCTGTGCGCCGGCGCCTCGGCGACATTGACCGGCGAGCGCCTTGCGCTCGGGGTCGGCGACGAATTGCGCGGGCGCGTGCTCGATCCGCTCGGCATGCCGCTCGACGGCGGTGCAATGCCGCACTGCGCGACCCGGCGAGCGCTAGACGGGCCTTCGCCGCCGATCCTGGCGCGCGAGTTCGTCAACCACCCGCTGTACACCGGAAACAAGATCGCCGACACCATGATCCCGATCGGCCGCGGACAGCGCCAGCTCCTGATCGGCGACAACGGCACCGGCAAGACGACGTTCGCCCTCGACGTGGTGCTCAACCAGAAGGGGCGCGAAGTGGGCTGCGTGTACGTCCTGATCGGGCAGAAGCGCTCGACGGTCGCGTTTGTGATCGACACGCTGCGCCGCTTCGGGGCGCTGGCGTACACCACGCTGGTGGTCGCCGAGGCCACCGCCCCGCCCGGGCTCAAGTACCTCGCGCCGTACGCCGGCTGCGCGATCGCCGAAGCCTGGATGGAAGCGGGCCGGCCCGCCCTGGTCGTGTACGACGACCTGTCGACCCACGCGCGCATCTACCGCGAGCTGTCGCTGCTGCTGCGCCGCCCGCCGGGGCGCGAGGCCTATCCGGGCGACGTCTTCTACCTGCACGCCCGGCTGCTCGAGCGCTCGACCAGCCTCGCCGCGGCGCACGGCGGCGGCAGCATGACCGCGCTGCCGATCGTAGAGACCGAGCAGGGCGAGATCGCGGCCTACATCCCGACCAACCTGATCTCGATCACCGACGGTCAGGTCTACTTCGACCGCCAGCTGTTCGCGTCCGGCGTGCTGCCGGCGATCGATGTGCGACGCTCGGTTTCGCGCATCGGCGGCAAGGCACAGCCCGAGGCCATCAAGCACGAGGCGGCGCGCATGAAGCTCGATTACCTGCAGTTCCTCGAGCTGGAGACGTTCTCGCGCTTCGGCTCGAGGCTGGAAGCAGGATTGCGCGCGCGCCTGGCGCGTGGCCGGCTGCTGCGCAACGTGCTCAAGCAGGAGCCGCTCAGTCCGCTCGCCCCCGAGTACCACCTGGCGTGGATGATCGCGTTCAACGACGGCCGCCTGGACGGCATGGAGCAGGGTGTGCTGCGCCAGGCGCTGCGGCGGCTGCTCGAGGGCGCCGCGCAGGGTGCGCTCGGACTCGCCGACCGGCGCGAGACCTGGAGCGCCGCGGTCGCCGACTGGCTCGCGACGAGCGCAGCAGAGGCGACGCGATCCGAGCCATGAGCCGCCGCCACAGGATCGAGGCCCGGCTCGACGCCTACGCCGATGTGCGCACGATCCTCTCGGCGATGAAGAACATCGCCCTGACCGAGCTGCGCAAGCTGGGCGGCCACGTAGAGCACCAGCACCGCGCCATGGCGACGATCGAGCGTGCAGCCCAGGACTTCGTGCGCTTCTACGCACCCCCCGGTGCGGCGGCGCAGGCGCCGGGCGTGTGCATCGTCGTCGGCTCGGAGCGCGGCTTCTGCGGCGAGTTCAACGAGGCGCTGGCGCAGGCCGCGCGCGCACGGCGCGAGCGCCTGCTGGTGGTCGGCACGCGCCTGGCCGAGCGACTGGGCGAGGCGATCGCGGCGGACGTCCTGCCGGGGGCGAGTGTCGCCGAAGAACTGCCCGCCGTGCTGGAGCGGGTGGCGGCCTGGCTGGAGCACGCGCAGCGCGCCGCAGCCGCGGCGCCGCTGCGCGTGACAGTGCTCTACGCGGATCCCGAAGCGGCCGCGCCGACTGCGAGAATCATCGCCCCGCTGCCGCTGCCGGACAGTCCGCCGCGCGCACATGGCACGCCGCCGCAGCTCACCCTGCCGCCGGCGCACTTTTTCGCCGCCCTCGCCGAACAGGCGCTGCTGCTGTCGCTGCAGAGCGCCTTCTCCCTGTCGCTGATCGCCGAAAACCGGCACCGCCTCGATCACATGGACAGCGCGCTGCGCCGCCTGGACGAGACCACCACCGACCTCGCGCGCCGAGCCAACGTCTACCGCCAGGAGGAAATCACGCAGGAGATCGAGGTGATCATGCTGAGCGCGCAGGCGCTCGCCGGGGAGACGTCGGAACGCTCTGCGTTATGATGCGGACTCACGTCGTTTTCACTTGCCGCGCAGCGCCCCATGCCCTCGTTCGACATCGTCTCCCAGGTGGACAAGCAGGAGATCCGCAACGCCACCGAGCAGGCCAACAAGGAAATCGCCAACCGCTTCGACTTCAAGGGCTCGGATGCGCGCATCGAGCAGAACGAGCTCCAGCTCACGGTCTTCGCCGACGACGAGTTCAAGCTCGGCCAGGTGCTCGACGTGCTGCGCGGCCGCCTGACCAAGCGCAACGTCGACGTGCGCTGCCTCGAGCTCGGCGGCATCGAGAAGATTTCCGGCGACAAGGTCAAGCGCCCGGTCACGGTGCGGGTCGGGGTGCCGCAGGACCGGGGCAAGGCGATCGTCAAGCTGGTGAAGGACGCCAAGCTCAAGGTGCAGGCGTCGATCCAGGGCGACACGGTGCGCATCTCGGGCGCGAAGAAGGACGAGCTGCAAGGCGCGATCGCCCTGGTGCGCAAGTCCGTGACCGACCTGCCCGTGCAGTTCGTGAACTTCCGCGACTGAGCGCGCCGCGTGCGAGACGCTCAGTCGCGCGCAAGTCCCTCCAGCCAGCGCCCGTAGATGCGCTCGGCGACCGCATTCAGCAGGTCGCAGCGTTCGTCCAGCCCGTGCTGCATGGCTTCCGCCGTCTGCACCGCGGGGCTCGCCGCCGCGGCCTCGATCTCGGCGCGTCCCCCGCGGCACCAGCTGCGCACCAGCTCGGCGGTCATCTCGACATGGCATTGCAGGCCGACATGCTTGCCGAGCACGAACGCCTGGTTCGCGCAGTGCACATTTTCCAGCACGCGCGTCGCGCCGAGCGGCAGGCTGAAGGTTTCGCCGTGCCAGTGAAACGCGGTGAACCCGGCACGCGCGCCGAGCCACTCGCGCGCGAGCGCGTTGTCGGAGACCGCGACCTCTCCCCAGCCGATCTCCTTGACCCGGCTCGCGCGCACCTCGGCGCCGAGCGCTTTTGCCATCAGCTGCGCGCCGAGACAGTGACCGAGCACCGGCACGTCCTGTCGCACGGCATCCTGAATCAGCGCGAGCGACGGCGCAATCCACGGCAGAGCGTCGTTAGCGCTCATCGGACCGCCCATGAAGACGAGCCCCGCGAAAGCGCCCGCCGAGCGCGGCACGGGCTGCGCAGCGTCCACGGCGATCATGCGATGCGGGATTGAGCGCCGCTCGAGCACGGTGGCAAAATAGCCCGGTCCCTCACTGCGCACATGCCGAAAAATCGCAACCGGCTTCATTCATGTTCTCCTGGCGACGTGCCCATTCTATTTCTCCCCTGCTGGTCGCAGCGCTGCTCGCGTTCGCCGCGCCGCAGGCGGCCGCGCGCGAGGTCAGCCTGATCGGCGTGGTGCCCGGCAAGGCCGCGGTGCTCGCGGTCGACGGCGGAAATCCGAAGCTGGTCAAGATCGGCAGCGGCTGGCAGGGCATCCGCGTCATCTCGGTCGACAAGCAGCACGCCGTGGTCGAGATCGACGGTGCCGAGCGGCGCCTGCCGCTCGGTCAGCATTACCGTTCGGGCGGCTCGGCGACGACCGATCGGCAGAAGGTCGTCCTCGCCGCCGATCCGCGCGGGCATTTCGTCGTCGACGGCGCGGTCAACGGCGGGCGCGTGCGCTTCATCCTCGACACGGGCG
>Ga0210138_1000036_pt1 | contig 31068 bp, 26 predicted proteins | sample Browns_ThreeSqC__FD_184850 | JGI IMG/M metagenome (GOLD analysis project Ga0210138, IMG submission 184850) | Wetland microbial communities from the San Francisco Bay, California, USA, that impact long-term carbon sequestration -... | ecosystem: Environmental > Aquatic > Marine > Wetlands ... | reverse complement strand
CGAGGATCTTCAGCAGGGCCTGCTGCACCCCTTCGCCCGAGACGTCGCGCGTGATGCTGGGGTTCTCCGACTTGCGGGCGATCTTGTCGATCTCGTCGATGTAGACGATGCCGCGCTCGGCGTCCCCGACGTTGAAATCGGCCGCCTGGAGGAGCCGCACCAGGATGTTCTCGACGTCCTCGCCGACGTACCCCGCCTCGGTGAGCGTCGTCGCGTCGGCGATCGTGAAGGGCACGTCCAGGATGCGGGCCAGGGTCTGGGCGAGCAGCGTCTTGCCCACGCCCGTCGGGCCGATCAGCAGGATGTTGCTCTTGTCCAACTCCACGTCGCGATCCTTCGCGGCGTGCGAATTGATGCGCTTGTAGTGGTTGTACACCGCCACCGCCAGGGTCTTCTTCGCCTTCTCCTGGCCGATCACGTACTGGTCGAGCACGTTCTTGATCTCGACCGGCGTCGGGACCTGGGTGACGGTCTCGGCGACCTCGCGCTCCTCGTCCTCCGCCAGAATCTCGTTGCAGAGGGCGATGCACTCGTTGCAGATGTACACGGACGGGCCGGAGATGAATTTCCGGACCGAGTCCTTGGACTTTCCGCAGAACGAGCAGCGGAGGTGCTTGTCGTGCGACATGGGACCCCTACTATGGGAACCAAGACCGTCCGGCGCAAGCCCTTACGAGGGCTTTTTCGCCGTATCGATCTCCTTCAGGTTGCTGATCACATGGTCGATAAGCCCGTAATCCCGGGCTTCCTCGGCCGACATGAACCGGTCCCGGTCCATGTCCTTCTCGATCTGGTCGATGGCCTTGCCGGTGTGCTTGGCGTACAGCTCGTTGAGCTTGCTCCGTAGGTAGAGGATCTCCCGGGCCTGGATCTCGATGTCCGACGCCGTGCCCTGAGCGCCACCCGACGGCTGGTGCATCATGATGCGGGCGTGGGGCAGGGCCGAGCGCTTGCCCGGGGTGCCGGCAGTGAGCAGGAACGACCCCATCGACGCCGCCATCCCCATGCAGATCGTGTTCACCGGGGCGCGCAGGAACTGCATCGTGTCGTAGATCGCCATCCCGCTCGACACCAGCCCGCCGGGCGAATTGACGTAGAGGTAGATGTCCCGCTCCGGGTTGTCGGCGTCGAGGAACAGGAGCTGGGCGATGATGATGTTGGAGACGTCGTCGTTGATCGGCGTTCCGAGGAACACGATGCGGTCCATCAGGAGCCGGCTGAAGATGTCGTAGGTGCGCTCGCCACGGCTCGAGCGCTCGATGATGTACGGGGGATAGATCGTCGACACGGTCATGCCTCTTCCACGGTGGATTGCGCCAGGAGGAACTGGAACACCTTGTCCTCGGTGAGGCCCCGCTCGAGATCGCGGAGCCGCTTCGACTTCTCGAGTGTCGCGTACAGCTCGCCCGCCGACACGTTCCGCTTCGCCGCGAGCTCCTGGATGCGGCCGTCGAGGTCCGCCTCGGTGGCCTTGAGCGCGTGCCGCTCGACGAGCGCGTCGAGGATCAAATCGCGGCGCACCTGCGCTTCGGCGACCGGCCGCAGCTCGGCGGCGAACTCGGGGAACCGCTCCTCGGGGATCCCGTACGCCTGCGCGTACACCAGCAGGGCGCGCTCGACCAGCGGGCGCGGGGCCACCACCTGGTTCGCCGCCACGATCTGCTCCAGCAGATCGGCGCGCACCCGGCTGTCCGCCTCGCGCGCCGCCTCGCGCTCGAGGTCCGTGCGGACCGCGGCGCGCAGCGTCTCGAGCGACTCGAAGTCGCCGACCTCGCGCGCGAACGCGTCGTCGAGCGGCGCCAGCTCCTGACGCTTCACCTCGTGCAGCGTGAGGCGGATGTCGCGCGTCTGCCCGCGCTTCGCCTCCTCCGGGAAGTCGTCCGGGAACCGCACCGTGGCGTCGGCGGTCTGGCCGGGGAGCAGGCTCATGATCCGCTCTTCCACGTCGGGGATCGCGCGGCCCTCGCCGAGCACCAGGTCGTAGCGCTGGGGGTCGGTGGCCTCGCCGTCCTTGCGGGTGGCGATGGTGACGTTGACCAGGTCCTTGTGGCCCGGCTTCTCGCCCCCGACGGGCACCCATGCGGCGCGCTGCTCGCGAATCTGCTGCAGCTGGGTCTCGACCTGGTCGGCCGTCACCCGGGGGATGGCGCGCTTCAGCTGGAACCCGCTGGTGCGCGCCAGCGCGATGTCGGGCCGCACCTCGACGTGGAACTCGAACGTGACCGGGGCGCCGGGTTCCCACTTGAGGTTGTGCACGTGGGGCTCGGCGATCGGCTTCAGCGCCTCCTGTGCGACGGCCTTGCGCCAGCTCTCGCGCACCACGTCCTCGAGCGCCGCCTGCCGGATGTCGGCGGCGAAGTGCTTGCGGATCACCGGGGCGGGGACCTTGCCCTTGCGGAAGCCGGGCAGCCGCGCCGTGGTCTGGTAGGTCCGCGTGGCGCGCTCCTCGGCGGCGCGCACGCTGTCCTCGGGAACCGTCACGGCCAGCGACGCGGCCCCGGGCTCCTCGGCGGTCTTCTTGATCTCGATGTCGGTCACGCAGGAAATCTAACAGGGAGCGGGGATGTCGGAGCAGGGAGCGGGGAGCAGACGCGCAATGCGCTCCTCAGTGGCCCGCCACCAGGGCCGTGAACCGCGGGTGCGCGCGCAGGGGGTCGAGATCGGAGTCGTGCACGAGCCAGTCGAAGTGCCCGAAGCCGTTGGCGACGGCCTGCTCGAGGCAGTCGAGGCTCGAGTCGGCGAGCCCCAGCAGCGAGTACACGCACGCGACGTTGTACAGCACGGCGGAGTCGTCGGGCTCCATCGCGACCGCCCGCTTGGCCCACTGGCGCGCCTTCGCCGTCTCGCCGGTGGAGGACAGGGCCACCGCGCCGAGATATAGGGCGCGCGTGTCGTCCGGATGGCGCTCGAGGTGGTCGGCGGCGAGGTCGAGCGCCCGGCGCTGGGCCGCCCGGGCCTCGTCGACCCGGCCGAGGCTGACGTACACGCTCGCCAGCAGGGTGAGGCTCGAGTAGTCCTCGGGGCGCAGCGCACACGCGCGCTCGAACCAGGCGGCGGCCTCGGGCATCGCGCCGCGCGCGCGGGCGGTGCGGGCGAGGAAGTAAGGGGCCTCGTACCCGTCGGGCCGGCGCTCCAGCGCCGCGCGCAGCTCGGCCTCGGCTTCGTCGTAGCGCTTGGCGTGGGCGAGCGCGAGCCCGCGCGCCAGTCGCGCCTCCGCCAGCTCCGGCGCCAGCTCCACGGCGCGGCGGCTCGCCGCCTCGGCGGCCTGCACGTTCGCGTCGCTCGAATCCCAGTACTGGAAGAGCATCGCGTGGCAGACGGCGAGGGCGGCGTGCGCCGCCGCGAACCCGGCGTCCGCCGCGATCGCCTCGGCGAACAGGTCCCGCGCCGATTCCTGGTGCCGGCGCAGCAGGTCGCGGGCCAGCCACCGCCCGCGCAGATACACATCGTACGCGCGGGGCGCCGCCGTGCCGGCCACGCCCAGCGTCCGGTCCTCCGCGTCGGTGGGGGCGACGCCGACCGTGCGGAGCACCGCCCGGGCGATCTCCGCCTCGACGGCCCACACGTCGCTCTCGGCGCGATCGAAGCGCTCGGACCAGCGGGTGGCGCGCGCGGCGACGTCGATCAGGTCGAGGGTCAGACGCACGCGGCCGCCCGATCTGGCGACGGTGCCGGCGAGCACCACCGCCGCGCCCAGGCGCTGGGCGACGTCGGCGGGCCCCTGGGGGCCCCCGGTCAGCGCGAGGGAGGAGCCGAACGGGAGCACGCGAACCGCCGGCACGCCGCCGAGCCGGTCGGCGACGGCTTCGGCGAGCCCGGTGCCGAGCCAGTCGTCCCCTTCGCCGCTGTTGGGGGTGGCGAACGGCAGGACCGCGATCGCGATCCGCGTATCGGAGGTGGGCGTGGCGCTCATGATGGGCCGCAACGCCCAAGATACGTCATGGGAGGGCGGCCGGGGCGGTCGTGCGCCGGTGGTGCCCGCCTATCGGCCGATCGCGACCCCGGCCCGCGCCACGAGGAACCGCGTCTCGGTGGGGGTCGGATACAGGTAGGCTCCGGAGATCTGTCCGACCGGGAGGTGGTCCTCGCGCACGATGCCGGTCGGGCCCATGCCGAGCCAGCGCAGCGACAGCTCGAGCCGCACGGGCGTCCGGGGCCCCGCGACCCGGACGCGCGCGTCCGCCCCGGCGGCGAGCATCCATGTGACGCTCGAGTGGGCGGTGGCGCGGGCGAACGGGTCCAGATCGTACAGTCCGCTGACGGCGGACGTGTTGGTCACCTGCGCCACGCCGGCGCCGGCCCGGATCCCGACGCGGAGCGGGCCACGCTCGACATCGGCCTCCGGGCCGGCGCCGAGCGCGAAGACCCGCGTACCGGTGGCGATGGTGACCGAGTAGGGTGAGGTCGCCCCACCCCAGGTACGGGTGTCGGTGGTCGGACCGGCGCCGAGATAGTCCGCCTCGACCGAGAGGGCGAAGGCGGTCCCGCCGAGGGGCACGCGAATCGCGGCGCCCGCGCCGACGCCCGGGCCCACGTAGGAGCCGAGCGTGCCGACCGGCACGACGCGTTCCACGCCGAGGCTGAAGGCGATGCGGGATTGGGCCGCGAGCGGCGCGATCGTCACGCCCGCGGCGAGCGGCAAGGCGGCGAGCGCGGACAACCGGTCCATGGACGTAGCACCCCGGCGTGGCGGGGGAGTTCCCGGAAGCGCCACGGTGATGTGGCTCAGTTGCTGGTCGCGATCACGTGGCCGTCACTCGCGTCCACCAGGCCGTGGTCCGACTCCGTTATCATATCATGGACCCTCCGGGGCGGTTGAGGGTCCGTGAGGTCCTTTGCTGAGGGGGTGGGTTGGTGATTACGCGCTGCCCGCTATCGATTTGCCTCATCTCTGTCGTAGCCACGACTCTGCCCGCGTGTCAAAGGCAGTACCGCCTCTTTCAAACCGGCACGATCACCTCGCGGGCGCCCATCGTCATCGCCCAAGACTCGGTGCCAGCCATGTTCGTTGTTGACGACACGAGCTTCTCGTCGCGGCCGTGCACGAATGCAACGCGGTTCTTTCTCACGCGCGACACGCGTGTCCTGCACCATGACGGCACGCTGGCAGACACGGCGGGCCTCGTTCTTGGCAGGCGTGTGTCAGTGTTCATTAGGGAGAACGAATCGATCTTCGAGTCGTGCCCCCCGGTCACTACTGCAGCGAAGGTCATCCTGCACTGAATCGCCTCACGGATTCCAGGCCCCGAGATCGTTCAGGTCGCATGGGGGTTGTCAGGGCTGTCCCCCGAGTGTGCTCCCGTGGGACCCCCGTCCGGCAACGGCGCACCAGGAAAGCTCTGCGCCCGAGTGCGGAACGCATTGCGTTTGTTGCGATGCGACCGGAGGGACTCGAACCCCCACGGGTTGCCCCACAGGATCCTAAGTCCTGCGCGTCTGCCAGTTCCGCCACGGTCGCGAACGTGACAATCTAAGGCCCTCGCGCCGGATGGCGAGACTTCATCGCCGATTCACGCGCGCTTCAGGGCGGGTCGCGCATATACGGCGACGCCGTTGGCATCCCCCGCTCGCGGAGGCGTCATGATCATCACGCTCCTGGCCGTGACCTTCGTCATCGCGCTCGCCGTGTCGCTCCTGCTCGCGGCGCTGTTCCGCGCGCCCGTCCGCGCGATCATGCGGCGCATCGTGGCCGACGAGCTGGGGGAGGCGTGGGTGCGCTACCTCACCCTCGCCATCGTCGTGATCGGGGTCTCGGGCGGCGTGCAGGTGTGGAACCTCGAGAAGTACCTCAACCCCGCCAAGGACCAGGCGCCGCTCGTCCTCAACGGCGATCGCTGGGTGCTCGAGATCTACCGCACCGTCATCGGCACGGCCCAGGCGGTCACCTGGATGCTGCTCGTCTTCTTCGTGTTCGCGCTGGTCGCGTTCGTGCTGGTGCGCAACGCCGAGCGGAAGGCCGGCGGCTAGAACGCGAACCCCAGGTCCACCTCCGCCCGGTAGGTGCCACCGGGCTCTCCGGCGAGGTGTCCCGCGAACGTCCCGAAGGACGTGCGCGCCGCGAGCGTCGCCCCGATGCCCTGCCGCCAGGCCGACGGGTCGATGACGTCGTCCTCGCGAACCGTCCCGGCGTTCCACCGCAGTTGCGTCACGAATCCGGCGGGAAGCTCGACCTGCAGCCCCGCGCCGACGACCTGGAGGTGGGTGCCGGACCGCTCCTGCACGCGCAGGCCCAGGAACGGGCGTTGGCGGTCCGGCAGCATGTAGTACGGGACGGCGCCGCCGAGGAAGAACCGATAGTGGGGTGGCAGGTCCGCCCCCCGCGAGGCGCCGGCCTCGGCGCGCAGCAGAAGCGACACGGGACCGGCCGGGATCGCGCCCTCCAGCCGCAGGATCTGCTGGGCGAATGTGGCGCCGCTGCCGAACGCCCGGTCGGCCCACTCGGCGCGCGCCACCACGAGCAGCCCACGGCGCGGGTACACGGGCGCGTCGCGCGTATCCACGCGCAGCGTGGCGCCGATCGTGTAGAACGTCCGGTACTCCTGGGTGGTATCGCCGGGTGCCGCGCCGGTGGCCACCGTGGCCCGCGCGTGCTCGCCGGTGACGATCACGCCGCCCAGCGCCGCCGTGCCGCCCGCCGCGCCGAAGAACGCCGATCCGCCCACGATGTGGAACCGACCCTGGGCGATGCGGCGCGTGGCGTCGTAGATGTCCACCGGCACCCGCTGGTAGCCGGCGCGGACCCGCACGGCCCACGGCGTGAGCGTGCCGATGCGGCGCTGGTAGGCGGCGAGCGCGTGGGCCTGCTCGCCCAGCCGCAGGTCGACGGTCGTGAGCGAGCCCGCCCCCAGGAGGCCGGTGAACTCGGCGCTGAGGAGCAGGGACGCCTTGTACGTCCCCTCGTAGCGCAGACCGAAGCCCAGCGCGGACGCACCGGGCTGCGCCGTCCGGACCACCAGCTGGACCGCGGAATCGCCCGCCGGCTCGAGCGCGTAGGACACGTCCTCGAACTCGCGCGCGGCGTAGAGCCGGTCCATCGCACGGCCGATGTCATCGGGGCCATAGCGGCCGGGGAAGAGGAGGTTCAGGCGCCGGCGGACCAGCTTCGCGTGCGCGGAGTCCGTCCCCGGCGTCTCGAGGGCGACGATCAGCCGGCTGGCGGAGGGCGCACTCCCGTGGGGCGCGGGTGCGGCGGCCCGGGCCAGCGAATCGAGGCTGGCCCGGACACGCAGGGCCGCCGCGCGACCGCGCGCGATCCAGGCGTCCGGCGCGAAGTCGGAGGCCCCGAGCCCCTTGATGTCCGGGTCGATCAGGATGGCGCAGCGCGCGCGCTCGGCCCGGCGCGCGGGCTCGGCGAACACCGTGATCGCCTGGTTCACGACGTCGACGGCGGTCTTGATGTCCTCTGCCGCCTCGAGTGGGTCGCTCACGTCGGAGCACACGAGCACGTCCGCGCCGAGCGCGAGCGCGTCCCGGGCGGGCAGGTTGCGCACCATGCCGCCGTCGGCCAGCAGCCGGTCCCCCATGCGGACCGGCGAGAACACGCCCGGGAACGCCATCGAGGCCGTGAGGGCGTCCACCAGGGGGCCGGACGTGAACGTCACGGCCTCCCCGGTCTCGAGATCGGTCGCGACCGCGGCGAACGGGATCGGCAGCGTGCGGAAATCGCGCACCAGCGCCGCGGGCCAGGTGAGCCGGGCGAGGAGCTGGCGCACGTTGTGCGCGGGAATGAGCTGTGCCGGGAGCCGCGGCCGGACGCCGCGCAGCGGGACCGCGAACAGGTGCCGGCCGTCGAACCGCTTCAGCTCGGGCGGGAGGTACGCGCGGGCGACGTGGTCGCTGAGCACCACGTCCCAGTCGATGGCGCGCGCCACCGCCGCCAGCGAGTCGGCTCCGTACCCGGTGGCGTAGAGCCCGCCGATGAGCGCGCCCATGCTGGTGCCCGTCACGACCGACACCGGGACGCCCGCCTCCTCCAGTACCTGGAGGACGCCGATGTGGGCGAGGCCCTTCGCGGCGCCGCCTGAGAGCACCACGCCGACGCGCGGGCGCTGCGCCACCGCCGTCGGGGCGAGCAGGGCGAGGTGCGTGCCCCAGAGGAGGCAGCGGGCGACACGGCGGCGCGGTGCGGGCATCGGGTGTGGCGAAAGATGGGCCCCGTGCGCGCCGCGCGGCAGTGTGCGACGCGCCCGCGGGCCGAGTAGGTTTGGCCCATGCTCGCGGCTCCGGACCAGCGGTTCATCACCGACGCGCTCACCCGCCTCGTCCGCACCAACTCCATCAACCCCGCCTTCTCCGACGGGACGACGAACGAGGCGGCGGTCGCCGATCTCGTCACCGGCATGCTGCGCGACCTCGGGCTTACCGTCGCCCGCTACGAGCCGTCGCCCGGACGCGGCAGCGTCGTCGGCACGCTCGCGGGCGCGGGCGGCGGCCGTTCCCTGATGCTGTACGCGCACTACGACACCGTCGGCGTCGCCGGGATGGCCGATCCCTTCTCGGGCGTGGTGCGGGACGGGCGGCTGTACGGCCGCGGCGCCTACGACATGAAGGGATCGCTCGCCGCCTGCCTCGGTGCGGTGAAGGCGCTGCGCGATGCGGGGACGCGACTCGCCGGCGACCTCCTCGTCGCGGCGGTCGCCGATGAGGAAGCAGCGAGCATCGGGATGGAGGAGGTGCTGCGCCACGTCCATCCCGACGCCGCGATCGTCACCGAGCCGACCGAGTTGGCGCTGTGCCTCGCCCACAAGGGTTTCGCCTGGATCGACGTGACCGTGCACGGCCGCGCGGCACACGGCAGCCGCTTCGACCTGGGCGTGGACGCGAATATCAGGATGGGTCGGTTCCTGGCGGCGCTCGAGGGGCTGGAGCGCGACCTCGTGATGCGGGCCCCGCACCCGCTCACCGGGCCGCCGTCGCTGCACGTGGGCCGGCTGCTGGGCGGGTCGGGAGACAGCACGTACGCCGAGCGTGCGGTCGCCACCGTGGAGCGGCGGACGCTGCCGACCGAGCGGGTCGAGGACGTCGTGGCGGAGGTGCAGGGGATCGTGGACGGCCTGGCGGCGGCCGATCCGGGGTTCCGGGCGGAGGTGGGGCTGCGCCTGGCGCGCGCCGGGTTCGCGCTGCCCCCCGACGCCCCCGTCGCCCGGGCGCTGCGGGCCGCGGCCGCGGGCGTGCTCGGGACGCCGCTGCCGGAGATCGGGGTCGCCTACTGGATGGACGCGGCCCTGCTGGCGGGGGCGGGGGTGGAGACGGCGGTCATCGGCCCGGTGGGCGCGGGGGCGCACGCCGCCGTGGAGTGGGTGGATCTCGCGTCGCTGGGTCGGCTGGCGGCGATCCTGGCGCGCGCCGCCGTCCGGGTGTGCGGGCCCGCCTAGCCTAGTCGGCCTTCTTCTTCTTTTTCTTTTTCTTCCTGGTCTTCTTGTCTTTCCTCCCGCCGGCGCGGGTGGCGAGGGCGTCCTCCAGGCGCTCGCACAGCGTGCGCAGGGTGCGCACCCGCGCCCAGTACTTGTCCTCGGCCTCGACGACGGTCCAGGGCGCCTCGCGCGTGCTCGTCTCCCGGAGCATCTGGGTCACGGCCGGCAGGTAGGCGTCCATCTTCTCGCGGTTGCGCCAGTCCTCCGGCGTGATCTTGTAGCGCTTGTACTCGATCCCCTCGCGCTCCTGGAAGCGCCGCAGCTGCTCCTCGACCGAGATGTGGAGCCAGAACTTCACCAGGACGGTCCCGCTGTTCGTGAGCGAGCGCTCGAACTCGCGGATCTCCTGGTAGGCGCGCTGCCACTCGTCGTCGGTGGCGAAGCCTTCCACTCGCTCCACCAGCACGCGCCCGTACCAGCTGCGATCGAAGATGGTGAGGAAGCCCTGGCGCGGCATGTGACGCCAGAACCGCCACAGGTAATGATGGGACGCTTCGTCGCCCTCGGGTTTGGCGATGGGGACGACGGTGTACGCCCGGGGATCGAGCAGCTCGGTCAGGCGCCGGATGTTCCCGCCCTTGCCGGCCGCGTCCCATCCCTCGTAGACCACGACGGTGGGGATGCCGGCTTCGTAGCTGTGGAACTGCAGCTCGCGCAGCCGAATCTGCAGCTTGGGCAGCTCCTGCTCGTACTTTTTCTCGTCGAGGCGCCGGGCGAGGTCCACCCGGTCGAGCAGGCTGGGCTGGGCCTTGAGCGCGGGCACCATGATGCTCGCGCGGGGACGGCGGGTCGCCGGCGCGGCCTGGGCAGCCCTCGCGTCGAGCGACCGCTGCATCGCGTCCACCACCGTTTTGAACGTCTTCAGCAGGCGGTACTCGCGGTCCGTGGCCTCCACGATGGTCCACGGCGCCTCGGTCGTATCGGTATCGGCGAGCATGTCCTCGGCGGCGCCGAGGTAGTCGTCATAGTGCTTCCGCTGCGACTTGGCCTCCCCGCCCAGCCGCCAGCGCTCGAACTCGTCCGACTGCAGCTCGTCGAGGCGTCGCCGCTGCTCCTTGGGGCTGAGGTGGAACCACAGCTTCACCAGCACCAGGCCATCGCGCACCAGGGCCCGCTCGAAGTCGACGATCTCGCGCATCACGGCCGCGCCCTGCGCGCGCGTCGCGTCCTCCGCCACGCGGAGGTCGAGCACGTGCCAGTACCACGATCGATGGAAGAAGGCGATGCGGCCGCGCTCGGGGAGACGCATCCAGTAGCGCCACAGGAACGGACGGCCGTGCTCCTCGGGGCCCGGTGGGAACACCGCGTGGACCTTGAAGCCACGCGGGTCGAAGCGCTCGGCGAGCTTCGCCACGGCCTCGCCCTTGCCCGACCCCGCCCAGCCTTCGAACAGCACGACGGTCGGGAGGTGCGCCTCGCGACACTGCCGCTGCAGCTCCCACAATCGCTGCTGCAGGACCGGGAATTCGGCGCGGAACGCGTCCTTGCCGACTTTCTTCTTGAGGTCGACGGCTTCGAGCACGGGGGCCTCGGTGGTGTCGCGGCGCGGCACGCGCCGGCTGCGGAAATCTACGGCCGGCGCGGCGCGCGCGACGCGCCGGGGCGCCGCCATTTCTTGACGGGGCCGCGGTGGTGTGCTACTGTCTCCGTCTCCCACGACCGTCATTCGCGAGGGGTTCTCGGCGCCGTGTCCAAAAACCGATACTGGCTGTCCCTTATTGCGCTCGGCGCCATGGCCTGCGCGGGCGAGTATCCGCAGAGCACGTTCCACCCCACATCCGACTTCGCCGGCCAGCTGGATGGCCTCTTCCGGGGCATCTTCTGGTGGGCGCTGGTCGTGTTCGTGGTGGTGGAGGGCCTCCTCCTCGTCGCGATCGTGCGGTTCCGTCGGCGGGGCGAGGGGGCGGCGCCGCGGCAGGTGCACGGCCACACCGCCCTCGAGATCGGCTGGACCATCGCGCCCGCGCTGATCCTCGTGTTCATCGCGGTGCCGACCATCCGGGCGATCTTCCGGTCCACGGGCGAGCCGCCCGCGGGTGCCCTGCACGTCGAGGTCGTCGGCCACCAGTGGTGGTGGGAGTTCCGCTACCCGGAGCTCGGGATCACCACGGCGAACGAGCTGTGGGTGCCGGTGAACCGGCCCGTGGCCCTCGCGATGACGACCGCGGACGTGATCCACAGCTTCTGGACCCCGCGGCTCGCCGGCAAGCGCGACGTCATCGCCGGTCGCGTCAACCGCATCGCGTTCACGGCCGATTCCGTCGGCGAATTCCTCGGCCAGTGCGCCGAGTTCTGCGGGGAATCGCATGCCAACATGCGGCTGCGCGTGATGGTCGCGACGGACTCGGGGTTCCGGGCGTGGGCGGTGCGGCAGGGCGCGGGGCCCGCGCCGCTCGACTCCGGCTCGGCCGCCTGGCAGGGCCGCCAGGTGTTCGCCCGCAGCGCCTGCATCGGGTGCCACACCATGGAAGACGTGCCGGTCGCGCGGGCGACGACCGGGCCCAACCTGTCGCACGTCGGGAGCCGCACGACCATCGCCGCCGGCCTGTTCCCGAACGACACCGAGCACCTGAGGCGGTGGGTCGCCAACGCGCCGGCGCTGAAGCCCGGCTCGCTGATGCCTCCCATGGTCCTCGGTGATGCGGATCTCGACGCCATCGTGGCCTATCTCCAGAGCAGGCAATGAGCGACGCACCGAGCGCCGGCCTCACGGGCTGGCTGACCACGACCGATCACAAGCGGATCGGCACGCTGTACTTCTGGACCGCCTTCGGGTTCTTCCTCGTGGGCGGGCTCGAGGCCCTGATCATCCGGGCCCAGCTGGCCCAGCCGAACGGCACGCTCGTCACCGCGGACGCCTACAACCAGCTGTTCACGATGCACGGGACCACGATGGTGTTCCTGGCGCTGATGCCGCTGTCGGCCGCGTTCTTCAACTGGATCATCCCGCTCCAGATCGGCGCCCGCGACGTTGCGTTCCCCCGGCTCAACGCGTTCAGCTACTGGGTGTTCCTGCTCGGCGGGCTGTTCATGAACGCCAGCTTCCTGTTCGGCGCGGCGCCGGACGGCGGCTGGTTCGGCTACGCGAACCTCACCAGCCGGCAGTACTCGCCGGGTCTGCACATCGACTTCTGGGTGCTGGGGCTGCAGATCCTGGGCATCGCGTCGCTCGCGGCCGGCTTCAACTTCATCGTGACGATCCTCAACATGCGGGCGCCCGGCCTCACGATGATGCGGCTGCCGGTGTTCGCCTGGATGACGCTCGTCACGCAGTTCCTCGTCATCACCGCGTTCCCGGTGATCACCGTCGCGCTGGTGTTCCTGCTGTTCGACCGGACCTTCGGCACCAACTTCTACGTGCCGGCCGCGGGCGGGGACCCGGTGCTGTGGCAGCACCTGTTCTGGATCTTCGGCCATCCGGAGGTCTACATCCTCATCCTCCCCGCGATGGGGATCGTCTCGGAAGTGCTGCCGACGTTCTCGCGCAAGCCGCTGTTCGGGTACACCGTCGTCGTCTACTCGGGCGTGCTGATCGGGTTCATGGGGTGGGGCGTGTGGAGCCACCACATGTTCTCGGTGGGGCTGGGGCCCATCGCCGATTCGTTCTTCGCAGCGGCGACGATGCTGATCGCGATCCCGACCGGCGTGAAGATCTTCAACTGGATCGCGACGCTGTGGGGCGGGCAGATCCGCTTCGCCACGGCGATGAAGTTCGCGATCGCGTTCATCTCGATGTTCATCATCGGCGGGCTGTCGGGCGTGACCCACGCGTCGCCGCCCACCGACCTGCAGCAGACCGACACGTACTACGTCGTCGCTCACTTCCACTACGTGCTGTTCGGCGGGACCGTCCTCGGCCTGTTCGCCGGGATGTACTACTGGATGCCGAAGATCACGGGGCGGCTGCTGTCGGAGAAGCTGGGCAGCTGGCACTTCTGGCTCACGTTCATCGGGATGAATCTGACGTTCTTCCCGATGCACTTCATCGGGATGCTGGGGATGCCGCGCCGGATCTACACGTACGGCCCGGAGCTCGGCCTCGGCACGATGAACCTGGTGTCCTCGATCGGCGCGTTCACCATCGGGCTCGGCACGCTGGTGTTCGCCTACAACCTCTGGCGCACGCGGCGGCACGGTGAGCCGGCGGGGGCGAACCCCTGGGGCGGGGCGACGCTCGAGTGGAGCATCCCCTCGCCACCGCCGGTCCACAACTTCGACGTCATCCCGACGGTCACGAGCCGCTTGCCGTTGTGGGGCGAGCCGCAGGCCCCGGCGAAGAGCGCCGGGCCGGTGCACGTGCCGCCGGGCTCGTGGTGGCCGCTCGTCGCCGCCGCGGGGCTGCCCATCATGGCCACCGCCGTCGTGGCGAAGCTGCTGATCCTCGCCTTCGCCGGGGCCGCCGTGCTCGTCATCGGCATCTATCGCTGGGCCTACGAGCCCTTCGAGGTCTGACATGTCGCACGCCACCAGCCTGGGGCTCGACAGCCGGAAGCTGGCGTTCTGGACCTTCATCGGCTCGGAATGCCTGCTCTTCGGCTCGCTGATCTCCACCTACCTGGTGTACAAGGGGCAGAGCGTCGTCGGCCCGTACCCGCCGGAGATCCTCAACATCCCCGTCACCTCGCTCTCGACGTTCGACCTGCTGGCGTCGTCGCTGTGGATGGTGCTGGCGCTCGCCGCCGTCCAGCGGGGAGACATGAAGTGGGCCAAGATCTGGCTGCTCGGGGTCGCCATCGGCGGCCTGATCTTCCTCGGATTCCAGGTCTACGAGTTCTCGAGCTTCGTGCACGAGGGACTCACGCTCCAGCGGAATCTCTTCGGCGCGAGCTTCTTCGTGCTGACCGGCACGCACGGGGCGCACGTGGCCGTGGGCGTGCTGTGGATGTTGACGTTGTGGGTCCAGGCGCTGCGCGGCAGGCTCGGGCAGGGGCACGCGATCACGGTCGAGATCGCGGGTCTCTACTGGCACTTCGTGGACGTCGTCTGGATCGTGATCTTCACCGTCGTCTATCTCATCCAGTGAGAGGGCGCTGACCGATGACACATACCCCCCACGCCAGCGAGCAGGCCCACCCGACCGCGGGCACCTACCTGCGGGTGTTCGGGATCCTGTTCGTGGTCACCCTGATCGAGGTCGGCGTCTTCTACGTGCCGGCGTTCCATCCCATCATGGCGCCGCTGCTGCTGTCGCTCTCGGCGTTCAAGTTCGCGCTCGTCGTGATGTTCTACATGCACCTCAAGCAGGACAGCAAGCTCTTCACGTTCGTCTTCGGCGGCCCGCTGCTGCTGGCCGCGGCCGTGATGCTCGGCCTGCTGTTCCTCTTCGGGGCGCTCAAGCTGGGCGCATGATCCTGAACGGCGGTGGGGCGGCCTGGGACCACTGGGACGTCCACGCCAGCGTCGTCGTGGGGCTCGCCGCGCTCGGCGGGCTCTACGTGTTTCTGGGGGGGCGGACCGCCCCGCGTCGCCGGCAGGCCGCGTTCGCGGGGAGCCTCGCCGTCCTGTTCGGCACGCTCAACGGTCCGGTCCACAACCTCTCGGACTCGTACCTGTTCAGCGCCCACATGGTGCAGCATCTGGCGCTGACGTTGCTCTTCCCGCCGCTGTTCCTGTACGGGCTCACCGCGCCCATGGTGGAGGTGACGCTGCGGCCCGCGCCGGTGCGCCGCATGGCCGAGTGGGTCACACGCCCGCTCCCCGCGGCGCTGCTGTTCCTCGTGCCGATCACGGCCTGGCACCTGCCGCGGTTCTACGAGGCCGCAATGCGCGATCACGACCTGCACATCGTGCAGCACCTCACGTTCCTGGTCACGTCGGTGCTGATGTGGTGGCCGATCCTGTCGCCTACCCCGGCCCTGCCGCGCGCGTCGTACCCGATGCAGATGCTGTATCTGTTCGCGCTCGGGATCCCGATGTCGATCGTCGGCGCGCTGATCACGCTGTCGAGCGAGACGCTCTACCCGTTCTATGCCGCAGCGCCGCGCGTCTGGGGACTGTCCCCGTTGGCGGATCAGCAGCTCGGGGGGCTCATCATGTGGGTGCCCGGGGGGCTGCTCTTCTGGGTGGCGATGTCGGTGGTATGGTTCCGCTGGTCGGCACGGGAGACCGCCGGGGATGCGGCGGACCGCGCCGTGCCGGGCGAGGTCTATCGCTGAGCCGGATCGCCTGACGCGCCGGCCGCGATCACCGCGTCGACCCGCCGGCCGATGTCGTCCGCCCGCTGCAGCACGCCGGTCAGATCCTCCATTCCCGTCATGCCGCCCGCGAGCCGCAGCAGCGCGACGCGCACGTGCTCGAGGGTCGCCACCGTCTCGCGCAGCAGGTCCTCGGTCCCCGTCCGTTCGCGCAGGGCCTCGGCGCCGGCGTGCAGGCGCCGCACCGTGCCCGGCAGGCCCGCGAGGGCGCTCTGCTGGTCGCGCGGGAGATGCGTGAACGCATCGTCCACCGACTGCGCCAGCACGTGCTCGGTGTGGTCGGCCGAGGCCAGGGCCGGTCGCGCCGGCGGCGCGATACCCGCGCCGGCGACCCGGAAGAACCAGCGGCCGAACCGGCCCGCCCACAGCCGGTGCCACAGACCGTCGAGGCGGCGCACCCAGCGCCGCTGCCCGGCCACGGTCGCCTCCTCATCCTGGAGCTGCGCCTCGGCCAGGAGCGCCGCGCGGATGTCGGCGAACGCGTAGCCCTCGCGCAGCAGCCGGCGCGCCACCGCCACCAGGTTGGCGATCAGCACACCTCCGACGAGCAGCGGGCCCAGGTTGATCGAGACGCCGCCGGAGTGGCCGCCGCCGCCCTGACTGGCGAGGCCGAAGGCCAGGAACACCATGGTCGCGACCTGCGCGTTGCGCAGGAAGCTCCGCAGGAGCGGCGGGGCGCGCACCTCCCGCCCGCGCAGCGCGTCGAGCGCCGCCGCCAGCTCCTCGCCCGTCTGGAAGCGCACGGCCGGGTCCTTTTCGAGGCAGCGCTCCACGACCCCGGAGAGCTGCGAGGACAGCTGCGGCCGCACCGTCGCAAGACGGGGGGCCGGCTCGGCGACCTGCTTGGCGAGCAGGGCGGGGACCGACGTGGCCTCGAACGGCCCGCGCCCGGTGAGGGCGAAGAACAGCGTCGCCCCCAGCGCGTACAGGTCGGCGCGCCCGTCCACCGCCTCGCCGCACGCCTGCTCGGGGCTCATGAACCGCGCCGTGCCCACGACCTCGCGGTCCGGCCCCGTCGGCCCCACCGCGGCGATGCCGAAGTCCATCACGATGGTGCGGTCCGTCCCCCGCTCGATCATGATGTTGTCCGGCTTGACGTCGCGGTGGACCACGCCGCGCTCGTGCGCGTAGGCCAGGGCCCAGGCGGCTTCCTGCATCAGTCGGGTGGCCGCGCGTGCCGTCAGTGGGCCCCGGTGCTCCACGCGCTGCCGCAGCGTCTCGCCATCGACGAGCGCCATGACGAAGTACACCCAGTCGCCGCGGTCCTCGACCAGGTGGATCGGGACGATGTTGGGGTGCGACAGGCCGGCGGCGGTGCGTGCTTCCCGGAGGAAACGCCCGCGAGCCGCGAGGTCGGCGACGAAGGCGGTGGGAAGGACCTTGACGGCCACGGGGCGTTCGAGGGCCACGTCCCGCGCCAGCAGCACGATCCCCATGCCGCCGCGGCCCAGCTCGCCCTCGATGGAGTAGCGCCCGGCGAGCAGCTCCTGGAGCGGCAGGAACGCGGGGTCGAGCATGGTCATGGTACGGCGGTCCGCCGATGGTCGCGAGGTGCGCGAATAATAGCGCCCGCCCCCGCGCGGGCTAGATTGGCGGGGTCCCCCGCTGGAGGCTGTCCATGTCGCAAGAGGCCCGTCCCTGGTTCTACGCGCTCACCCTGCTCGCCGGTTCCCTGGCCGTCGGGATCGCCGGCGTGCGGCACCCGATGCTCGTCGGGGACGGTGCCGACCAGCTCACCCTGATCGCGGCGACCGGCGCCTGGCGGACGATCCACTGGGCGTTCGCCGCCGGGTACGTCGGCGTGGTAGCGGGACTGGCGGGACTCGCTGCCCGTCACGCCGGCACCCCTGGCGACCGTGCGGCGCGCATCGGCGCCCTCACCGCCACCTTCGGGTACGCCGTCTCGCTCGTGGGGGTGCTGTTCATGCTGGGGGCGGCCGCCGCGCTCGCCGATGTGTATGTGCGCGCGGCGCCCGGCCTCTCGGGCACGCACGCCGTGTTCACCTATGACATGCTCCACCCGACGGCCCAGGCGGCCATCCGCGTGGGCGCGGCGGCGGTGTCGCTGTCGCTGTACGCGTTCGGCTGGGCGGCGGTGCGTGGCGGCGTGCTGCCGCGCTGGCTCGGGTTCGCCGGCGTGGGCAGCGGGATTGTGGGGGTGGTGGCGGCTGTGGCAGGGGCGCCCGATACGGCGACGCTGGTAGCCGGCGTGGCCCTCGCCACGGCGTGGCAGGCGGTCGCGGGGACCGTCGTGCTCGTTGGAGCGCGGCGCAGCTGATGGCAGATAGCAGAAGGCAGATGGCAGGCGTGTCACCCGGCCATCTGCCTTCTGCCATCTCCGCCGTCGCTCCTACCGCAGCCTTACCCGCACCACCCGTTGCTGCCAGTCCTGCGCGCGGGTCAGCACGTACAAGGTGACGATGTCCCCGGCGCGCGCGGGCTGGAGGGCTGCCACCAGGTCCGCCCGCGACTTGACCGGGCGATCGTTGACCCGCGTGATGATGTCCGGCCCGCCATCCTCGGCCCCGAAGAGCCGCTGGTAGCTCGGCCCGTCCGGGGACACCGCCGTCACGACCAGGCCGCCGCCCTGCGTGAGCAGCTGCTGCAGCCGGGTGCTCCGGCCGATGAGCTCCGCGGTGAGCGGCTCGATCGTGATCCCCAGCCGATCCTCGCGCACGCCCTCCACCGCGGGTGCGGCCTCGCCGCCGGGCTCGCGCGCGGAGACATCCGTGCGGTCGCGCGGTGCCGCGGCCAGGCGCACCGTGAAGGCGCGGCGCTCGCCGCGGCCGCGCAGCACGGTGATCCGGACGGTCTCGCCCGGCTTCTTGAACCCGACCTTCTGCTGCAGCTGCGCGACGTACTCGACCGGCTCGCCGTCCAGCTCCACGATCACGTCGCCGGCCTGGAGGCCCGCTTTCCTCGCGGGGGATTCCTCGGGGCTGTCTCCGTAGGAGAAGTCCTGCACCACGACGCCGCGGATGCGGTCGAGGCCGACCGCCGCGGCGTCTTCCTCGCCGGCGTCGCGGATGCTGACGCCCATCACCGCGCGCTCCACGAAGCCCCGCTCGATCAGCTGCTGCGTGACGACGCGCGCGAGGTTGATGGGGATCGCGAAGCCGTAGCCCGCGTAGAACCCGGTCTCGCTCGCGATGGCCGAATTGATGCCGATCACGTCGCCGTGGACGTCCACCAGCGGACCGCCGGAGTTCCCGGGGTTGATGGCGGCGTCCGTCTGGATGAAGTCCTGGATCGAGTAGACGGCCGTCTGCTCGAGCCCGCGCAGCAGGCGGCCCTTGGCGCTCACGATGCCGGCCGTGACCGTGAAGGTGAACGCCTCGCCCAGCGGGTTGCCGATGGCGAGCACCCATTCGCCGATGCGGGTCGAGTCGGAGTCGCCGAACGATGCCGTGGGCAGACCGGTGGCGTCGATCTTGATGACGGCGACGTCGGTCGCCGCGTCACGCCCGACGACCTTGGCGTCGAATTCGCGCTTGTCGAACAGCCGCACCGTGACGCGGTCGGCGTCCGCCACGACGTGGTTGTTGGTCAGGATGTAACCGTCGGCCGAGATGATGAACCCGGACCCCGAGCCGCGCTCGCGCTGGGGGCGGCGGTTCTGGGGGAAGAACTCCTCGAACCCGGGCGGCAGGCGCCGGGTCGAGGGGCGTTCCTGGCGCTCCGACCTGATGAACACCACCGTCGGCTGGACGTGCTGCGCCACGGCCGCGAAGGCGTCGCCCAGGTCGGCGGCGGGCTTCGCTTCCGGGATGGGGCGCGACGGCTGCTGCCGCGGGGCGGCGCGGGTTGCCTGCAGCAGGGCGGGGGCCTCGGCCCCACCGCCGCGCAGCGGCACGTTGAGCACCGACGTGAGCACGAGGCCCAGCACCAGCGCCACGCCGAGCAATGTCCCGAACTTCATCCAGTCCCGCGAACGACTCGCCATCGTATGCCTGCCGTCGGTTGAAGGTCCAGCCTCGTCAGCGCAAGCTACCCTTTCTTCTTCTCGTCGTCGACGATCTCATAGTCGGCTTCGACGACTTCCTCCTGCTTCGGCGCCTCCGCCCCCGGCGCACCGGCGGCTCCGCCGTCGGGCGTCGCCGTCGCCTGCGCCGCCTGATAGAGCGACGCCCCGGCGGCCGAGAAGGCCTGCTGCAGCTCCTCGAGGGCCCGGCCGATGTCGTCCGGGTTGCCGCTGCGGAGCGCCTGCTTCGCGCCCTCGACGGCCCCGTCGAGCCGGCTCTTGAGACCCGCTTCCAGCTTGTCGGCCCATTCCTTCGAGTCCTTCTCCACTGCATACACCATCGTGTCCAGCCGGTTGCGCCGCTCGATCTCCTCGCGCCGCTTGCGATCGTCCGCCACGTGGGCTTCGGCGTCCTTCACCATCTTGTCGATGTCCTTGTCGGACAGGCCCGAAGACGCCTCGATCCGGATCTTCTGCTCCTTGGACGTGGCGCGGTCCTTGGCCGACACGTGCAGGATGCCGTTGGCGTCGATGTCGAAGGTGACCTCGATCTGGGGGATGCCCCGCGGAGCGGGCGGGATCCCGGTCAGCTGGAACTTGCCGATGGTGCGGTTGTCGAGCGCCATCTGGCGCTCGCCCTGCAGCACGTGGATCTCGACCGTGGTCTGGGTGTCCTCCGCCGTCGAGAAGATCTCCGACTTCTTGGTCGGGATCGTGGTGTTCCGGGGGATCAGCGCCGTCGTGACCCCGCCGAGCGTCTCGATGCCGAGCGACAGCGGCGTGACGTCGAGCAGCAGCACGTCCTTCACTTCGCCGGCCAGCACGCCCCCCTGGATGGCCGCGCCGATCGCGACGACCTCGTCGGGGTTCACCCCCTTGTGCGGCTCCTTCCCGAAGAACTTCTGCACCGTCTCCTGGATCTTCGGCATCCGCGTCTGGCCGCCGACCAGGATCACCTCGTGGATGTCGCCCGGCTTGAGCCCCGCGTCCTTGAGCGCCTGCTCCATCGGTGGAATGGTGCGCCGCACCAGGTCGTCCACCAGCTGCTCGAGCTTGGCGCGCGACAGCGACAGGTTGAGGTGCTTCGGGCCAGACTGGTCCGCCGTGATGAAGGGGAGGTTGAGCTCCGTCTGCATCGCGCTGGACAACTCCATCTTGGCCTTCTCCGCGGCCTCCTTGAGGCGCTGCAGCGCCATCGGGTCCTTCGACAGGTCGATGCCCTGGTCCCGCTTGAACTCGGTGACCAGCCACTCGATGATCTTCTGGTCGAAGTCGTCGCCGCCGAGGTGCGTGTCGCCGTTGGTCGACTTCACCTCGAAGACGCCTTCGGCGAGCTCGAGGACCGAGATGTCGTAGGTGCCGCCGCCCAGGTCGTAGACCGCGATCGTCTGCTCCTTCTTCTTGTCGAGGCCGTACGCGAGGGCCGACGCGGTGGGCTCGTTGATGATCCGCACCACGTCGAGACCCGCGATCTTGCCGGCGTCCTTGGTCGCCTGGCGCTGCGCGTCATTGAAGTACGCGGGCACCGTGACCACAGCCTTCTCGACCTTGTAGCCGAGGTAGTCCTCGGCGGTCTGCTTCATCTTCTGGAGGATCATCGCCGAGATCTCGGGCGGCGTATACCGCTTGCCCTGGATCTCGACCGACGCCAGCTCGTTGGTGCCGGGGACGACGCGGTAGGGCACGCGCTTCATCTCCTCGGTCACCTCGGCGATGCGCCGGCCCATGAACCGCTTGATCGAGAAGATCGTCTGCTGCGGATTGGTGACCGCCTGCCGCTTCGCCACCTGCCCCACCAGCCGCTCGCCGTCCTTGGTGAAGGCCACCACCGACGGGGTAGTGCGCCCGCCCTCGGCGTTGGGGATGACGACGGGGTCGCCGCCCTCCATCACCGCCACGACGGAGTTGGTGGTGCCCAGGTCGATCCCGATAATCTTCGACGACATCGCCGTCACTCCTCGATCAGGTATGAGATGCGCATGATGCTACCGGGGTCGCACAAGGCAAGCTGCGTGCCCCCAAAAGGCGCCAGAATGGCAGTCTCTACGTAGTTGTCGGGTAAGAAGTTGCAGCGTTCGTCAGAACGCCCAGCCCACGGTGAAGGACGTACCGTAGTCGTTGGCCGATCCCGACCCGCCGGGCGGCCGGCTGTCGAAGTCGTCGTACAGCGTCAGCCCCACGGTGAAGTCCCGCAGCAGTTCGTAGGCCACCCGCACGTCGACTTCGACGCGTACGCGCCCGCGGTCGGTGATGCTCGGGAGCCCATGCACACGCGCGCTCAGGTCCAGCTTGTGGTCGCCGAAGCGGTAGATGTCCCCTTCCAGCGCGAGCAACCCCTCGAGGTTCGTCGTCCGGTCGACGCCCGAGTAGTCCTCGGCCGTGCCGGCGAACCCGGCGTATGCCGTGATCAGGGTCGCGGTGGAGCGCTGCAACGCGAGGCCCACCGCCGCCGCGAGCGTCCCGCGGGAGTCGAGCCCCAGCTCCTCGTTGCTTTCGATGCCGGTCGAGCCGCCGACGCCCCAGAGGCCCGTGAGGAACCGCTGGCCGAAGAAGCTGAGGCTGCTCCGGCGGGTGGCGCTGGTGGACGCCTGTTTCTGGTAATAGGACTCGGCTGTGAGGCGGGCCAGCCATCCGCGGGTGCGGTAGCGGGCCTCGGCGCCGAAGGTGAACTGGGTGTTGCTGTTCGCCTTGGCGAACGTCAGGCCGAGATCCAGGTAGCCGCCGATCCGATGCCACAAGCCCTGGCCGATGGGGACGATATCCACGATCGAGTCGAGCCCCACGGTGTCGGCGAACTGCGCGACGTGGACGATCACGCGACCGGTGTCGGGGGCGGCGCGGAGGGCGCCGTAGTACCGCGCACCCGATCGGACCGTGAGCTCGAAGAACCGGGGGCTCTCGATGCGGACGACGTAGATCCAGCGGGCCCCGACCGTGCCCATCTGGCTCGTCGCGTACTCCAGCTCACCCCGCGACAGCCGCTTGATCTCGCCCGTGACGCGATCGCCGTTGCGGAACGTCAGGGTGTCCACCTTCTGCGCCGCCGCCGCGGGCGCCGCGGCGACGAGCAGGGCGACGAGAGCGGACCGGCATCGCGGCATCATCGGGGGGGCAATATCCCCTTGGGACCGGCCCAATGTCCAGCCGGGAGCGGGGCGGTGGCACGGCCCGGCGCCGGGGATACCTTACGCAGCGAGGAGGACGCCGTGTTTCCCTATCGCGACGAGAACCCGACGCTGCTGCGGCCCCTCGTGACCGTGGCGATCATCGGCCTCAACGTGCTCGTCTGGATCGTCGTCCAGGGCCTCGGGACCGGGGACGCGATGGTCGCCTCGGTATGCCGCCTCGGCCTCACGCCGGGCGAGCTGTTGGGCACCGTCCCGCCCGGCGTCGCCATCGAGCTGGCGCCGGGCCGGGTCTGCCCGGTGGAACCCGGGCCCCACTACCACACGGTGCTCACCTCGATGTTCCTGCACGGCGGCTGGCTGCACCTGATCGGGAACATGGTGTTCCTGTGGGTGTTCGGGAACAACATCGAGGACGCGATGGGCCACGGCCGGTTCGTGGCGTTCTACCTGCTGTGCGGCATCGCCGCGGCGGCCGCGCAGATCCTGGTGAACCCGTCGTCCGTCGTCCCGATGATCGGCGCGTCGGGCGCGATCAGCGGCGTGATGGGCGGCTATCTGCTGCTGTACCCCCGGGCGCGGGTGCACACGATCGTGTTCTTCGGGTTCATCACGACCGTGGACCTGCCGGCGTACGTGCTGCTGGGATACTGGATCGTGCTGCAGGTGCTGGGCGGCCTGCCGTCCCTGGTGGAGGTCGGGGGCGGGGGCGGGGTGGCGTTCTGGGCGCACATCGGCGGGTTCGCGTGCGGCCTGCTGCTGATCCGCCTGTTCGAGAGCGCGGAGCACGCCGAGCGGCGGCCGGCCCCGGTCGCGGCCCGGCGGCGCCAGTCCTGGTACTGACCGGGGTCAGACGTCCGCGGCACCCTCGCTGGCGCCGCCCTGCTCGGTCCGGTGCTTGATCGACTTCCCCTCCACCAGGAACACGACGTCCTCGGCGATGTTGGTCGCGAGATCGGCCACCCGCTCGAGGTTGCGGCTCACCAGCGACAACTCCATCCCGGCCCCGATCATGTGCGGGTCCTCCATCATGTGCGTCAGCAGGATCCGGAACACCGAGCGATGCAGCTCGTCCACCGTGTCGTCCCGCAGGCAGACGGCCCGGGCGGCCTGGGCGTCGGCGCGCACGAACGCTTCGAGCGCGTCCGACAGCATCTGGCGGGCCTGCCGGGCCATCTCGACGATCTCGGGCTCGGGGGTGATCGGGCGGGCCACGACCAGCCGCTCGGCGCACTGCGCGATGTTCACCGCGTGGTCGCCGACCCGCTCGAGGTCGTTGGCGATTTTCGTCGCCGCGGTGAGCAGGCGCAGGTCGCGCGCCATCGGCTGCTGGGTCGCGAGCAGGCGCATCACCATCTCCTCGACGTCGATCTCCATCAGGTCGATGCGATGGTCCCCCGCGATCACGTCGCGGGCCGCCGCCGCGTCGCGGCTGAGCAGGGCGTCCACCGCGGCGGCGAGCGCCGCCTGCGCGTCGCCCGACATGGTGAGCAGCTTGACCTTGAGCTCCGAGAGCTCGTCGTGGAAGTGCCGGTGGGCTGGGGTCGCCGTCATCCGAACCGTCCCGTGATGTACGCGTCCGTGCGGTCGTCGCGCGGGTTGGTGAAGATCCGGGTCGTCTCGCCGAACTCGACGAGGTGCCCGAGGTAGAAGAAGCCCGTGAAATCCGACACGCGGGCCGCCTGCTGCATGTTGTGGGTCACGATCACGATCGAGTAGCGGCGCTTCAGCTCGATGATCAGCTCCTCGATCTTCTGGGTGGCGATCGGGTCGAGCGCCGAGCACGGCTCGTCCATCAGCAGCACGTCCGGCTCGTTGGCGAGCGCCCGGGCGATGCAGAGGCGCTGCTGCTGCCCGCCGGACAGGCTCGTGCCCGGCTCGTCCAGCCGGTCCTTCACTTCGTCCCACAGGGCGGCCTGACGCAGGGCGCGCTCCACCCGTTCGGGAATCTCGCGCTCGCGGGCCAGCGCGTTGAGGCGCGGGCCGTAGGCGACGTTGTCGAAGATCGACTTGGGGAACGGGTTGGGGCGCTGGAACACCATGCCCACGCGGCGGCGGAGGTCCACGACATCGGTGCTCCGCCGGTAGACCGAGGCGCCGTCGAGCCGGATGTCGCCGCGATGCCGGGTCCCCGGGATCAGCTCGTTGAGCCGGTTCACCGACCGCAGGAACGTGCTCTTGCCGCAGCCCGACGGCCCGATCAGGGCGGTGACGGCGTGTCGCGGGACGTCCAGGGCGACGGCGAACAGCGCCTGGGTCGCCCCGTACCAGAAGTCGAAGCCCTGCACCTCGACGACGGGCGGGGCGCTCATCCGAACCGGCCCGTGATGTACGCCTCGGTCTGCTCGAGCCGCGGCGCCGTGAACAGCTGGGTCGTCGGGCCGTGCTCGATCAGCCGGCCCAGATAGAAGAAGGCGGTGAAGTCCGAGACGCGGGCGGCCTGCTGCAGGTTGTGCGTCACGATGACGATCGTGTAGTCCCGCTTCAGCTCGCGGCACAGCTCCTCGATGCGCTGGGTCCCCGCCGGGTCGAGTGAGGCGGTGGGCTCGTCGAGCAGCAGCACCTCGGGGCGCGGCGCCACCGCTCGGGCGATGCAGAGGCGCTGCTGCTGGCCGCCCGACAGGTCCAGGGCGCTCGCGTCCAGCCGGTCCTTCACTTCGTCCCACAGGGCTGCCTGGCGCAGCGCGGCCTCGACGGTCTCAGGGGTGGCGGACCGCGGCGTCCGGTGGTCCACCCGCAGCCCCGCGGCGACGTTGTCGAAGATCGACATCGTGGGAAACGGGGTCGGGCGCTGGAACACCATGCCCACGCGGCGTCGCACCTGGATCGGATTGACGGCGCCGCCGTAGATGTCCACGTCGTCGAGCAGCACCCGGCCGGTGACCCAACCCCCGTCCGAGAGCTCGTGCATGCGGTTGAGGCAACGCAGGAACGTGCTCTTGCCGCAGCCGGACGGCCCGATGATCGCGGTGACCGTGCGGGGCGGGATGTCGAGGGACACCTCCTTCACCGCCGCGGTGCGGTGGAACAGGGCGGTGAGGCGGTCCGTGGCGAGCCGGCCGGCGTCAGGCTCGCGCAGGGGACCCAGGGAATCCGGAGCAGGGAGCGGGGAGCGGGGAGCGGGACGCTCCGGTGGTGTCGTGGCTTCCGCATCCCTGCTCCCGGCTCCCCGCTCCCTGCTCCCGGCTTCAGCGGCTCGCATACTTGCTCCGCGTCACTCGACGGGCGACGATCGCGAGTGTCAGCACCAGGCCCATCAGTACCAATGCCGCCGCCCAGGCGAGGCGGTGCCAGTCGTCGAACGGCCCCGTCGCGTACACGTAGATCTGCAGCGACAGGGTCTGCATCGGCTGGGTGACCTGCATCGAGAAGTTGAGGTTGCCGAGTGCGGTGAACAGGAGCGGCGCCGTCTCGCCGGCGATGCGCGCCACTCCGACCATGCCGCCGGTGACGATGCCGGCCAGCGCCGAGCGCACCACCACGGTGAGCGACGTACGCCAGCGCGGGTACCCGAGCGCCAGCGCCGCCTCGCGCAGCGAATTGGGCACCAGCCGCACCATCTCCTCGGTGGTCCGCGCCACCATCGGCACGATGAGCACCGCGAGCGCCACGCTGCCGGCCAGGGCCGAGAAATGCCCCACGGGCTTCACGATGAACGTCCAGGCGAAGATGCCGACGACGATCGACGGCGTGCCGTTGAGGACGTCCGCCACGTAGCGGACGGTCCAGCCGAGGCGGCCGCCGCCGTACTCGGCGAGGAACACGCCGGCGCCGATCCCCAGCGGCAGGCCGATCAGCGCCGCGAGGCCCACCACGATGCCGGTGCCGACGATCGCGTTGGCCACCCCGCCGCCCGACTCGCCGGCGGGTGCCGGGTTCCGGACGAAGAACGCCCAGTCGATCGACGAGGCGCCTTTCGCGATCAGGTCGCCGAAGATGAATACGAGCGGCAGGATGGCGAGCAGGCAGAGGGCGGTGACCACGCCCGTCATGAGGCCACTCGTCAGACGGCGGCGCACCACGCGCGGGATCACAGCGCCTTGCTCCCGACCGCCGCGCCGCGGGCCACGCGCCACACCAGCAGGCGCGCGAGGCCGTTCACGATCACCGTGATCACGAACAGGATCAGCCCGACCTCGAACAGCGCCGAGAGGTACAGGTCGGTGGTCGCCTCGGCGAACTCGTTGGCGATGGCCGCGGCCATCGTATAGCCCGGCTGGAGCACGGACAGCGAGATGTCGTGGCGGTTGCCGATGAGCATCGTCACCGCCATCGTCTCGCCCAGCGCGCGACCGAGACCCAGCATGCAGGCGCCGATGACGCCGGCGCGCCCGTAGGGGAGCACGGCGCTCCACACCGCCTCCCAGCGGGTGGCGCCCAGGCCCAGCGCCGCTTCGCGCTGGCTCGCCGGCACGGCGAGCAGGACTTCCCGCGACACGGCGGCGATGTAGGGAACGACCATGATCGCGAGGATGATCCCGCCCGCGAGCATCGAGTTGCCGTAGAAGGCGCCCTGGAAGAACGGCGTCCAGCCGAGTACGGCCCTGAGCGGCGGCGCCACCTGCTCGCGCAGGAACGGGATCAGCACGAAGATGCCCCACAGCCCGTAGACCACGCTGGGGATCGCCGCCAGCAGCTCGACCAGGAAGGCGACCGGCTGCCGCATCCATTTCGGCGCGAACTCCGTCAGGAAGATCGCGACGCCGAGGGCGAGCGGCACCGCCAGCAGCAGGGCGAGGAACGACGACACCACCGTCCCGAAGATCATGGGTGCGGCGCCGTAGATCTCGGCGACGGGGTCCCAGACGGAGGTCCACAGGAACGCCCACCGGAACCGGCCGATCGATGGCCAGGCGCTCGTCACCAGCTCGGCGACGAGCGCCAGCATGAGGATCGGCAGGGTCAGCGCGAATCCCGTGAGTACGGCGCGATAGGCCGCATCGCCCCGGTTGCGGCCGAGCAGGCCGGGCCCCGGACGCACCGACCCCCGCGCCGCCGGTGGCGGCGCGGGGGCAGCCGCGCGCGTCGTCACGCCGCCCGCGTCAGCCGCCGGCGCGCGGCCCGCGCCACGCCGCCTGGCCGCCGCCCGTCACGGTCCTGAGTCTCGCCTCGATCCACGGCAGCATCTCCTTCGGGAGCGGAGCGTAGCCGAGTGGCGCGGCCTTCGCCTGGCCGTCGGTCACCGCCCACCACACGAACTTGATCAACTCCCGCGCCTTCGGTTCGTCGGGATACGTCCGCCGCAGCAGCAGCCACGTGAACGACGAGACCGGATAGGCGGCCGCTCCGGCGGGGTCGGTGATCGACACCCGGAAGTCGGTGTTGGGCCCCATATCGGCCATCGCGCCCGCCGCGGCCGCCGTTACGGACTCGAGGCTCGGTGTGATGTAACTCCCGGCGCGATTCTGGACCTGGCCCACCGCCATCCTGTTGATGATGGCGTAGCCCAGCTCGACGTAGCCGATGGCGCCCGGCGTCTGCCGCACCGTTGCGGCGACGCCTTCGTTGCCGCGGCCGCCCAGCCCCACGGGCCACCGCACCGACGTGCCGCGGCCCACGCTGCGCAGCCACTCCGGGCTGATCTTCGAAAGGTAATCCGTCCACACGAACGTCGTACCCGACCCGTCCGAGCGGTGCACCACCAGGATGTCGCCTTCCGGCAGCGTGACCCCCGGATTCGCGGCGGCCATCCGCGCGTCGTTCCACCGGGTCACCTTGCCGAGGAAGATTTCGGCCAGCAGGGCGGGGGTGAACCGCAGCGCCCCGGTGACACCCGGGAGGTTGTAGGTCGGCACGACGGCACCGAGCACGGTGGGGATGTGGATCACGTTCCCTTGGATCGCGGTGATCGCCGAGTCGGTCATCGGCGCGTCGGTGCCGCCGAAGTCGACCGTCCTGTCCGAGAACTGACGGATGCCGCCGCCCGAGCCGATCGACTGGTAGTTCAGCTCGACGTTGTCGAACTTCTGGTTGTACGTGATCATCCAGTTCTGATACACGATGTTCGGGAAGGTCGCGCCGGCGCCGTTCAGGCGCACCTGCGCGGCGGCGGGCGCGACGAGCGCCAGGCCGAGCAGCGTTCCGGCGATGAGGGTCTTGCGCATGAGCGTCTCCATCAGAAGTTGGCCTGCCACGACATGATGAACTGCCGAGCCGAGAAGCGCTCCGTGCCCAGCACGTACGAGTAGTAGTCGAATCCGGCCCGCAGGATGACGGTGTTGGCGAAGTACACGTTGATCACGGGCGTGATCAGGTACGCGGCGTTCTCGTTCTGGTCGGTGTCGGGGTCGGTCAGATCCACCCGCAGGGCGGGCTCGACCATCTTGACCAGTCTCGCCTCGCTCGTGCCCGTCATGAAGCGGTACGCGCCGACCACGTGTACCGAGGCGAATGTGACGATGTTCGAGTCGGCGCTGTTGAGCAGGTTGCCGGTGTTGAGCAACGGGGCGTTCACCCGCAGCGGGATCGGGACGTTGTCGCCGGTGACGAAATCGCCGATGACGTGCCAGCCGGGCCGGAAACCGCCCAGCTCGAAGTCGAGGCCGATCGCGGTGGTCATCTTCGACGAGTCGGTGTAGAAGGTCTTGGCCGTGGTGGCGCTCGACGTGCAGGACGACGGCCCCGGATTGCAGATGGCGCGGTCGCGGGCGGCGAACGAGGCGCCCACCTGGAGCACCGGCTGGTCCTCGGCGTTGACGAGGACCGTCCCGGTGGCCCGCGCGAAGTAGCTCTTGGCGTTGTTCACGTCGCGCGTGCTCTCGCGCGAGCCCCCCTGCACGCCGGCCTTGATGGCGAAGCGGGTATTGGGGGTCGCGTAGTCGAGGAAGGCGCCGATGTCGTGGGACGCATAGCCGTTGGCGACCACCAGGTTGTTCATCGCCTCCTGCTGGATCCGCAGACCCGAGATCACGACGCCGCGCTCGATGGACGGGAGGTTGTTCGAGGAGGTCAGCTCGTAGCGCTGGAAGGGCGACTTTTCCTGACCCATCGTGAGCCCCAGGCCGCGCGCCAGCCCGACCCGCAGGTACGCATCGCGCATCCGCAGCGTGCCCATCTCGAAGCTCGGCTGGATGACGAGGAGCATGTTGTCGCCGAACCGGACGTCGGCCTGGATGCGCATGCGCCGGACGAGGAACTGGTTGTCCACCGCGGCCGGGTCGAAGCTGGCGCTCGAGTCTCCGCTCGAGAGCCGGTACTGCAACTGCATCCGCCCGCTCACGCGGATGTTGGGCGCCTGAGCGGACAGCGCCGATGTCAGAGACACGCATGCCAACGCGCCGGCGCAGAGCAGGCGCAGGGGTCTTGTGTGCACGGGAGAATCCTCAAGACCAGGGTTCGGTTGTGGACGGCCGGCCCGGAACGCCCGGAGCCACTTCAATGGTGGGATTCGCCCGTGACGACACCGCTACCCGATTGTAACGAGCGTGTAACGAAGATCAGGGACGGGCGTAGAGCCGGCGCTGCAGGAACAGGGCGACGTTGACGAGGCCGATCAGCACCGGCACCTCCACCAGCGGGCCGATCACGGTGGCGAACGCCTGCGGCGAGGCGATGCCGAAGACCGCGACGGCCACGGCGATGGCGAGCTCGAAGTCGTTGCTCGCGGCCGTGAGCGAGACTGTGACGTTCTGCTCGTAGGTCGCGGCGACCTGGCGGGCCCGCGCCGAGAAGAACGTGATGAAGAACATCGCCGCGAAGTAGAGGGCGAGCGGGATGGCGACGCGTACCACGTCGAACGGGAGACGCACGATCAGGCCGCCCTTGAGGGAGAACATCACGACGATGGTGAAGAGCAGCGCGATCAGCGTGAGGGGGCTCACGGTCGGGAGGAAGACGCGCTCGTACCACGCCGGTCCCTTCACGCGGACGAGCGCGAGCCGGCTCACGAGTCCCGCCACCAGCGGGATGCCGAGATAGACCAGCACCGTGCCCGCGATCTGGCCCACGCTGACGTCCACGACGACGCTGTCGATACCGAACAGCGGCGGCAGCAGCGTGAGGAACACCCAGGCGTACACCCCGTACAGCAGCACCTGGAAGATCGCGTTCAACGCCACGAGGCCGGCCACCAGGTCCGGGTCCCCCCGGGCGAGGTCGTTCCACACCAGCACCATGGCGATGCAGCGCGCCAGCCCGACGAGGATGAGGCCCTGCGCGTAGCCCGGCAGGTCGCGCAGGAACGCGATCGCGAGCGCGAACATCACGAGCGGTCCGATCACCCAGTTCTGGACGAGCGACAGCGCGAGCACCCGGCCGTTGCGGAACGCCGCGCCCAGCTTCTCGTACCGTACCTTCGCGAGCGGCGGGTACATCATCAGGATCAGCCCGATGGCGATCGGCACGCTGGTGGTCCCGACCTGTCCGCGCTCGATCAG
>Ga0210138_1000035_pt1 | contig 31243 bp, 29 predicted proteins | sample Browns_ThreeSqC__FD_184850 | JGI IMG/M metagenome (GOLD analysis project Ga0210138, IMG submission 184850) | Wetland microbial communities from the San Francisco Bay, California, USA, that impact long-term carbon sequestration -... | ecosystem: Environmental > Aquatic > Marine > Wetlands ... | reverse complement strand
CTAATGGGCTGCCATCTGCCTTCTGCCATCTGCGTTACGCGGCCTCTGGCGCTTCCACCGTCTCCGGTCGGCGCGTGACCAGCCAGATGCCGGCGAAGAGACACGCGGTCGCCGCCAACATGCCCGCGGACGGTGTTTCGTGGAACGCCAGCCAGCTGGCGATCGCGGCGATGAGCGGCTGCGCGTAGATGAACACCGCCGTGGTCGAGGCCGGGACGCGCGCCAGGGCGTACATGTTGAACAGGTACGCGAGCACCGTCGGGAACGCGACGATATAGGCGAGCGACCACCACACGGCGGCATGGCCCGCGGCCGGCATCAACGTCTCACCCCAGCCGAAGTAGGCGATGAACGGCAGCGAGAAGACGTACGCCCACGTGATCACGACCAGCGGCGGATAGCGGCGGGCGAGCGGCTTGGAGACGATGAGATACCCGGAGTAGCACAGCCCGTTCGCCACCATCAGCAGGTTGCCGAGCCCGTAGCGGCCGAAGCTGTGCAGCCCATCCTCGAACAGCAGGGGCACCGTTCCCGCGAGCGCGACGATCACACCGGCCAGCCGCATCCCGCTGAAGTACTCCTGCCCCACCGCCGCCGCGATCACGAACGTGAACACCGGGATGAGACACATCACGAGCGTCGCGTTGAGCGGCGTCGACCGCGATAGGCCGACCAGGAAGAGCCCCTGGTTGATGGCGACGCCGAGGAACGCGGAGACCACGAATCGCGCGAGGTGGGCCCGGGCCGGGATCGCGGCCCGGCCGTGGACGGCCGCGGCCAGCACGCCCAGGATCGCGGCTCCGCCCGCCAGGCGCCACGCGCCCACCGCGAGCGGAGCCAGACCGCCGGGGCCGAACGCCACCTGCCCGAAGACGGGGAACAGGCCGAACGCGACCTGCGCGCCGAGCAGCGCGAGATAGGCGCGGGCGAGCTGGGGTTTGGCGGGGGGCGCGGGCACCGGCGAAAGCTAATCGGGCGCCCGCGCCGGTCTCAGTCGCCGCGGCGGTCGGCTCCCGAGCGGCGGTCCACGCCGGTGCGGCGTGGCGCGAACGAGCGGCGATCGGTCCCGTCGGGACGCCTCGTGGTGCGACGCTCGACCCAGGCGCGGCGGTCGGCGGTGCGGCGGCGGTCCTTCGCCCGTCGCTCCTTGGAGCGCCGCTCGGATCCGCCGTGCTTCGCCATGGCACTAGTCTAGTGTCCCGCCCCGCCCCACGCCACATTCCGTCGACCGCTCACGGCAGGAGCACCGATGCCCCGACGCCCGTTCGTCATCACGTTCGCGTTCGCCCTCGTCCCGCTGCTGGCGGGACTGACCCCGACGCCGCGCGCGGCCACCCCGCGGTTCGCCGTCACCTTCCCGGCGCAGCGCAGCGCCACCCCCCTCGACGGACGCCTGCTGCTGATGATCGCGGCCGACTCCACCAACGAGCCCCGGTTCCTGATCGAGGACGGTCCCGGCACGCAGCTCGTCTTCGGCATCGACGTGGACGGCTGGGCGCCCGGCACCCCCGTCGCCGTGGACGAGTCGGCGTTCGGGTACCCGATGCGCTCGCTCGCCCAGCTCCCGCCCGGCCGGTACGTGGTGCAGGCCCTGCTCAACCGCTACGAGACGTTCCGGCGGGCGGACGGGTCGGTGCTGAAGCTCCCGCCCGACCGGGGTGAGGGCCAGCAATGGAATCGCAAGCCGGGGAACCTGTACTCCGTGCCCCGGTGGTACATCATCGATTCCACGGATGCGGCGCCGATCCGTCTGGTGCTCGACCAGGAGATCCCGCCGATCCCGGATCCGCCGGAGACCCGGTACATCAAGCACATCCGCATCCAGAGTCGCCTGTTGAGCGAGTTCTGGGGCCGCCCGATGTATCTGGGGGCGCACGTCCTGCTGCCCGAGGGCTTCGACGCGCACCCGGACGCCCGCTACCCGCTCGCCGTCTTCCACGGGCACTTCCCGAGCGACTTCGCCGGATTCCGCGAGCAGCCACCCGACCCCAATCTCCGCTGCGAGTACAGCGAGCGGTTCCGGCTGGCGTGCTACAACCGCGTCCAGCAGCAGCTCGCCCACGACCTCTTCAAGGAATGGACGGGCCCCGGCTTCCCGCGCGTCCTGGCGATCGAGATCCAGCACCCTACGCCGTACTACGACGACTCGTACGCCGTGAACTCCGCGAACAACGGCCCGTACGGCGACGCCATCATGCGGGAGCTGATCCCGGAGATCGAGCGCCGGTTCCGCGGCATCGGCGCCGGGTGGGCCCGATTCACGTACGGCGGGTCCACCGGCGGGTGGGAGGCGATGGCGGCGCAGGTGTTCTATCCGGATGATTTCAACGGCGCCTGGGTGGCCTGCCCGGACCCGATCGATTTCCGCGCGTACACCCAGGTGAACCTGTACGAGGACTGGAACGCCTACTACCTCCCGAGCCGCTGGAAGCGCACCCCGCGGCCCGGCCATCGCGACTGGCTCGGCCACGTCAGCACGACGCTCGAGGACATGAACCACCGGGAGCTGGCGCTGGGATCGCGCGGCCGCTCGGGCGAGCAGTGGGACATCTGGCAGGCGGTGTACTCGCCGGTCGGCCCCGACGGCTACCCCAAGCCGATCTGGGACAAGCTGACGGGCGAGATCGACCGCGCGGTGGCCGAGTATTGGCGGGAACACTACGACCTGACCCACATCATCCGCCGCGACTGGAAGACGCTGGGGCCCAAGCTGCGCGGCAAGCTGCACATCTACGTCGGCGACATGGACAACTACTACCTCAACAACGCCGTGTACCTGACCGAGGCGGTGCTGGACTCGCTGACCGACCCGGCCGCCGAGGCCGAAGTGGACTACGGGGATCGGGCGGAGCACTGCTGGAACGGGGACCACGAACGGTCCAACGCGTACTCACGGATGCGCTATCACCAGATGTTCATCCCGCGCATCCTGGACCAGATCCGGCGCAACGCCCCGGCCGGCGCGGATACGCTGAGCTGGCGGTACTGAGGTCGCATGCGAACGGGGCCGGCGAGCGCTCGCTCGCCGGCCCCGCTTCGACCCGCGGAACGCCCCGGCCCGGCTCAGCCGCCCTGCTGGCCCGCGCTCGGCTCCTCCTGCACGACGATCAGGAACCGCGACCCCTTCCAGAACTCGGCGGGCGACGAGATGCGCAGGCTGGCGGCGCCGGTGATGCGGCCCCGGTCGTCACGCGGCGTCTCGAGGAACTGCAGGTCCTGGCGCGACACGATGCGATAGCGGCCGTCCGGGTAGGGCAGCGGGATCTCCCGCGTCTGCCGCCGGTCGATGGCCGTGAACTGGGTCGCATCGAGCTCGCGCGCGGGGGCGAGCGTCTCGCCGGTGCGCCACAGGATGAAGAGGACGCGGCTGCCGCCCTCCTCGACCACGATCCCCTTCTCCTTCAACTGCTCCTTCGTGCCCACGATGTAGAACACCGTGTACTCGGCCGTGACGGTGTCCTTCAGCGCCACGTTTTCGGTCTCCAGCGCCGTGTTCTGCACATGCAGCGTGTCGATCTGGGCGGTCAGGGTCGCGATGGTGGTCCGCTGCGACTCGATCACACCCTGCAAGTTGGTCACCGTCGCCTCGAGGGTGGTGCGCAGGCTGTCGGATAGTTGTGTGAGCCCGCGGATGCGGCGCTGGCTCTCGCGCAGCCGCCGCTCGCTCTCGTCGAGGCGGGTGACCGCGTACCGGACCGTCTGAACGATCGAGTCGCGCCGCGCCGCCTCGGGGGACTCACTGGTCACCTTCAGGTCCTTCACCTGCACGGTCGCGATCGCGGCGGCGACATCGCTCAACAGCCGCGTCTGGAGCGCGACCTCCTGGAGCAGGCTGTCCTTCTGCGCGCTGATGGTATCGGCCTGGGCCAGCCGGGCCCGGACCTCGGGCGAAGGACCGCACGCCGCCGCCAGCACCACAGCGGCAGGCACGACGGTCGCCACGAACGCCGAAAACTTGCGGGACATGAATGGATCTCCGATCAACGGGTCGCGAAACTCGAACCTTTATATCTAATCGATCCGGGGCGGGGATGGCGATCGCCCCCCCGACCCGGACCGCGTCGAATGTGAGCCCGCGCACAGGGCCGCCGGTCAGCCGGCGGCCAGGAATCCCCGAGCCCGGAGGATGCTCCGGAGGTCAGGCTCCCCGATCTCCTGCAGCTCGTAGCGCACGCGGAGCGCGGGCCGGGCGAGCGTGATCAGGCGGCGCAGGTCGATCGGCGACGCCACCAGGACCAGGTCCACGGGCGCCGCACGGATCGTCGCTTCCAGGTCCGCGATCTGTGCGGCGCCGTAGCCCATCGCCGGCAGGATCGGACCGGTGTCCGGCCACGCCGCGAAGGTGTCGCGGATCGAGCCCACGGCATACGGTCGCGGGTCCACCACCTCCGCTGCCCCCCAGCGGCGCGCGGCGATCCACCCGGCACCGAACCGCATGCCCCCGTGCGTGAGCGTCGGCCCGTCCTCGACCACGAGGACCCGCTTGCCGCGGATCTGCTCGCCCCCGTCCACGGTAATGGGGCTCGCCGCCTCGATGATGGTGGCGCCCGGGGCGAGTCGCGCCACCACCGCCCGCGCCGCCTCGATGTCGGCCAAGCCCGCAGTGTCCACCTTGTTGATCAGCGCGACGTGCGCCATGCGCAGCACCGCCTCGCCGGGATGGTACCGCAAGGCATGGTCCGCCCGATGGGGATCGACCACGGCGATCAGCAGATCGGGCACGTAGAACGGCATGTCGTTGTTGCCGCCGTCCCAGACGAGCACGTCGGCCTCCCGCTCGGCCTGCCGGAGGATGCGCTCGTAGTCCACGCCGGCATACACGACCAGTCCGCGCGCGATCAGCGGCTCGTACTCTTCCCGCTCCTCGATGGTCACCCGATGGCGGACGAGGTCATCGGCTGTCGCGAAGCGCTGGACCGACTGGGCGGCGAGGTCCCCGTACGGCATCGGATGCCGCACCACGACGACGCGACTCCCGGCATCCCGCAGCAGGCCCGCCACGCGCCGCGTGGTCTGGCTCTTCCCGGCGCCGGTCCGGACCGCGCACACCGCGATCACCGGGACCGCGGCGCGAAGCATCGTGTGCTTCGGGCCCACCAGCAGGTAGTCCGCTCCGGCGGCCAGCACGGCGGAGCCGATGTGCATCAAGTCCTCGTGCGACACGTCGCTGTAGCTGAACACGGCGACGTCCACGTCGCGCTCACCCACGATCCGCGACAGCTCGCTCTCGGGCTCGATGGGAATGCCGTCTGGATAGCGTGGACCCGCCAGGGCCGGGGGATAGCGACGGTCCGCGATGTTGGGCAGCTGACCGGCGGTGAACGCGACCACCTCGTAGCCGGCGTGATCGCGGAAGTACACATTGAAGTTGTGGAAGTCCCGACCGGCGGCGCCGATGATCAGGACCCGCTGCGGGCGCATGGTCATGGGTCAAGTGTGCTCCCCCGGGCGTGAAGGGACCTTGAGGCCACGCTGAACGTCCGGTGGCGCGGGACATTTGACACTCCCGCGCGGCGGCCCCAACATGAGAGGTCCGCTCACCGCGCCCCCGGGTACCTCGGAGGTCCCATGCGTCGCCTGCTCGCCGCCCTCGCCATCCTCGCCTTCGCGTCGTCCGCCCGAGCCCAGGCCGGCGGTGCGGGTGGTCGCGCGACGTTCGCCGCCTGGAGCATGTCGTACGCCGTCCCCGCAGGCTGGCAGGTAGCCCAGCAGACGGCGCGCGTGCACACGCTGCTGACACCGGCCGGTGCGCAGGGACCGGTGATCTACGTCGGACCGGGCATGCATCAGAGCTTCAACGACGCGGGAGCCGATCTGAGCAAGGGGTTCACCGCCCTCGGCCTGAGCGGCATGCCGACCGCGCAGCCCACGTCCACGACGATCGGCGGCATGCAGGCGATGACCGCCGACTACATCGGACAGAGTCAGATGGGGATGCAGTACCAGGCGCACGTGGTCTCCGTGCTCACACCGCACGGCACCGGGTTTCTCGTCCTGGGCCTCGCACCCGGAAACCAGCCGGGAGAAGTGCGATCGGTCGTCGATCAGCTCGCCCAGAGCCTGCAGGTCGCGGGACCGCCGCGCCCCGATCCGCAGGCGGTCGCGGCGCTGCGCGGCCGCTGGATGTACTACGCCGGCCGCGCGTCCGGGGTCACCAGCGCCACGGGCGGGTCGTCCAACAGCTACGAGGAGTTCGTGGAGTTCGACGGGGTCGGGCGCTTCACGTACCAGTCGTCGGCGTCAGTGAGTGTGACCACCCCGGGGCTCAGCGGCTCGGCGGGCCGCGCGGATGCCTCGAGCGACGAGGGCACCTACACGGTGATCGGCACCACGCTGGTGGTGCGCGGGCGCCAGGGACAGGCGACCTACGACATCCAGATCCTGGCCGACCGCGTCATCGCGGACGGCCGGACCTATGTGCGGGCGAACTAGCGCGGCGCGGGGCTAGCCCGCGCTCGCCTCGCCGCCCTTCTCCTTGCGTCGGAACAGCCAGACGGCGAGCATCACGAGCGCCACCAGCAGGCCGACCTTGAAGAGGATGATCAGGAGACCGAACAGCACCCCGGCGATCGGCAGGAGGAGGATCGAGAGGATCTTCCACAGCGCGATGCCGACGATGCCGGCGGCGGCGAGCGAAACGAGTGGCTTCATCATTGTCGTCATCCCGGATCCGGTGTTCTATTGTGATACGCGACCGCGCCACCGCCGGTTTCACCCCACACCCAGCATGAAGGCACCGACCATGCGCCATGCCCCGACCCGCCCCCGCCGCGACGTCCGTCTGGCCATCATGCTCGCCGGCCTGCTCGGCGCCGTCCTGATACCGCGCCCGGTCGGGGCACAGATCCCCAACGTCCGCCGCCGCGCCCAGGACGCCGCGACCCAGGCCGTGCGAGTGGACACGCAGCCGACGTGCCCGGCGGTGGCCTTCGACTCGGTCACGGTGGAGCTGACGACCGCGCGCGTGGATCGGTTGATCAAGGGCCTGCGGGCGCGCCGCGATGTGCTCAACGGCCGGCGAGGTGCGCCCAGCTGGGCCGCGCTGGAGACCCGTCGCGACTCCGCCACCAACGCGGCGGCCGACCTGGTCACCCGCAAGGGCGCGGAGATGGATGCCTACCGCGAGCGGGGCGACTCGATCGCCCGCTGCCGCGACGAGGCGTTCGGCGAGAAGCGAAGGGCGCGCCAACAGCAGAGCTTTCAGCGCGCGGCCAGCGATCCGGACTTCATGCGCCAGACGGCGGAGCTGTCCCAGCGCATCATGGAGGCGCAGCAGCGCGGCGACACGGCCGCCGTGACCCGGCTCACGAAGGAGGCCAACAACCTCATGATGGAGCCCACCCGAGAGGACACGCTCGCGGTGGACCGGCACTGCGGCCGCGTCCCCGCACCGCCAGCGTCGATGAGGCAACTCGAGTCGCTGCGGGCGCTCGAGGACAGCCTCAACGCGCAGCTGCGGAGTCACGAGGGGGAGGCGGACTCCGTCGCGAGCAGCGCGAGCGGGCTCTCCCCGCGGCAGTGGTTCGTGGGCCAGGAGCGCGCGCAGATTCTCCTGGCGAGGCTGGCGGCGGAGGGCTCGCTCTGCGGGTTCTCCCAGACCGAGGTCGCCGCGCTCAAGGCCCGGCGCGCGGAGCTCGACGAGTTGCTGTGAAGCGGATCGCCGTGGCCGCGCTGGTGCTGGGCGTCGCGGGCGCCCCGGCGCCGCCCGCGCTCCCGCCGTCCGCGCTAGCGGTCTGGACCGGCGTGGAATGGCGGCAGTGGTGGCGGTCGGCCGAGGCCCCGGCGCGGTGGGCGTCCGGAGACTCCGGGGTCGCCGCGGCGCTGCGCTGGCGGCCCGCCGCGGACGGCGTCGATTGGGCGGAGCTGCGCCTCGCCGGGACCGGCGAAGCGTGGCGCACCCGCGTCATCGTCGCGCGGATCGATCCACGACGCGTGCGGCTGCGGCTCGACACGGCCTTCACGCCGGGCAGCCGGCGTGCGGGGTGGTCCGTCGATCGCGCCCGGCCTGAGGCGGTGTTCGCGGCGAACGCCGGCCAGTTCGTGCACACCCTGCCGTGGGGCTGGGTCGTGCTCGACGGCCGCCAGTTCCTGCCGCCGGGCCCGGGGCCGCTCTCGACGGCGGTCGCGATCGATACGGCCGGCGCGATCCATTGGATCGCGGGCGACACACTCGCGGGCGCCACTCGCCGCGGCGGGATCGCCGCGGCGTTCCAGTCCTACCCGACGCTGCTCGCGGCCGACGGCACGGTGCCGCATCAGCTGCGCGGGCCGGGCCAGGGCATCGACCTCGCACACCGCGACGCTCGCCTCGCGATCGGCGAGATGCGCGACGGGTTCCTGCTCGTCGCGCTCACGCGGTTCGACGGCGCGGGCACCGCATTCGACTTCGTCCCGTTCGGGCTCACGACCCCCGAGATGGCCGCGGTGATGGGCGCCCTCGGCGCGCGGGACGCCGTGATGCTGGACGGAGGGATCTCGGGCCAGATGCAGATCGGTGCGGGATCCGACGCGGTGCGGTGGACCGGTCTCCGCAAGGTCCCGCTCGCGCTGGTCGCCGTGCCGCGCTGAGGCGGCTCAGCCCCAGTACACCACGTAGCCCCGCTGCTCCAGCTCCATCGCCAGAGCCTCCTCCGCCGCTTCCGCCTCGCGACGCGTGCTGAACGGGTTCCACGCTCCGTACAGATCGGGCCGCAGCCGGACCCCGTACTTGTAGACCTTGGTATTGGCGAGGCGCCCGCCACGCATGTGCTGGGCGAAACGCTCCTCCGGCGCCCGGATCGTCTGTCCGACGTACACGCAACCCTTCACGGCCGCGTGCGCGAGCCGCGCCGGCACGGCTTCCCGGTGCAGCTCGATGACGTAGACGCTGTACCCCGGTCCCGTGCGCCGCCTCGGCCGTTTCCCCCGCCTGCCTGGACTCACGCCGCGCCCCCCCGGTGCCACACCATTTCTTCACGTTGAAATGACGGTCTCTTGACGTACGCCCGCTCATATTGCGACGCATGGAGAGTTATCCGCTACTGGAGGTGAAACGGCACCTGGTGATCGTAGCGGGCGGCGTGACGGCCCTGCTCGACACCGGCTCGCCCGCCAGCATCGGCCGGCGAGTGTCACTTCGACTGGCCGGCCGCACCTGGGAGCCGGCGGCCGCGGCCTCTCCCCTGCTGGAGCAGATCAGCGCCTGGATTGGCCGGCGGGTGGATTGGGTCGTCGGCATCGACATCCTGGCGACCGTGCCGGTCCTGGTGGACGGACCGGCACGGCGCGTCACGTTCGGCGCCACACCGAACGGGCGGGGCGCCGTGCAGCTGGCACTCGACCTGCGCTACGCCATCCCGGAGGTCGCGATCCGGCACGGCGAGGCTGCGGCGGCGGCGTTCCTCGACACCGGCGCACCGGTGTCGTATGCGGCGCCGGTGGCCGTCCGCGGGCGCCAGCCGGACTCGAGCGAGACCGATTTCTATCCCCCGGTCGGTCCCTTCACGACCCCGCTGTACCGGCTCGACATCTCCGTCGGTGGGCGGCCGTTCAGCGGGCGGTTCGGGGTCCTTCCGGCGCAGCTGGCGTCCGTGCTCCAGCTGATCGGCGAGCGCTGGATCCTGGGGAGCGACTACTTCTGGAACCGGCGGCTGCTGCTCGACTTCGGCGCAAAACTGGCGTTCGACCTCGCGTGACCGCGGGCCCCTGGGGGACGTCGGGTTGTTGCCCGGCAAGCCCCTCCTTAGACTGGAGTACCCGGAGTCACCGCCTTTTGAGGGCTCTGCGATGACTGACGACATGCTGGCCGAGGTACGAGCCAAGATCCAGGACGTGGACTGGATCCTCTCGTCGGGCCGGTTCCCGCCCGAAGGGATCCTGGACCTCAAGAGCGCGGTGGACGACCTGCGCAACCGGATCTGGGCGCTGGTGACGGCGGCCGCCGCCGAGGACCCGGCCCAGGTCCTTGCCCGCCTCCGGGCGCGTCGGGCGGCCGACATGCTGCGGGCCACGCTCCGGGACCTGCTCGCGGGCCACATCAGCCTGGACCGGGCGGAGATGCTGGCGTTGAGCGACGCCAGCCGGGACCTGCTCACGGAGTCCAGCCGCCCGCCGCGGAGCCCGGAGCGATAGGCGCCGTCAGACGTCGGCGGTGCGGGGCCGGACCGGGCTGCCGGTCGCCACGATGCGGCGCGTGGCGGCCACGAGCTCCCGGGTGATCCCGGGCTCGTGCGAGGAATGTCCGGCGTCGGGCACGATCTCCCAGTCGAGCTCGGGCCAGGCCCGCCGCAGATCGTCGAGGCTGCGCACGGGACAGACGACGTCGTAGCGGCCGTGCACCGCGAACGCCGGGATGTGACGGATGCGGCCGACCTGGTCCAGCAGGAGCGTGTCGGGGGTGAAGGCGTTGTTGCGGAAGTAGTGCGCCTCGAGTCGAGCCAGGCTCCACGCCATGGCGTCCTCGGCGAACATCCCCGCGAACTCGGGGTTCGGCAGCAGCGTGCAACTCGAGCCTTCGTACACGCTCCAGGCGCGAGCCGCAGCGAGCGCCGCCTCGCGGTCGGGGCCGGTGAGCCGCCGCCAGTACGCCTCCAGCAGGTCCCCGCGCTCCGCCTCCGGGACGTGTTCCGCGAAGCGCCGCCACAGCTCCGGGTGTATCCAGCGCAGGTCGTAGAGCCACCACTTGAGCTCGACCGCCCGCACCAGCCAGATGCCGCGCAGCACCAGACTGCGGACGCGGTCGGGGTGCCGCTCCGCGTAGTACAGGGCGAGCGTACTGCCCCACGATCCGCCGAAGACGTGCCACGTATCGATGTCGAGCTCGCGCCGCAGCCGCTCGATGTCCCGGACGAGGTGGTCCGGGGTGTTGTCGCGCAGCTCGCCCGGCGGCCGGGAACGGCCGGCGCCGCGCTGGTCGAAGAGCACGATGCGGAACGCCGTCGGATCGAAGAACCGGCGATCGAACGGGGAGCACCCGGCGCCCGGTCCGCCGTGCAGGAACACGATGGGGATGCCGTCGGGCGCGCCGCACTGCTCCCAGTAGAGCTCGTGCGGCGGATCGACGGCGAGCCGGCCGGACGCGAAGGGCTCGATCGCGGGATAGAAGTGCTCGTTCGCCATGCCGGAGGAATATGCACCCTGGCCCCGGCGGCGCGCCGCCCGTATCCTACAGGCCGCCGATCGGCGCTCCGATGCCCCACCCCTCCACGGTCCTGCCCCCGCTCGTGCCGCGCCGCGGCAACCGCTTCACGCGGTGGCTGGGACGCGTGCTTTTGCGGCTGCTGCGCTGGGAGTTCACGGGGGAGTTCCCCGACCTGCCGAAGATGGTGCTGATCGTGGCCCCGCATTCGTCCAACTGGGATTTTCTCGTCGGTGTGGCGGTGATGTTCGCGCTCGGGTTCGACGCGCACTTCATCGGCAAGAAAGAGCTGTTCCGCGGGCCGGTGGGCGTCCTGATGCGCTGGCTCGGAGGGATCCCCGTGGACCGCAGCAGCCCCCAGGGCCAGGTCGGGCAGCTGCGGGACACGCTGCGCCAACGCGAGCGGATACTCCTGGCGATCACCCCCGAGGGAACGCGCAAGCCCGTGACCGAATGGAAGCGCGGGTTCTACCACATCGCGCATGCGGCCGGCATCCCGATCGGGCCAGTGTACTTCGACAATGTGACCCGGCAGGTCGGGTTCTTCCCGGTGATGACGCCGACGGGCGATGCCGACCGCGACATCGCGGCGCTGCGCGCGCGCTACGCGGGCCTGCCGCGGCGCGACCAGCTGCCGGCCCGCGGCCGATCGGAGGCCCCGTGAAGCGAGTGCTCGGCGTCGCGGTCCTCGCGCTTGTCGCCACCTCTTCCCTCCCCGCCCAGCGCCCCGCCGGCTGGGATGCGTTCGTGCGCGCATTCGATGCGTACGCGGCCCGGGACAGTATCGTCGGCGCGAGCGTGATCGTCGCGCACCACCGGCGGGTGACCGCGCGGCACGACGTGGGCTGGGCCGATCGGGATCGGCACCAGCGCGCCGACAGCAACACGATCTATCACTGGGGATCGATCACCAAGACGCTCACCGCGGTCGCCGTCATGCAGCTGCGCGACCGCGGACGGCTGGCACTCGGGGATCCGGTCACCCGGTACGTGCCCGAGCTGCGCCTGGTGCACAACCCCTGGGGCTCGATGGACGACGTGACCATCGGGATGCTGCTGTCGCACTCGGCCGGGTTCCAGGATCCTACGTGGCCCTACACCACCGGGGAGCCGTGGGAGCCCTTCGAGCCGACGCGCTGGGAGCAGCTCGTCGCGATGCTGCCGTACCAGCGCCTGTGGTTCGCGCCGGGCTCACGGTACGGATACTCCAACCCGGCGTTCATCTACCTGGCTCGCGTGATCGAGCAGCTGACCGGGGACGCGTGGCAGTCGTACGTGTACAAGAATCTCTTCGGGCCCCTCGGCCTGGCACGGAGCTACTTCGCGGCCACGCCCTATCACCTCGAACCCGACCGGTCGAACAGCTACACGGTGGCGCGGGACTCAGGCGGCGCCGAGCGGGTCGTGGCGAACGGGCGGGAGTTCGATCCGGGGATCACGATCCCGAACGGCGGCTGGAACGCTCCGATGGACGAGGTGGCGCGGTGGTTCGCGTTCCTGGGGGGGGCGGCGGCCGGTGACAGTGCGCTCGCCCGGCGGTACGACGAGGTGCTCACCCGAGCATCGCTCGGCGAGATGTGGCAGGCGCGCCTCCCGGCGACGGAGCCGGTGGCCGGCGCCGCAGGGCCCGATTCGGTGGGACTGTCGGTCTTCGTCCTGTGGCGACAGGGCGTGCGCTTCGTCGGGCACACGGGAAGCCAGGCGGGGTTTCGGGCGTTCGCCTATCTCAACCCGACGACCGGGGCCGTGGTGATCGCGGCGTTCAACACGCGGAACGACGCGCGGGAGGAAGAGAGCGCGGCGGGGTTCCGGGACGTCCGCGACCGGGCGCTGGCGCTCATCGGACGGTAGCCCAATCGGCCTGTTTCTTGCTAGAACCATACCCGAGCCACATCGTGTAATGGCCCCCGCCCCCCGGTGGCGGGCACCGTTCACCCCCAAGCCGTCGAGGCCCCGATGCAGCGCGCCGCCGTCCTCCTCGTGTCCTTGGCGTTCCTGGCATGCCAGGACGCCTCCTCGCCTGGCGAGCCGATCGACGCCGCCGTCCAAGCGCCCGTGGGCGCTCAAGCGAGCGGCGACCGCGTCATACCCGGACGCATACTCGTCAAGCTCGCCCCGAGCACCCGCGTCGAGGACGTCGTCCGGCCTCACGGCCTCGCCGTCGAGGGGCGGGGCTACCACGATGCGTTCCTCATCCTCAGGGGCGCCGCGGCGGGCAACGAGCGCGCGGTCGCCGCTCGGCTGGCCGCCGACCCCCGTGTCGTCTACGCCGAGCCGGACTACCTGCGTCAGACCACCGCGATCGATCCGCGGCTGTGGGCGTTCTACAATCCCGGCGGGTTGACGGTGAGCTTCACCAGCGGACGCAACAAGGGCAAGCCGGTCACGAGCTTCGCATCGGTGGTCGACGCCGACGAGGACAACATCACGGGCTACGCATCGGGGGGTTCCCCCGTCGTCATCGGCTCGATCGACACCGGGGTCGACTTCGGCCACGGCGAGTTCTCGGGCGGCGTGCTGATCGCGGGCCATGACTGGTACAGTGACGACGCGAGCCCGAGCGACGAGGACGGCCACGGCACGCACACCACCGGCACGATGGCGGGTCACACGGTGGGCGTGGCGGGGGTAGCGGGCGCCGGCACGAACGTCAAGGTCTACGTCCAGCGCGTGTGCGGCGCCATGGGCTGCCCCAGTTCGGCCATCGCCAGCGCGATCCGCGCGGCGGCGGACCAGCCCGGCATGGTGGCGATGAACCTCAGTCTGGGAGGCGGATCGGAGTCGCAAGCCGAGAAGGACGCGATCGCGTACGCCGTGAACACCAAGGGTGTGCTCGTCATCGCCTCCGCGGGCAACGATGGCACCGGCACGGTGAGCTGCCCCGCCTGCGATCCCCTCGCGATCTCGGTCGGCGCCACCAACTGGCAGGATTCGCTCACCTACTACACCAACTGGGGCTCGGGCCTCGACATCACCGCGCCTGGTGGTCAGCTCTATTCGAACACGACCGAGGAAGGCGGCATCTACAGCTCCTACCTGGGCGGCGGCTATCGCTATCTCCAGGGCACCTCGATGGCCGCGCCGCAGGTGACCGGGACCGCGGGGATCGTCGCGTCCAAGACGGGCTTGTCGGGAAGCAACCTGCGGAGTCGTCTGCTGAGCTCGGCCGATGACCGGGGCCCGACGGAATACGATTCCCAGTTCGGTAACGGCCGGCTCAACAGCTACCGCGCCGTTACGAACACCACGCTGAACGAAGGGGGCGGCAGCGGCGCGCCGACGGCGTCCTTCACGTACTCGTGCGCGAACTCGGCGACCTGCGCGTTCACCGCCGCCTCGTCCGGCCTCACGAGTCCGACGTACGCCTGGACCTTCGGGGACAGCGGCGGCGCCTCTGGCAGCCCGGTGTCCCACACCTTCGCCACGGCCGGCAGCTTCGTCGTGACGCTGACGGCCAGCGCGGAGGAGGGCTCCGCGTCAGCGCAGAAGACCATCAAGTGCTCCGTGAAGCGCACGCTGCGCTGCAGTTGAGCGCGCGCGGGTAGCAGGCGATCACCCGATGCACAGAGGGGCCGGATCACTCCGGCCCCTCTCTCGTTCCCGCCACGCAGAACCTCAGTCGGTCCCCTGCACCGCGCTCCCCGGTTCCTCCTGCAGGATGATCAGGAATCGCGAGGACCGCCAGAACTCGGCGGTGTTGCCGATCCGGAGGCTCTCCGCGCCCTGCACGCGGCCCCGCTCGTCGTGTGGCGTGGCGAGCAGATTGAAGTCGTGCCGCGACACGATGCGGTAGCGACCCTGGGGATTGGGCAGCGGGATCTCGTTCGTGGTCCGTCGGTCGATGGCGGCGAAGTACGCCTCGTCGAAGTCGCGCGCCGGCGTCACGGTCTCACCCGTGCGCCACAGGACGAACAGCACCCGGCTGCCGCCCTCCTCCGTGATCAGGCCCTTCCGCTTCAGCTCGTCCTTGGTACCGACCACGTAGAACACCATCGTCTCGGCGGCCACGGTGTCCTTGAGGGCGACGTTCTCGGCGCCGAGGACCCGGTTCTGCGTCTGCAGCGTGTCGAGCTGGGCCGTGAGCGACGCGACCATCAGCTTCTGCGACTCGACCACGTCCTGCAGGTTCGTGATCGTCGCCTCCAGCGTGGTGCGCAGGCTGTCGGACAGACGGGAGAGCGACCGCACCCGCTGCTGGCTGCCGCGCAGGCGTTGCTCGGTATCGCTCAGACGCGTGACGATGTAACGGACCGTCTGGACCATCGAGTCGTGCTGCGCTGCACGGGGTGACTCGCTGGTCACCTTGAGATTCTGGACGCGCACGTTCGCGATCTCGGCGCTGACGTCGCTCAGCACGCGCGCCTGCAACGCGACCTCCTGGAGCAGGCTGTCCTTCTGTACGCTGAGCGAGTCCGCCGCCGCGAGCCGCGCGCGGACGGCGGCCGACGGCTGGCACGCGCTGGCCGCGAGGATGGCCGCCGGCAGGAGCGCATGCCACGGTGAGGGGTGGTGGTGCCGCATGGGGTTGGTCCTCCTGGACGCTGAGGGAGACGCTGAGGGAAAGGACGATGATAGGATCGCCCGCCATTCGTGGCTGTTACTGCGGTCACAAGTTTTCGGTTCCCTGGAATGGCTGACCCGCGAAAACGTGACGTGACGCACGTGCGCACGGGTCGGACGTCGGTGAGGGCTAGCCGCCCCCTTAACCGCGTCTCGGAGCGCTAGGCGCGGAGGTACCGCTCGGCGAGCTGCTGCAGCCGCTCGTTGCCCTCCCGCCGGGCGTCGGCCAGGATGCGCTCGACGTGCGGCACGAGCCGCGGCTCCCCCCATGCGTATCCGGTCGCGCGCTCGGCGCCGTAGGAATCGCCCACGTTGGCGCCTTCCAGCAGGGCCCAGGCCGCGGCCGCGTCGTAGCCCGGATCATCCCGGGGGGGCAGGGAGTAACGGGGCTCGGGGCCCGAGGCGTCTTCGTTGACGAAAGCGCGGGACATGGCACCACCAATATGCCGAGCCCCGCGCCTAGTGTACGCCCAGCCGCCGCAACGCCTCGACCGAGGACCCGAACTGCGGATCGATCGCGACGGCGCGCCGGTAGGCGGCGATCGCCTCCTCGCGCCGGCCGGCCGCCAGTAGCGCCTCGCCGAGGCTGTCGTACGTGTTCGCCGACCGGGGGTACGCGCGCGTGTTGATCCCGAACACGGCGACGGCGCGCTCCACCGCCCCCGCGCCCAGCAGCCGGTAACCGAGGGCGTTGATCTCCGCCTCGAAGCTGCGATAGCGGTTGAGCACGGCGTCCTGCGCCGTGCGGAGGATCCGCTCGGCGCCGCCCGAGTCGTCCGCCGCGAGCGCCTGCTCGACCTGCTCCGCCACCGGCTGCGCCGTGGCTGCGGCCAGGACGGCCGCCAGCGCCGGGTCCTCGCCGCGGCGGTAGGCGGCCGACGTGAGCGGCGTGTGCAGCACGGGGGCGACGAACAGCCGGTCGTCGAACGGGTTGGGCGCCTGATGGAACGCGGTCGAGATCTCGACCGTGAGCCGGCTGTGCGGCAGCGCGAGCGGACGATGGTCGCCGTACTGGGTCGGCCGCTGGCCCGTCGGCTCCCCGACCAGCGTCGCTTGCGTCCACCACTCGAGCTGGTTGGTGAACTGCTGACCGGCCGAGAACGTCCGTCGCCCGATGATCACGTACAGCCGGTCGCGCCGGTCGAGCGCGGGGCGGCGCAGGATCTGCTGGATGGGATAGCGATTCAGGAACCCGTTGCCCCCCAGGTTGGCACGAATATCGAGCACCAGCCGCTCGGGTGAGACCGAGTCGACGAGGGCGAACACGGAGTCCCACTGGGCGCGGTTGGTGTTGGAGCGGGGCGCCGGCGCGACCGCCCGCTGGCTGACGTACAGGGTGCGGCTGTCGGCCAGCCAGGTCCACCAGAAGATCGCGTTGGGGTGCTGCTCCCACAGGGGTGCCGGACCTTGTCGCATGGAGATCCAGCCGCTCATGTCGATGGGGTCCGGCAGGTGTCGCTGGAACAGTCCTGCCGGTGTGACGACCACGGTGGCGCGCCGCCCGTCACGCTCGACCACCAGCGGCAAGCGCTCCACGTCGTCCGCCAGCCCGAGGCCGTCCACGAGCTCCGGGATCATCAGGTTGAAGGGCCCCCAGGCGCGCACCCAGAACTCGTTCTCGTGCGACACGGTCGTAGCGGCCGCGGCGAGCGCCGAATCCGCCGATACGCGGCCGATCCGTAGCACCCGGGCACCGACCAACCCTGCGTGCGCCGAATCGGCCCGCCGCACGAACAGCCCGTCGTCGAAGGCATACAGCTCGAGCGGGTAGTACCGCAGGCCCAGCGCCAGGTCCGGCTGGAGCACGGTGTGCGCGTCACCGATCAGGGCCACCAGCCGGTAGAACTCCACCAGGATCCGGTTAGGGGTGAGGCGCTCGAGCCGCTGGTCGATGCTGCGGGTGGCGGAGTCCCACTGCGCCGCGGTGATCCTGAGGAAGGGGGCCGGATGCCGGCGCGGCAGCTCCGTGGCGACGAGTCGCAGGTCGCCGCGCCACCCGGCGACGTCGGTGGCCGGGGGGGCTTGCGCGGCCAGGGCGCCGCCCCAGAGCAGGGCGAGACAGACGATCGGTCGGGACATCGTGCGCCTGTGTGGTGGGGTTCCCAGAACCGACGCACTGGGCCCCTCCGACGTTTCAGCCGTCCTCGCCGGGGGGCGCCCGGCAGGACATCTTATGGCGATGCCCCATCAGCACTTCCACGCGATGTGCCGGTGAACGACCGGCTTTCGGCCCGCCACCGTCTCACCCCGGTGGTGCCGTGGCCCGCCATGGGATCGCTCGACGCCCACATCCGCGCCGAGCAGGTGCGGCTGGTGTTCCAGCAGGCCCCGTCGGCGCAGGTCCTGACCCTGGTGGCCGCCGCGGTCATCACCTACGCCTTGTGGGACGTGGGCGATCACGCCCGCCTGGCGATCTGGTTCGCCGTAGTGACCGGCGTGACCGCGGTTCGCCTGGCGCTCTCGGTGCAGTTCCGCCGCCACGCACCCGACGCGGAGCGGATGCCGTGGTGGGAGCAGGCATTCATCGTATCGCTGGCCGCCATCTGTCTCGCGTGGGGCGCCGGGGGATGGTGGATCATGCCCCATGGCTCGGTGGTCCACCAGGCGCTCGTGTACTTCTTCCTGATGGGCATCGCGGGCGGTGCTGTCGCGACCTACGCGGCGCACGCCACCGCGAGCGCGATGGCGATCTGCGCGCTGATGCTCCCGGCCACCGTGGGGTTCGCGCTCCAGGATGTGCTGGAGCTGCGCGTCATGGCGCTGGGCGGCCTGCTCTATCTGTTCGCGGCGCTGCGCAGCACGCGCAATTTCGCCTACTTCCTGCACCAGACGTTCCAGCTGTCGCACGCGCTCCACCTGGCGTACGAGCGTGCCAAGGAGCAGTCCCGCACCGACGAGCTCACGGGCCTGGCGAACCGTCGGGCGTTCCTCGAGGCGGGAACGGCGGCGCTCGACCAGGCGTTGCGCTACGGCCGTCCGCTGTCGCTCGTGATGTGCGACATCGACCATTTCAAGCCGATCAACGACACCCACGGCCACGCCGCCGGGGACGCGGTCCTGCGGGCGGTGGCGGAGCGGCTGCGGCGCGCGGCCCGCGCGGCCGACATCTCCGGGCGTCTGGGCGGAGAGGAATTCGCGCTGCTGCTGCCCGAGACGGGCGCCGAGGCCGCGGTGGTCCTGGCCGAGCGTCTGCGGCGCGACGTCGGCGCGCTCGCGGTATTCCACGACGGGGTCGTGCTGCGGTTCACGTGCAGCTTCGGCGTGGCGCAGCACTCCCCGGCGATGGAGCGCCTCGGCCACCTGCTCGGCGCGGCGGACAAGGCGCTCTACCAGGCCAAGGCACTCGGCCGCGATCGGGTCGAGCAGCATGCCTGATCCCGTGGCCCCCCTCCCGTGTCAGCGTCACCTGTTCGACATCCCCGACGAGATCGCGTACCTCAACTGCGCGTACATGTCGCCGCTGCTGCGGCGGGTGACCGAAGCGGGACAGCGCGCCGTGGCACGGAAGGCCCGGCCCTGGGAGATCACCCCGGCGCATTTCTTCTCGGAGGTCGGGCGGGCGCGCCGCCTCTTCGCGACCCTGCTCGGAGACGGCGTCGTCGAGGATGACGTCGCGATCGTGCCGTCGGTGAGCTACGGGATGGCCGTCGCCTGCGCCAACCTGCCGCTCGCCCGGGGCCAGACGGTGCTGCTGCTGGACGAGGAGTTCCCCTCGGTCATCCTGCCGTGGCGGGAGCGCGCCCGGGAGGTCGGGGCCGAGGCGGTGCTGCTGCCCCGGCCCGCGGACGACGACTGGACCCGCGTGATCCTGGAGGCGATCGACCGGCGGACCGGAGTGGCGGCGCTCCCCGCCCTGCACTGGACCGACGGCGCGATCATCGACCTGCCCCGCGTCGCCGCCCGATTGCGCGAGGTGGGAGCGGCGCTGGTGGTGGACGCGACCCAGTCGCTCGGCGCCATGCCGTTCGCCATGGGCGAGGTGCGACCGGACATGCTCGTCGCCGCGGCCTACAAGTGGCTGCTCGGTCCCTACAGCCTGGGGTTCCTGTACGTCGCGCCGCGATACCAGGACGGACGACCGATCGAGTACAACTGGATCATCCAGGTGGGCTCCGAGGACTTCACCGCACTCTCGAGCTACGCGGGCCCGCTGCGGTTCCAGCCGGGGGCGCGGCGCTTCGACGTCGGTGAGACCTCCAATTTCGCGCTCATCCCTATGGCGATCGCGGCGCTGGAGCAGCTTCTGGAGTGGGGCGTGCAACGCCTCGCGGACGCCATCGCCCCGCTGAGCGGCGCGCTCGTCGCGCGCGCCGCCGAGCTCGGTCTCGAGGCGGTGCCGGCGGCACTCCGCGCGCCGCACTACATAGGCCTCAGGTTTCCGAGGGGTGTGCCGCCGGAGCTGCCACATCGCCTCGCGGCGGACCGGGTGTACGTGAGCGTCCGGGGCCGGAACGCGCTGCGGGTGACACCGCACGTGTACAACACCGAGGCCGACGTCGACCGCCTGATCGGGGCGATCGAAGGGGTGGGTCACCGGTGAAGGACGAGATCGGGCAGGCCGTCCTGGCCAGGCTGGGATGGTACCCGCAGCCGTAGTGTGCTTGATGAACGCTCACCCCGACGCCATGTTTGCCCCCTGATGAAGATCGCGACGCTCGCCATCCTGCTGTGCCTCAGTCGCGCCGCCGCGTCCGCGGCCCAGGCGCGCCCTTCGCCGGCCCCGGACGACGGGCAGTGGACGATGCCCGGCAGGGACTTCGCCGGCACCCGCTACAGCACCTTGAGCGCGATCACCCCGGCCAACGCGGCGCAACTCCGACCCGTGTGGAGCTTCTCCACCGGGGTCCTCGGCGGCCACGAAGGCCAGCCGCTGGTCGTGGACCGGACGATGTACGTCGTCACGCCGTACCCCAACGTCCTCTACGCGTTCGATCTCACCGAGGAAGGCTATCCCCTCAAGTGGAAATACCGCCCGGACGTCAACCCGTCCGCGCTGGGGACCGCGTGCTGTGACGCCATCAACCGCGGCGCCTTCTACGCAGACGGCAAGATCGTGTACAACCTGCTCGACGGGCACACCGTCGCCGTGGACACGGGCACGGGCCGCGAAGTGTGGCGGACGCCCGTGGCACAGATCGCCCTGGGCGAGACGATGCCGATGGCCCCGTTCGTGGTGGACGATCACGTGTTCGTCGGGCCGTCGGGCGGCGAGTACGGCATCTACGGCTGGCTGAAAGCGCTCGACCTCGCGACGGGCCGACTGGTGTGGACCGCCCGGAACATGGGCCCCGACAGCGCGATGCGCGTCACGCCCGGGACCTTCCATCCGTTCTACGACCGGGGCACGGACCTCGGCCTCACCACCTGGGCGGGAGAGGCATGGAAGCGCGGCGGCGCGCCGATATGGGGGTGGCTCTCCTATGACCGCGACCTCGACCTGGTCTACTTCGGCACGGGCAACCCGGGCCCGTACAACCCCGAGCAGCGTCCCGGCGAGAACAAGTGGACCAACAGCGTCCTCGCGCGCCGCCCCGGCGATGGCTCGCTCGTGTGGGCGTATCAGTTCACGCCGCACGACAGCTGGGACTACGACGCCAACGCGGAGATGATCCTGGTCGACCTCGTCATCGCGGGCCGGCCGCGCAAGGTGCTCGTCCACTTCGACAAGAACGGATTCGCGTACACCATCGACCGCTCCACGGGCGAAGTCCTGGTGGCGGAGCCGTTCGTCCACGTGACCTGGGCCAGCGGCGTGGACCGCGCCACCGGCCGTCCGGTGATGGACACCAGCAAGGTGACCGGTGCGTCGCGCGGACTGATCGAGGACATCTGTCCCAGCCTCGAGGGCGGGAAGACGCCGGTAGCCCCGGCGGCCTACTCACCCCGCACCGGGTGGTTCTACGTCTCGACCAACAACCTCTGCATGAGCTTCGGCGCGACCCAGGCGGCGTACATCACGGGGACCCCCTACGTCGGCGTGAACGCCCCCTACACCGCCGGTCCCGGCGGCCACATGGGCGCGTTCATCGCGTGGGACGCGGCGCGCGGGCGGAAGATGTGGGAGATCCGCGAGAAATTCCCGCTGTGGAGCGGCAGCGTGGCGACGGCCGGCGACGTGGTGTTCTACGGGACCCTGGATGGCTGGTTCAAGGCGGCCGACGCGCGCACCGGCCGCCTGCTCTGGAAGTTCAAGGTCGGCTCCGGCGTCGTCGGTTGCCCCATCACGTATCGGGGACCCGATGGGAAGCAGTACGTCGCCGTCTATGCCGGGATCGGCGGCGACTGGTTCCTGCTCGCCGGGGATGTCCGGTCCGACGATCCCGCGGACGTGCGGCCCCGCTCGGACTTCGCCTCGGACCTGGCACGGTACACCAGCCAGGGAGGGATCGTCTGGATCTTCGCCCTGCCGTAATCGCGCTCGCCATCGCGGCGTGCGGCCGCGGCGAGGCACCTGAGTCCGCTGCGCCACCCGCGGTGCGGTCGGACGCGCACGTGTTCGCCGGAGCCGTCGCGCCGCCCGCGGCCGACCTGGTCAATCCCTTCGCCGGAGACTCGCAGTCGGCAGCCCAGGGTGCGCGGATCTACGTCGACATGAACTGCGACGGGTGTCACGGCGGCGGCGGGGTGGGATTCGTGGGTCCGAGCTTCACCGACGGCCGCTGGCGATACGGCGGTTCGGCCGGGGTGGTGTATCACTCGATCTTCTACGGCCGGCCGCGCGGCATGCCCGCGTACGGCGGCATCCTGTCACCGACGGCGATCTGGAAGGTCGTGACCTACCTGCACTCGCTGCCCGTCGCCGCCGACGTCGCGACCGAAGCCTGGTAGGACCCCTCAGGGCCCCAGTACGTCGATCGTGACGTGCGACGGGTACCGCGCCGTCCGATGGATGCGGTGGGTCTGCGCCCGGTAGTCCCCGGCGCGAGCCTTGAAGATGTTCCGCACGAACGTCTGGGGATTGCGGTCGTACAGCGGGAACCAGGTGCTCTGCACCTGCACCATGATGCGGTGGCCCCGCCGGAACGTGTACGCCTGCTGATGCAGGTCCACCGTGAACGGCGTCACGGTGTTCGCCGGGATCGGTGACGGGGCGTCCCAGGCCCGTCGATAGCGGCCCCGCATGATCTCGCCGGCGACCATCAGCTGGTATCCGCCCATCCCCGGACGATCCGCGATCGTATCGGAATAGACGTCGATCAGCTTCACCACCCAGTCAGCGTCCGTCCCGGTGGTCGATGCGAAGAGATTCGCGACGACGTCTCCCGCCAGCGTCAGATCCTGCGCGAGCGGCCCGGTCTGCCACACCAGCACGTCGGGCCGACCCTCCACGAACCGCTGGTCCTCGGTCATCCAGCGAGCCCAGCGGGAGCCGCGCGGGTCGTACGTCAGCTCGACGGGCCGGGGCCGGTAGGGCACGGGATGCGCGGGGTCGCTGACGTAGCGGTCGGCGCCCGCGGTGTCGCGCGGCGGCTCGAACGACAGCCGCCCGCCTGCGTGGAAATACAGCCGGCGCTTCGTCGTCTGCCGCGGCGGCCACGCGTCGAAGCGGCGCCATTCCCCGGCGCCCGCGTCGAACACCGTCGCCTCGGCGAAGCGGCCGTCGCCCCGGCCCTTGAGCCAGTAGGCGAACCACGGGGCCTCGATCGCGCGCCGGTAGTAATCGCCCGTGGCGCTGCCGAAGCGGGCATTGCCGAGCGAGTCGCCGGACTCGCGCGCCCACTGCCCGTGATACCACGGCCCCAGCACGAGGAAGTTGCGGCCGCCCGAATCGCCGGGTTCCATCGCGGCGTAGGTCGCCTGCGGACCATAGAGGTCCTCCTGATCCCACGTGCCACCGACGGTCAGCGTGGGCACGGGCGCGGACCGGAGGCGATGCGGCAGCGCGCGGTTGCGCCAGGTACTGTCATAGGCGGGATGGGCCACGAAGCGCCGCCACGTGGGCCACGCGTCGGCGCCGATCGCGGCGGCCAGCCCGGACAGCGTCGGAAAGGCGCGATACCAGTCGTACAGGTCGTAGCGGTCGGGCGTCGGCGACACGCTGCCGTCCGTGCTCGCCTCCATCGCCCAGGTGTACTCGACACCGTACGACAGACGGAACGCGCCCTGGTGGAAGAAGTCGTCCCCCATCCATGTATCCCCCATCGTCGCCTGGGGGCTCAGGGCCTTGAGCGCCGGGTGCGGCTCGAACGCCGAGGCGTTGGTCAGGAACCCGGGATAGGAGATCCCGAGCTGCCCGACGCGTCCGTTGTTGGCCGGGACGTTGCGCAGCAGCCAGTCGATCGTGTCCCAGGTGTCGGTCGCCTCGTCGATGCACCCGGGCCCGCGTGTGTCGCAGGCCGGGCGATTCATCACGAACGTGCCCTGCGAGCCGTAGCGTCCGCGGATGTCCTGGAACACGAAGATGTACCCGTCGCGCACCAGCTCCCGTACGCCGCCCAGCCGCAACTCCCCGTCGCTCACCCCGTAGGGCGTGCGCAGCAGGATGAACGGGAGGGGCTCCGTCGCCGCCTTCGGCGTGAAGATCACCGTGAACAGCTCCACGCCGTCGCGCACCGGAATGCGGACGTCGCGGCGGTCGAAGGCGTCGCTGAGTCGCCCGCCCGTCTGCGCCCCCGCCACCGACACGGCGAAGACGAAGGTGATCCCGATCGCTGTCCGCGCCCTCACTGGCCGATCCTCCCGTCGCCGCGCGCGCGCATCGCCGCCTCGATCTCGGGCGCCTCCCGCGGGGCGCGCGACAGCCACTCGACGCCCGTGGCCGTCACCAGATAGTCGTCTTCGATGCGGATGCCGGTGTTATTGAAGCGCTCGACCACCGGGCGGACTTTCGCGATGAACGCGCGATTCCTCGGCGTGTCGGGCAGCATGTCGAGCAGCGTGGTCGAGACGTAGATCCCGGGCTCGATGGTGAACACCTCGCCCTCCTGGAACCGCCCGGTGGGCGAGTACGAGTAGCCGCCCACATCGTGCACCTCGAGCCCGATGCCGTGGCCGGGGCCGTGCGCCATGTACAGGTACGCCTGGCGGCAGACCAGCGGCACCCGCGCGCAGCGGTCGCGGTCGGCCCACGGCGGCTCGAAGGTCGCCTCGGCTGACTCGATCAGACCGAGCTGAGCGAGGCCCCGGGCCTCGACGGCGCGGATCGCGGAGTCGCCCGCGCTGACGGCGGCCCCGGGGCGCACTTCGCGCTCGGCCGCCGCCTGGGCTTCTCGCACGATGCGGTAGATCGCCGCCTGGTCGGGCGAGAACGTGCCGTTCACCGGCACGGTGCGGGTGACGTCAGCCGAGTACCCCTGGTACAGCGCGCCGATGTCCATGACCACCACCTCGCCCGCCCGCATCAGACGGTCGTTCGCCCGGTAGTGATAGCTCGTGGAGTTGGGGCCCGAGCCGATGATGGCGCGGAAGGCGGGGCCGGACGCGCCGCCGAGCCGGAACTGGTAATCGAGCACCGCCTGGATCTCGCCTTCGCGCACGCCCGGCTTGACGCGCGCCATCGCCACGCGGGCGGCGCCATCGGTGATCGTGATCGCCCGTCGCAGCAGGGCGACTTCGGCCGGGCTCTTGCGCACCCGCAGCGAGTCGAGCAGGGCGTCGGCGCTGCGTACCGTGAGACCGGGGTGGGCGGCCCAGTAGTCCTGCACGAAGCGCCGGCCCCGGGTGAGCGAGTCCGCCCGCAGGTAATCACGCGAATCCACGTCGCTCACTACCCACAGGGCGCCGCGGCCCACCGCCTGCTCGAGGAAGGGCCGCAACCGGTCGAGCGCCGTGAGGCCCAGTCCCGTACGCCGGGCGAGGTCGGCCGAGTCCGGCGCGAATCCGTCGTACAGCGCCCGGCGCGGGTCGATGGGCGGCTCGAACAGCAGCGCGGTGACCGCGCGACCGTCCCGCACCACCATCACGAACGCGGCGTTGAGCCGCTCGTACCCCGTGAGCCAGGCGAACGAGGGGAACTGGCGGAACTCGGCCGCGTCGGTCGCCGGATCCGGGACGCCGAACGCGAGCAATACGCCGTCGCCCACGCGGGCGGCGACGGTGTCACGTCGGGCGGCGTACTCGGGCGCGGGGATCTGCGCGGCGAGCGGGGCGGCCAGGATCACGGCCGCGACGAGCGCGGAGCGGAACGCGGCGGGCATCGGGTCTCCGGAAATCGGGTCAGGCCGGGGGCGTGCGGGGTGCGCGGCCGATCACGACGGTGACGTTGTCGGTGCCACCGCGCTCGAGCGCCAGGTCCACCAGCGCCCGGCACACCTGCTCCGACGACGTGGCCGTCCGGAGGTGCGCGGCGATCTCCTCGTCCGTGACGTGCTTCGTCAAGCCGTCGGTGCAGAGCACCATGGCGCAGCCCCGCCGCACCGTCAGCGACGACACGACCGGCCGCGCCTCGCTCGCGCCGAGCGCGCTCGACAGCACGTTCGAGAGCGGCGACTCGGCGGCCTGGTCGGCCGGGAGCACACCGGCGTCCACGAGGTCCTGAGCGATGGTCTGGTCGTGCGTCATGCACTGCAGCCCCTCGTCGTGCCAGTAGTAGCAGCGGCTGTCGCCCACCTGGACGACGTACGCGTGAGGCCACGTGCTGATCATCAGGGTGAGGGTGGTGGCCATCCCGTACAGCTCCGGGCTCGTCGCCGCCCGGGCGCGCACGGCGTCGTGGGCCGCGAGCACCGCCGTCTCGAGCGAGGCGCGGAATTCGTCCGTCCGGCTCGTATCCTCCGCGGTGAGGCACTCGAGCGCGCGCCCCACGTATCCCGCTACGCTCGCCACGGCGAGCCGGCTGGCCTCGGAGCCGGCGGCGGCCCCGCCCACGCCGTCCGCGACCATCGCCACCGTCGCCAGGCGCTGCGAGCGGAGCGGCAGCTGGGCGGCGTTCGACAGGCTCGTACCGTGGACGGTCATCGTGTGGTGCAGGGTGCACAGCAGGAAGTGGTCTTCGTTCCGCTGGCGCACCAGGCCGACGTGGGTCATCCCGAAGAGGTCGATCTCTTCGTCGCGGGGGCGGTCGGTCGCGGGGAGGGACGCGGTCTGGAACGCGAGGGTCTCGGTCATTTGGAAAGGTGGAGAGCCCCCCGGGGCGGAGCAATGGGGCCGGCCGGCTACCGCCGCAGGACGACCGGGTACACCGACCCCGCCAGCTCCACGGTCCCCACCATCGCGCGGGCGGAGGGCCGCAGGCGCACCGCGGCGGAGTCGCCCATCGCGACGAGGGGGAAGGTCACCTCTCCATCGCGGGCGGCGATCCCGCCGAGCGCCTGGTCCACCACGCCGGCGTCCGGGATGCTGATGCTTCCCGTCCACGTCCCGCCGGACGGTGCGAGCACGAGCGTGACGGGGAGCCGCTCGAAGCCGTACCCGATGGTGCCATCCCAGCGTCCCGCGGGATCGGCCGGAGCGCCGACCAGCGACAGCGCGGTGTCGAGCACGACATCGCGGCCCGCCCGGTAGTCGGCGAATCGAGGCGTCACCGCGAGGTGGGGTGTGACCGCGTCGCGCGTATCCCGCGGATCGGAGAGCTGCCAGTAGAGCGTGGACGCGCGGATCGTGAGGCCGGTGTTGGGGAGGCGCACCCGGCGCGAGTCGCCGTACCCGTTGGGCGCCCCGCCCGTCGGCTCCCCCACGAAGATCGCCGGGGTCTCGGCTTCGAGCGCCACGGCGAGCATCACCGCGGCGGAAAACGTGCCGCGGTCGGTGAGGACCACCAGGCCGCCCGGCCGCCACAGGGATTCCGCCCGGATGATGCCCTGAATCAGGGGGCGGTTCAGCGTCCCGTTCCCGCCCGGGTTATCGCGAATGTCCAGCACCAGGCGGTCGATCCCGTGATCCCGCACATGTCGCCCCAGGTCGGTGGCGAACCGCACGATGGACTCGGTCGAGTCGTCCATGACCTCGGCGTAGCGCGCGTAGACGGTGCGCGTCCCCGCGAGCTGGGTGAACCAGTGACGCCGGGTCGGATGTTGCAGCGAGAGCGGTGTCGCCCCCAGCCGGGCGTCCAGCCACGGGACCCGCTGCCCGGGCGACACGGGCTCGATGGTCATCTCCCGGCGGGTGCCATCCGCCAGCTCGACCGCGAGGGGGACGCGCGCCACGTCCGCGATCACGCCGCACGCCTGGAGGATCTCCGGCACCACGAGCCACGTCGGCACGAGATCGCGCAGCTGCATCGCGTTGTCGTGCTGCACCGTCGGCGCGACCGCTGCGACGGCCGAGTCGATCGAGAGGCTGCCCAGGCGCACGACACGGGCGCCGAGCAGGCTCGCCAGCTCGGGTGCCGCGCGCGTAATGAAGATGCCGTCGGCGAACGCGTGGAGACGCAGCGGCAGATGCCCGAAGGTGAGGCCCGGGATCTTCGGGGGAGCGGTGGTGGAGTGGCCGGTGAAGAAGTCCGCCGCCGAGTCGAACGGCAGGGTGAGGCGCGTATGGCCGTCGCCGATCAGGCTGATCACTCCCGCGAGCGCGACGGTGATCTGCGCGTGCGACATCGCGGGTACGCGGATCGCGAGGGAGTCGAGGGCCGCCTGGAACCGGACCGGGCTGACCGTGTGGAAGAGGTTGGCGTGGACGCGGGGGAGGGTCTCGGCGACGAAGCGAAGGTCATCGCGCCAGCGCTGCACCCACTCCGCGGTCACGGGTGTCGCGGGTGTCGTGGCCGGGGCCTGACCGCGCACCGGCGGCGCCCCCGCCAGGAGCAGGATCGCCGTCCGAAGCGGGGCGCGCCCGAGGGTCATCCTGCTCCCTTCGGACGCGCCCCTGCTCAGGTTTCAGCTCGGACCGGTCAGTTCGTCCCCACGGTGGCGCGGGACTCCTGCGCGATCGCTTCGATCTCGATCGTGAGGGTCACGTCCTCGCCCACCAGCATCCCACCCAGCTCCAGGGCCTGGTTCCAGGTGAGTCCCCAGTCCTTCCGGTTGATCGTCGCGACGGCCGTCCCGCCGGTGCGCCGCTTCCCTTCCATGTCACGCACGGCATCGCCGAGCGTCTCGACCGTCAGGGTCACGGGCCGGGTCACGCCGCGCATCGTGAGGGTGCCGGCGACCTGGAAGCGCGTGGGGCTCTCGGCCGTCACGCGGGTGCTCACGAACCGCATCGTGGGGTGATTGGCGACGTCGAAGAAGTCGGGCGAGCGCAGGTGGTTGTCGCGCCGGTCGACGCCCGTCGCGATGCTGGCGGGCTCGATCGTCACGTCGATGCGACGCAGCCCCAGTCCCTCGCCGGTCTCGATCACGCCCTCGTAGGTCGCGAAGCGGCCGCGCACGGTGGAGATGCCCATGTGCTTCACTGCGAAGCCCACGGACGAGTGGGCCGGGTCGATGCGCCACAGCGTCGCGGCGTCCGGCGCGGCGACGGTGGTGGTGGACTGGGCAGCGGCGCCGCCGGCGATCACGGCTGCGGTGGCGAGGGCGCCAGGAGTGCGGTATGCCATACAGGTACTCCTTTGGTTCAGGGCGTTTCGGTCGGTTCCGGCCGCGTCCGTTCGAGCAGGCGCGACAGCTGCCGGAGGTCATCGTCGGTCAAGCGTGCCAGCCGGTCCTTCAACAGGTCGGCCATCGGCTGGTCGAGCGCCTCGGCGAGGCGGCGTCCCGCGGCCGTCAGCCGCGTGGTCACCACGCGCCGGTCGGCCGCGCCCCGTTCCCGGACGATCAGGCCCAGCTGCGTGAGCCGATCCAGCATCCTGGTCACGTCCGGCGCGACGGAGATCATGCGCGCGCCGATCTCGGCGCAGGTGAGCCCCGCGGCGCCCCCGCCCCGCACGATGCGCAGGGCGTTGTACTGCGCGAGCGTCAGTGCGTGGGGAGCCAGGGCTTCGTTCACCGCGTAGAGCAGCACTTCGGCGCTGCGCCACAGGTTGAGGAAGGCCTCCTCCGCCGGATGGGCGAAGGGGCGGTTCTGTCGGATCTCGTCGCGGAGTGAAGGCACGTTGAAACGATAGTCGTTATCACAGTAATTTGTCAAGTGCTGGCTAACTGGTTGAAACAACAGGCTTTGACAGCCAACTGAGAGGCTCTCATCACCCTTGCAAACCCCGTGGCGCCGCCGGCCCCGCGATCGGTGACCTGCCGCACGCACTCCGGGGTCGGGCAAAGACGTCCGCCCCGCGGCCGTGCGGCACTGTGGGGTACAATGGCCGTGGCAAGGAGGCACACCGCGATGCGCGCACCGATCCCCCCGAAGGTGCTGTGGCTCGCCGTCCTCGCGGCGGGCGGTCTGGCGCTGGCCGGCACGCGGCAAGCCCGCGCCCCGACGCTGCCCGAAGGAACGGTACTGGTCGCCGCGCTCGAGCATTCGATCTCGACCGTGGACGCGCGGGCGGGTGACCCGGTCGAGCTGCGCACGGTGCATCCGGTCCGCCTGCCCGACGGCGGCGCGATCCCGGCCGGGGCGGTGATCCGCGGCCATGTGACGCAGGTCCGGAGCGGCCGGGGTCGGGCCGCCCCCGAGCTGCTGCTGCGGTTCACCACGATCGACATCGCACACGACCGCTACGCCATCGCCTCCGTGTCGTTCCACGTGCGCGGCCGGCGCTCGCCGCGGGCCGGCCCCGCACACGCGCGGGGGGCGGCCGGCGTGGCCCTCGGAACCGGGGTCGCCGTCGCGACCGACGGCCGCGAGCTGGTCCTGCCGGCCGGCAAGCGTCTCAGCGTCCGGCTGACGGCGCCGGCGGTGGTGCGGTATCGCGTGGCGGGGGATTCGCGCCAGGTCGACTGACACCGGGCGCGCCCTGCCCGTCCCCGCTGTAGATTGGGGCCGCCGTGGCCCTCAGCGTCCCATTCGCCCTGCGCCGTCCGTGGCTCATCACCCGGGACCTCCTCCAGAGCCGAGCCGATCCGGACGTGGAGGGGCTGCAGGGCATCGGTGATCCCGAGGCCTTCGTCTGGGAGATCCTGCCGCACGCCGCGCGCACCTTCGCGGCCTGCATCGCGCTCCTGCCGGCCGAGTTCGCGCGGGCGACCGCCGTGGCCTACCTGTACTGCCGCATCCTCGACACCTACGAGGACCTGATCCCGCACCCCGCGGAACGGGAACGGGCGCTGGCCGACTTCAGCCGGCGGTTCGCCGGTCCGGCGGGAACGCCACCCGAGCCCGCGCCGCCCATCGACGCGGCGTACGCCCGCGACCAGCGGGACCGGGCGCACGTCGTGCTGGTGAACCGCTGCCATCTCCTGGACCAGGTCTTCCGGACGCTGACGCCCCACGTGCGGCAGGACATCGTGGAGCTGGTCGAGTCGATGGCGGCCAAGTCCGCGGCCGACCGCCCGGCATCGTACCCGGAGCTGCTGCGGGACCTCACGCCGCCGGGCCCGCTGTCCGCGCCGATGGCCTCCGCCACCTCGACGCTGGCCACGCTGCCCCGGCCCACGAAGGCGGCCTCGCCCGCGGCGAAGCCGTCCCGTCGCCGGCCGGCCCTCGCCGCCTCGCTCATCGTCGTCCTGGGCCTGCTGGCCTTCGCCCTCACCCACTGGAGGACGCGCCACGGCTCCTTCGCTGTGGCGGTGGCGCCCTTCTACGGCGCCGATGCCGAGTCCGAGCGTGACGATGGCGAGGAGGGTGTAGCCGGGGGACTTCGCCAGCGAG
>Ga0210138_1000033_pt1 | contig 31960 bp, 28 predicted proteins | sample Browns_ThreeSqC__FD_184850 | JGI IMG/M metagenome (GOLD analysis project Ga0210138, IMG submission 184850) | Wetland microbial communities from the San Francisco Bay, California, USA, that impact long-term carbon sequestration -... | ecosystem: Environmental > Aquatic > Marine > Wetlands ... | reverse complement strand
ATCTCCACTCGTGGGCCGATCACGCTAAACGGCCCGACAGACACTCCGGATGCGAGCCTTGCCTCCGGGTGAACGATCGCCCGGGCGTCGATCATCTTCCGATGGGGGGGGCGATCGGACGCAACGCGCACAGGAGCTCGGCTTCGGTCACCAGAGCTCCGTCGACTCGAGCGGTGCAGGAAAATTTGCTGATTCCCTGCCGTGACACTCCGGCCAAAACCTCGATCTCGAGCTGATCGCCGGGTACGACCGGCCGCTTAAAGCGCGCACTGTCAATGCCGGCAAAATAGTACATCGACGTCTGATCGGGCTGTCGTCCCATCGTCCGGAACCCGAGTACGGCGGCAGCCTGAGCCATCGCTTCGAGAATCAACACGCCGGGCATGATCGGGCGATCCGGAAAGTGCCCCTGAAAATGGGGCTCGTTTGCAGTTACGTTCTTGATCGCGACGATGCGCCTACCGGGTTCGCATTCGCGTATCCGGTCGATCAGCAGGAACGGAAAGCGGTGCGGCAGGTAGCTGAGTACCTCGCGGATATCCATCTCAGTCACGGTTCTTTTCCTTCTGCATGAGCCACTTTTCGAGTGCGCGCACCCGGTCGAAGAGACTGGCCAGCCGACGCAGACCTGCGGCGTTTCTGATCCACGATGCGTGGTCGTCGAATGGATAGATCCCGGTATAGGTTCCGGAGCGCACCGAGCGGGATACCAGAGTGCCCGGCGAAACGCGCGCGCCGTCGCCGATCCGGATGTGACCGTGGATCATGGCCGCGCCGCCAATCTCGCAATTTCGGCCAATCAGCGTGCTCCCCGCAATCCCCACGCAGGCCGCGATCGCCGTGTGCGCTCCGATGTGCACGTTGTGCGCAACATGAACCAGATTGTCCAGCTTTACGCCGTCTTCGATCACGGTGTCATCCATCGCGCCGCGGTCGATGGTCGTATTGGCCCCGATTTCGACGTCGTCACCGAGCACGACCCGGCCGATCTGAGGGAGGGCAACCCATCCTTCACGACCCTTGGCATAGCCGAAACCATCGGCGCCGACGACTGCGCCGGCATGCAGGACGGTGCGGGCGCCGACAATGCAGTGGTCGTAGACGACAGCAGTCGGATACAAGCGGCACTCCTCGCCCAGGCGAACGTCTTCTCCGACATAGCAGCCCGCGCCGACCCAGGCTCGCTCGCCGATCTGCGCGCGCGCTCCGACGACTGCAACCGCATCCACACGCGCGCTCGGCGCCACCCTGGCCAGCGCATGCACATGCGCTGCTGGATCAATGCCAGGAGTACAGACGGGTCTCGGATTGAACAGTTGTCCAAGCCGCGCAAAATACAGTTGCGGATCGTCTGCTACGATTTTCGGCAGCGCGGTTCTGTCTGCGAAATCCGCCGACAAGACTACTGCGGCGGCGTTCGTTCGCTCAAGCTCGCCGAGATGGCGCCGGTGCGCCAGGAAGGCGATCTGATCACCCTTGGCACGTGCCAGCGATCCGATCTGAGCGATTCTGCAGTTCGCGTCGCCGACGATTCGGCCGCCCAGTCGCGCGGCAATCTCGGACAACGTAAGCGGCTCACGCATGTCCGCGCGAGCTACTTGTCGGCGAGCGCCTTGATCACCTTCTCGGTGATATCGATGCGAGGACTGGCGAACACGGCGTCCTGCACCACAACGTCGAAATCTTCTTGCGCCGCGAGCTGCCGAATGACGCGGTTCGCTTGCTCGACGACTCGCGCCAGCTCCTCGTTGCGTCGCTGATTGAGGTCTTCGCGGAATTCGCGCTGCTTGCGTTGAAATTCCCGGTTCAACTCACCGAAGTCACGCTCTTTGGTGCGGCGCTGGCTGTCGGACAGGGTGACGGCGGATCGCTCCATCTCGTCCTGCATCTTCTTCAGCTGTTCGGCCATGCGGCCGAGCTCCTGGTCGCGCTTTTGAAACTCGCTTTCGATCTTCTTCTGTGCGCGCTGCGCTGGTGCCGAGTCGCGCAGAATCCGTTCCGTGTTGACGAAGCCGATCTTGCCCTGCGCGTGCGCCGGCCATGGCAAGGCGACGCATGCGGCGAGCAGCAGAACGTGCGTAACGAAGCGAGCCAAGGTGTGTACCATTCGCCTCAAAACCCTGTACCGAACTGGAATTGTAACTGCTGAAGACGGTCGCCCGGCTTGTCGTTTAGCGGCAGCGCGGCGGACAGGCGCAGCGGGCCGAACGGGGAATTCCAAGAAACTGAAACTCCCGCCGAGTAGCGCAGGTTGCCCAGATCGAAGTCTTCGCCCTGGCCGTAGACCTGTCCGCCGTCGACGAATGCGCCGAGGCGTAGCGACTTGTCCTGCTCCGCGCCCGGCATCGGGAACAGCAGCTCCACGTTTCCGACGATCTTGCGGTCGCCGCCCACGGGATCGCCGTTGATGTCCTGCGGACCGAGCGTGAAAGGCTTGTAGCCGCGCACCGAACCGGGCCCGCCCGCATAGAAGTTCTTGAAGAACGGCAATGGCAGGCCACCATATCCCTGGCCGTAACCCAACTCGCCATTCAGAAACAGCGTGAACGTACGGCTGAGAGGATAGAACCACTGCTGCTCGAACTGCAGCCGGTAGTACTTGAGATCGCCCACACCAACCTGAGCGCCAAGGCGGGATAGCATGCCCTCGCGGGGCAGAATGAGGCTGTCGCGCGTGTCCCGGGCCCAACCCGCGCTGCCGGCGACGTAGCGGTACTCGTTGCCGAATTCCTGCACGAACTGCTGGTACGACGGCGAACTGTTGGCAAACACAGTCGTCTTGACGTTCTCCGCGGCGAGCGAGAAGTTCACCGAAGAGATCTCGGACAAGGGATAGCCGAACTTGACGCCTCCGCCGAGGGTGGATGTCTTGTATGGCGAGACCGAGGTTTCCGTGCCGTCGATCTTGCGCTTGTAAGCATCGAATCCCGCGCTCACGCCGTCCACGGTGAAGTAAGGGTTGAGATAGGACAGCGAGTAGACCTGGTTGACCTTGCCTGAACTGATGTTCGCCGAAAGAAATTTGCCGCTGCCAAAGACGTTCGATTGGCTGATCGAGCCCGACAGCACCAATCCCTCGGAACTCGACACTCCGGCGCCGAATAGGATCGCCCCCGTCTGCTTCTCCTTGACCGTGAAGTTGACATCGACCTGATCCTGGATGCCTTCTACGGGCTGCGTCTCGACGGAGACGTCGCTGAAGTACTGCGTGCGATCGATGCGGCGCCGCGAAAGCTGGATCTTCGATGCATCGTAGAAAGAACCTTCCAGCTGGCGCATTTCGCGCCGCACCACTTCGTCGCGCGTCTTGCTGTTGCCGGAAATGTTGATGCGGCGCACGTACACGCGGCGTCCCGGATCGATCAGTATGGTGAACGCGACGGTGCGCTTGTCTTTGTCGACCTGCGGAACGGCATTCGCGTTTGCGAAGGCGTAGCCGTCGTTGCCGAGCCGATCTGTGATCGCCTTGGTCGACTGATTGAGCCTGGCGCGGGAAAAAACGTCGCCTTCCCTCACCTGAATCAGCTTCTCGAGTTCCTCCTTGGGCACCAGAAACGTACCGGCCAGTGCGATCCCGCTGACCGTGTACTTGTCGCCCTCCCGAATATTCACGGTGATGTAGATGTCGCGCTTGTCGGGCGTGATCGAAACCTGCGTGGATTCGATCGCGAAATCGAGGTAACCGCGATCGAGGTAATACGAGCGCAGCGTCTCGAGGTCCGCCGCAAGGCGTTGGCGCGAGTATTGATCGTGTTTCGTGTACCAGGTCAGCCAGCCCGGGGTACGCAGCACGAACAGCTCGAGCAGAGTCTTTTCCTCGAAAGCGTGCGCGCCGACGATGTTGATCGAGCGAATCTTGGCCACATCGCCTTCGGTAACTGCGAAGCTGATGCTCACACGGTTGCGCTCGAGCGGCGTCACGGTGGCCTGCACCTGCGCACCGTACTTGCCGCGCGACAGGTACTGGCGCTTCAGCTCCTGTTCCGCCGCGTCGAGAAGCGCCCGGTCGAATATGCGGCCTTCGGCGAGTCCTTGCTCGCGCAAAGCGCGCCGCAAAACCTCATCGTCGAATTCCTTGACACCCGAAAACGTGATCTGCGCAATCGCAGGGCGCTCGTCGACATAGACGATCAGGACGTCGCCCTCGACCTCGAGCCGGACGTCGCGAAAGAACCCCGTCGCAAACAGCGCACGGACCGCCTCTTGCGCCTTTTCCGGCGTCATTCTCTCGCCGACCTTGACCGGCAGGTAACTGAAGACCGTGCCCGCTTCGGTTCTTTGCAGGCCTTCGACGCGGATGTCCTTGACGACGAAAGGGCTGAAAGCCTGCCCACCTGCGGACATCGACAACGCGAGCAGTACCCAGCCCAGAAACGCAGCGGCGCAGTTCCGCATCCGTCAGCCCGAAAACAGGCGATTGAGGTCGTTGTAGAACGCGAAGGCCATCATGATCAGCAGCAGCGTGAGGCCTACCCGCTGACCCAGTTCCATCACTCGATCGGAAACCGGACTCCCCTTGATGACCTCGAGTGCATAGTACATTAAATGGCCTCCATCGAGCAGCGGGATGGGAAGCAGATTGAGCACGCCGAGGCTGATGCTGATCAGCGCAAGAAACGTCAGATACGAGACCCATCCCATCTGCGCGGATTGCCCCGCGTAGTCCGCGATCGTCACGGGGCCCGAGAGATGCTTCCATGACACCTCGCCGAGAAGCATCTTGCCGAGCATGCGCAGACTGAACACGGCGATGTCGATGGTCTTGTCTGTCGCGCGTGCGACGGCTTCTAGCGGCCCGTACTGGGTTCGCACGACGATCTGCTCCAGGTGCGAGGCTGGCACCTGCGGCGCGGCGCCGATCCGCCCCACCTTCGCACCATCGACCTCGCGCGGTTCCGGGGTTACCGTCAGATGGAGCTCGCGCCGCTCGCGCTGAAGCGCGATATCGAGTGCCCTGCCAGGGCTCGTTCGCACGGCATCCACGAACGCGCTCCAGCTGTCGATCGCCAGGTTGTCGACGCTCAAAATGCGGTCCCCCGCACGCAGTCCGCCGCGCTCCGCGGCGCTTCCGGCCTCCACTTGCCCGAGCACCGGGGCGAGCGGTGGCCGAAACAGCTGCAAGCCAATCGCCGCCAGCAAGTCGCCCTCTGCGTCGGCGCCTGCGAATCGCCGCAAATCCAGCGTCACCGCGGAAAGATGGCGCTTTTCACTGATGCGCTCGAGCCGCAGCTGCTCGCCCTGCAAAGCGCCCTTGAGTACGCGCCAGCGCAGCTGCTGCCATGTCGATACCGCTTCGCCATCGATGGAGACGACCGTATCGCCGGCCCGCAACCCCGCGATCGCGGCGGCGCTTCCGGCCGGCGGTGCGCCCACGATCGGGCGCGCCTCCGGCAAGCCGTACATGAACATGCCGGCGTAGACGACGATGGCGAAGAGGAAATTCGCCACTGGACCGGCGGCAACGATCGCGGTGCGTCGCCAGACGCTCTGGTGATTGAACGCGCGCGGCCGCTCTTCCGGCATCACCGGGGCCTCGCGTTCGTCGAGCATCTTGACGTACCCGCCGAACGGCACCGCAGCGATCACCCACTCGGTACCGGTGCGGCTGCGCCAGACCAGCAGCGGGCGCCCGAACCCAACCGAAAAGCGCAATACCTTGACCTTGCATAGACGCGCGATGAGGTAGTGACCGTATTCGTGCACGACGATCAGCACGCCCAGCGCAACGACAAAAGCCGCCGCGGTCCACAAGAGGCTCATGCCGCGCGCGCCTGCATGCGCTCGATTGCGGTTGCCGCAGCGCGCCGCGCAAGAGCATCGGCCGCAAGCAGATCGTCAAGGCTCGCCGCATGCCGCGCCGGCAGTCGGTCCAGCACGTCCGCAATGACCTCGGGGATCGACGTGAACCGCAGACGGCCGGCCAGGAATGCCTCTACAGACAGCTCGTTGGCGGCATTCAGGTAAGTGGGCGTCGTGCCGCCCGCGTGGAGCGCTTGGTAGGCGAGTCGAAGGCAGGGGAAGCGCTTCGTGTCCGGTGGCTCGAACGACAGCTGACCGAGCGCGCCCAGATCGAGCGGGTCGACGCCCGAATCGATGCGCTCCGGATACGCCAGAGCGTGCGCGATCGGAACGCGCATGTCCGGATTGGACAGCTGGGCGATCACGGATCCATCGATGTATTCCACCATCGAGTGGACGACGCTTTGCGGATGGATGACCACCTCGATGCATTCGGGCGAAATGTCGAACAGCCAGCGTGCCTCGATGACCTCGAGGCCCTTGTTCATCATGGTCGCCGAGTCGACCGAGATCTTGCGTCCCATCACCCAGTTGGGATGCGCACAGGCCTCGTCGGGTGTCACGTGAGCAAGCCGCTCGAGGGGCAGCGTGCGAAACGGGCCGCCCGACGCGGTCAGCAGCACACGCCGCACCCCGCGCAGCGAGGCGCGCCCAGCCCGCCCTGTGGGCAGGCACTGGAAGACCGCGTTGTGCTCGCTGTCGATTGGAAGCAGCACGGCCTGCGCGGAACGCACGGCCTGCATCAGCAACGGCCCTGCGATGACCAGCGCTTCCTTGTTCGCGAGCAGCACTCGCTTGCCGGCGGTGGCCGCCGCCAGTGTGGAGGAAAGGCCGGCTGCGCCCACGATTGCCGCCATGACGAGCGCCGCGTCCTCGTGCCGGGCCGCATCCTCGAGCGCCGCAGCGCCGAAACGCAGCTGACCGCGAAATCCGGAATCTGCAAATCGTGTACGGACCTCCGCGTTCTCGGCGAAGCCAGAGAGCACGGCGACACTCGGCCGGTGACGGCGGCAAAGCGCGATCAATGTGTCGATTGAGCGATGCGCGGTGAGAGCCACCACCCGGTAGCGATCCGGATGACGCGCCACGAGATCGAGCGTACTCGCCCCGATGGACCCCGTCGCGCCGAGCACTGCTACGCCGAGTGCTGAGCCGGACGTCATCGTGGCAGTCCGAGTTCCGCGTTACGGCAGGGCATAGGCGATGAGCGCCGCGACCGGCAGCGCTGCGACTGCGCTGTCGATCCGGTCCAGCATTCCACCATGGCCGGGAAGGAGCGTTCCACTGTCTTTGACTGACGCCTGGCGCTTCATTGCAGATTCGAATAGATCACCGACGATACTCGCGGCGCAAAGCAGACCCATCCCGCCCAAGTACAGCAGCCACTGCACGCCCCCCTCCAGGCGCGATTCGAGTGCCGGAATCAGGAACGCGCAGATGATAGCGTAGACCTGTACCCCCAGCAGGCCGCCGGCCACTCCCTCCCAGGTCTTGCCCGGACTGATGGCGGGGGCCAGCTGGTGCCTTCCCAAAGCACGCCCCGCAAAATACGCGGCGGAATCGGCGATCCACACCAGCGCGAGTACCGCCAGGACGAGCAACGGGGGCAGCACCAAGAGCGCGAGTACGGCCGGCAGCATCACCACCAGGCCTGTTCCTGCGAGCAGGGGCGGCGCCGCGGCGCGAACCCCAAAAGCCATCCAGGTGGGCGCGATCACCGCCCAGAACAGGGTCGCGGCCGCGAAGACCGCCGCGACCCACGGCTGACCCGTCCACGGCGAAGACTGCGTGATCCAGAACAGGCCGGCCGCTGCGCCGACCATTGCGGCGCCGTAGAACCGGCGTGCTGCTGGCGCGAGCCCGCTGAGACGCGCCCACTCCAATGCCGCCAAGCCTACGATCAACGCGACGAGGGCGGCAAACAGCGATCGCGGCAGCCAAAAAAGAGCGCCGACGAAACCCGCCAACAGTACGACCGCGGTCAGGGCGCGCTGGATCAACGCCAGCTCAAACCGTCTTCTGGGTTGCGCGGGCTCCACGGGCGAATCGCGCCTGGGCGCGTTCCGCCTCTTCCACCTGATCGCTGGTACGGCCGAAGCGTCGCTCTCGCTGGCGGTATGAATCGATCGCCCGATCCAGGGCGACTGCGTCGAAATCCGGCCACAGCGTATCCGTAAAGCAGAGTTCCGAATAGGCGAGCTGCCAGAGCAGGAAGTTGCTCAAACGCTGCTCCCCGCCGGTCCGGATGAACAGGTCGGGCTCGGGCGCATAGCTCATCGCGAGGTAGGGCGCGAGCGCTTCTTCGGATACGCCGCGAGACAGGGTTTCCGGCTGCTCGCTGACCAGACGCGACAGCGCCTGCAGGATGTCCCAGCGACCTCCGTAATTCGCGGCGATGGTGAGCGTCAAGCGATCATTGTGGGCGGTGAGACGCTCGCCGTCGTCGATCAGCTCGCGGATTCGCGCGTCGAATTTGGAAAGGTCCCCCACGACCCGGAGCCGGATTCCGTTGCGGTCAAGCTTCGCCACTTCGTGCGTCAGCGCTCCGCGGAACAGCTGCATGAGCAGACTGACCTCCTCCGCCGGCCGCCGCCAGTTCTCGGAGCTGAATGCAAACAGCGTAAGAAACTGCACGCCACGCTCGGCGCAGGCCTTGACGGTCGCACGCACTGCCTCGACGCCGCGCTTGTGTCCGGCGATCCTCGGCAATCGACGGCGGCGCGCCCAGCGTCCGTTCCCGTCCATGATGATCGCGACGTGACTGGGCACGTCGCCGTGCATGGGGATCTCCTGAGTCGAACTTGGATGGTCCATGGCGCGTCCTATACCGCCATCAGCTCGGATTCCTTCTGCTGCAGGAGGCGATCGATCTCCGCGACCGAACGATCGGTCAGCTTCTGGACGTCGTCCTGGGCACGCCGTTCGTCGTTCTCGGAGACTTCCTTCTTCTTCAGCGCCTCTTTGAGATGGTGGATCGCATCGCGCCTGAGGTTGCGCACCGCCACGCGCGCGTTCTCCGCCTCGTGGCGCACAACCTTGATGAGCTCCTTGCGCCGCTCTTCCGTGAGCAGCGGCATGGGCACGCGAAGCGTCTCGCCACTCGCCGCGGGGTTCAGGCCAAGATCCGAATCGCGGATCGCCTTTTCGATCGCTTGCACCATCTTCTTCTCGAAGGGCGTTACGCCGATCGTGCGCGCATCGACGAGCGTGATCTTGGCTACCTGATTGATCGGCGTTGGCGTCCCGTAGTAATCAACCGTGATGTGATCGAGCAGGCCCGTATGCGCGCGGCCGGTTCGAACCTTCGCAAGATCGGCCTTGAACGCGTCGATGCTCTTGCTCATCTTCTGCTCGGTGCCCTTTTTCAGCTCCGCAATCATCGCCTTTCCCCTCAGACATGGACCAGCGTGCCTTCGTCCTCGCCCAGGACGACGCGCTGCAATGCGTTCCTCTTGAAAATGCTGAACACCGTCACCGGCAGCCTCTGATCGCGACACAGAGTCAAGGCCGTCGCATCCATCACGCGCAGATTGCGCGCGATGGCCTCGTCGAAGCTAAGCGCACGAAACCGGCGCGCCTCGGGATCCGCCTGAGGATCGGCGGTATAGACCCCGTCCACTTTTGTCGCTTTGAGAACGATTTCCGCGCCGATTTCACTGCCGCGCAGCGCCGCCGCCGTATCCGTCGTGAAGAACGGGTTGCCCGTTCCTGCCGCAAAAATGACGATCTTGCCCTCTTCCAGGTACCGAATCGCCTTGCCGCGGATGTACGGCTCCACGATGCGCTCGATGTTGAGCGCGGACTGCACGCGGCTCGCGATTCCCGCGCTGCGCAGCGCGTCCTGCAGCGCGAGCGCATTCATCACGGTCGCCAGCATACCCATGTAATCCGCTGTAGCGCGGTCCATTCCCGCGGCGCCCGGCGCGACGCCTCTGAAGATATTGCCGCCGCCGATCACGATGCCGATTTCGACACCCATGCGGGCGACCGACGCGATTTCTCCCGCGATTTCCTGGATGGTCTGCCGGTTGATTCCGAACGCGGCCTCGCCCATCAGCGCCTCGCCCGACAGCTTCAGCAAGATGCGTCGGTACTTGGGCGAGTCGGCGACCTGCGGCATCGTCATGTGCGTCAGCGCGCCGCGCCTGCCTGCGCCATGACCTCGGCCGCGAAATCCGCCGAACGCCTTTCGAGGCCTTCACCGACCACGAGAAAGGCGAACCCGCGGACCACCGAATTGCGGGCGGCCAGCATCTTCTCGACCGTCTGCTTGTCGTCCTTGATGAAGGGCTGGCCGAGCAGTGTGATCTCCGCGAGAAATTTGTTGATGCCGCCCTCGACCATCTTCGCCATGATCTCGGCAGGCTTGCCGGATTCCTTGGCACGGGCCAAGAGGATCTGCCGTTCGCGCTCGATGACGTTTGCAGGGACGTCCGACTTGCGCAAATGCTGCGGTCTGGCGAATGCGACGTGCATCGCCACGTCCTTCCCGACATCGTCGGCGCCGTCGAACTCGACCATGACTCCGATACGGCTGTTGTGAACGTAGAGGGCCAGGCGCGCTTCGGTTTGCATGCGCTGAAAGCGGCGGACGGTGATGTTTTCGCCGATTTTCTGCACCAGCGCCTGACGGCGTGACTCGGCATTGCCGCCATCGATCGGGAGTGCGGACAGGCCTTCGACGTCCGCCGGATTCTCATACGCGACCCGTTCCGCCAGGGATTTCGCAAAGGCGAGGAAATCGTCGTTCTTCGCCACGAAATCCGTCTCGCAATTCAACTCGACGAGTGCGCCGCATTTCGCGTCTGGCGAGAGGAAGGCCCCGATGACGCCTTCGCTGGCGATGCGGCCAGCCGCCTTGCTCGCTTTCGCGCCGCTTCGAATACGCAAGACATCCTCTGCCTTCTCCAGATCCCCGTCTGCCTCCGCGAGGGCCTTCTTGCACTCCATCATTCCCAGGCCGGTACGCTCCCGCAGTTCCTTCACCAGGCCCGCACTGATTTCCGCCATTTCTCTGCGACTCCTTGCAACGGACCCGCCAGGGTCCGGATCAAATGCTCTTGAGACTCAAAAAAGGGGGCACGCGGCCCCCTCACTGACGCGCCTGTCGAGCGCATGGTTCAGCCGCCCTCCTCCGCCTCGACCTCGACGAATTCGTCGCGCGCTGCCGCCACCACCTCCTCCACGGCGTTCGTGTGCCCGTCGATGATCGCATCCGCGGCGCCGCGCGCATACAGGCGAATCGCGCGTCCCGAGTCGTCGTTGCCCGGAATGACGTAGTCGATGCCCTCCGGGGAGTGATTGGTGTCCACCACGCCAATGACCGGGATGCCGAGCTTGACCGCTTCCGCTACCGCGCCCCGCTGGTAGCCGACATCGATGACGAACAACGCATCCGGCAAGCTCACCATGTCCTTGATGCCGCCCAGCGAGCGCTCAAGCTTGTCGAGGTCGCGCTGAATGCCGAGTGCCTCTTTCTTCGACATGCGCTCCAGTCCGCCCTCTTCCTTGGTCTGCTCCATCTCCTTCAGCCGCTTGATCGACTGCTTGACCGTCTTGAAGTTGGTCAGCATTCCGCCCAGCCAGCGGTGGTCGACGAAGGGCATCCCGCAGCGCAGCGCCTCCTCGCGCACGACCTCCCGCGCCTGGCGCTTGGTGCCGACAAAGAGGACCGTGCCTTTGTTCGCGGCAAGCTGTCGCATGAAGCGCAGCGCGTCCTGGTAAAGCGCAAGCGTCTTCTCGAGATTGATGATATGAATCTTGTTGCGATGGCCGAAGATGTACGGGGCCATCCGCGGGTTCCAGTATCGGGTCTGGTGCCCGAAATGAACGCCCGCCTCCAGCATTTCACGCATGGTGACCGACATGTTGACTCCTTGAGGCACGCTCCTGCACTGCGGCCCCGTTTCAGGGTTATCGACTGCCGCCCGATCGGATCGACGACTCACGCAGTGCGCGCACCCTGAACCGTCGAGCGGGAAAATTCGATGCGTTCCGCCTGTGGTTTCCCTTGAACCGGAACGAATCGGCTCAAAATGTTAGCATAATCAGACACAAAGGGCCAAGACGGTGTCCGTCCCGGGCGGCCGGACGAGGTTCTTGGGCGCTGCCCCGCGTTTTCCTACTGCGTTCGCCTATCCTGCATCCTCCATCGAGCCATGACCGTAGTCGTCAAGACGCCTGATGAAATCGAGCGCATGCGCATCGCCGGCCGCCTCGCGGCCGAGGTGCTTGATTACATCTCGCCCTGGGTCGTCCCCGGCGCGAGCACCGAAGAGCTCGATGCCCGCTGCCACGATTACATGACGCGCGTCCAAGGCACCGTACCCGCGCCGCTGAACTACGCGCCGCCCGGCTACAAACCCTACCCGAAGTCCATTTGCACCTCGGTCAACCACGTCGTCTGCCACGGCATCCCGCGGCCCGACAAGCGCCTCAAGGCCGGCGATATCCTCAATATCGACGTCACCGTGATCAAGGATGGCTACCACGGCGATTCGAGCCGCATGTTCTGCGTCGGCGAGCCGCGCATTCAGGCGCGGCGACTGGTGGACGTGACCTACGACTGCATGTGGCGGGGAATTCGGCAGGTGCGGCCCGGGGGACGCCTGGGCGACATCGGCGCCGCCATCCAGACCCACGCAGAGGCTCAGGGCTTCAGCGTGGTGCGTGAGTTCTGCGGGCACGGCATCGGCCGACGATTTCACGAGGAGCCCCAGGTGCTGCACTACGGCAAGGCAGGAACCGGGCTCGTACTGGAGTCCGGGATGACGTTCACCATTGAACCGATGATCAATGCCGGCAAGGCGGGAATCCGCGAGCTGTCCGATGGCTGGACGATCGTCACCAAGGATCACAGCCTGTCGGCGCAATGGGAGCACACGGTGCTGGTCACCGATCAGGGCTATGAGATCCTCACCCAGTCGGCGGGCACTCCGCCGCCGCCTGCGGACGGACCGCGCTAGGACATGACCGCCGGGTTGCCCGGAGCAGGTGCCGCCGAACGCTGGCGGCTGGAGTTGATTGCGGCGCGCGCCCGCCTGCAGCAAAGCTACCTGAGCGATCCATCGCCACGCGTGCTGCTGCGCGATCACACCCGCCTGGTAGACGGCGTGCTGCGCGGCCTATGGGCCGAGTTGAATCCCGCGCGTGGCGCCGTCCTGGTGGCAACCGGCGGCTACGGCCGCGGCGAATTGTTCCCCCACTCCGACGTGGACGTGCTGCTGCTGCTCGAGCGCCCACCCGATGCCGAGGAGCGTTCGCGTCTAGAGCGCCTGGTGAGCCTGTTCTGGGATGTCGGCCTGGACGTCGGTCATGGCGTCAGGACCGTAGACGAATGTGTGCTCGCTGCCGAGGACGACATCACTGTACGAACGACCCTGCTCGAGTCGCGCCTGATCTGCGGCAGCCGCGCGCGCTTCAGGACGCTGCAGACGGCGATCGCCGACGCGATCGACCCTGCCGGGTTCTTCGAGGCCAAGCGGCTTGAGCAGGAGCAGCGCCATGCGCGGCATCAGGACACGGCTTACGCGCTCGAGCCCAACCTGAAAGAAGCGCCCGGCGGTCTGCGTGATCTGCACGTGATCCAGTGGCTCGGCCGTGCCAGTGGCGTCGGTCCTCGCTGGACCGATCTCGAGCGCGGCGAGTTGCTGAACCATGCCGAGGCGGCGCAGCTTGCGCGCCTTGAGCGGCGCTTGCAGGATCTGCGCATCCGGCTGCACTACCTGGCGCAGCGACGTGAGGACCGCTTGGTCTTCGATTTTCAGGCCGCGCTCGCCGCCCAGCTCGGTCTTAAGGACAGCGCGAGCCGACGCGCCAGCGAGCTGATGATGCAGGACTACTATCGAACCGCGAAGGCGGTCGTGCAGCTCAATACGCTGCTGCTGCAGAATTTCGAAACCCGGCTCCTGCCGACCCCGGACGCGCGTGCCCATGTGCTAAACGAGCGTTTCAGCGTGCGTGGCGAGCTGCTCGAGGCGGCGCACGAAGACGTGTTCCGGCAGGACCCCCGCGCCATACTCGAAGCATTTCTGCTCATGCAGCAGCACCATGAATTGCGCGGCATGACCGCCACGACCCAGCGCTCGCTATGGCGCGCGCGCACGCGCATCGATGGGCGGTATCGCCGCGACGCGATGGCACGCCTGCTGTTTCTCATGCTGCTGCAGCAGCCGCACGGCATCGTGCACGAACTGCGGCGCATGAACCAATACGGCGTGCTCGGACGCTACCTGCCGGAGTTCGGGCGCATCGTAGGGCAGATGCAGCACGATCTGTTTCACGTCTACACCGTCGACCAGCATATCCTGATGGTGGTGCGCAATCTGCGGCGCTTCACCATGCCCGAGCTGGCGCACGAATTCCCGCTCTGCACGCGGCTGATGAGCAATTTCAGCCGGCACTGGCTGCTGTATATCGCCGCGCTGTATCACGATATCGCCAAGGGCCGCGGCGGCGATCACTCCGAGCTCGGCGCACGCGACGCGGCACGTTTCTGTCGTCGGCATGGTCTTACTGCCGACGACTCCGCGCTGGTCGTGTTTCTGGTCGAGCATCACCTGACCATGTCGACGGTGGCGCAGAAGCAGGACGTTTACGATCCCGAGGTTGTGCGGGCTTTCGCCGAGCGTGTCGGAACCGAGCGGCGTCTCGTCGCGCTCTATCTGTTTACGGTGGCCGATATCCGCGGCACCAGCCCGAAGGTCTGGAATGCGTGGAAGGGCAAGCTGCTGGAAGATCTGTTCCGTGCCGCTCGGCGCAGCCTCACCGGGGACGCGGTCCCGCTGGACGCCGTGCTGTCGGTCAAACAGAACGAGGCGCTGCGCCTGCTGCGCCTGTACGCCCTGCCCGACGATGCCAAGGATCGTCTCTGGCGTGAGCTCGATACGCCGTACTTTCTGCGTCACGACGCGCAAGAGATCGCGTGGCAGACACGCCAGCTGTACGCGCGCGTCGATTCCGGGCGTGCCGTTGTCAGCGCACGCCTCGCGCCGATCGGCGAAGGACTCCAGGTCATGGTCTACGCACCCGACCGCGAGGCGCTGTTTGCGCACATCTGCGGATACTTCGAGCGCGCCGGGTACACCATTGCGGAGGCCAAGATACACACGACCCGCCACGGCTATGCGCTGGACAGCTTTCTGCTGCTCGGCGGCGGGCCTGGCGTGCACTATCGCGACATGATCCGGATCCTGGAAAAGGAGCTCGCGGACGTTTTGCAGTCGAACGCGCCTCTGCCGCCACCGCGCGGCGGCCGCATATCGCGGCGCGTGCGCCATTTCCCCGTTTCGCCGGTGGTGGACCTGCGTCCCGACGAGCGCGGGACCTACCAGGTGCTGTCGATCGTCGCCAGCGATCGCCCCGGATTGCTCTACCGCGTCGCGCGCGTGCTGGCGGAACACCGCGTCAGCCTGCACACGGCAAAGATCAATACGCTGGGGGATCGTGCAGAGGACGTATTTCTGGTTTCGGGCGAGGCGCTGTCGCGACCGAAGGACGTTCTGCGGCTCGAGCAGGAGTTGTTTCAAACACTGCAACTAGACGACCGCGCTGCCTGAGTTCAGGCTTCCGCCGGAATCTCGCTGCCCGGAAACAGCGCTTCGATGAAACCGAAGCGCGTGAAATCCCGCACACGCATCGGATACAGAATGCCGTCGAGATGGTCGCACTCGTGCTGGACCACGCGCGCGTGAAAGCCCTCGACGCTGCGCTCGAACGGGCGGCCATGCTCGTCTCGCCCGCGGTAACGCACCGAGCGGTAGCGCGGAACCCAGCCTCTAAGCCCGGGCACCGAGAGGCAACCTTCCCAGTCCTCCTCCATCGCCTCGGACAACGGGGTGACGACGGGATTGATCAGCACCGTCTGCGGGACCGGTTCGGCATCCGGATAGCGTGGATTGGCGCTGACGCCGAAAATCACGACCCGCAGGCCGACGCCGATCTGCGGCGCCGCCAGCCCGGCGCCGTCCAGCTGCGTCATGGTGTCGCGCATGTCCGCGAGCAGCGCGCGCAGCGCCGGGGTATCGAAGGTCGTGACGGGAGATGCTTGCGCGAGCAGTCGAGGATCGCCCATTTTCAGCACCTCTCGAATCATCCGATCACCCACTGTCGGATGATCTTGCGCACCCGCCCCATGGCCTGCTCCAGCACCGCAGCGATCTGCTCGAGCGAGATCGTGCGCAGGCTTTCTCCCCGTCCGGCGGCGTAGTTCGCGACCACCGCGATGGCGGCGTACGCGAGTTCGATCTCGCGCGCCAGGGCGGCCTCGGGCATTCCGGTCATTCCGACCACGTCCGCTCCGTCGCGTTCGAGACGTCTGATCTCGGCCGCTGTTTCCAGCCGTGGGCCTTGGGTCGCCGCGTAAACCCCGCCGTCGAGAATCGTCTCGCGACAGGCGGCAGCCGCCGCGAGAATCCGCTTGCGCTCGGGCGCCGCGTACGGTTCGGTAAAGTCGATGTGCGTGACCTGCGCTTCACGGCCCTCGAAGAAGGTGGCAGACCTGCCCCAGGTGTAATCGATTATCTGATCGGGGACCAGCAGCGTGCCAGGCTTGAGATCGGCGCGAATTCCGCCGACCGCGGCGACCGACACCACCCGCTCGACGCCCATCTCCTTGAGCGCCCAGAGATTCGCGCGGTAGTTGATCTGATGCGGCGCAATCGTGTGCCCGTAGCCGTGGCGCGCGAGGAACACGAGCTCCCGGCCCTGGAGGCTGCCTACGGTAAGCGGCCCAGAAGGCTCGCCGAAAGGCGTACGAGCGACCTTGCGCTGACGCACTTCCAGGCTTCCGAGCTGAGACAGGCCGCTGCCGCCGATGACCGCGAGCATCAACGATTCCTCACGGCACGAATCTCCGGCAGGTTGCGCCAGTAGCCTTTGGCGTCCATGCCACAGCCGAACACGAAGCGATCCGGAATCTGCAATCCGACGTAGTCCGGATGCAGGGGTTTTGGCTGCGGCACCCGCTTTTCGACCAGAACGGCGCAGGCGAAACTCGCGGCGTCGCTCGCAAGCAGCTGATCGCGGATCGCCGCCATGGTCTCGCCCGCGTCCAAGATGTCGTCTACGACCAGTACGTGGCGGCCGCGTACCTGTTCGCCAGGGCTGACGCGCCACGCCACCTCGCGTCCGCGCGTCTGATCGCCATAGCGTGTTGCGTGGATATAGTCGAAATCGAGCGGGAATCTGAGCCGCGGGAGGAGCTGTCCGGCGAATACTACGGCGCCCCCCATCACTGCGAGGACCAGGGGATAGAGCTGCGCGAATCGCGCCTGCAACTCGAGCGCGATTCGACCGATTGCGGTCTGGACCTCGTCTGCGCTGGCGATCAGGTCGGACTGCTCGAGGAACGCCCAGGCCCGCGCAAGATCCTGCATCGCGCTCAGTAGGTAAAGGTCACGACGTCGTCGTCCATGGCCTGCGAAATGACGTAGGCCCCGCCGACGGTCTCCTCGATCTCTGGAATCAGGTCGTCGCCCCAGAGTTCGAGCGTCGGCGTGCAGACCTTGAATTTCACGCCGGCCTCGTGCGCATCCTTGATCGAATCGTAGACCGTCTTGGGCGAGCCCTCCTTGACGGGCAGCTTCTCGGCGAATCCCCTCACCGCGAGCTGGCCCGCACGACCGGTGAGAACCACCTCGACCTGGTGTTCCATCGCCGCTGCAACGGTGGCCTGAAACAACGGCGCGCCCAGCTCGTCAGGGTTCTTGGGGTCGGTGTTCACCATGACAATAAGCAACTTGTTCGCCACGCGCGCCCTGTCCGAGCATCCTGTCGGAGTATTAGATCTTGCTAATGCCGAGAGTATAGCCGAGCGCCATTCTCGCGAGGGTCAGTCTCGCCGCGCGCGCAAGAACGCAGAAAATTCGGCCCCGATTTCCGGATGACGCACTCCCAGTTCGACCGAGGCTTCGAGATAGCCCAGTTTCGAGCCGCAGTCGTAACGTTTGCCCGGAAGGCGCGTTGCCAGCACCCGCTCATGCGCGAGCAGTCGCGCAATCGCGTCGGTCAACTGAATTTCTCCGCCGCGTCCCGGCCGCGCACCCGACAACAGCTCAAAGATCCGCGCGGTCAGCACGTAACGTCCGACCACGGCGAGCGTCGATTGCGCCTCGCTCGGTAGAGGTTTCTCGACAATGCCCTGCACCACGCCAACCGGCGCCGAAGCGTCGTCTACGCTGACGATCCCGTAGCTCTCGGTACGCGATCGCGGCACCTCCTCTACACCGAGCACGCTGCAACCCGAGGATTTATAGACTTCGGCGAGATGTGCGCTCGCCGCAGGCGTACCGTCGATCAGATCATCCGCCAGCAGGACCGCAAACGGTTCGTCGCCGACGACCGGCTGGGCGCAGAGCACGGCGTGGCCGAGGCCGAGCGGCTCTGCCTGGCGGATGTAGATGCAGCGCACCTCGCGCGGGAGCACGCCCCGCACCGCATCGAGCAGGGCATGCTTGCCTTTCTGCTCCAGCTCGGTCTCGAGCTCGTAGGCCTTGTCGAAATGGTCTTCGATGGCCCGCTTGTTGCGCCCGGTAATGAAGATCATGTCCGTGATCCCGGCAGCCGCCGCTTCTTCGACGGCGTACTGAATCAGAGGCTTGTCGACGACGGGCAGCATTTCCTTCGGGCTCGCCTTGGTCGCCGGCAAGAACCGGCTGCCCAGTCCGGCGACGGGAAATACGGCCTTTCGCAGCTTGGCGGTCATCGGCTAAAGGGTCTCAAGCAGCTGCAGAAACTGGCGTTCATCCAGCACGGCAACCCCGAGCGCCCGGGCGCGTTCGAGCTTGCTACCCGGATCGGCTCCGGCGACTAGGTAATGTGTCTTCTTCGATACTGCGCTCGCCACCTTGTGTCCCTTCGCTTCGATCCGTGCGCGTGCCTGATCGCGGCTCATGCTTTCAAGCGTGCCGGTCAAGACGAATGTTTGCACATCCTCGGGCGCTCTGAGCGGCGTTCCTTCGCTTTCCTGCCAACGCACCCCTGCATCGCGCAACTTTTCGATCACTGCCCGATTGTGCGGCTCGGCGAAGAACTGGCGGATCGAGCGTGCAACGACCGGACCGACGTCCGAAACCTGAGCGAGCGAGTCCTCGGTGGCCTCGATCAGGCGGTCCAGACTGCCGAAGTACCGCGCCAGGTTCCGCGCGGTGCTTTCACCGACATTGCGGATGCCGAGCGCATAAATGAAGCGCTCGAGCGTGGTCTGCTTCGACTTCTCGAGCGCCGCCTTCAATTTGGCTGCCGACGTTTCGGCCATGCGCTCGAGGCCGGCGAGCTGCGCTTCATCGAGCGCGTACAGCTCCGCGGGTGTGTCGACGAGTTCCAGCTCCACCAGCTGATCCACAATGCGCTCGCCCAGGCCATCGATGTCCATCGCCCGGCGGCTGGCGAAGTGCAGCAAGGCCTGCTTGCGCTGCGCTGCGCATACCAGACCCCCACTGCAGCGCGCGACCGCCTCGCCTTCCTCGCGTACCACCTTTGAGCCGCAGACCGGGCAGCTGCGCGGGAGCTTGAACGGGCGCGCGCCGTGCGGGCGACGCTCGGGCCGCACCGAGACGATCTCGGGGATCACGTCGCCTGCGCGTCGCACAACGACGGTGTCGCCGACGCGCACGTCCTTGCGTTGCAGTTCCCCTTCATTGTGCAGTGTGGCGTTGGTGACGGTGACGCCTCCGACGAACACTGGCCGCAGCCGCGCGACGGGTGTGAGCGCACCGGTGCGGCCGACCTGGACCTCAATCGCGATCACCTCGGTCACTTGCTCTTCCGCCGGATACTTGTGTGCCACTGCGAAACGCGGCGCACGCGAGACAAAGCCGAGCCGGCGCTGCCAATCGAGGCGGTTGACCTTGTAGACCACTCCGTCGATCGCATAGGGCAGCGTCGCTCGACGCGCCTGGATCCCTGCGTAGTACATCAGCGCGCCATCGATGCCCGACACGACGGCGCGCTCGGCGCACACCGGAAACCCGAGCGCGATCAGATGCTCGAGCATCTCGGCGTGAGTGTTCCACGCCGCACCGCCGGAGCGCTCGGCCGCGTATGCGAAGAACCGTAGCGGTCGCTTCGCCGTCACGCCCGGGTCGAGCTGGCGCAGGCTGCCGGCAGCGGCATTGCGGGGATTCACGAACGCCTTCTCACCGCTGTCGCGCTGCCGCGCGTTGAGCGCCTCGAAATCCGCGGTAAATATCAGAACCTCTCCGCGCACCTCGAGCGTGTCCGCCCGTGCCAAGGGTTTCGCAAGACGCAGGGGAATCGCGTGCACGGTGCGAAGGTTCTGCGTGACGTCCTCGCCAGTCATGCCATCGCCGCGCGTCGCGCCTTGAACGAAAACGCCATCCTGATAGACGAGGCTCACCGCGAGGCCGTCGAATTTCGGCTCGGCCGCGTACTCGATCGCGTCGGATTCGAGCTCCACGCGCACCCGGCGATCGAATGCGCGCACCTCCTCCTCGTCGAATGCGTTCGCCAGCGACAGCATCGGGGTCCGGTGCTGTACGGCCGAGAAGGCCGCCACCGGCTTTGCGCCGATCCGCCCGGTCGGGGAATCTTGCGTCACCAGCTCTGGATGCTCGCGCTCGAGAACGAGCAGTTCACGAAACATCGCGTCGTACTCGGCGTCGGTGATCTCGGGCCGATCGAGCACGTAGTAGAGGTAATTGTGGCGTTCGAGCGCTTCGCGCAGGGCATTCGCGCGAGCTTGCAGAGCGCGCGCCGACTGCACTTCGTCCGCAGTCATGAAAACAGCCGCAGGGCGAGCCTGCTGCCCGGCGCGAATCCGCGGCGGGTCAGATCCTCACGCACCGTCTCGAGCTGCGCAGCAATCGCGCTCAGGCTGTGCTCGTCTAGCGCGCGCGCGTTGTCATCCTGCAGAACGCCGCCCAGCGTCGAGGTGAGACTGCGCGCGGCCAGCACCATCGACTCGTAGGCGCGACGCAGCTCTGGCGTGCGCGGCACGTCCATCGTGAGAGTGAGACGGTCGATGGCATGCGTCGATTCGCCTTCCATCGTCACTCTGAACAGATCGCGCCCCTCGGCATCGCTCCGGATCCAGCGGCGCATCCCCTCCTCCACGAGCCCATGGGTTCGCAGCGCCCGCCCCGCTTCGTCCTCCGGGAATCCGCCTGCATCCAGTGGCACGACGTGAAACGCGACCTGGATATCTGCATCCGCACACGCGCGGTCGAGTGCACGCGCGGCATCCAGCGCCTGACGCATCTCGGGCGCCGCGACGCTCGCCCCGGCGCGAGCTGCAAGTGTCTCGATCTCCGAACGAAATTCGATCAGCTCGGCTTCGCCCACCACGCCGCCGCGGGAAACCAGCTGCAGCGAGGCTCGCCAGTGGGTACGCACACCGACCGTGGCATGCGTCGCCCGGCGCCAGCTGCCGTTGTCTTCCCTGTAGGCGAGCAGCGTGCGGCGCCCGAAGCGTCGCTCGAGGCCCTGCCAGCCTTCCAGCATCACAGCCGTCGCTACGGATTTGTCCCCACCCAGCTCGATCACGTAATCAAGCCTTTGGTCTGGCAGGTCCTCGTCGACGAGCGCGCCGGCCGCCTCGTCGCGCACAGTTGCCGGCGGGCCGAGCGAGGGCTCGCGCCGCGGCGGTTCGTTGCTGAGCAGCACGTCGGCGTGGCGTGAGCCGAAAGCCTGCTCGGCCCTGCGCCGCTGCCGCTGTTCCTGAACGCGGTTGTAGAAAATGACCCCGCCCACCGCCAACGCACCCGCGATCAGGAGGCCCAGCTGTAGCTCGTTCATGAGCGATCGACAGCTCGGGACGTCGTGCCCCGCCCTCAGGCGGCCAGTTCCTCGCGCATCCGCATGGCCTCGTCGATATCCACCGCAACGACACGGGACACGCCTGACTCGGGCATGGTGACCCCGATGAGCTGTTCAGCAAGCTCCATGGTGATCTTGTTGTGACTGATGAACAAGAACTGCGTCTGTTCCGACATGCGTCTGACCAGGTCGCCGAAGCGCAGGGTATTGCTGTCGTCAAGCGGCGCGTCGACTTCGTCCAGCAGGCAGAACGGGGCCGGGTTGAGCTGAAACAGGCCGAACACCAGCGCAATCGCGGTCAGCGCCTTCTCGCCTCCGGAAAGCAGGTGAATGGTGCTGTTGCGCTTGCCGGGCGGCTGCGCCATGACTTGAACCCCCGCATCCAGTATCTCCTCGCCGGTCATGATGAGCCTGGCCTCGCCGCCCCCGAACAACACCGGAAACAGCGAGCCGAAATGCCGATTGACGCTGTCGAAGGTCTCGCGCAGAAGCTCTCGCGTCTCGCGATCGATGCGGCGGATCGCATCCTCGAGCGTGTGTACCGCCTCCTCCAGGTCGACGAACTGCGAATCGAGATACGCCTTGCGTTCCTTGCCGGCGACGAGCTCTTCCAGGGCGGCCAGGTTGACGGCCCCGAGTTCGGTGATGGCCAGATTCAGACGCGTGATCTCCGCCTGCAGCGACGCGGGTCGCGGCGCATCTTCCGACGCGCGCGCCAGCACTGCCTCGTCCGCATTCGCCTCGTTCAATTGCTGGGCGAACTGCTCGGCGTTCAGGCGCGCTGCCTGCTCCTTCAGCTTCAACTCGGAGCTGCGTTCGCGCAGCGGCGCGATCCGCTGCTCGATGCCGAGCCGCTCCTCCTCGAGAGCGCGCAGTGCTCCGGCGGCCTTCTCGACCGCGTCACGCGCCTCGGCGAGCGTCTTCTCGCATGCGATGCGGACCTCGACCGCGGTGTCCAGCGCGTCCCGCACGGGCGACACCCGGTCTTCGGCCAACTCGCGCGTCAGCTGCTCGATTTCCGTCATTGCACGATCGATCTGCTGGTCGATCACTTTGACCGCGCTGTCGGTCTCGGCGATCTTGGATTCGCACTCGCGCACGCCGTACGTGGCATCCTGAACTGCACGCTCGGATTCCTGCAGCGCGCGGCGCTGCGCGGCGAGCGCAAGCTCGGCGGTAACATGCGCCTGCTTGACAGCCTCGAGTTCGGCGCGCGCCTGAACAATGCCCTCTTCGATGCTCGCCATGGCATCACGGATGGCGCGCTGCTGCGCGTCCTCGACCGATGTCTCGCGATCGAGCTGTTCGATCTCCGCGGCAATCTGTGCGCTGCGCTCGAGATAGCTCTGACGCGATTGAACGCGCTTCAGCAAGGCGATCTCGGCATCATGCTGCGCGGCTCTCGCGGCGGCAAGCGCTGCCCGGGCACGTTCGAGATCCGCCTGGCGCACCCCGAGTGCGGCATCTGCGGCCTCCACGGCCTCGCGCGCCTGTGCCGTATCCGCCGCGAGCGCGAGGCACTTCGGCTCGAGCGCCTCGATCTCGGCTTTGCGTGCCAGCAGTCCGGCGTCCACGGGATCGGGCGCATGAAAACTTGCGGTCAGGCGCGTGAACTGGTGGCCCTCGCGGTTGACCAGGACGGCACCTTGCGCAAGCGCGGCGCGCCGCTCGGGCGCCGGCACGCCTTCGACGACGTACACACCCGCCAGCCAATCGGACAGCACCCCGCCGAGGCCGTCCTCGGTCGGGTGAATCTTGCTTGCGAGCGACTCGAAGCCCGCGGGCGGTGCGGTGCCGGCAGCAGGGCCGGCTACAAATACGCTTGCCTTGGACGGCGGCTGATCGGAAGCGAGCGTCCGCAGGTTGCTTGCACCGCTCATCTCGAGCGCATGCAGCCGTTCGCGCAGCACCCCCTCGACGGCCGTCTCCCAGCCGCTGTCGATACGCAGCTTCTGCCACAGCCGCGGCAGCGAAGCCAGCGCGTGCCGCTCGAGCCACGCGCGCAGCGGCGCGTTATCCTCAGTCGCGGCCTGGATCTGTCGCAGGGTCGCGAGCTGCGCGTCGGCGGCAGCGGATTCGCGCAGAGCAGTTTCCAAGTGCTCCTGCGCACCTGCGAACGCCGCTTCCTGGTCTGCGCAGGCTTCGCGCGCACGATCCTCGGCACTGCGTGCCTCGACGATCTCCCGCGCGAGTCGATCGCGTTCGGCTTCGAGAGAGGCGATCGCCTGAGGATCCGGCTCGGCGAGCATCTGCAACTCCGCGCCGAGCCGCTCGCGGCGCTGGGCGAGCGCGGCACGACCGCGTTCCAGATGCGACAGATTCGCCTCTTGCACCGTCCGATCAGATTCGCGCTGCATGAGCCGGCCGCGCGCATCCTGCAAGCGCTCCTGCGCCTGGCGGAATGCACGCTCAGTGTCCGGCAGCTTCTCGGATTCCGCCGCCTGCACGGACTGCGCCGCTGCAAGTTTTTGCTTTGCCGTCACGGCGCGCGCTGCCCACATGTGAAGTGCCTGTGTCAGCTGAGCGCGCTGATCGCGCCATCCGTTGAGCTGTACATGACGCTCGGTGTGCTGGCGCTCGAGGCGCTGCCGGGTCTCTTCGACGTGACGCAGCTCGGATTCGTGACGCGCGACCTCCGCATTTGCCCCGTACAGCGCGGCCTGCGCCGCGTTCAGGGTGTCACCGGTGGCGTAGTGTTCCGCCCGGCTCGCCTCCAGGCGCGACTCGACGGCGCGCAGCGCGGCCGTTTCCTTCTCGAGATCGCCTACCGCGCGATCGATCTCCTTGGCATGACGTGCCTGCTCCGCCGCCGCATCGCGGCGCCGCAAATACCACAACAGCTGCTGCTTGAGCTGCAGTTCGGCCTGATGCTGCTTGTACCGGCTGGCGATCTCCGCCTGTGCCTCGAGCTTCTCGATCTGCGTGCCCAGCTCGTGCCGGATGTCATTGACACGGGCCAGATTGTCGCGTGTATCGGTCAGTCGGTGCTCCGTCTCACGGCGTCGTTCCTTGTACTTGGAAACCCCCGCCGCCTCCTCCAGAAACACCCGCAACTCGTCCGGCCGCGCTTCGATTACGCGCGAGATCATGCCCTGTTCGATGATCGCGTAGGCGCGCGGCCCGAGGCCGGTGCCGAGGAACATGTCGGTGATGTCGCGGCGGCGAACGTGCTGTCCATTGATGTAGTAACTCGACTCGCCGTCACGCTGCAGGATGCGCTTGACAGAAATTTCCGCGTATTGGGACCACTGCCCCGCGGCGCGGCCAAGTGCGTTGTCAAAGATCAGCTCGACGCTGGCGCGCGCATGCGCCTGCCGATTGCTCGAGCCGTTGAAGATGACGTCCTGCATCGAATCGCCGCGCAGCGCCGAGGCGCGTGATTCGCCGAGCACCCAGCGCACGGCATCGATGACGTTCGACTTGCCGCAGCCGTTCGGTCCGACGATGCCAACGAGCTGTCCGGGCAAGTGTATGGCCGTCGGATCGACGAAAGATTTGAACCCTGCCAGCTTGATTTGCGTGAGGCGCACGGGTCGCGTTGAACTCGAGGATTAAACGCGCGATGAGACGGATCACCGCGAGGAAAAGCGGGCGCTATGATAACATCGCAGCGCCCCAGTTCTGACACTCGCGCATTCGCGCCCATGGCCCTGCGCCCCAGCAAGAAGCTCGCAGTGTTCCCCAATCCCGCTCCGCGGCGCGACTATCGGATCCACATGCAGATCCCCGAGTTCACGTGCCTCTGTCCTCTCACCGGGCAGCCGGATTTCGCGACACTCGAGCTCGACTACGTTCCAGACCGGCGCTGCGTCGAGCTCAAGTCGCTCAAGCAGTATGTCTGGTCCTACCGTGACGAGGGAGCATTTCACGAAGCGGTGACCAATCGGATTATGGACGACCTCGTTCGGGCACTGCGCCCGCGCTACGCCCGCCTGATGGCGCGCTTCAACGTCCGTGGCGGCATCTTCACGACAGTGGTCGTCGAGCACCGCAAGCGCGGCTGGCGCCCGCCGAGCCAGGTTCGGCACGAAGTACTGCCGACGAGCGATCCGCACGGCGGCGCGTGATTGCGCTGAAGCGACGCTAGCACGCGACCGGCACACGGCCCGCGTATGAACCCACGCCTGGCGCAGTTGCGACCCTACCCTTTCGAGCGCCTGCGCGCCCTGCTCGAGGGCGTACGCCCGAACGACGCGTACACCGCGATCAACCTTTCGATCGGCGAGCCGAAGCATCCCACACCGGCGCTGATACGCGACGCGCTCACGCAGTCGCTCGCAGGCCTGGCGCAGTATCCGCCGACGTCCGGAATGCCCCTGTTGCGCGAAGCCATCACGCAGTGGATCGCCTCGCGCTATGCGACCTGTCTGGATCCGCAGAGCCAGGTTCTGCCAATCAACGGCTCGCGCGAAGCATTGTTTGCAATCGCGCAGACGGTGGTGGACGGCTCCAAACCCGGCGCCAAGGTCGTCATGCCCAATCCCTTCTACCAGATCTACGAGGGCGCCGCGCTGCTTGCCGGCGCGCAGCCCCTGTTCCTGAACACCACGGAGGCAAATGGATTTCGCATGCCGCTCGAGTCGCTCGACGCAGCCACCTGGGACGACGTCCAGCTGCTCTACGCCTGCTCCCCGGCCAACCCGAGCGGGACGGTCATCGACACGGACCACTGGGCCCGGCTGTTTGCGCTCGCCGACCGGCACGATTTCGTCATCGCGTCCGACGAATGCTACTCCGAGCTGTACTACGACGAATCGGCGCCACCCGTGGGCGCGATCGAGGCTTCGCACAGGCTCGGGCGCTCCGGGCTTGAGCGTCTGGTCGTATTCTCGAGTCTGTCGAAGCGCTCGAACGCGCCCGGATTGCGCTCTGGATTCGTCGCCGGCGACGCCCGCGTGCTGCGCAAGTTCCTGCTCTACCGTACCTACCATGGGTCCGCCATGAGCCCGCCGGTGCAGCACGCATCGATCGCGGCCTGGCGCGACGAGGCGCATGTGCGCGACAACCGTCGCCAATATGCGGAAAAGTACCGCCTCGTGCTGCCCTGCCTGCAGGCGCCGTTGCGCACGTTCATGCCGCAGGGCGGCTTTTATCTGTGGATTACGACACCAATCGACGATACGGAATTCACCCGCGCGCTATACCGTGAATATAATGTGCTGGTGTTGCCGGGCAGCGTCCTTGCGCGAGACGTGAACGGCGAGAACCCAGGGAAGGACCATGTGCGCGTCGCGCTGGTGGCGCCGCTCGCCGAGTGCGCCGAAGCGGTGGAACGCTTGAACCGCTTCGCGAAACAGCTCTGACAATCGATGGAATCTGCCCAACACATAATCGACAGCGCTTGGGAGTCACGCGCGAGCCTCAGTCCCTCGAACGCGAGCGCGCAGCTCAAGCGTGCGGTCGAGCAGGCGATTGCCGGGCTCGATCGCGGAGAACTGCGGGTGGCCGAAAAGCGGGCGGGCGCCTGGGTGACGCACCAGTGGCTGAAAAAGGCGGTGCTGCTGTCGTTCCGGCTCGAAGACAACCGCGTCATCGAGGGCGGCGAAACACGCTATTTCGACAAAGTGCCGGCGAAGTACGCCGGATATGACGCCGCGGCTTTCGCGGCCTGCGGCACGCGCGTCGTGCCGCCGGCGATGGCACGGCGTGGCGCCTATGTCGCGCGCAACGTTGTGCTCATGCCTTCGTACGTGAACATCGGCGCCTATGTCGACGAGGGTTCGATGGTCGACACCTGGGCGACCGTGGGCTCCTGCGCGCAGATCGGCAAGAATGTCCATCTCTCCGGTGGCGTGGGCATCGGTGGCGTTCTGGAGCCGATCCAGGCGAACCCAGTCGTGATCGAGGACAATTGCTTCATTGGAGCGCGCTCCGAGGTTGTCGAGGGCGTGATCGTGGAGGAGAACAGCGTGCTCTCGATGGGCGTCTACATCGGCCAGAGCACCAAGATCTTTGACCGCGCATCGGGAGAGGTCCTCTACGGCCGGGTGCCCGCCGGGTCCGTGGTCGTACCAGGAACGATGCCCTCGGGGGACCGCAGCTGCGCGTTGTACTGTGCGGTCATTGTCAAGCGGGTGGACGCCAAGACGCGCGCCAAGACCAGCCTGAACGATCTGCTGCGGAGCGATTGACGCGCGGTGGCGATGAGAGCGATGACGCGGGAGTAATCGACATGTCTGCAATGAAGCGCCTGTTTCAGCTGATGTCCGAGAAGAATGCCTCGGACATCTTCTTGTCGGTCGGTGCGCCGATCAACATCAAGATCAACGGCGTCGCGATGCCCGTGAATCAGACGGTGCTGAATTCGGATGCGGTGCGGCAGCTCCTGAACGAGGTTCTGACCGAGCGGCAGATCCGCGAGTTCGAGGACGAAATGGAGCTGAATACGGCCTACACGCTGGAAGGCGTGGGCACCTACCGGATCAGCGCCTTCCGGCAGAAGGGGACGCCGGCGGTCGTCGTGCGCTACATCCCGGGCTCGGTGCCGCCGATCGACACCCTCGGCCTGCCCGAGACCCTCAAGGAGATCATCATGCAGAAGCGCGGCCTTCTGCTGATGGTCGGCGCCACCGGCTCGGGCAAGACGACCTCGCTTGCAGCGATGCTCGATTACCGCAACGCGCAGAAATCGGGTCACATCCTGACGCTCGAAGACCCGGTGGAGTTCGTCTTCCAGAACCGAAAGTCGATCGTGAACCAGCGCGAGGTTGGCACCGACACCAAAGCGTTTCCCACTGCACTGCGAAATGCGCTGCGCCAGGCCCCGGACTGCATCCTGATCGGCGAAATTCGCGACCGGGACACGATGTCGATGGCGCTGCAGTACGCCCAATCGGGGCATTTGTGCCTTGCGACATTGCACGCCAACAACAGCTACCATGCGCTGAACCGGATCATCACGTTCTATCCTCTCGAGAACCGCCCCACCTTGCTGCTCGACCTGTCGGCGAGCCTGCAGGCCATCGTTTCGCAACGCCTGGTGCGTACCAAGTCCGGCACGCGCAAGGCTGCTGTCGAAGTCATGCTCAATACGCGCCACATCTCGGAGCTGGTCGAACAGGGCGAGATCAACGAGATCAAAGACGCGATGGAGAAAAGCATGGCCCCGGGCTCGCAGACGTTCGAGCAGGCTCTGTTCCGCCTGTTCATCGAGGGCCACATCTCGCAGGACGAGGCCATGGCGAACGCGGATTCGCCGACCAACATGTTGTGGCTCATCAATCAGGCCACTGCGGGAGAACTGACCCAGCCGGGCATCGCCGTGCACGGCCCGACGGTGGCCGACATCACGGGATCCGAGCGGACGGTCGCCAACACGGCGCCGAGCATGGATTTCACCAATATCAAGATCGACGTCACCGCAGGCTGATCGCCTCCAATGCACATTTCGCCTCCGGGCCGCCACCGGAGGCTGCCGCTCGCGGTACGGCGGCTGATCCGGTCCCGCCATGCAAAGCGCACTTGAACTCGTTCAGGATCTGATCGCGCGCCGCTCGGTGACGCCGGACGATGCCGGCTGTCAACATCTGCTTGCCGAGAGGCTCGCCGCGGCCGGCTTTGCGTGCGAGGTGCTGCCCTTCGGTGCCGTCTCCAATCTCTGGGCGCGCCGGGGCCGGGCATCGCCGTTGCTTTGTTTTGCGGGACATACGGATGTGGTACCACCGGGGCCTCTCGAGCAGTGGCGCAGCGATCCGTTCAAGCCGGTCGTTCGGGACGGGCACTTGTACGGCCGCGGAGCGGCCGACATGAAATCGTCGATCGCGTCATTCCTCGTGGCCATCGAAAGCTTCGTTCGCGAGCACCCCCGCCATCGCGGCTCGGTCGCGCTGCTGATCACATCGGACGAGGAAGGCCCGTCGGTCGACGGAACGGCGCGCGTGATCGAGCTTCTGAGAGCACGCGGCGAGAGGATCGACTACTGCATCGTCGGCGAGCCCACTTCGCGCGAGGTGCTGGGCGATACGATCAAGAACGGGCGTCGCGGCTCGTTGTCGGGTCGCCTGACCGTGCGCGGGCAACAGGGGCACATCGCGTATCCCCATCTGGCGCGGAACCCAATTCACCTGCTTGCTCCGGCGCTCGCCGAGCTGGCGGCGACAGAATGGGACCGCGGTACGGAGTTCTTTCCGCCGACGGCCTGGCAGGTCTCCAATCTGCACGCCGGCACCGGTGCCACGAATGTGATTCCAGGTACGGTGGATTTGGATTTCAATTTCCGCTTCTCCACGGCGAGCGCTGCGGAATCGCTGCGTGCGCGCTTCGAAGCGGTTCTGCAGCGCCATGGCCTTGATTACGCGATCGTCTGGACGGGTCTGAGCCAGGCGTTCATCACGCCGCCCGGAAGGCTCGTCTCCACGGTGGGTGACGCAATCGAATCCTGTCTCCAGCGCCGGCCGGATCTGTCTACCGACGGCGGGACCTCCGATGGGCGGTTCATCGCCACCTTGTGCCCAGAGATCGTCGAACTCGGACCGGTCAACGCGAGCATCCACAAGGTCGACGAGCACGTCGCCCTCGAGAGCCTGGAGCAGCTGCCGTCGATCTATCTCGAAATCCTGCGCCGTCTTCTCGTGTGAGCGTGCGGTTCGCGGCCGACGACACGATGACGGTGGGCACCGCGTTTCGGCGCACCGCCGCGCGGCTGCGCAAGGCCCGCCTGCATTACGGACACGGCACGCACGACGCCCGCGACGAAGCGGCCTTCCTCATCCTGCACGTCCTCGCTCTGCCGCCGCAATCGCTCGAGCCGTACCGCAGCATGCGGCTTAGCGCCACGCAGGCGAAACGCCTGCAGCGTCTGGTCGCGGAGCGCGTCCGCAGCCGCATTCCGGCGGCCTATCTCGCACGAGAAGCCTGGTTGGGTGAACACCGCTTCTATGTCGATCACCGCGTCATCGTGCCCCGCTCGTTCATCGCTGAGCTTCTGCGCGAACGACTCGATCCTTGGATCGACCGACCGGTACGGCACGTCCTCGACTTGTGTACCGGCTCGGGCTGTCTAGCGATTCTCGCCGCCTACGCCTTCCCGCGGGCCAAGATCGACGCTAGTGACGATTCGCGCGCGGCTCTCGTGGTTGCGCGGCGCAATGTCGTGCTGCATCGTCTTCAGCGCCGCGTGCGCCTGGTTCGCTCGGATCTGTTCGGCGCGCTACCCCACGGGCGCTACGACCTGATTCTCTGCAATCCGCCCTATGTGACGAACGCAGTCATGCGTCGCCTGCCGTCGGAGTACCGGCACGAGCCGAGACGCGCCCTGGCCGGTGGCGCCGACGGCCTCGATTTTGTGCACCGCATTCTGAGCGAGGCATACCGGCATTTGCGACCACGGGGTACGTTCGTCTGCGAGATCGGGCACAACCGGCCGGCCCTCGAGCGCTGCTATCCGAGGACGGCGTTCGTTTGGCCAGAAACCTCCGCCGGACCGGGCCGCGTGTTCCTGCTCGCGCGCGACGAAATTCCGCTCAAGCCGGTCGCGGTTGATCCCGAAACGCGTTCCACGCCGCGGCCAACGCGGCAATCAGCGCGTCCTCGCGCGCGCTGAGCCAGCCCTGGATGAACGCCGCCTGAATCCCTTGCGCGCCGGCAGGATCGGCCAACAGCCGTCGCGCCGTGGCAAGATCGTTCAGCTCCCCGAGCAGGTCCTGGAGCGCTTCGAGATGTTCAAGATAACGGCGCACGCGCTTGCGCTTGAAGCAGGCGGCGAAGAACTCGCAGCAGTAGCGCAGGCGTTTCAGGCGAATCCGGACCTGGTGCCGCGATCCGCCATCTGACCAGTCGCAGCGATCTCCGCTTTGCTCGACCTTGCGCGCCAGCCGCTTGGTCGTGCGCTTGGCAAATGTCGTCAGCGCTGGTCGTGGTGGTGGGGGTGGCTGTTCTGGGTCGGGCTGCTCTTGTGGTGGCGCTTGCAGTTGCGCTTGCGCTGCAGACGCCAACTCCACGCTGGATGCCTGCTCGGCCCAGATCATCGCATCGATCAGCAGCAGCTGAAACTCGCTCGAACCTGCGATGGCGCGCGCGTCGTGCCTTGCCCGCATGCGTCGGCGCCGCGCCCGGTGCAGCATCGCGCTGAAATCGACCGCGTCGCCGGCGCCCGGCGCGATGCGCTGCTCGAGCAGATGGGTCACAACGTCCCAGTCGCGCGCCAGGCCGAGCGGTGGCAGATAGGCGCGCATACTCTCGACCAGACGCTGCGTGGACGCGGGCGGCGCAAAGTGGCGGAACACGCGCAGCGCCGAGCGCAGGCGCCGCAGCCCGACGCGGAGCTGATGCAGGTATTCCGCATCTCTCGCGCCCGCCGCGCCGCGCACATTCGCTGCGACCTGCGACACGCAGGCGCCGACCACCACCGCGATCGCATTGCAGGCATCGCCCTTGAGGTCGACGGACG